>OGDU01000694.1_pt1 | contig 31789 bp, 19 predicted proteins | sample 1570371 | NCBI WGS metagenome assembly OGDU01 (sample SAMEA2581977, study PRJEB24529) | metagenome | biome: Human gut stool | place: China | collected 2011
AGGAACCATTCTCCGATATTATTACTCTTTTTCCGCATTTTTTAATATAGTTCGTGACTGATAAGGTATTTGATTGTTTTTACGGGTTTGCGGTCGGCGCGGGGCAAAAAAAGAAATCCGTCGTTACTTGTCAAGTAAACAACGGATTCCTAACTCTTGCGATCGGTATGTTCCATCCACGGCAGTGCCAGCGTCATTGTTTACTTAAAACCAATGAGCGCCACCACCAATTCTGAGCCGTGCGGTTGCTGAACATGCTTCTCTTCAAAAATGTCTTCGAGGCAAATATAAATAAAAAATCGGCAGGTTGTACGTTTTGCCGGAAAAAAGTTGCGGACGGATTGCACCCCCCCCCTCCGACCGGCATGGTATCGGTCTTTTCGCAGGCGGCAGGAACTTCATATAATATAAGGTATCGCTGCCGGAGGCCGCCGGTGCGGATTCGGGAAATGCGAAAGGGAGGAATCCTCGTCGAAGATTCCTCCCGTCGCAAGCGTGCCGCCGTGCGGCTATTTCACCTTCTCCTTGAATTTCTCGATCTGGCGTTTCAGTGCGTCGATCGCCTCGTCGATCGCCTCCTCGAAGGCGCGGGCGCGGTGTTCGGCCACCATATCCTCGCCGGGCATGTGCAGCGTGATGGTCGCTACCTTGTTTCCTTTTTCGAAATCCTTATCCAGTTTGAGAATCACCTCGGCGCCCGTGGCGCGGTCGGCGAAACGTTCCAACTTCGACATCTTGTTCTCCACGAATTCGATCAACTTCTTGTCTGCGTCGAATTTCACTGACTGAATCTGTACGTTCATAGCCTTGTCCTTTATAGTTTGACAATCGGTTACCGTGCTTGCGTGTCCTCTGTGGCAGCGTCGCACGGGGTTTCAATCTCTTCCTTTCTCCGCTCGCGGGGGTGCGCCTTGACGTAGATCTCCTGCAAACGGGTGATGCTGTTGTGGGTGTAGACCTGCGTGGCCTGCAACGAGGAGTGTCCCAACAGCTCCTGTATTTCGCGCATGTCCGCGCCGTGGTTCAGCAGATGCGTCGCAAAGGTGTGCCGCAGTACGTGGGGGCTCTTTTTTCCCTGTACGCCCTCCTTGTTCAACGCCTGTTCCACGATGCGACGCACGACGCTCCGCGAAATGCGCGCTCCTTTCAGTGTTAAAATTAGTGCTTTTTCCTGAGAATTGCAAATGTTTTGCCGCTCGATCAGTTGGAGGTAATGGACCAGAATGCGCCGCAGAGGATCGACCAGCGGGACGATGCGCTCCTTGTCTCCCTTGCCGCGGATGCGCACCTGCCGGTAGTCGTCCGAGAAGTCGTTGCGGTTGAGGGCGATCAGTTCCGCGAGGCGGATTCCGCAGCCGTAGAACATGGCCACGGTCAGCGCGTCGCGCACGGTGACGAAATCTTCGCTGCCGGCGCGTCCGTTGATGTCGGCGATCACGTAGGCCATGCGGCTTTCGGGGACGAAGACGGGCAGACGGCGCGGCGTACGCAGCGAACGGACGCTCCGGAAGATATCCTGCGTGACGATTCCCTGCCGGCGCAGGTAATGCCACAATGCCCGAAGCGACGATACCTCGCGGTTCATCGACGCCGGGCCGATGTGCGATTTTTCGGTGCGGTAGAGAATCCATTCACGAATGTCCTCGGTGCGCAGCTGCGAAGGGTCGAACGACGCCTCGTCGACTCCCAGCCACGCCAGAAACCGTTCGATGTCGCGGCGGTAGTTGCGGATAGTGAGCGGGGAGTAACGGCGTTCGGCTTCGAGGTATGTCAGGAATTCGGGGAGCATTTACGACAAAGATACAACTATTTTGCCGGAAAATGAAGCCGCTGCGCATGCGGGACGGGCATGGGCCGGCCGGCGCAGCGGCGTTCGCCGGCCCTGCGGCGACGAATTCGCATGAAAACGGCGGAAATGAAATAAAAGTGAAACGGAATTTGCGAATTCCGATCGTTTTTTCATACCTTTGCCGCGTCAAGGTTTCCGCAACGGGAGTCCTCTCCTGTCGGAATTAATAGGGAACGCGGTGAGAATCCGCGACAGTACCTGCTGCTGTAAGTCCCCTCCCTTTCGGGAGCGAAGTCTATCGCATTCTTTGCCACTGGTGAAATACCGGGAAGGCGCGGTCGACGGGATAAGTCAGAAGACCTGCCTCGATGAACGATTTACACCCGCGGGTTTCGGGTCGGAATCACACGAGATAGTTTTCTGCGTGCTATTTTTCTGTTGATTTCTTCACCCTTCCCCTTGCGTCGTGTAAGTCCGCAAACGGAATCAAACGGCGTAGTTATGTCATACGGATCGGTAATCGGGAGTGCGAGGAGCGCGGCATGGCCGTCGCTCCCTGCATCGTGTGTCTGCGGATCGCTCCTGTCCGACGCGGCCGTTTTTCGGCGCATCGAAATTCCAAACCAAATAAATCTTGTATTATGAAGAAAATCTTTACGCTATTGGCGTTCGCGGCATGTTGTGCAGCGGCAGCATGGAGTTGTTCGGACGAGTACGACGACTTCGGACTCCGTCAGGAGATCGCGGACATCAGACAGGAGATCGCCTCGATGAAGGAGCAGGTGAATTCGTTGAAGACGCTCGTCGACGCCCTGAACGGCAACAAGTTCATTACGAATTATACGGAGTCGGACGACGGTTGGTCGATTACGTTCAACGACGGCAAGACCATCACGATCCGCGACGGCGAGAAAGGCGCCGACGCTCCTGTGCTGGGTATCGCCAGGTTCGAGGGTGTCTACTACTGGACGCTGGGCGGCGCCGACGAGTGGTTGCTGGACGATGCCGGCAGCAAGATTCCGGTGGCGGGGCAGGACGGCAAAACCCCTTCGGTCGACGAGGAGGGCTATTGGACGATCGACGGCGAGCCGGTCAAAGGTGCCGACGGCCAACCGGTCAAGGCGGTCGGCGAAGACGGCGATTCGTTCTTCGAGGATGTACGGCAGACCGACGACGAGGTGATTTTCATCCTTGCGGGAGGCGAGACGATCCGGCTGCCCAAAGCCAGAGAGGTGAACTTCGTCATCGAGCGCACGACACTGACGCTCAAATACGGACAGACCGAAAAACTGGCCGTCACGCAGAAGGGCGTCGAGAGCTATTCGATTTCGAAGCCCGACGGGTGGCGCGCTTCGCTCGACGGCGACGTGCTGTCGATCACGGCTCCCGTCGAAGGGAATATCTATGCCGAAAAGAGCGGCAAGGTGACGGTCGTCGCCGTGGGCGCTACGGCGACGGTCGTCGCTGCGGTCGAAGTCAATCTTCCGGTGTTCGACGACAACAACGCCGGTTCGAGCGACTGGGAGGAGTGGAACTAACCGATAAATGAGAAATCCGATGAAAAAGTACTTATATATTGCCTGCGGTTCGATGCTGGCCCTCGCGGGATGTACGCGGGATGCCGATGTCGAACCCGCCCGTCCCGTCGAGAGCGGAAAAGTCGTTTTGACCGGTCTTTCGGGAGAGGTTACCCGTACCGGATTCGGCGAGGCATCCGAGGGAGTCGTGCCGTTCCGGTGGAGCGCCGGCGACTGCATCTGGGTCGGCGACGTCAAGAGCGAGCCGCTCGAATCCTCCGGCGAAAAGGGCGCCTTCGTTTTCGAATCCGTCGCCGAAGCCGATTCCTACGACGTGATCTACAACATGACGGGTTCCGCCGCCCGCACGGCGTCGATCCCCGCCGAACAGACACAGACGGAGGCCGGTCGTCCCGATCTGGGGCGCAACGGCGATTTCGGCTATGCGACGGCCGATGCCAACCGTACGTTCGTGCTGAACCACGCGACCTCCTACGTCTGGTTCGACGTAAGTTCGGCCGACGTGACGGCCAGGCTCGAATCGATTTCGCTGAGCGTGTCGGGCGGCCATGCCATCGCCGGCGAGGCGGTCTTCGCGGAGGGTGCGCTCGGTGCGTGCGAGGGTTCGTCGTCCGTCACGCTGAATTTCGGCGGGGAAGGCGTCGCGCTGCCGACGCAGCACAGCGACTCCGAGGTATTCGCCGCCATGGTGCTCTATCCGGCCGATCTGTCGGAGGCGACAGTCTCGGTCGTCTACACCTTCGCCGACGGTTCGGTCTACATGCAGAGCCGTGCCGGCCGGCGACTCGCGCCGGGCGGTACGCTGCGCATATCGGCTACGATCGCTGCCGCCGACTGCAAGCGCGACGGCGTCTTCTACCTGACCGAAAACGGTGTTGCGGAGGAGATTCCCGAATCGGTCACCTATCTCAAAGCGGTGACGCTGGGCGAAGGGAAACTCGCCGCCGCCGACCTCTCGGCGATCGCTTCGCGGTTGAAGGCGGGCGCGGTGCTCGATTTCGCCGAGGCGACCTATGAAGCCGCGGAGTTCCCGACGGTCTTCTCGCGCAAGACGACGCTGCGGGAGATTTCGCTGCCCTGCAATATCCTGACGATGCCCTCGACGGGCACCTATGCGACAGCGTTCTACGGTTGTACGGGATTGGAGACGGTCGCATTGCCCGACGGGTTGACCGAGATCGCGGCGCGGGCGTTCTCGGGCTGCTCGAAACTCGCGTCCGTCCGGTTGCCTTCCACGCTGACTTCGATCGGCGAGTATGCGTTCTATGACTGCAAGGCGCTGGCCGACGTCGTCGTGCCCGAAAAGATCACGACGCTTTCGCGCAGCCTCTTCGCCGGATGTACGGGTTTGAAGAGCGTGACGATTCCCGCCGGAGTGAAGACGATCGATTCGGGGACCTTCAACAAATGTTCGGCATTGGAGAGTATTGAACTGCCCGAAGGGCTGACCACGCTCGGTTCGCAGGCTTTCATGAATTGCTCGGCGCTCAAATCCGTCCGTATTCCCGACGGAGTGACCGCTATCCCCAATGAGACGTTCGCCTATTGCAGCGTACTCGAAACGGTCGAACTTCCCTCGGCCTTGAAGACGATCGGCAATATGGGATTCTACAAAAACAACGCATTGCGGAGCATCTCCTTTCCGGAGACGTTGGAGACGATCGGCACCAACTCGTTCGATGAATGTCATTCGCTGGCCGATGTGACGATCGATATTCCGGTCGTTACCGATTATTCGTTCCGGGATTGCGGCTGTACGACGATCGTTCTGGGCGAGAAGGTGACCGAAGTCGGACGGAATGCTTTTTACGGCTATTCCGATGAGAGCGGAAACGTGAAGAGCATCACCTGCCGTGCGCAGACGCCGCCGGAACTGGGTCAGACGCCGTTCGACGGCATCGGCAAAAATGTCGAGGGAAAGAAATACCTCTATGTTCCGGCGGCCTCCTACGAGGCTTATGAGAAAGAGTGGGCGTCCGTGATCGGTCAGGGATACATCCTCGAAGACATCAGCGATCAGGAGCTGACCGACGGTGTCTGGTACCGCGTTTCGCGCGAGGAGAAGTGGACGACGACGATGCCCGACACCTTCTCGGCGCTTTATGTCCGCACCGTGGGCGAGCAGACGATTTCGGCCGAGGCGTTGCAGTCCGTCGTCGCCAGACTCGCGGCGCAGTCGGCGCCCGCGACGCTCGATTTCAGCACGGCCGACTATGTTTCCGCCGAATTCCCTGCCTTGCTGGCCGGTAATGAGAAGCTGGGCGGAATCCGTCTCTTCGAAAATACGACGTCGATCGCCGACGGGGCTTTCAAAGGGTGTACGGCGCTGGCCAGGGCGGTCGTTCCGTCGGGCGTCGCCGCAGTCGGGCCGAGTACGTTCGAAGGGTGTTCCGCTCTGGCGGAGGTCACGCTGCCTTCGTCCGTCGCATCGATCGCCGACAAGGCGTTCAGCGGTTGTGCTGCGCTGTCGGAGATCGCGCTGGGCAATGTGAAGAGCATCGGCGACGAAGCTTTCGCCGCCAGCGGATTGACCGAGGTGTCGCTCGGAGGTACGACGCTCGGTGCGAAGGCGTTCCGCGATTGTCCGGCGCTGGCTGCGGTCGAACTCGGTTCGATCGGCACCGTTCCCGCCGAGAGCTTCAAGGGGTGCACGTCGCTGACATCGCTGACGGTTCCCGCTTCGGTGACCGCCGTCGATGCGGGTGCGTTCGAGGGTTGTTCGAAGCTCGCCGACCTTTCGCTGGGCAGCGGCGTGACGACCGTAGGCGACAGGGCGTTCGCCGACTGCGGCCTGACGGCGCTGGTGCTGCCCGACAATGTGACGGAGCTCGGCAGCGAGGTCTTTGCGGGTAATCCGACACTCGCGTCCGTCAAGTTCGGAGCCGGCATTACGGCCGTCAGCGACGGAGCATTCGCAGGGAACGACGTCATCGAACGGCTGACGATTCCCAAGACGGTCGAGTCGATCGGCGCCGGTGCGTTCGCCGGTTGGTCGAAGCTCAACACGCTGACCGTTTCGGGCGACGCGCTCGCTTCGATCGGCAGCAAGGCTTTCGAGAATGCCGTGCTTTTGGCCGACATCTACTGCGAGCCGACGACGGCTCCGACGGTCGCGGCCGACAGTTTCGCGGGGGCGGGCGCTTCGGTTCAGGGCGCCAGGACCGTCCACGTCCCGTCGGTCGACGCCTATTCGGCGTGGACTGCGGCGTGCAGCGGTTATACGTTCGCCGCATTGGGCGACGACTACCTGAGCGAAGGCGTCTACTACCGTGTTTCGGCCGGCGACAAGTGGTCTGCGGAACTTCCGGCATCCTTCTCGACGCTCTTCGTCAAGACGGCAGGGGACAATACGGCGATGAGCGCGTCGCAGCTGAGTGCGGTGGCCGCCGCCGTCAAGGGACTGTCCGCCGCGGCGACCGTCGATCTGAGCGAAGCCGTCTACGAGAGCGCGACTTTTCCCGCCGTATTCAGGGACAACAAAAATCTGTCGGACATCGTGCTGCCGAAGAATATTACCGCCGTGGCGAAGCATGTTTTCAGCGGATCGGGTCTGATCAGGGCGCACGTTTCGGCGGCTGTCACCTACGACGTCAATACCTATGCGTCGTGCGCTTCGCTCGCGAGCGTCACGTTCGACGAATATGTGCCGAAGATCACTGACGCGATGTTCCAGGGCTGTCCGCTGACGCAGGTCGTGCTGCCCGCCGAGGTCACGACGATCGGCTCGAACGCCTTCAACGGTTGCAAGTCGCTGGCGAAGGTCTCCTTCGGCACCAAACTGAAAACGATCGGTTCCGCAGCGTTCAGTGGGTGTTCGGCGCTGACGGCGCTGATCTTCCCCGATGCGACGGAATCCATCGGACAGAATGCCTTTGCCGATTGTTACAATCTGCGGAGCGTTTCGTTCGGCCGCGGCATGAAGGAGATCGGAACTTACAGTTTTACCGGATACGACTGGACGGGAACGGGTCAGGGCGGTTGCCCGCTGCTGGGCGAGATCATCTGCCGTGCGGCCACTCCGCCGACGCTGGAGGAGTCTTACGGTTCCGGACCGTTCGGCGGATCGTACGAGATCGTCGCCGGCAGCAAGGCGGAGACCCGCGTCATCCATCTGCCCGAGAGCGACGACCCGTCGCTGAGTACGGGCGGCGGCTATGTGAATTCGGGCTGGGTGCAGCTGACCATGGCTCCCTATAACTTTACGTTCGTCTACGACGTGGAACCGACCGGCACGTGGAAATAGATCCGGCGGAAGTCAACTCTCTGCGGGAGAGACGTCGGAGCCGGAAATCGGGCTCCGGCGTTCCCCCGTATTTCAAACGCATACGATATGAAACGTTATTTACCCTTTTTGTGCGGATTGCTGCTGGCGGCCTGTTCCTCGGAGTTCGAAGAGGAAGCAGGGGCGGTTCGGGGCGGCCGCGCTGTCGAATTGACCGGTGTGTCCGGTTCTTCTACGCGAACGTCGGCGGGCGCCGTCGACGGCGCGGCGATTCCGTTTCTGTGGAGCGCCGACGACCGGATATGGGTCAACGGCGTGCAGAGCTCCGAAGCGGGAACCGCAGGCGCTGCGGCGAGCTTCGGATTTTCCGAACTGACGGGCGAAGCTCCCTACGAAGTCTACTACAATATGACGGGCGAGGGGGCGCGGGCCGTCGTCCCTTCCCGCCAGAATCAGGCGGCGGCTGGTGAATTGCAGCTGGGCGCCAACGGCGATTTCGGTTATGCGACTACCGATGCGGGCGGACATTTCACGCTGTCGCACGCTACCTCCTACATCTGGTTCGATCCGTGGTCGCAGGAGGTGGACGCACGGCTGGTTTCGGTTTCGCTGGCGACCGCCGACCGGACGATCGCGCTCTGCGGCACGCGCACGTTCGACGGCGGCGGATTCGGTGCCGCGACCGGCGGGGAGTATGCCGTTACGCTGTCGTTCGGCGCGGAGGGCGTCGCGCTGCCTGCGTCCGGCGGCGATACGCGGGTGTTCGCCGCGGCGGTGGTCTATCCGGTGGATTGCAGCGCGACGGAGGTGCATGTGACCTATACGTTCGCGGACGGCAGCGTCTACACCGAAACCCGCCCCGGCCGGAAGTTGGAGGCAGGCGCGACCTACCGCCTGACCTCCGAGATCACGAAACGTGCCGGCGGCGCGTTGGAGATCGAGGCGGGAGAGGCGGACGGCGAACCCGTGTGTCTGAAATACGGCGGGTCGGAGGTACGCTCCCTGACGGCCGAAGGGTGGATTCCTCAGGTGCGGACGACCGCTCCGGCGCGGTGGACGGCCGATCTGAATATCGCCCGCCGCACGCTGCGTGTCGCACCGCCCGCGGAGTATCTCGAAGGGCAGGACTTGGAGAACACGCTGCGCATCGAATCGGACGGCGAACCGCTCTTCTCGCAGGACTATTACGTGCTCGATTTCACCCATCCCGAAGGGACGTTCGTGCTCATGGAGGGCAACATGACGACCGAAAACGGTTCGATCGTCTACTTCGACCAGCACATGCGCTACCACGAACGGGTCTACGAGGAGGTCAACGACAACGAGATCGGCAACGTGTTGCAGGACATGTACATGATCGGCGGCCGCATCTATTTCATCACGCAGAACGGCCGGACGAGCAGCACGGGAACGACCTTCAACGGCGACGGCCGCTTCGTAATCTGCGACGCGCACACGATGAAGCGGATCCTTGCGCGCGACATGCCGTTCTATGCGCAGGTCGCTTCATCGTCGGGTACCAGATCGACGCTCTGCTGGCCGCAGCACATCGTTGCGGTAAGTCCCGAAAAGGGGTATATCCAGTATTCGACGTCGGACATGGAGTCGCATTCGGGCATCCGTACCGTCAATCTGGTTTCGGGCGTGATCGCCACGACCGATATTCCGGATACCTACGGTGTCTTCACCAAGACCGGCGCCACGAAGGCGCGCATGACCGTTTCGCGCGGGAAGGTCTTCGCCGGACGGGGCAATTCGGTGATCGTCATCGACTCTGCGACCGATCGGGTCGTTAGGGAGCACACCTATCCCGACCGGCAGGTCAAGGATCTGGCCAAGGGAGCCGACGGGAAGATCTACGCCGTCTTCACCGGCGAGTTCGAGATCGACGGCGACTTGGGATACTACGGCAACGTCGTCTGGAAATCGCCCGCGATGATCGCGGCGTTCGACGCCGAAGGAGAGGTCGTCTCGGAGCAAACGCTGCCCGAGACGGTGAAGCTGCGCACCGGCACGGCTTCGCCGAGCGTCCAGCTCTGCGCCAGCTTCCGGCAGCCGTGGCTCTACTTCATCGGCAAGACCGATTTCAGTGCGACCGAGGCGATGCGTTACAATTACGAAACGGGACAGGTCGACTGGGACTACATCACGGCCGACATCGACGGCAGCCACGAGGGCGGTTCGCTCATCTACGGCTACATGGGCGTGCACCCCACGACCGAGCAGTTGTGGGTGGGGAAATCCTCCTATACGAACAGCCGGATCCATGTCTACGATGTTTCGCGCAGCGATGCGGTGGAGTACGGCAGCTATTATCAGAAGAAGGCGAGTCCGGCGGGCGTCGATTTCGCCTACCGCTTCACGGAGGAGTGGATCAACCGATAGGATATGAGTTTTACGAAGTTCAAGCGATGGTTCGCAATCCTCGCATGTGCGGCGCTCGGCGGCGCATGTATGGATTACGGGCCTTACGAGGTGGAGGATTTCGGGATTACCGGATCGGGGTTGTTCATCACCAACGAGGGCAACTTCATGTACGGCAACGCGTCGCTCTCCTACTACGATCCCGAGAAGAAGCAGGTCGAGAACGAGATCTTCTTCCGCGCCAACGGCTTCAAACTGGGCGATGTGGCGCAATCGATGGTCATCCGCGACGGCATCGGCTGGATCGTGGTCAATAATTCGGGTGTGATCTACGCGATCGACATCTACACCTTCAAGGAGGTGGGGCGTATCGAGGGCTTCACTTCGCCGCGCTACATCCACTTCCTGAACGACGAAAAGGCCTATGTCACCCAGATCTGGGATCCGCGCATCTATATCGTCAACCCCCGGACTTATGAGATCACGGGGTATATCCAGACGGACATGGATTTCGAAACGGGTTCGACCGAGCAGATGGTGCAGTACGACAAGTATGTCTTCACCAACTGCTGGTCGTACCAGAACCGGATTCTGGTGATCGACACCGAGACCGACACCGTTTGCGACGAGATCACGGTGGGCATCCAGCCCACGTCGCTGGTCATGGACAAGTACAACAAGATCTGGACGGTGACCGACGGCGGTTACGAGGGGTCGCCCTACGGCCACGAGGCGCCGTCGCTCTACTGCATCGACGCTGCGACGCGGAAGGTCGAGAAGCAGTTCAAGTTCAAGTTCGGCGACTGGCCCTCGGAGGTGCAACTCAACGGTACGCGCGACACGCTCTACTTCATCAACAAGGCGATCTGGCGGCTGCCCGTCACGGCGACGAACTTTCCGGTGAAACCCTTCGTGCCCTATCAGAATACGCTCTATTACGGCTTGACGGTCAATCCGTTCAATTCGGAGGTCTACGTGGCCGATGCGATCGACTACGTGCAGGACGGGGTCATCCTGCGCTATTCGCCCGAAGGCGAACTGCTCGACGAATTTTATGTGGGGATTATCCCCGGCGCCTTCTGTTGGCGTTGAAAACCGATAAACCATGAACAGAATACGTTTCAGTTGTTTTGCGTTCCTTACCGCGGCGGCCGTCGCCTGCAACAAGGACGACGTCATCACGCGCGAGGAGGCGCAGGCTCCGGTCATCGCCTTCGATGTCAATACCGGCGTCTACACCGCCAAGGTGGGGCGGGAGTTTACCATCGCCCCGACTTATGAGTACGTCGACCGTGCGGTCTATGCGTGGAAATTGGAGAAGACGGGCCGGATCATCTCGACCGAACCCGTGCTGACCTACGTCATCGACGAGGTGGAGGGCGAGGAGAAAGAGGATTATTACATCGAGTTGGAGGTGACCACTCCCCAAGGGACGACGCGCGAACAGACGCGCGTGGAGGTTTACCGAATCCTGCCGCCCGTGATCGTCCTCTCCGAAGGGGCGGAGGTCGTGCGGGGGCATGTCTACGAGATCTCGCCGGACGTGCGGTGGGGCGAGAAGGCGACCTACCGCTGGACGATGCGTCGTCCGGGGGCTGCCGAGGTGGAGGAGGTCGGGCGCGAGCCGACTTACGAGTTCTGCGAACAGGCGTTGGGCGAATACGAACTCCGCCTGCGGGCCGAGAACGAGGACGGTGCCGACGAGAAGAGCATCCGCGTGGAGGTGACCGAGGCGCTTCCGGTCTCGGTGACGGTGCCGCCGATCGGACGGCTTTACGACGGGCTGACACGTACCGTGCCGCTCGGGCGGTCGATCACGCTGCGTCCCTTGATTTGGAACGGCCGGAATCCCCGTTACAGCTGGACGGTCGACGGCGAGGAGATCTCGACGGAACTCGTCTGCACCTATACGCCCTCCGGCAAAGGAGTGAAGAAACTGCTTTTCACGGTGACGGACAGCTCGGACGAACCTGCGGCGGCGGTGGCGAAAGGGGTGAGGTCGACCGGCGAGGTGCGTGCGACGGTGGAGTACAGCGTCGAATGCTGCGACGAAGAGGGGGCTTTCCGGCGTCTGGCCACGCCGTCCAGCGAAGTGACGTGGACGAAGGTCTACGAATATACGCCGGCGCCCGGCCAGTTCATCAATGAACTCGTTTCGGGTGGGTTCACCGGTGCGGAGACCACGCCCGAAGCGGCCGTCGCCTATGCCGAGGAACGGCTGCGCAAGGAGACGTGGGTATCGCTCGGCGGCTGGGGCGGCTACATCGTCGTCGGGTTCGACCACAGCATCGACAATTCGTCGGAGGGTTATCGCGGCGGCTACAATTTCTCGATTACGGGCAACGCCTTCAAAGGATCGTCCGAACCGGGTATCGTCTGGGTGATGCAGGATACCAACGGCAATACGCTGCCCGACGACGAGTGGTACGAACTCAAAGGTTCGGAGTTCGGCAAGGAGGAGACCTTCAGGGACTATGCGGTCACTTACTACCGCCCGACCTATTCGGGCGCTTCGGTGCAGTGGCGCGACAATCGCGGCGTCAGCGGCAAGATCGACTATCTGAAAGCGTACCACGACCAGCCCAGCTACTACCCCAACTGGATCGATGCCGAGAGTTACGTCCTCTACGGAACCTGCCTCAAAAGCCGCACCTACGACCAGTCGGGCAACGGCTCCTACTGGGTCAACGACTCCTACGATTGGGGGTATGCCGACAACTTCGGCGAAGACCGGCTTTCGGACGACGAAAATGCGGGGGCGGGGGCCATGAAGACCTATTTCAAGATCGAGAACGCCGTCGACGGGAACGGCGAGCCGGCGAACCTCGCCTACATCGACTTCGTCAAGGTGCAGACCGGCGTCAACGTCAAGGCCGGCTGGCTGGGCGAGAACTCCACGGAGGTGTTCGGTTTCACGGACGAGAATCTCAATCAGGGCAAATAACGGACGATTATGAAGAGACTATGGATATGCGGCTGCTTCGCTCTGCTGTGCGGGGCCTGCGACGACAAGACGGCGGACGAGCCGGTGTGGAACGGCGACAACTACGTCACGGCCTTTTCGCTGACGGTGGGGGAGGCGATCTACGAGGCGGTCGTCCACGACGGGCGAATCACTGTCGACGTTCCCTACGACGCATCGCTCGACGGGGCGGAGGTGCATTACGAATTGTGCGAACATGCGTCGATCCATCCCGATCCGGCGACGATTAGGGACTGGTCGCAGGAGTGGCAGTTTCTGGTCAGCTCCTACGGCCAGAGCGACCGCACTTATATTTACACGGTCAATCGTACCGACGTTGCGACCGGGGGAAGCCTGACGCTGCGCACGCAGGCCGAGGTGGATGCCTTCGCCGCGAGCCGGATCAATGTGGTCGAAGGCAACCTCACGATCGGCGTCGAGGGCGGCGAGGCGATCGTGAATCTGGACGGACTGGCCGGTCTGGTCTCGGTGCGCTGCGACCTGACGGTCACGAATGCCTATCGGGGCGAGGATCTGGCGGGACTGGCCGGATTGCGCCGGTGCGAGTCGCTGCGCATCGGCAGTGCGGGGGCGCCGCATGAGACATTGAAGCGGATCGAACTGCCCGCCCTGCGCGAGGTGGCGGGCGATCTGCAACTCTGCGGTGCGGCGGTGCGGGCGGTCGCTTTCGCGGCGTTGCAGCGCGTCGACGGGGCCTTCGCGGTCGGTTCGGACGCGCTCGCCGAGATCGTGGCCGACGAATTGGAGGCGGTCGGCGGCGACATGCGGCTCGCGGGGTCGACGGGCAACGCGGCCAAGGCGCCGTGCGAGCAGATGTATTTTCCCAAATTGCAGCGTGTCGGCGGGGAGCTGTCCGTGGTACGCTTCGGCAGGCTGGGACAGCTCGCGACGACCTTCGGTGCGCTGGCTTCGGTCGGGTCGATCGCCTACGAGGAGCTTGCGCTGACCTCTTCGTGCGAGTTTCCGCTGATCGAAACCGTCGGGGCGGTCGAGCTGACCGACTGTCCTGCGCTTCGGACGATCTCGCTGCCTCGGCTTGCCGCGGCCGGGTCGTTCTCCGTCGAGGGATGTCCGGCCGTCGAAACGGTCGACCTGCCGCTTGTCGAACGGTTCGAGGGCGACGTGCGGCTGGCTTCGCTGTCCGCCGTCACCGATTTCGGCGCTTTGCTGCCGCGTCTCACGGCCATCGGCGGCGACCTCACGCTCGACGATCTGCCGGGCCTCGCCGGGGTGTTCGATCTCTCGAAATACGCCTTTTCGGAGCACAGCGCCGTCACGCTGCGGTTCGTTTCGACACCGAAGCTGACGGAACTGCGCGGCGGCGGATTCGCCGGATCGCTGTCGCTCGATGCGGCGGCGCTTGCACCGCAGCCGGAGACGATGCCCTTCGCGCTGTCGGGCTTCGAGCGGCTCGACGTCCTGCATGTCGTCGGGTTCAAGGGGCTCTCCGCGCTTTCGCTCCCCGTGGCCGCCTGCACCGATCTGCTGATCGAAAACTGCGGGACGCAGCGGGCCTTCGCGCTCTCGCTGCCGGCGCTCGAAGAGGTGCGGGGTACGCTGCTCTGCAAGAACTGCGGCAAGACCGGAGCCGCCAACTCGGCGTCGTTCCCGCGACTGCGGAGCATCGGGCGGCAGTTGGCGTTCTATGTCAACGTGTCGTCGTTCGCTTCGCTCGCGTTTCCGGAATTGGAGCGTGTGGGCGATGGCCTCGGCGTTTCGGACGATGCGTCGAGCGATTACGCTTTCTATACGATGCCCAGCGGCTGTACGGGAGCGTTCGTGTTGCCGAAGCTGAAAGAGGTGCGGGGCAACATGCTGCTCTCGACGTGGAATGCCTCCACCGATCGGGTCGCCGCGTTCCGCTTCCCCGCGCTGGAAACGGTGACGGGCGAACTCTTCGTCGGACATGCCAGCTACAAGAACCGGACGGTGACTGCACTCGACTTCTCCGCCCTGCGACAGGTCGGATCGGTCTATGTCGGCAACCTTTCGTCGGCGACTGACTTTTCGACCTTCGCAGGAGCGCTGCCGTCGCTCTCGGACGCGACGTGGCGGGTGGAGAATTGCGGCGAGAATCCCACGTATGAACAGATGCTCGGCGGCCAGACCGGAAGACCATGAAGCATATCCTGACGATTATCCTCTGCACTGCCTCCTGCTTCTGTTACGGGCAGGAGCGGCGGCAGACCGAATCCCGTGAGGGGTGGTGGAACGACAATCCCTCGTTCGTGGTGCCGATCCGCGAGATCGGTGTGACGGCACGCCGTCCGATGAAGGAGATCGGCGTGCAGAAAACCCGGCTCGACACGCTCGTGCTCCATGAGAACATCGCCCTGTCGATGGCCGACGTGCTGACTTTCAACACTTCGATCTTCGTCAAGCAGTACGGCCGGGCCACGCTCTCGACGGTGGCGTTCCGCGGTACGTCGCCGTCGCACACGCAGGTGACGTGGAACGGGATGCGCATCAACTCGCCGATGCTGGGCATGACCGATTTCTCGATGATTCCCTCCTACTTCGTCGACGACGCACAACTGCTGCACGGCACCTCGTCGGTCAACGAGACGGGCGGCGGCCTGGGAGGTGCGGTCAAGCTCTCGACGCGGCCGGCCGACCGGCGGGGATTCGGATTGCAGTACGTCCAGGGCGTCGGGTCGTTCTCGACCTTCGACGAGTTCCTGCGCCTGACCTACGGCGGCGACCGCTGGCAGAGTTCGACGCGCGTGGTCTATTCCTCGTCGCCGAACGATTTCAGGTACAGAAACTACAACAAGAAACTGAACGTCTACGACGACGATCGCAATATCGTCGATTCCTACTATCCCGTCGAACGCAACAAGAGCGGTGCCTACCACGATCTGCATCTGTTGCAGGAACTTTACTGCAATTCCGGCGACGGCAACCGTTTCGGATTGCAGGCGTGGTACGTCCATTCGTCGCGCGGCGTCCCGATGCTGTCGGTCGACCACAAGGAGGACGACGACTACTCCAACGTGCAGCGCGAGCAGACGCTGCGCGGCATCTTGCAGTGGGATCATCTCCGCGAGAATTGGAAGGTAGGAGCCAAGGCGGGGTATATCCATACGTGGATGGCCTACGATTTCGAGAAGTCGCTCGGCAACGGCAACATGGCGCAGATGATCCGCTCGCGCAGCCGGATCGATACGTTTTTCGGCCAGGTCGAGGGCGAATATTCCGTCGGCGACAAGTGGCTCTTTACGGCCGACCTTTCGGTGCACCAGCATCTGGTCGAAAGCGTCGACAAGAACGTCCTGCCGATGAAAGATCCGCAGCAGCTCGGCGGCAACCGCAAGAAGGTGCAGGTCGGCTACGATCAGGGGCGCGTCGAGCTGTCGGGTTACGTCTCGGCCAAGTACCAGCCGACGGACCGGCTGGGGCTGTCGCTGGCGCTGCGCGAGGAGATGTTCGGCGACGACTGGACGCCGGTCATCCCCGCCTTCTTCGCCGATTACGTGCTTTCGCACCGCGGCAGGGTGGTGGCCAAAGCCTCCGTGTCGCGTAACTTCCGTTTCCCGACGCTCAACGACCTCTATTTCCTGCCGGGCGGCAATCCCGACCTGAAAAGGGAGCACGGCGTCAGCTACGACGGCGGCGTTTCGTTCGCCGTGGGGCGCGGAGGCTCCTACTCGCTGCACGGCGAGGCGACATGGTTCGACTCCTACATCGACGACTGGATCGTCTGGCTGCCCACCTTCAAGGGATTCTGGACTCCGAAGAACATCAAGGAGGTACACGCCTACGGCGTCGAGTTGAAGGCGGGGCTCGACTGGCAGCCGGCGCCCGACTGGCAGTTGAACGCCGACGGCAATTTCTCGTGGACGCCCTCGATCAACAACGGCGATCCGGTCGACTGGTACGACAAGGCGATCGGCAAGCAACTGGTCTACATCCCCGAATATTCGGCTTCGGTGACCGGACGGTTGACTTACAGGTCGTGGAGGTTCATTTACAAGTGGTGTTATTACAGCGAACGCTTCACCACGTCGGACAACAGCATGAAGACGAAGATCGGCCGCGTGAAACCCTATTTCATGAGTGACGTTTCGCTCGAAAAGGCCTTTTCGCTGCGATGGGCCGACTTCACGGTCAAGGGGGTGGTCAACAATCTCTTCAACGAGGAGTACGAATCGGTGCTTTCGCGTCCGATGCCGCGCCTGAATTACGAACTCTTCCTCGACATCCGGCCGCGCTGGGGCAGGAGAAGGTAGAAGAGGCGTCGCGGGAACGGCCGGTCTGTTTTCGGGATCGGGCGGGGGTGCGAATCCTGCGGGACGGCTCCGTATGCCGCGGGCGGGCGCTCCGGCGCGGTTTTCGTCCGGATATGCCGGAAGTAGGGGGCGGTGCGGTCGCCGGACCGGATGGCGCGGCGGACGGTCCTCCCCGCGTCGAAACACGGGGTGCGGGGTGCGGCGGACAAAGAATTCTTTCAGAGCCCTTCGTGGGCGCAGACGCGTCCCAGCTGCGTTTCGATGATGCGCGCGAGTTCGTATTCGGGCGTCTGGTCGCTGACGGCGTTGTTGACGGCGCCGCCGGTGGCGGTGCCGAGCGTGAAGAGCTTGTCGGTGCGCGTGGCGTAGAGTACCGCATTGAAATCCCCCATCGGCGTCTCGGTCGATGCCTCGGTCGGTGCGGCGACGACGGCCGCGATCTGTTCGTCGTGTTGCGCCATGCGTTCGATGAAGGCGAGCAACTCCTCCTCGTTCTCCAATCGGGGTTGCAGCCAGAACCGGTTTTCTTCTTCCGTTCCGGTCTCGAACGGGCGGCACAAGGCGAAGCCGTAGTGCATGGCCGTGCGTTGTGCCAGTTCCTCTGAAATTCCGTACAAAACGATATTCATAACTCTACGTTTTAGAGGTTTGTCTTCAAAAATTCACCGGTCGCTTCGATCCGCTGCGGCGCTCGGCCTGCCGGCGCAGTTCGCGGGAGCGGATTCGCCGTACCGGAGTACGACGGTATTCGCAGCCTGTTTCCCCGAATCCGTCCTGTCCGGAAACGGGGCGGACGATGTGTCCGGACGGCGCATCGTATCGCTGCAAAGGAACGAAGAATGCAATTCGACCTTTTCGTTAAGCCGAGCGCAGAGCCGAACTTGTTCGGGCTTTGCCGAGGCGGGAAAAGGAGCATGAAAATGAACGACGATCTGGCAGCCGATGCGATTTGCAACCGGAATCGGATACCCTGTCCACGAGGTTCTCCGACGTCGAATCGATCTGGCAGGTCTTCTGACTGACTCCTGTTTCCGAAGCCTTCCCGATCCGTGCGGACCAGTGGCTGAGATGTTCGTAACGTCGCGGAGCTTCACAGCAGCGGGACTGTCCGGGATTTGCACCCGATTCCCTTTTCATTCCGTCGTTTTGCGAACGGACGGAAGACCAAATCTGGGGCAAATATAGGGATTGAGTCCGAAAAACGGTTCGAAAAGACGAAATTTTTTTCGAAAAATCCCGTTTCAAGCCGCCGGATCGACTAATTTTGCCGTATGAATTTTTCATACCGATATCGTGCCGAAGATTCCGCGGTTGAGCTGCCTGCGGCCGATTACGTCGCCCGCTTCCGCGATGCGCAGCGGATTGCGGAATATTGCCGCGCCTGCCCCAGTTACGGGAGCAGCTGGGGTTGTCCGCCCTTCGGGTTCTCCGTCGAGGAGTATCTGTCGGGCTATGCGACGGCGCTCGTCGTCGCTACGAAGATCGTGCCGGAGCAGGAGGGACTGCCCCTGTCGGAGGCAGGCCGGCTGATGCGTCCCGAGCGCAAGCGGATCGAAGCACGGCTGCTCGATATGGAGCGGCGCATCGGCGGCCGTTCGTTCGCCTATGTCGGCACCTGTCTCCATTGTCCGGAAGGCAGTTGTACCCGTCCCGACGGGAATCCGTGCCGTCATCCCGATCGGGTGCGTCCTTCGCTCGAAGCGTGCGGATTCGACGTCGGCCGCACGGCACGCGAACTTTTCGGCATCGAGTTGAAATGGGGCGTCGAGGGGCGTATGCCCGAATACCTGACGCTCGTCTGCGGATTTTTCCACAATGCGGGACATATCGTATGGAACGGATAAGGGCGGTTTTCAACTGGAGCGGCGGCAAGGATTCCGCCCATGCGCTCTGGCGGGCGATGCGGTCGGGCGACTACGAGATCGTCGCGCTGCTGACGACCGTCGACGGCTCGACGCGGCGTTCGACGATGCACGGCATTCCGGCGGCGTTGTTGCAGGCGCAGGCCGAACGGATCGGGATTCCGTTGTACCGCCTCGATCTGGCTCCGAACGGCGATATGGCGGATTACGAAGCGGCGATGTCGCGTGCCGTGGCGCATTTCGGGGCACGGGGCGTGACGCACTTCATCTTCGGCGATATTTTCCTGCACGACGTGCGCGCGTACAGGGAGAGGCAGCTCGCGCCGTTCGGCATCGAAGTCGTCGAGCCGCTCTGGGGAGAATCTTCTCAGGAGGTGATGGCGGATTTCCTCGCGTCGGGGTTGAAAACGGTGGTCGTGACGACGATGGACGACGGATTGGGGCGTGCCGCCGTAGGGCGTGTCGTCGATCGCGATTTCGTGGCGTCACTGCCCGCCGGAACCGATCCCAACGGCGAGAACGGCGAGTACCACACTTTCTGCTACGACGGGCCGATCTTCGCTTCGCCCGTGCCGTTCCGGCTCGGAACGCCTTTCAGCCGCAGCTACGACGTCCGGCTCGACGACGGGACGTCGAAGAGCTACGCCTATTGGTTCGCCGATCTGCGGGAGGCGTGATTCCGCTTTTCGCGGCCGGACGAAACACGGGATTGTGTATTTCCGTATCTTCTTCCGCGATCGGTTTCGTCCGATGTGTTTTTCGGTCGGAACGGAGAGCGGTTGTCGCAACAGCCCTGTCGTTTGTTGTAGGCCGTGAGCATCCGGCCAGCTTTTCCTGCTCTTTCAGGTAGTCGCTCATCAGGGCTACGGTCGCTTCGTCAGCGCGTTTCTCGCCGGTGATCTTCTCGATTTTCCGGATTATTTCCTATCTTTGGCTTCGCCTCAGATACTCCCGCTCGGCAATGTTCAAATAAATTTGCATTGCGTTCGGCTTATTCGTATCTTTGTGCATAAAGTTTCTGGCCCGATGCGAAACACCGGACGAAACATAACGGCGTCGTTGCTCCTGTTACTCTTTGTGGGGTATTGGAGCAGTGTCACGTTGTTTCCGCATGTCCACCGGATCGACGGACACGTTTTCGTCCATTCGCATCCCTTCTCCGGCTCTTCGGGCAATCCCGGTCACAACCACACGCCGCAACAGTTCCAGCTGATCGCGCACCTGTCGTTGCTGATTGCCACGGCGGCGACGTTCGTCGCGCTGGTTTTCGGGCAGGCGGGAGCCGCTTTTGTCTTCGGAGTCCGGAAACCCGTCGCGCGGCGCGGTATGCCGGTGCGAGTCTACGGCTTGCGCGCACCTCCCCTGGATTGATGTTTTTGCGAATCTGAATGCGGAGCGGACGTTTTGTCCTGTCTTCGCCGTCATTTGTTGTATATTCATCAAATCCGAATCATCCAATGAAAAAACATATCATCGGAGCACTTGTCGTGCTCCTGTTGCCTGCGGTGTGCCTCGCCGCAGGAGAAGCCGTCGTGAAAACCGGAAAACAAAGCGATGCGAATATTACGGGGCATGTCGTCGATGCGAAGAGCGGCGAGCACCTTGCCTATGCGACCGTCGCCGTGAAAGGTACGACCATCGGGTGTGCGACCGACGCCACCGGACACTATTTCCTGAAAAACCTGCCTTTGGGACGTTTTACGCTCGTCGCGTCGTCGGTGGGCTACCGGTCGGCCGAAACGACGGTGGAGATCGTCGCCGACAGGACTGCCGAGGTGAATTTTTCCCTGAACGAGGAGGCGCTCGCAGTGGAGGAGGTCGTCGTTTCGGCCAGCCGTACGGAGACCAACCGGAAGTTCTCGCCTACGATCGTCTCCGTCGCCTCGACGAAACTGTTCGAATCGACCGCGTCGAGCAACCTGGCTGAAACGATGAATTTTCAGTCGGGATTGCGCGTGGAGAACAACTGCGGTAACTGCGGTACTACGCAGTTGCGTATCAACGGATTGGAGGGGCAATATTCGCAGGTGCTGCTCGACAGCCGGCCGATTTTCAGTTCGCTGGCTTCGGTGTACGGGCTGGAACAGCTGCCCGTGGCCATGATCGAACGGGTCGAGGTGATCCGCGGCGGCGGGTCGGCTCTGTTCGGCGCCAACGCCATCGGCGGCGTGGTCAACATCATCACCAAGGAGCCGCTCTACAACTCGGTGACGCTGGCCAATACGACCAATATTTCGGAGGACGGTACGGCCGATTTCAATACGTCGCTCAACGGGTCGTTCGTCTCCGACGATTACAAGACGGGCGTCTATCTCTTCGGGATGATCCGCGACCGCGACTCCTACGACCGCAACGGCGACGGCTTTTCGGACATTCCGGAACTCAATTCCGAGACGGTCGGATTTCGTGCCTACTACAAGACTTCGCCCTATACGCGGCTGACAGCCGAGTATCACCATATCCATGAATTCCGCCGCGGCGGCAATGCCTTCGATCTGCCTCCCCACATGGCCGATATCGCCGAACAGCTGAACCACAAGATCGACGGCGGCGGTTTGAAGTTCGACTGGTTCAGCCCGGACGGCCGCCACCGGCTGGGAGTCTATGCCTCGGCGCAGCGCATCGGCCGCGACAGTTATTTCGGTACGGACCGCAATCCCGATGCCTACGGTGCGACCGGCGACGAGACGTTCGTCGCCGGCACGCAGTACACCTGTTCGTTCGAGCGGTTGCTCTTTCTTCCTTCGGAGTTGACCGCCGGCGTGGAGTACAACTACAACGCGCTCGACGACAAGTATCTCGGATTCGGCCGCGATTTCCGGCAGACGACCCGCAGCACGGGGTTCTTCTTCCAGAACGAGTGGCGCAGCGAGCGGCTCAACTTTCTCGTCGGCGGTCGTGTGGACAAGCACAACATGATGAAGAACGCCGTTTTTTCGCCGCGCGTCAACGTGCGTTACAGTCCGACGCCGGCGGTGGGCCTGCGGGCCAGTTATGCCAGCGGTTACCGTGCGCCGCAGGCCTATAACGAGGATCTGCATATCGACGCGCTGGACAACAAGGTGGCCGTCATCCGCCTCGACCCGAACCTGAGGCCCGAATATTCGCACAGCCTCAGCGCATCGGTCGACCTCTACCGCAATTTCGGACGGGTGCAGGGAAATCTGCTCGTCGAGGGGTTCTATACGGTGCTCGACGACCTCTTTACGCTCGAAAAGGTCGGCGAGGACGAACAGGGCAACGTCATCAAGGAGCGCCGCAATGCGGCGGGCGCCACCGTCGCCGGCATCGGCGTGGAGGCCAAGGCCGGTATTCCGGGACGTTTCGAGTTCCAGCTCGGCTATACCTTCCAGCGCAGTCGCTACGACGAACCCGAACGGTGGTCGGACGAGGTCGCGCCCCAGCGGCGGATGTTCCGTTCGCCCGACCATTACGGCTACCTGACGGCCGTCTGCACCCTGACCCGCGGTTTCACGGCGTCGCTCTTCGGCAACTATACCGGACGGATGCTCGTACAGCACAACGCGGGATTCATTGCAAAGGATACCGAACGGCTGACGCCCGATTTCTGGGACATGGGTGCGCGCCTGTCGTATACCCTGTCGCTTACCAGACAGTTGAGACTCGAACTGAATGCGGGGGTGAAGAACCTTTTCGACAGTTTCCAGCACGATCTCGATTTCGGTCAGAGGAAGGACGCGGCCTACATTTACGGTCCGGCCGCGCCGCGCACCTATTTCATCGGTGCGAAATTCGCGTTATGACGCTGCGGGGCGTTCCGCCGATGGAGTCTCAGCCGGTGGCGGAAAACGCACGGCTTCCGTCGTATGAACTGCGGCGGGAACCGTGCGTCCGAGCTGTTTCCGGTATCAGTAACCGGTCTCCACTTCGGGCAGGGGCTTCATGTCCGGCATGCGGGAGATTTTGTCGCCGCAATAGGTGCGGAATCCTCCCGGTCGTAGTAGGGGTCTGCCACTTCGAGAATGACGCTCGGCGGCATCGTGTCTTCGCCGTGCCCGAAGCGGAGCGCTGCACAGACCTCGCCGCCGTCGTCGTTAATAGGAGCAGCGTCGCAATGATCTGTTTTTTCATGCTATTCGTTGTTTTTCGATTACTCGACTACGGAAACCGACCATGTCTTTGCCAGACGGTTCGAACCTCCTCCGCCCGTCGTGATGGTGTTGTTCTGTGTGATACGGATGTTGGCCGAGACCCGCAAGCGGATGTAGAGGTTGCCGTTGGGAATATCCACTTCGACGGGGAACGTGCAGTCGAACGAACATGCCGCGTCGTCGGGGAATTTCGGTACGTCGCAAGCCTGCACGTGATAGATGGCCTCGACCGGCTTCTCCTTGATGGTGAAGGTCTCCGTCTTCGCGCCGTCGGCCTGATGCCATGTCAGGCCGTCTGCCGAGTATTCGAGCAGGAAGAACGCTGCGGCCGAACCCGATCCGCCGAAGCAGCCTTTCGCATTGAGGACGGTGCCCGAAGCGACGTATTTGACCGGAATGGTCATCAGCCAATAGTCGTTGTAATAGAGACCTTTGATGTAAGCATGGCCGTTGTTGTAGCCCCATGAGTTCAGTGCTGCCGCGGTTTTGCCTTCGGCTTCGACGACCGTGATGGTGGCCGAACCGACATCGGAGTTGAGCGTATGTTTGTCGGTCGTCCACTCGGGCTGACGCTTTTGCAGATCCGTTTTTTCGGGATCGCCGCCCATGATTTCGCTGAAACGCCACTGTACGGGCAGTCCTTCGACGGGCATTTCGCTGACGGAGTAGACCTTGGCGCGCACCTCGCCGATCGGCTGATCGTCGACGCTCACGGCGAAAGTGGCGTATCCGGGTTTCGTCGGCGTACCCTCGATGTCGAGCGCCAGCGTTGCGCCGCCGTTGGTCAGTTCGAACGAGGTGCCGGCTACCGACAACCCGTCGCAGTCGCCGCTGGGCGTGCATTTCACCGCAATCGTCTCGTCGCCGTAGGCGTTGGAGTAGGTGAACCGGATGCGGGCTTCCGACGCTTCGCCCTCGATGAGATTTCCGTCAAGCGTCGGTGTGCCGTAGATGATCGCTCCGTTGGCTTGTGTCACCGTAATCGGATATTGTACGCCGTTGCATTCCAAGTAGAGCGTTGCTGTGCGTTCGGCCGAGCGGTTGTGCGTGGCCGAAACGGTGATCCATTCGAATTCGCCCGTACCGACGCCCTCCGAAGGAGTCGTCGAGAGCCACTGGGCATCTTCGGGTACGACCGAGCGCCATGCGCCGTTGCAACGCAGCGTGATGCGCTGCGAAGAGGCCAGATTGCTCGAAAACTGGATGACATCGGTTTCGCGAACGAGGTAACTCCCGTCGTCGTCCTTGCACCCGACGGCCAGTACGCAATAACTTGCGGTCAGCAGCAAGGCCCATTTATTGATTCGTTTCATGGTGATATTCGTGGTGTTTGGTACGTTATTATTTTTCCCATCCGTAGTTCTGTCCCAGTGCGGGGTTGTCGTTGAGTGCTGTCGTCGGTATGGGGCGCACATATTTTTTATCGTCCCACTTGCGCGTCATGCGGATGTAGCACTCGATGTAACCACTGTCGCCGTCGGTCAGCGAGAAATCGTCGCCCAGCACGCGATAGGTGATGCCGGCCTGCGGGCGTTCGGGCTCCTTGCGCACGAAGCAGACGTCGTCCTTCCCGTCGCCGTCCATATCGTATGCTTTGTCTAGCTCGCCTACATAGACGCCGTACCAGGGCCGTTCGGCCAGTTTGCCCATACCCCAACGCATATCATCGTCCCAGCGGACGTTTTCCAATATCAATTCGCAGCCGCGTTCGCGGCGAATTTCGAGCAATGCGTTGTCGGTGACGGTGCCGAGGAAATATTCGATCATGTAGGGATCGGCCGTAGCAGGCATCGTTCCGTCGACACCGGCGCGTTCGCGCAGAGGTTTGATCGTCTCGTTCCAGACTGTTTCGTCGAATTCGTCCAACTCGCATTTCGCTTCGGCGTAGGTCAGCAGGATTTCGGCGTAACGAATAATCGGGATCGACGTGGAGCAGGGCGAGGTGTTGCTGTCGAGACTCGTGTCGTCGATCACCCATTTGATCGGCTGGTAGCCTGTCACGCAGTAGCCGAAATCGGGGGCATAGCGGGTATCCGTTCCGTTGTTCTTGCGAGTGTAGCCTGGGTAGCGGACGGTTTGCATCAGGCGGTAGTCGCGATTCTCGAACTCGTCGATGAATGCGGTCTTTTCATAGCCGGGTTTGTCGGTGAAACGCGAACCGTCGAGGTTGAGATAGGTATTGATGAACTGTTTGGTCAGCGAGTAGCTGCCGTACTGTTGCACGATGAAGTTGGAGTTGAGGTTGTGTGTCGCGTTCAATTCGGCATTGTAGACGCGGGCCCAGATTACCTCTTGCGTGAAGACGGATTCGCTCGTGAAGAGCTTCCGGTACTGCGTCGAAACGTTGGCCGGATCGGAGACCAGCGAATACTTTTTGCTGGTCATCAGTTCGTTGCAGGCGCTCACGGCTGCACGCAGATAGGTCTCCGCTTCGTCCGCCGTCCATGGTTTCCCTGTCGAGGGATCGTTCGCGTGATATTTTCGGAAGGTGCCTTCATAGAGGCAGATACGGACTTTGAGTGCCAATGCGACGTATCGGGTGATCTGCACGGAGTTGACTTCCAGAGCCGAACTCGATGTGCAGTACGTGCTGGCGAATTCGATGTCTTCGAGTACCTTGCGCATCACGTATTCGCGACTGTCGCGAGGCTTGTAAAGCGCCTCGTGGTCGTTGGAATCGATCGTCGAATCGTACCAGGGCACTGCCCCGAAAGTCTTGACCTTGTTCCAATAGAAATAGGCACGCCAGAAACGGGCGACGCCCTCGTAGTGAGCGAGCGTTGTCTCGCTGACGGCCGCCTGTCGGAAGTTGTCGAGAAAATAGTTGATGTTGCGCAGATCCTCCCAATCGCTCGTTCCCCAGCCCGACTGGTCGTCGGCATCAAAGTTGTCCGTGAGGAACTGGTATTCGCCGCGCCATGCCAGGCAGTCGGTACGGGCGTCGCCCGTGGCCACGGAGGCGGCGGTAGGACTCATCGTTTGCAGAAAGCCGTTGACGTAGGTTTGCAGATCGGTTTCGTTGCGGAAATAGCTCGGCGCGTCGATTTTGTTGGGATCCTCCTTCGAGAGAAAATCCTCGCAGGAACCGAAGAGCGCGACGCTCGCCAAGAGCATGAATATCTTTTTCATCGTTCGTATTTTTTGCAGGTTAGAAGGAAAGGTTGACTCCCAGTGTCACGGTACGCAGCATCGGATAACTGTAACCGTCGCCTTCGGAGGTGCGGAAATCCGAGTCACCGGCGTTGATCACTTCGGGATCGTAGTTGTCGCAGTGTTCGAACATGGGCGAATAGGTCCATAGGTTCTCGCCCGACACCCATACTTTTAACCCTTTGATGTGTAGTCTCTTGCAGATGCGATCGGGGAAGGTATAGTCGACTGTGATGTTTTTCAGCCGGATATACGACACATCCTGCATATAGCGGTCGTTGTTGATCGTCAGCGGACGGTTGACCGATGACTGGTGGGTCTGGTAGGTCGTGTAGCGGGGCCAATAGGCCGTGTCCCAGTTGTCGAGCTCTTCGCGATAGACCTTGTCGCCCGTGTGCTGTTTGAGCATGTAGCCGAACGGACGGTTGTACTGGCCCCAGAAGAATCCCGAGTCGTAACGCGGATACCAATCCTTTTTGCCGACGCCTTGCCAGAAGGTCGAGATGCCGATACCGTTCCAGTTGAATCCCAGATTGATGCCATAGCAGTAACGGGGTGTTTCGTTGCCGATGACGGTAAGATCGCCCGGATCAGCGGTCGTGTAGGCGCCCCGATCGATTTTACCGTCCTGATTCAGGTCGGCGAATTTGACTTGTCCCGGTCGGGTCACCTTGTCGAGCGTTTGCAAGAACGACTGCTCGGCGTGCGAGTCGATGTCTTCCTGATCGCGGAAAAGACCTTCTACGCGGTAGCCCCAGATTTCGCCCAGCTCCTTGCCTTCGTAGTAATCGCCCAGTGCGCCCGTCGGGTTGATGTATTCGGTCACCCATGTGCGGGCATCCCATACCATCGCTTTGACGTTGTAGCTGAAAGCCTTGCCGCCCAGTTCGAAACTGTCGCGCCAACCGACCGAGAGTTCCCAGCCGTTGGTTTTGAGCGAAGCGTTGTTGCCTTTGGGTGCGTCGGTGCCGTAAACGGAGGGCAGGCTCACGCCGACGGTGTACATGTCGGTGGTATAGCGACGGTACCAGTCGAATCCGATCGACAACCGGTTGCGGAACAGATCCATGTCGAAGCCTACGTCGTAGGTGGTCGCCGTCTCCCACGTCAGCGAGAGCGGAATGGCTCCGGGAGCCGTCGTATAGGAGCCCAGTGCGTCGCCGATGACGACCGTCGAGGTTTTGATGGTCATGTAGTCGATGTATTTGTAGGGGTCGATGTTGCCATTGCCCATCGAACCGGCCGAGAGACGTATCTTGAAATTGTCGAGCCAGTTGCGCGACCACTCCATGAATTTCTCTTCCGACAGGCGCCAGCCGATCGAAACCGAGGGGAAGAAGCCCCATTTCGAGTTTTCGGGGAATTTCGAAGAGCCGTCGTAGCGGCAACTGAATTCAGCCAGATATTTGCCTTGATAGCCGTAGTTGGCACGGAAGAAGGCGCCCACGTAACTCCAGTCGTATCCCGAAACGACGGGATCGCTGGTAAGACCGTCCATCAGACCGAAACTCGGTTTCGAGGGTACGGTCAGCCCTTCGCGCTTGATGGTCGTTCCGCGGTATTTCTTCGTTTCGAGGTTCCAGCCGGCGAGCAGCTTGAGCGTATGGTCGTCGCCGAGTTTCGGCGTGTATTCTCCGTAAATGTTGCTCGACAGGTAGTTCGTGTCCTGGCGCAGATTTTCCAGCGTACTGCCTTGACTTTCGTTAACCGTGATCGGAGTGTCGGGGCCTCGGTAACCGGTATACATGTTGGTCACACGCTCGCGTTTGTTGCGGGCGAAAAGGTAGGAGAGATCGCCCGATATTTTCAGTACGTCCTTCACCACGTCGATCTCGATGCCCAGTTTGTCTTTCATGGTGAATTTGTCGTCCTGCTGGTAGCTCGATCCTTCGGCGAAGCCTGCGTAACCGTTCAGTACGGCGGCATAAGTCCACGTCCCGTCGGGGTTGGTGATGGGGTTGATCGGCTGTCCTCCGTGTTCGATCATGCGCTGCGGAAGTTGGAGACTGTAATAGAGCATCGGTTGGTGGTAGTCCACCACCGTGAAATCCATGTTGTTATTCAACCGCAGCCAGGGACGGATGCGGATGTTGCCTTTGGCGCGGACGTTGTACTGTTTATAACGTTCGTCGCCCACGCGGTAAATGCCGTCCTGATCGTAGAAACGGCCCGATACATAATAGTCCGCATTCTGATTGCCGCCCGATACGCTGATATTGTGCTCGTGCGAGTAGTTGAAATCCTTGTAGAAAGCGTCCATCCAGTCGGTGTTGGCGAAGTATTCGTACTGATTCTTGTCGTTGATGCGCACGCGTTCGAGCGACGGATCGGTGCTGCGGCGTGCCAGTTCCTTGTACCAGCTATCGGAATAGGGGGCGATGTTGTTGATGTAGGATGGCAGCGGATTCTGTCCGTTGTAATAGCCGTTCCATGCGTTTATATAGCCGGTCGTCCATTCGTAGCCGTCGGTTACCAGCTGTGGCTTGACCGTGCGCGCGTGAAGCGAAAAACTGCCGTTGTAAGTGACTTTCGTTTCGCCCTCTTCGGCCGATTTGGTCGTTACCAGAATCACTCCGAATGCGCCGCGTGCTCCGTAGATCGCAGCCGACGAGGCATCTTTGAGCACCGAGACGCTGGCGATGTCCTGAGGGTTGACCGTTTCCAGGTCGCCTTCCACGCCGTCGATGAGCACCAGTGCCCCGCCACCCGAACCGATCGAACCGGTACCGCGGATGTTGATCGTTGCTGCACGCGAGGGTTTGCCGTCGCGCATCGAGATGTTGAGGTTGGGAATGGCGCCTTGCAGCGACCGCGAGATGCTCGGATTCGAACGTTCGGAGAAAACCTTGCTGTCGACTTGATCGACGGCGCCGACCAGATCGCGACGCTTCACTGTACCGTAGCCGACTACTACTACTTCGTCGAGCATCTGTTTGTCCTCTTTCAGAACGACGTCGATGCGGGTCTGCGTGCCTACGCGCCATTCGGCTGAACCGTAACCCAAATAGGTGAATTGGAGCACGTCGTCGTCCGCAACGGCGATCGAATAGATTCCGTCGATATCGGTCGACGTCCCTTGCGTAGTGCCTTTCACCAATACGTTCACGCCGACGAGGGGTTCGCCTTCTTCATTGACCACGCGCCCTGTCACGACCGGCTTACGGTTGGCGGAGGGAGAGGGGGCGGGGCCTGTCGACGTGTTTTTTTTCGACGAGGGTATGGCGGTGAGAGCCACCACGTGATCCTTGATCTTCCAGGAGATGCCCGTGTCGTAGAACAGCGTATTGAGCATCTCTTCGAGTGAAGCGTCTTGGATGACGACATGCACGTCGGAGAGCGTCCGTTTGCCGAGCGAGGTTTCGTAGGAGAAGACCACTCCTGTCTGCTCGGTGAATGCCGAGACCACTTCGCGCAGCGATGCGCTGCTGAACGACAAGTTCAGGTTGAGACGCTGGTCGGCGAGTAACTCGCCCCTTGCACCGAGCGACGCCGACGGCAATGCAGCCAACCCGACGCACAGAAGCATCCGACACCATCCCGTCAGGGATAAACCGATTTTTTTCATGGATGAGTAGTGATTAGGTTGTTAGTATGAAAGTTTGTATGAGTTTGGGCAATCGTCTGTTCCTGTTCCCTTGCGGTAGCCGACAGGGATCGCAACCGATTCCGGCGCGCGGATTCAGTCGGAATCGGGATACCGCAGGATTTCGAAGCGTGTGCCTGAGATGAATTGTAACAATTCGATCACGTCTTCGATCGGGGTGTCTTTCTGAAAACTGAAATTGTAGTTGGCATCGGGTGCATCGTCGTCGACCAGACGCAGTTTCACGCCGTAGAGCTCCTCGATGCGGTCGGCGATTTGCCGGAGCGGAACGCCGTCGAGTGTGATGATACCGTAGCTCAGGGCCAGATGATCTCCGACGGGGACCTCCTTGATTTCGAGTTGTTCGTCCTGCGTATCGTAGATGGCGCGCTGGCCGGGGTGCAACCGGATCAGATTGCTGCCGTCGGCGCGCTGCAATGATACGGCGCCTTCGGCCAGCGTCGTCTCGGCCATGTGGTCGCCGCGCAGCGATCGGACGCTGAAAACCGTACCGAGCACGCGCACGCGCAGATTGGGAGTAACGACGTCGAATGGATGCTTGGCGTCGTGCTCGACGTCGAAATAGGCTTCGCCGTCGAGATGTACGCGGCGTTCGTCGGTGGGAAATGTCTCGTCGTAGCAGAGCGTCGATCCGGGTGTAAGCCAGATGTCGGAGCCATCGGGCATCGCTACGTGCATGATTGTCGTGTCGGCATTGAAGTAAGTGATCGGCGCGGGCATCAGGGCGGTACGCCATGCGAACATACCGGTCAGGGCCACGACTGCGACGACCGCAGCCGTTCGGAGCAGGGAGTGTATACGAATGTGTCCGAAAAGGTTCGAGAGACGATGGGGCCGCTGCACCGTGCAGGGAGCGTTTTCGAGCGCATCGATCCGACTGTTGAGTCGGTTGAGCGAACGGATGAAACGCGCCGGACCGTAGAGGGTCGAACGCCACTTTGCGAATCGTTGTCGGACGGCGCGTAGTTCGGCAACTTCGCGCCGGTGTTTTTCACTGGTTGCTAACCACTGCGACAGTTCCTGTTCCTCTTCGGAAGTAGCTGTCCCGTCGAAATATTTCCAAATGATCCGTTCGTTGAACGGATGTTGCGAGTCTTCGTTTTTCACGGTCGTGCGTATTGACTTTCCGATTATAATACACACGAGTCGGGGAAAGCACCTATTCGTCGACCGCTTTTATTGTCCCAAGATGTAAATCGTCAACAGCAAAAACATTTTCAGATGGCCCAGTTTGCCGCGTAATTGCCGCAACGCATTGTTGATATGATTCTCGACGGTCGAAACGCTGATATTCAGCCGCTCCGAGATCTCTCTGTTCGACAGCCCCTCGAAATGGCTCATACGGAATACTTCGCGGCATTTCGGCGAGAGCGTTTCGACGACTGCGTCGAGTTCGTCGGCGATCTGCCGTGCGTAAAGATTCCTGATAATTTCGTTTTCGTCGGGGTCGTAATAGGTGCAGAGTTGCTGTTCGATTTGCAGTTTTGTCTGCGACCGGTAGGACGAGGCATAGTTTTTCGACCGTAGTACGTTGAGCGCGGTGCGGTAGACCGCACGCAAAAGATAGCCGCGCAGCGAACCGTCGTTGCGCAGTTTGTCGCGGCCGACCCAGATGCGGACGAAAACCTCCTGTACGACGTCATCCGCGTTTTCGTCGCCGACGATGAGCTCCGCATAATTGACTAATGGTGCCCAGAATATGCCGTAGAGTTCGTTGAAAGCCGTGCGTTCGCCCTTCTTCAATCGTTCGATCAGTATCGATTCCTCTGCCTTCATTGGTCTAAAATCCTTACAAATATAATACTATTCCGCCATACTGCAAGAGGGGAGGGACTCTTCGCGGGACGGCGGGAGCACCGTTGTTTTGATCGGGGCGGTGGTTTCGGCCAAAGGGGGCGCCGAAACAGTATACCTGTCGATGGTGGAATCGGGATTC
>OGDU01000699.1_pt1 | contig 31643 bp, 9 predicted proteins | sample 1570371 | NCBI WGS metagenome assembly OGDU01 (sample SAMEA2581977, study PRJEB24529) | metagenome | biome: Human gut stool | place: China | collected 2011
GCAGTGATCGGCTCGTACGCCGTCAACGGCTCAATTGTTGAAGTTTGGGTCATGATAGGTTTCGGAGCATTGGGATGTGCAATGAAGCACTTCAACCTTCCCAGAGAACCTTTGGTTTTAGGTTTGGTACTCGGCACAATGGCTGAAAGTGAATTAGCGCGTGCCCTGGCCTTGGTGCAAGGAGATGTCGGTCAATTGCTTTTGGGAATATTCTCAAGCCCAATCTGCATAATTCTAATCGGCTTAATTCTTTATTCCATCATTCGCTCACAATACAAAAAAAGGAAAGCTTCAGCCAAGCCGTCTGACCAAAAAACGGAATTATCGGAAGAAGCCCGGATTACAGCGGCTTCCTGACCTCTTTCCTCTTCCTCTACACGAAGAGGAGGAGGTCAGCTCCGCGGAGACCGGACTTTTCGGTCTCATTTCATCAGTCTTCGGTTTCCTCTTCGGCCCCCTCTTCTCCCATGTTAACCTGCCACCGGTTGGTTACAAAAAGTAGAGCTTCTTTTATCAGACCATTCGAAGGACTTACGCTTTCAGCTCTGTACCCGTTAAAAAATAAACGCGAAGCAGGCATATGCGTGTCTTCTCCATAACGATATAACGCATAATGATGATGGCGCTGGTCAGCTTGCAAAGAATCCTTACTGAGATAAGAGATTTCGCGACCAAAGCGATCGAACACCGACAGCATTTGCGGTGCAGCCGCGAAAATCCCTACTCTGTTGGATCTTGAAGAAATAACGTTCCTATCCGGCTTATACCCATCCTGAGAGACAAATATCATTGTTGAATTACCGGAAACAGATTTTTCTAAGGATATCGGACCGCCAGCATTCAAGACAAAGATCTGATCTCCGGCATCGACATTTTTGACCACGACGGCAGCAGACGGATCTGCGGAGCGCTGGACAATCGTGACATCCGCTCCGGACGCTAGCTCATTGGCTCGAATTTCGCCGTTGGCTTCGAGATAAATATCCTGAGATGCTTGAAGGTCTTTAAGTAAAACACTGTCGGCTTTCATTTCAGCGTGGCCGTTAACAGTCAGTTCATATCCAACTGAAAGCGGACCGTTGTAATTTTCTATAGTCAGATTTCCGTTGATGATATTGCCTTTTTCTTCATTAATCTGAATTTCCTGCTTCTGACCGTTCAAGACCAAATTAATGTCCGAACCGGCAGATACAATCAATTCATCAACTCGATTTCCCAGCTCTTTATCCTTGGCTGATTTCTGAGCTAGTAACTCAACCGATCCGCCTGCAGAAACTTCCAGACGATCGGACGCAATGCCGTCGGCAGAAGCGTCTTGATGGACGTTTCTTTCCGCGTGAATCTCGAGGTTTTCCACCCCGTCAGAAGAGAATCCTTCAATTCCGGAGCCATGTTTCAAGGACACATCTTTCCCGGCCTCTACTTTCACAAGACCGTCCCCAGCCAAGACGGATCCTTGACCGAGCTCGAAGTTTCCCCCTGCTTTCAATTGAGCCTCTTCGGAAGCAAACAACATTACGGTGTCTTTTATCGTAAAGTCTTTTCCTGCAGAAACCGTCAAACGATTGATTTCCTCATCTTCAGAAGGACTGAGGACACCAACAGCTGTTTCCTCTTCAAAAACAACCGAACCCCGTTTTGCTTCAATATTCAGGTCAGCTTGAGTCAGAACAACCGTGCCCTTTCCGATTGTGACATCTTGTCCGGCAGTGAAGGAAACATCCTTTTTACCCACTCGATTGGAAGCATCCGGATCATTACCGGCAAAAATAAAGGAATCCGATCCGATATCTATAGATCCGGCTGCGTCTAAATACACGTCACCGTAAGAAATCAATTCCGATTCATCTTTGAGTACGACATTACCTTCAGAAGATCTGATTTCTGTTTCATGGAGAGAAGTCGAAAGGAATTGTCCGTCAAGAACCACGTCTCCCGTCACATTCATGCTGACGTTGTCTCTCGCGCTGACTTGAGAATTATCTCCCAGCTCGATAGAACCGCCTCCGACACCCGACTCATCTCCAGTTCGGATGTAAGCCGTTTGACCTTGGACGACGGAGTTTTCTCCCAACCTGATGTCGCCATGTTCTGAAACCAGTGACGTATGGTTCTTAGAGCCGTCCTCAAGCTTCGATTGAAGAACGGCGCCCTTATCCAAGAAAATGCCCTTGTTGCCGATAATATCTAAGCTCGTTCCAGACGTAACAAATGCGTTTTCTCCAAAACTTGTTTGGCCGCGTGAAGAGATTCGGACGTAGGAGTCTTCCTGATCTTCTTGGGTCCGAATGTTTGCGCCGGCGCCGAAAGCAATATCTCCTTGAGCGTCAATAACAGCGCCGAGAACTGAAGTTTGGATGGAAGCACGTTCGCCGAAAGTTATATTTCCTTCCGTGTGATTTTCATCATCTCCCGCGTTCATAGACAGCATCGTCGTACGGAACGTTGCATCATTCCCGAATCTAACATCTCCTTTCACGTCAATAGACGTTTGCGGCAAAGATTCTATCGAACCGGTCTCGTATTTTCCGAATTTCGTTTGAACCGTTGCTTTGTCACCGACTATCAGTGAACCCTGAGCTTTAAGTTCAAATCCTTTTCCGTGAACCGTAAAGTCTTCTTCGAACTTAATGTCCTGACCGGCGCTGAACACCACAGAATTTTTCTCGCTGTTCAATGTTGCATCCCGATCAATCACAATATCTTTACCGGCTTCAAACAAAGAGTTGTCCGAATTAGAAGACATCGTGAGGTTTTCGCCCATATAGATCGAACCCTCGCTGCTTCTTACCGTGACTCCCTTTGTCGCGCCGACAAGCGTGGCCTTATCGCCGAATCGAATATCTTTTTCTGCTGAAACCAGCAGATCGTCAGAAAGGATTTGAGCCTCGTCACCGATGGTGAAGCTTTTCCCGGCGATGACACTGACTTTTCCATAGAGCGGGTTTTCTTGACTTAATCCGCTTTGCGTCCCGGCTTTCACCGTCGCTTTATTTCCGATATCAATTAAACCGCGTTCCGAGGTTAAAGAGCTGTCGGACGCAGAAACGATCGTTAAATCATTCTTGATATTCAGGCCGTTCCCGCCAAAGATATCGACACTGCCGTTTTCAGCAATGACTTCGAATTTGTCTTCCGTAACGTTTAAAACCCCCTGAGCTCCGATCCGGATCGGAGCTTCGTCTCCGGCAGACGGATCTTTCAAGGAAGCATTCACGTTGAGCGATCCTCCAAGCGTCGCGTCGGCGTCTGCCAAAACTTCAATTCCGCCATTTGTTGCTGTCAGAGAAACATAGTTTCCGAGGCTGAAGGCTTGTTTTCCTCCCGTAACAGACACACTGCAGCCCTCGACAGATATTTTGTCTCCGAGCACCAAACTCTCGTATCCGCGAACTACTGCTTCGTCCCTTGCTTTGACGGAAGAACCGGATTTGAGGTCAATTGCCTGTCCTTTCAAGACGGCTTTCCCGGAAGAAGCCTCAACTGTAATGGGGGCTTCATCTGCAAAAATCAACCCTCCGGCGCTGTCCATTACGACTTCGTCGCCCTTAAAGGTATTGTTTTTATGAGCAAACACTTTAAGGGCGTCAGAATCTGTAGAACCTGCTGTCAGACGTAGTGCTCCAGACTCCGAATATACAACTTTAGCTGCGGATAAATCGACCTTGCCTGCTGCGCCCACTTCCAGACTGCCGGCAGAATCAATGCTGGTCTTGTTATTAGAATCAACGTTTCCTTCCTCAGCCGAGAGGAGAACCGAGCCGGGTGTCGAAGTACTCAAAGAGGCATCCTTGATATTCAATCCGCCGGTAGCAACCTTCAAGTCGCCTTTGGAAGCAACAAGCGTATAACCCGTGAGATTAAGTTCGCCTTTTCCTTTTAAGGTGATCGTATCGGCAGCAAGATTCTTTTCATTCAGAGCAAGGTTCAAATTGCCTTCTTTCGACACCAAGATCAAATTAGAACCATCATTGTTCTTTAAGGAGCCGCCGGTAACGGAAATACTATCTTTCGCCAGAACATCAATATCAGTTGAAGAATCGACATTGAGCCCCTTCAACGTAACAGAGCCGTTTTCTGCTGCGGCCTGCAAACCGCCTGTGTTGCCGTTCGCTTCTGAACTTACGTTGATGCTTCCTTCTTTACTCTCGACATCGAGTTTGCCAGCTGCATTCAAACTTTCAACAGTTAGACTGGCATCCTTTTGAGACGCAATGTCGATAACTGAGCCTGAACTTACTGTATTGCTTGTTACCTCAACCGCTCCTCCATTTGAGGTAATAAATAAGCCTTCCGATTCCCCAGTGCCGGCGGCGATTAGATCGGCCCCCATCACTTGTGTGCCGGCTGCAGAAGTAAGTCGGATAGAACTTTGAGAGTCAAGTTGTCCGGCATCGATCATGACGGAACCTTGAGAGGAATTCACTTCTACTCCGCTGCCTTCTCCCGTTCCCTTAGCCGATACGGAAACATTTGTCAGCTGCGCGTCTGTGACAGCAGAAAGTTTGACGGAACCGTTCGAATTGATCGAGCCGTCACTGACTTTGACTGCGCCTTCTGAAGAACGCAAAAAGACTCCGGCCTCTGCGTCGTTTCCTTCTGAAGAAACAGCAGTTCTGCTGATTGTCGTGTCCTTAGCTGATGAAACATTTATAGAGTTCTGAGACGTTAATGCGCCGCCATTAATGGAGACAGATCCTTCGGAAGAAACTAACGAAAGGCCATCTGTTCCTGCAGTTAGACTGCTGTCCGTCAAAGAAATATCATTGCTTGTAGTAAGGCCGAGTTTTTTAGCTTCCAGCGTTAGCGCTTTTCCGAAAGTCGTTTTCGGTGCAGAAAGATCAAGGGTTCCGTTTAAAGCTGAAAGGGTGGAATGGTCTGCGACCGAAAGCGACGAGCCTGCCTTAAGAGTCAGATTACCATCAGAGGTCTTCGCTGTTCCGTTAAGGTGGATCGTGTTAGCTTCAGCCGCCACATCTCTTTTGGCCTGAATCTCTTCAATTGTTAATGTCTTTTTGGCATTAAATTCGATCTCTCCGTCTTCTGAAACAAGTTTTTTAACTTTCAGAGAACCTTCCGTCGAGATCTCAACATTTGAAGTAACTGTCTCTTCGGTCACGGACACAGACATTTCAGATTCTCTATTGGCTTGAAGGCACACATTCTGAGGTTTGCCTTTCAGAACAACATTAAAGTCATTGACTGAATCCAAGCCCAAAGCTGCATCTTTCTGACCGATCTCGCCGTCTGTTTCAAAAGCGAAATTGGTTCCGCTAATTCGTCCGCTCTGTCCGCTTGTGTCCTTAACGGAATAAATATTGTCTGCCTTCAATACAACATCTTTACCGCTGGCCACGGATTGGAGATTAAGCGTTCCGTCTTGATCAACAAATACGCCTCCGTTTCCGGAGAACACGGCCGATCCTGTAATCGCCGTTTTAAGAAGTTTGTCGGCGGATCCGATTGAACCAAGCCCTGCTCTCAGGATCAAGTCTTTAGCTTTAACCGCACCCTCTCCGGATAGAGTGATTCCATTTGTAGCAGTGAGACGAATATCTCCGTTTTGAGAAGAAAGGGAACCGAGATTCAATGTGTTTTCAGAGTCAGACTGTAGATAAATGCTGTTTACTGCATCCGCATTTAATTTCGTGTCGCTGCTCTGATGGACTTCAAAGGCTTTCTTTAAGTTGATCGTCAGAGTGCCTGCTTTTTTGTTCCAAGTAACGTCATTAGCTTCTGCTCGAGCTAAAAGCTTGTAGAGGTTCAAGCCTTTTTCTGTCGAAGCATCCAAATCGCTGATGTTTGCCGTATGACCGTCAAGTTCCTGACCGACTCCGGCGCCAGACTTCAACGTAATATTTGCTGCTTTGATATTGGCAACGCCTGACTCAGGAACATAGCTCGGATCGGGATTCAAGATGGCTTCAGACACTGCAAAGAGCAATTCGTTCTGCGTCCAGCCGTAATTGTCTTTCGATGCTTGAACAAGATTTAATGCCGAGCCTTGAATATTCGCTTCTTTGTTAATTGCGTCTTCTGCAGAGCCGCATCCCGCAAAGCGAGACTTCAGAGCCGCAAAATCCTTTTGCTCTTCTGTTGTCAGCGCTCTTACGCGACCCTTTTCAGCTTCCTGCTCATGGTTTAGGTAAGCCTGATATCGATTAAAGTCGGAAGTAATACTATTTTTTATGTCTTGTTCGTCTTTAGCAAACCGAGCCCCTTCGTTAGAAGTTCCGTCAGACGTCAGAATGCCGGCTTCAATCCAGCTTTCAAGGCGTTTTTGTGCCGAACGCTCATCGCGATCCGAGCGATCAATCGCATCATAAATATTTCCGGCTGAATCAATTGTGACATCCCCACTCGTGCTGATCTGACCAACAGAAATATCTCCGACAGATTTCAAAGAAATATCACCTGCTGCAGTCAGGTCAAGACGCTGCGACAGATCAGAGGCCTCTTTGTGATCCAGACTCTTAATATTAATTCCGCCTTCTTGGGAAACAAGAGAAAGCTTCTGTCCGGAAAGCGAATTCAAGTCAACGCCGCCTCTGAATTCAGCAGAAACCGTTTCTCCGGCATTCAGGGATCCGGAAACGGAGGCACCGGAATTCAGATTCTTAGCATCAATATAAATAGACTTGCCGGCCGTCGCTATGAGATTCAATAGTTTGTCGGAACTTCCCGCCGCAGTCCACTTAATCGCCGACCCCTCTGAGCCAATTGTTCCTGAAGCTGCTTTCAAGGTCAGATTAGATGCTCCGGTTATTGCTGCGGCTCCGCTTTGATTGAGGATGTTGTTCCCTGCAATCAAGCTAACAGAACCGCCCTGGGCGTTCACAGCGCCTCCGAGCAGGACTGACTTACCGCTTTTAATCACGATTGTATTGGTTCCGCTTAAGAAAGACGTACCTACTTGATGGTCAGCCTTTACCGTGTAGGAATAAAGCGTTGAAGTCGAAGTGGTCGTAACTTTCTGAGTGTGATGTGTGCCTGAGAAGTGGACCCAAGTGTTATAAGTTGTCCAATGAGTAACCGTTGAGCTCTCCGAACTGCTCACTTGTGTAGTCCAAGCCTCAAAATTCTCATTCTTTCCTTCAGGACGGTCTGCTACCCAAATGGTCGAGCCGTTTGCTAAGTCTGCATCTCTTACTGTTGTCGTATTTACTGACGCCCAGTTTGTAGGCTCGCCGTAATCAAATGCATCCCAAACGGTAAACTTTTGGGAGTTATATCGAGTAGTGACCGTTGTTGAACCTTTTCCATCGGTCCAGCCATATAACTGACCGGTCAAAGGATTGTAGGAACTATCGGAGACCGAAGCTTCAGAAGATTTTGTTCCGTCTGCACTGAGCCAATAAGCAACGAAGTCGCCTTTACGGATTTCCGTCACCTTGGCGATTGCGTTATCCGGTCTGCCTTTAAATCCCGAGTTTGTATCCGTGATTTGAATGAGGCCCTCAATATTGCCAGTATCGACATTTCCAAGCAGAACGTCGCGGTTGCCGACGTTGATATTGATGTCTGCCGAACCGTTCGCCACGGACAATTGCCCGCCGCCTGTGCTTGCCACTCTTCCAGTAATGTAAATCTGTCCGCCTTGCGGAGAAATATCATCGACGATTACCCTGTCATTGACCGGATCGTACCAGGCTGCGACTTGATAGCGATAAGATTTAGAGGTATCATCCCAAACCGGACCACCCTCCTGGAGCGTATACTGCGGTGTTCTGCTGTTGACGTCCGAGGGAGATCCGTGTGCCTGCCAATTTGCTTTGATAGAAGCAATCTTCTTGTCGACTTCCGTATCCGATAATGTCAAACCGTATTTCGCATAACCGCTTTGAACGTAGCCGTTCAAGTTAATCGCATCGGCTGCGAGGAAAATACTTCCTCCGGCAACCATGTCTCCGGCTTGACCATTGTCTACATTACCAAGTTTGCCCGGGCCGTAAACATGGTTAGCGTTAGAACTAACTGAAGAATTGCTACCTAACTTGCCGACTTCATCTTTCCATAACTCTTCAACATCGCCTCCGACGTTAAACAATCCGCCTCGGTAAGACTGCGTAATGGAGCCTTTTGCCGTAATTCCTAAAGAACCTCCGGCGGAAATCGAAGCCGTCTTATCGGCGTAAACGTCTCCTCCGCTGCTAACAGAGATATTTCCTGCTCGGTTAATCAGTTTTCCGGAAATATCAATGCTGGTATCCGGATTGATTCTTTGCTCTTTACCGTCCGAGGTAACTAGAACCAATCCGTTGTAAGCAGAGTTAACCTTTATTGACGGAGCTTCTGAATTAGCTGACGTCGTTAACTGGCCACGGAATGAACTCAAGGCGCCTGTCTTATCGATAACAACCTGATCGTTCAGTTTAAACTCGCCGCCTTTATCCAAAATTTGGATATCGCTCAGCTTCAATGCCACTGTGGCTTGGTTATCAATATTGATCCCCTCAGCGGTTTTAGCGATTAAAGAACCTCCTCCGGTTACGCTATCCGTGAAGACAGAAATATTTCCACCCGAGACTGTGACATTGGAAATTTGGACATAAGGGCGGCTTGTCTGATCAATAAGCGAGAAATTACCGTTCTCTCCCCGGATCAAAAGGCCTTTCTGCTCCATTGTCGTAAGAAGCAGTTCGTCTTCGGCCTTGTAAGCAGCAAGCAAGGAGGGATTCGTCGTGCCGTAATCCTGCATCGCTTTCTGAAGTTCCTCATGACGCTGCCAGTACATGTTCGTCAGGGATTCTGCCTTCACACCGCTGACGGATTCATCATCAACGCCGGTCTTTGTGATCGTTAAGGGATTTTGTGAATCCAGGGTCACGCCTGATTCGTTGGGCGAAGCAATTCCGCTGATCTGAATATCTGCTTTGGTATTCACACCGGCTTGAACGAGTCCGCCGACCTGGATCTTATTGTCGGTGGTCAGATTCTTGGATTTTGTTCCGGCCGCTGTTGAAGCAATCGAGACTTCGCCGGCATCCGACGCAGACGTCCAGAACCAATAACGTGCTGTCTCTTCCGTAGAAACATCGCCGCTTTGTGCGTAAAGCTCAGTATCACGCCAAGATTTGATTTCTCCGTTGAGATTGAGCTTATTGGTCAGGTTAAGACTGTCGGAAACTTCCGAATCCGTTCCGCCGATGGCTGAGTGGCTGTAAGCGTGGGCATAGCTCACTAAATCAAACTGAGAGTTCGAGCCATCAGCATCTCTGCCTGCTCTAATCGCCAACTTGCCTTTCGACAAGATGTTAGAACCGCTGCCGACATTTACTTCATTGGTGCGATTTTGGTTGACGGAAACCTTGGCCCCTGCCCCGGCTACCGCTGCGCCTTGAACATCTCCGACGCTCTGTGCTTCAACATCTTCGTCAGAAGAGGCGGCAATCGTCAGCGTGCCTTCGGCGCTATTAGCAGTTAAACGCACACCGTCGGCCAAGTTAATTCTATTTTGAGTATTTAGGGTTTCGAAGTTTTCTGCTGTCACACCGGCAACGGCACCGGCCGTTTGAGCACGAACCTTCAGACTAGTTCTTCCGACATTCTTCGCAGAAATGGTCAGATCATCTGCTGTCAATACCACATTTTTACCGATATCGACCTGTTGGGTACGGTTTTCCGTATTGCTTGCTTTGATGCCGGTACCGACAAAGGCTCCGTAAACACGGGAGTCAACGGCATAAGTTCCTTCAGCGGCATGAACGTCCCAATTATCAGAGGCTCCAACAAGAATACCGGAAGCGTTAATTGCCGAGCCGTCCCCGATCGAGACTTTGTTGGTGCCTTGCATGTCGTTGATCAGCGAAGCACCGCTTCCTCCGGCCAAAGCGCCTTTGGTGTTATCGGCTTTCATGCCGATGTTGTGTTCCCCCGAGGTCACGAAGGACGCTGCATCTTGAATATTCCAACGGCCGCTGACAGTTAAAGTCGTATCAGAGCGATCTGTATGTTTTACTTGAGCCGCATTTGCGTCAAGATCGGTACCTTCGGCAAGAATAATTCCGCCTCCGGCACTGTCGGCAAGAACCGTCGCCTTTTCTTTATTAGAAGCCGTTACAGCCGCATTCTTAAGTCCCACTGAAGACGAAGAAGAAACTTCGTTCTTCACCGATACCTTATGGTTCACTTCTGCGGAATTATTGCCCGAGGCAATCGTTCCTCCCGTACCTGCGGTTGTCTTAGACAAATAGACAGCACTGCCTTCTGTTACGGAAGTGAAGTTCTCCAAAGAAGAATCACCGGACAGTTCAATCTTGCTTTCAACCTGATTCGAATTTGTCAGCTCGGAAGTGTTAACAGGGATTGAGGCAATAATGGCGCCGCCGTAAGTCTGAGAGTCTGCCGTCATCTTCAGGGCTTCGCTCTCATCTCCGTCCGATCCGCCCAAGCCGGCTCCTGCCGCCACCGTTAAATTAGCGTTACTGAACACATTTCCGGAAACTTCAGATACGACCTTGCCGCGAGTTTCGGCAATGGACTGAACAACACCGATTCCAAGTCCTCCGGCTCCCGCGCCGTAACTCTTCACCTTGATGTCAGGACGGTTATTTGTGGTCAGACTGATATCTGCTGAAACGCTATTGCCGTTGAAGAGCGTTCTTGCAGAAAGTGAGCCTTTCGTTCCGTCATAGACCTTTGCTAGCGCACCTACTCCGTTGATGGCGCCGCCGTAGCCTGCAGTCGATTCGGCAAAGAGATTTTGCTGACGGACTGCAGAGGCATTAAAGGAAGAGTTGATCGTTGAATTCAGAATTTGGTTTTCAACTCGGCTCTTATCTCGAATCTCAGCAACCATTCCGCCGCCGGAAGCTGCAGCAACCGTAATTCCGAAAGACTTCAGATGGATTTCTGATTTATTTTCCGTCTTAATCTCAAATACGGGATTGGTCGTTTGAGGTTTATTCTCTTCCGCCTTATTGCCCTCATCTTTACTGCCGTCAGGCTTTGGCTCTTCGAGTTTACTTCCTCCGGAAACGTTGCCTTCCCAGATCGTCGAAGCGCCGCCCGTGATTTCGGCGTCCGCATAAGCTGCAGTTCCGCTGGCAAGAGCCAGCGAAGTTTGGATCGCCTCAAGGTTGGTCTTACCTTCGAGTGAATTGAGAACATTAAAGTTATCCTTTGATGTGATCGTGTTGCCGCTGAGATTAACTTTATTGTTGTAATGACGGCGCAACGTAATGACAGAGGCCGCTAATACTCCTGCACCGGCACTTCCGCTGCCGAGCGTAACGTCAATGCTGCCTGCCTTTGAATCTTCCTTAACAGAGACATCACTGCTTCCAACCGTCAGGTAATTGCCCGACACCACAACGGAAGTTCCATTCCCACTTCCCGAGGACACGCTTGCGTCTGCCGCTGCGGCCGAACCGACGATTTTGTCTTTTTCTTCCTGAGTCAGCTCATCATTCTCTGTAATAAAGCCGAGAGATCCGGTGCCTGAAGATGCGTAATCGGACAGATATTTATTAACTGTGTCTTCTGCGCTGCCAAGATCTTGACGGTTTGAAGCGAAAGGATTGTCTCCCGAACCGATCACCAGCGAGAATACATTTGCACCGATCGTTCCGATACCGCCGGAAGCAAACGCAACCGTTCCGTTAACGTAATGATCCTGAAGAGAGGAAACCGTGAGTTTGTCAGCTGTAACGATTGAATTACGAAGGTTAGCGGCCGAGGAGCCTTTAAAATAAGAAACAACAACCGAAGCACCTAAACTTCCGATGGCGGCTGTAGCCGTGACATCCGTAACTTTAAGACGGTCTTCGTTTTCTGCATTGATACTGAATTGTCCAGCTTTAACCTCAGAGTCATTAACTTCCGAGGAGGTCGAGCCCTCAACCGTATTGACATTCACTAAGCCTGCGACTGCAGCATCCATTGCAACGCCGGCAGTTACGTTCAAGGAAGACAGTTCAGAAGTACGTTTTGCAACCACAGAAGCAGCCTTTCCTTCAGCATTCAGCAAAGTATGGACTAAGGAAGAAGACACTGCATTGTCTGCGTAATTAATAACGACACTAACCGGGACCGCGGCATACAGAGCGCCGGTTGCCGTAATCGCAGAGGTCGTGATCCTGCCCAAATAATTTGAATTCTGGGCGTAATTACCCGCTAATTCCGAATGTTCCACCAACGCATAAACATCAGAGAGCTGACGATTGACATTGACTGAAGTACTTACCGCTGCCGTCTGTGCGCCTGCCGCAGCAATGAGCAAGGAAGAAATACCTTCTTTTGCATCGGCTTCTACGGATACTGAAGCTCCTGTAAGGGAGGGTTTATCGGCTTGTGTACCTGTGACACTTACATTGGTGGAATGATCCGTGGTGATGACATTGGTTACGACATCAACCGCAGCAACCAAAGCCCCTGTGGCAGTGGCAACAACAGTGTCCACGTTTGCTGCGTCGGATGCTCCGACTATCAGAGCACCGGTTCCCGCGTTCAGGCTCGAAGACTGAACCCTCGTTTCTGTCTTACCGCCCAGGTAATTGACGTTACCTGAGGCAGTCACTGCTGCATCTTTGGCACCTCCGCCTAAAACGTATAGTGTCTTAAAGGTTTCTGTGGAAGAAGCGTCAACCAACAATCCGGATACATTCTTATTCTGTCTTGAAGTCCTCAAAGAGGCAGCTACGGATACGTCATTAACTATCTTCGAGTTAATCGCATCTTTATCAACTCCTGTCTTAGCAGTAAGGACAGAAGAGGTTTCCTGAGCAGAACGAACGATTTCGGAGTTCAGAACTTCGGCCTGTGTAAGACCGCGCTTTTCTGAAACTGTAACGGTCGCCCCGACCGCAGCATTTTGACCGACCTGAAGCTGGCCGCCGTAAGTTCCGATTATGTCGTCACTTCTCGCCTGAATCAGCGCGGCACCTGCGTACTTAGCGTTTAGATTATTGGTACGCGCAGCTGTATTGTTTGTGAGCAAATTGATGGCCGTGGATGCCGCGACTCCTGCTTTGCTGCCGCCTGCTCCGCCGATTCCGATCGTATCAATGTCGTTGTTGGATTCTGCCAATACAGACAAAGTATCGGAAGAAACCAGCTTTTGTTTGTCAGAAGAACTCAGCGAAGCCGTTGTATTCGTATTGATTCTGTTAACCGCAGCGCCGATTCCTATGCCGGCACCTTGAGCTCCGACTCCGGCGACGATACCTAGATTGTCAATATTGCTATTGCTAGAAGCATGAACAGCTAGGGCGTTTAGAGCTTTAGCCGCATGCTCCCTGACCTCTTGGGTTGTCTGATCCTTTGTGTATTGGATCGTCGAAAGGTTATTAACGGAAGCATTAACGGATCGATTGATCTCGTTGGTTCCGGCGCCCCCTGACAGACCGACACAGCCTCCGGCGACACCGACGCTCAGAACAAGCGTTGAAATATGATCATCCGCTTGTGCGTCCGCTGAGAAGTCCGTGAAATTATCCGAGCCTTGTTCGTTGGCGATAACGACGTTGTCAGCCAGTACTTGTGTTTGAGAGCTGCGTGAAGAGGCGTAAGCAACGGCACCCGAAAGACCTGCTTTGCCTTTAGCCGCAACAGAAACATTACCGGCGAGCGTCCAGATGGCCGCTGTATCCGAAGAATGCAGTGAAGCCTCTTTAAGGCCCGTTAATCTTGCATTCTTTAATTGAACCAATGCATCGTTCTTGACGCGATTCACCGCAACAGCTCCTCCGATACCTAAACCGGAAACCGACACTGCACCGTCCGCAGCGGCCGCCCAAGCGGAGGCTCGGTTAGCCGCCGCAATATCTAATTTGGAACCTGCAAACTGCACAGAAGAAAGATTGAGAGCCTCGACATCTGCAGAAGCCGTGTTATTAGTGTTAGCCACCACAACAGAAGCTCCGACAGCACCGATGGCATCGTTGCCGACGTTAACTCCGAAGTTTCCTCCGACATTAACCGTTGTCGCTGCGCTGTCGGCATGGACATTTAAACGATTAATCGTAGAAGTCAAATCATTAACGACGACAGAAGCCCTCTGATCGATGTTCGATACAACGACAGAGCCAGCCGCGTTAAATTTGCCTTTACCGCCGGCAACACCGACTGCAGTTCCTAAAGAGAAGGCATCATCCTTGGCATCTAAAACAACGGAAGAAGATGCGTTATCCGAATTGATGACGTTTCCGGAAGCGTTTACCGTAAATTGGTTATGAATCTGATTGACGATAACTGCGGCACCGCCCGACGAACCGCCGACACTGATGGCCGGGGATACGGCAACGGTGACTTGTTTCATCTTGCCAGCTTGGCCATACAAGTCGCCGAGTTTTTGCGTTGTTTCTTCAGAACCGTCTTTGCCGGTTTCCTCAGCACCCGGTGCGGTTTTTAAATCGACGTCTTTGAAATAAGACTCATTGCTGAGCTCATCGAGATGACCGACATACCATTTACAGTCAGCGAGATTCTCAAACTCATGGGCTTCCTGAGCTCCTGAAGAACGAGTTGCTCCCTCAAAGCCGCCCTCTCCGACAACGGAAATATTGAGGCCGTTTAGCGTCGTTAAGACATTGTTCGTCAGTTCGGAAGTTGCTGCGGCGCCCGAAAGTGCAAAGGACGATTCTCCGGTCGTCACCGCAGAAGAAACTGCCGTTGTGACCTGAGTCATGTCAGAAAGTGCGCGAACGGCGCTGTGTCCGGCAAGTTTCAGAGTGCTGTCTGCAAATTCGGAAGAAACGGTGTTGTCAATGTCCGCGACTGCAAAGATCAAAGAGCCGCCGAAAGGCTTGGAGCCGGTATTGCCGCCTTTACCGAACGAGAAACCGATACCGCCCGTGACTTGAGTGTCTCCGGCCCAGCTTGCCTGGTTATAAGACGTATTAAAGAAGGTTCCCTCTAACTGAGACAAACCTTTAACGTTCGTAGTAACCGAATTCTCGATCAGATTAGCCGAGACTCCGGCGTCAAATGCACCGCTGAATTTAGCAGCGCCTAACGACAAGGCTGCGGCTAAACCTTCGGCAACCGTCGTACCGCCGGATACCGCACGAATATTCAGTTTCTTGAGGCCTGTATTGAACCTTAAACCCTGAGAATTTAACTTCGCCGCATCAATATTGACTGCCGTCTTATAGTTTCCGGTGTTTCCGGCAACAGCACCGGCAATACCGGCAGCATAATTAGCAGCGTTCAGCTCGGAAATGTAGTTGATGCCAGCGGCACCGGCCCAAGCACCGACCCACTTATCGGTAACCGCATCGACGGAGACTTCTTCCGGCGCCTTGATTTGGAAGTTACCGACTTCGATATTGACTTCGTTTTCCGTATCGGTGTCATTCCATGCCGCACTGCCTGCAGCGCCCAACTGGAACTGAGAAGTTCCGCCCTGGGCCACACCCGAAGTTGAACTGCTCGTGGTACTTGCAGTACTGCCGTTTTGCGCCAGGTTGGAATTATTATTTCCGCTCATCGATGAGCTGGTCGGGTCGTTCTGAGACTGATTGTGGTTAAATTTATCCCTAATCGAATGGCCTAAGCCATTGGCCTTCTGAGCCAAAAGCGGACCGCCCTCTTCTAAATAGAAGCTCAGCCCCTCCTTAACGTAAGTCGCTTTGTCTCCGAGGCCGGAGAAGAATTGTGAAATTTTGCCCGGAGGCTCATTGGATTCCGGGCTATGGCCGGATACGCCGACACCGCCTGCAACGCCGATCGCGTTCATGGCCAGGTCTTCGGAGGCCAGCAAATTGACCTTACCATCGGCGCCGGAAGCCTCTAAGAAACCTTGCGCGTCATAGAGCGAACGATCTTGCTCAGCAATAACGTCGTTGTCTTTAACTCTGAGCTCATTGCCTAACTTACCGGCATTCACAGCAATGCCGGCGCCGGCCGCTTTGTTTGCATTGTCGGATATGTCTACAACAACAGCGCCTGCAATCGTTTGTACGTCGTCATCGCGCTTAGCGCTGACTTCGACCGAAGAGCCTTTTACTTGGGACTCGTCATCGAGCCAAACCAAGTTAGTTCCGTTGGTTACGGCAACAGCCGCTAAACCTTCCAGACTTAAATCACCTTTATTGACGTCGGCAGCTGCGCCGATGGTTAATCCGTAAATACTGTCTTGGGCTGTAAGGAGTGCAACATTGTCCGCAGTCAGCTGAGCATTTTCTCGGACGATTAAGCGGCTGGAAGATGTCAGCTGGTTGTAAACCACCGTAGCACCGAGCGCGCTGGCTTTTTCCATATCCGGTATCGGAATACCGAATACCGTCGCAGCCTTTCCGCCCAAAACTAAACTTTCATTTAAAGCATTAGAACGAACAACGAGATTCCCCTTGCTTTTACTTTCTTGAGCGTCAGCGGATGGCATGCCATGGGCTGCAATCCCTGTATTTTTGCCGACAGTTAACAACGAAGCAGTCTTCTGGTTAATGACCATTGCCGTCCCGGTCGCACTCCAAGCGGAATTATCGGATGAGGCATCTCCTGCTGCGGCAGCGTAAGCATTCAAATAATTGGTCGGCTTAATGAATTCAAGCAGACTCATGACAACATTGCCAGTCTCAGCTCCGGCCGAACCGATAACCTTTACTTCTCCGAAGAAAGTTCCTAATGCAGAACCCAGCGTTCCGAAAGAAGTGCCGACCTTTTTAATCTTTTCGATAAAAGAAAGATTAGCGTCGCTGACACTGTTGAAGTCTGCGTCGACCTTGTCAAATGCTTCTTCGACTTTTGTCCATTGATCTTTGAATTGATGAGCAAAAATGGCCTTGAGTCGATCACGAGCCTTAGCGAAATCTTCCTTCATCTTGGTGAGACGATTCCACTCAATCTCGGCTTCCGAATCTAAGACAAGTTGCCCGCTGTTCGCTTTAAGCACAGAATCATTGCCGATTTCGAGGATCGAACGAACGGCTTCTTTTTCGTCTCCGGAAAGTGCAACCAAAACTGCCAATGAGCCCTGAAATTTCGTTTGGCTCGTTTCCCCTTCCGGCGCCGCGGAAGAAACTTTAGATGTCACTAAATAATGATGATCTCTTAAGAGTGCGTCAGAAGAAACGGTTAAATTACCCGCAGTTTGAAGACCGATGGAGCGTCCTTCAATCACCGGGGTATTTACGATGACAGAAGAAATCTGAGATCCGAGGACAACGCCAACAGCGCCGCCAAGTTTAAATTTGGTCGAATCAAACTTGCTGTCTACGCCCTGACCTGCCTGCCCCATGAGTCCGGCAACAAAGTCCCTCGATACCGCACCGATGGTGTCATAGAGAAGTTTTGAGATGCCGGAAGCGCCGACAGCATTATCTGCCTTAATGGTTAGATCTTCTGTGACATTCTTAGCTGTAACCGAAGCTTCCAAAGCCTCGTTTGTGAATCCGGTGTTCAGAAGGACGTTCGAATGCGTATCCAATTCAGTGTAGTTGAAAGCTAAACCGCCGTAACTGCCATCCTGAACAACGACTGAAGATTCGGTTTTAACAGAACTGTTTTGATTCGAGGAAATTTCGACTTTTCCAGCATCTTTTACGATATCCAGTAAAGCCGAACTTTGAACGTTTATGTCAGACGTACCTTTGAGTTTGGCAACAAGGATCGAAGTTTGAACCGCTTTGCTTTCTTTTGTTGCGGCCGTTGCTGAGGCTTCAACCGTTAAGTCGTCCGCTGAAGTGATGCTCAAGTCTTTTCCGACCTTTAAGGCTCCGGCGAGGTTAACCGTGCTCGAGCTGTCGGCAAGCGCGACGATCGCTGCAACTGAAGGAACTTTCTGAGTTAGTTCGGTATTGAATAGGTTAAAGAGACTCGTCGAAGTTCCCGCTTCAAGTTTGGTATCTGCAACAGAGTCAAGAGATAAGTTTTGATCGGCAGAAAGACTTGCCTCATTTCCGATGCTGATTAGAGAGGACGTTTTTAAGTCCGCGTAATATACCGCTTCATTAAACGGTGTGGCCGTTCACAAAATCTCTAATGTCAAACCTGTCGAAAGGTCAGCCATTGTTGTAGAAGATTTAACCAAACGGTTCTCTGCGACGGAATTCACGTCAAGATCTTTAGCTGCGGTGATAACGCCGTCAATCCTGATCTCGGAAGATACATCCAAGAGCTTGTGTTTACCATCAGAAACGAAATGGCCGATTTCTCGATCTTTTTTAGCCTTTTCTTCCGCAGAAAGCTGCTCGTAACCTGAAGGACGAAGCGTCTTCTCGATGTCATAGACGCCGTTTCCAGCCATAGAAGAAACGTTGACGTTTCCTCGAGATTTGACGAAAGCTCCCTTCGCAACTTTGACCTTTGCTTCGACTTTCTGTTTCGTAACGGATCCTGCAATAGAGCCGGTCGCGGAACTATCACTTCTTGCCAATAAAAGAATATCGCCTGAGCCGTCATCGGCTTCGCGGGTTACCATAGCGTCAGATACTGAACTTTGAGTAACGACGTTCTGACCTTCTTTAATATGAACGAGGTCTTTGAAATCCGTTTCCAAATTGGAAAGCTTTGCGCCGGACTCTAAATGGATCTGGGAAGCAACAAGCGTGATTCGATTACCTGCATTGATGCTTCCGTTAACTGTAATAACGCCCGCAGGATTCAGAGGAACTTCGCCCTGCTGCATTTTCTGCAGCGTTGCGAGGGCTTCTTCTTCCTTTTGTCCTAAACCTAAAGGAAGTTTTTTATCTGATAACTCACTGTACTTTTTATAGGCATCGTCCGTGGTAATCACGGCCGTCAAACTTCCGGCATTGATCACACCGGTTTTACCGACGATCATTCCCTGCGGAGAAACAAAGTAAAGATTTCCTCCGACCTTACTTCCTTTTAACGCGTTAACTGTTCCGTTAACGGAAATCTTGTTGTCGACAAAATTCACTAAATGATTTGTGTTTGTCGGCAGGTGCATGTCCACAAGATGCTTCTCTCCTACCTGAAACTTCGTGAACTTATTCGCGGCAACCGATCCGTTTATGTGAGTTGTCGAAATATCGTGATGCAGATTGTTTTGTGAACTGGTAATCGTCGTTCCCGTCCAATTAGGATCCACAGTGATCGCATGATCCAACGCCTCTGCGACCGCTGTTAAAGGAAGCGTTAATAAAGAGGCTTCCATAACCAATAATTCAACAGGGACGATTAACGATGAGGCTTCTTTGCCATGAGCACGATGATTCTCATCCGTGACAACGTGTATTCCTCGGCAAACATTCCAAATAACTTTATAGATCTTATTCATAGTGTTCTCACCAAACAGCGTTAATCACGAAATCGAATCGTGCTTTGCTCACGTGTTCCGAACCCACATTTCTCTTAAACGGAAAGGAGATAGTGGCAGAACTCATCAGCCAACCCACCGGTCTCCAAGAGGCTCCGATGCCGACAGAGCCCAAACTTTTATCTTTATAGGGAGAATCTCCGCTCAATCGCCCGGCATCGAGGAAGGCAAACACGTTGGAGCCCTTCCCGTCTAAGTGGTATTTCGCTTCTAAATTAATCCAGGCGCCGTTGTAAGCAGAGATCGTGTCGTTCTCATAACCACGAACGCCTGAAGAAGTCCCTAAATAGAAAGAATCTCCGGAAGCCATTTCACCGCCTCCAAGATATCTTTGTGCCCCCGCATTTACGGTGTAACCCCAATTTTTCCAAAGCCGGTGATCCCAAGTTAAATAACCCGTCAGACGGCGGTAACGGGAGGCGTTATCGAATGTGTAGTCTTTCAGCCAGGATTCAATGTATTGACCGTTGGCATAGAGCGTCATACCTTCTTTCAGCCAAAGCTGCTCCAGGCCGGCTGTGAGGCTCTTCACCGAAGTATCGCTGACTGTCAAAACATTAAACATTTCGGTTTCCGAAGTTTGACGGGCCGCTTGTAGGTAACCAGTGAGCTTTGAGGTCGAAGTCACATACAAAGGATGGTCGAGTCTCAATGACAGATATTGAGAATGTCCTTTGACATCAAAGCCCTCTGACGGTCCGTCAACCACTTTTACGCGGCCGTAAGAATAACTTGCTGTTAATCGAGTTCCGAAACTATTGAGCGGAACAGAGTAAGAACCCATAAAGCTTCTTGAACCATGGGAAAACACGCCGATCAGCTGAAGCCGATCACGCCACCCCAACAGACTTCTTTCCGTGAAGCTGACGCCACCGCGGTAACGGCCGGACGATTTAGAGCCGGAAGAATCCGAAAACAAAGTGAAGGTACGAGGATCGGGCTCTTGTACAAAGATCTCATAGTCCGTTGTTTCCGGTTCTTGCCCTGCTCTCATGTCCACTGAGAGCTGAATGTCATTGGTCATGTTGAACTTGACCAAATCATCCAGCATTTCCCGGTAATTAGAGACTTTACCTTTTTCCAGATCAAAGGCCCTCAGGATATAACTGCCTCGAGTTTTAAACTCTTTTCCTTCTACTGCCGAACTTAAAGAGACTGCTCCGGTCTTACCTTCGACTAAGGTAATTGTTAAAACACCCTTAGAAATTCTCTGCGGCTGAAGGACAGCTTGGCATACCACGTAGCCTTTTTGGCGATAAAGGCGGTTAACCGCCCCAAGCATTGCTGTGAGCTCTTTACCTGTGACAACCGTACCCACAAATGGCTTTACGGCTTCGAGTGTTTCTTCATCCGTCAAAATCTGACTCGGTGTGAAATGAACCGAAGAAAGAAAGAAACGAATGCCATCTCCGAATTTTTGAGACTCTGAGGCTGAAAGTGCTCTTTCTGCTGCTTCTTTTGCCTGCCTTCTAATTTCACGTTCTTGCTCTATAAGATCACTTCTTTGAGCTTCATTCAAGAGTCGGCGGACATCTCGCTGAGGCAGTGTAACATCACGCTCCAGAGAAGGAGAGAGAGCAGGGTTAACTATTTGTGCTTGGACACCAAAAGACAAAAGAGTCAGTACCCCTAAACAAACAAGTGTCGGCAGTTTATTCATTTCCTTGGGATTCTTTATGTTTATAGGAAGATTTTAACAGACGGGGTAGTCTTGAATTTTTGAAATCGAAGAGAATTTTTTATTTATATTCAACTAGAAACATAGATTATCTAAAAATAAACAAAAATTCACCCAATCCTTATCTTTGGGTTAGTCCCATTTAAAATTTCGACTAAAAGATTAAGAATCTTTAACTTTCTTCACTTTTAATTTTCAAAATGCTTTTCATTTGACAAGGAAGAATGATTAATAAGCGTTTTGCTTAGGCCTTCCATATTTTTCGTGAGAGTCGTCTGAAATTGCGATAATTTTTGTCAGAGCCACCCTCCTTCAGCAAAGCGGTTCAAATTATTACCAAAAAATGAATTCACGCAGCCTTAATGATTAAGGAAGATGCTAGACGTATACTCACGCTTGGAGGAACAAACAAATAGAACAAATACTTCGATTTTGAAAAAAAAATTGAGCCTTGATTTTCTTATCAAGGCTCCGACCCACGAAGTCGACCGAGGGGACAGCTTCGAGTTTGAAGTGGTCTAAGTGCTACAAATTAAATAAAACTTTTCTAACTGCCTTGAGAAATCAAGGCAGTTTGTTCTCCAACTGTTTCACGCTTTCAAAGACCATCTGCTTATAGAAACGGCGGACAAATTCTGTGTGGAAATCCATATTGTTGAAATACGAAAACGTGAAACGCTTCGGATCCTGGCCGACTTCTTTTTCTTTGGAGTCTTCATGGCCTATGAACATATGATCTGTCTTCGGAGAAACTTCTAGTTCAGGCTTATCTTTTAATCTGACTGCCATCTTCATCGTCATGTCGTATTCATAGACGATCTTTTCCGGATGATTGTCAGGATCCGCCTTTTTGGCTTCAATCGCAGCCTTTGTCTTCGGATCCATTGCGCGGGTCAAATCAATTACCACTTCGCCTTGTCTGTCTTCCGCGTCTTCCTTCACGATCTTGAAGAGACCTGTCTGTTCAAGATAGCGTTCGGAAGCGAGCCAGAGACCATAATGTTCGCGCCAGTCAGCCGGACGTTTATCAAACGGTTCCGTCACGATAGGACGACCTTCCCATAGATAATTAACAACCAGCGAAACCTTTAGCGGTTCCTCTACTTTCTTGAATTGATCGGCTTCTATCACAGTTGTCGGCTGAACAAACCAGCTTTCTCTCGGATAGTCTTTATGGTCATAAGCGCAGCCGCTCAGAGCCAAACTCAATGCGCAGACCGAAGCTGCTAATAATGTAGTTTTAGTATTCATGATGCTTATTCCGTTAGGTAATCGAGTCGGGATGGAAGGCACGGTACCCATTCGCGCCATTCCATCTGCTATGCATTCTGCGTTTGCTTAGAACATGTACTTGATGCCGATCTGAGCGGTTTCGTTGTGGTATCCGGATTTACCGGCCTGCACACCAACTGTTGCCCAACCAAGTGTGTTGCGGCTTAAGTGACCTTCTAAGCCCATACGGAATTCACCGAGGTTTCTCCCGCCGTCCATATAGACCTTGTCAGTGCCCATTTGAACGCCGGCCTTCTTGCTGTTATGAATCCAGTTGCCTTCAATGAATCCCAGGCCCTTATTCATATAGTTAGCATGTAGTCTTGCGCCGACTCGAAGCGTGACATTATCAGTACCCAACTGGCGATATTTCGTCCCGAAGGAGTCATTAACGGAATTGGCCTTAACGCCGTCCCATACTAATTGGGCTTCCGGCTGGAATGTCCAAATCAGCTTGTTGTAATCCTTCGTTCCGCTTTCTCCGATAGGAATCGTGTAACCGGTTTCAACCGACCAAACCCAGCCGTGTGATTTGAATTTGAACGGAGAAATTTCATCTGACCAAATCTTGTTGTCATAACGACCGAAGAGCAGCCAACTATCAACATAGAAACCGTCATCAGGGCTATTGCCTGTGTACAGAGTTCCGTAGATACCCAAGGAGTAACCATCTGAGCGGGATTTTGCGCTATCCCAAGAACGGCTATCAGAACGGTTGTAGAGCCCACCGGCAAAGACACCGCCAATATACTTCCAATCTTCGTTAAATTCGTTTCTCAGCAAATCGCCGCCGATCTGAGTAACGGCGGTATTGGAATGAGTCTTACTCTGCCCACCCGCCATGCGGAAGTGAGAGTGAGAACCAACCTGACGGACCCAAGCTGCTGCAGGCTTTTCTTCACCGTCAAACGGGTCGATGTAGTATGCCTGACCAAAGCGGTCGTGCAGTCTCATGTGCATCTTGGCCCAAGATTGAGATGCTCCTACGTAAGCACCAGCTTCCGGTCTGAGGACCAGATTTTCTTCTTCCTTCGGAGGTACTAAGGGTTCATAGTGATCTTTGTCGTCCGAGTTATAGAGCACCCAAGTTCTTTGTTGCTCTTCATCGTTGTAACCAAGACTATAAATCCATTTATAGGCCTCGTTGTCTTTAGCAACGACACCGAAAGGCTGCATCTTGAGCTCTAACGGGCTTCCTTCTCCGCCTTCTCTGTTTGCGATGACGAATACCGGAATACCGACGCTCTTAAGTGTTTTTTCGCCGCGAGCTTCTTTGAAGATTCCGCTGACGGGAATCTTACTGTGGTCGTCACCGAAGGAGACTTGGGAAGTACCAGTAGCAGTTTCTGAGTGAACTACGTCAACGTAAGAATTGTCTGGTCCTTGGACAAGACCACGAAAATGAATCACAGAACCATTTTGTCCCGCATAACCATTCTCAACATTGACATGGTTTAAAGCGGCAACTTCGTCTTTGCCACCAGACAAGAACACTTGTCCAGCGTTTTGGATTGCACCAACATAAGCGTTGCTTCTTGGATCAACAGATCTTGCTATTGCAAGCTCTGATGCATTATAGAAATACAAAGACGAGCCCTGAGAAACTACTGCTTTTGCCTTTTGGAGAGCATTGGAGTTGTACAAATAACCCTCAGCCCTTCTTAATTCAAAAGTACCTATGAAGTATTCATTAGCTGAAGAAATATTCACCCTACCACTATCGATGACGAGCTTAGAGCTTTCATCACCTACAATATTGCCGAAAATATTACTTGCTAAGTTTTCTCCGTGAGGTTTATATGTGTTGTGAACGACTAACTCACCCGTTCTTCCCATGTCGGCAACATATGTGAAAGTCTTAGCATCAGTGCTATTTGTCTTCTTGATTTCCGAAAGCTCAGGAGCATTAGAAAGATCTAATTTTGCCTTCTCTGCTACAAACAAATGGCCAACGTCTTGTGTGTGCTTTTGGAGATAAAAAGCGGAGTTATCCTGTAAGTGCAAAGACGAGGTAAATTTACTCGTTGAGCCCAAGGCTCCATCAATACCAGCGGCTAATGTAGCTCCCTCTTGCACATCTGTATAGCCAGTGTATTCGTTTGCTTCGGGTTTCTTATAGATAACATCGTCGCCTGCTTCATTAAGAGAGGCAATCGTATATATAGTCTTTGGGCTACCCAAAACCACTGTTGAATTTTCCGCAATGGCTACGTTGCCTTTTCCGCTCAGTGCCGCAGAAAGCGTAAATCTTTCTTGGAGCCTGATGCTAGAGGTAGAGCCTAGGTCAGTATTTGACGTGGCGCCGTTAAGCATTAAAGTTTTACCATCGACGATATCGAGTGACCTTAACCAGTACTTCAGGCCGATACCACCACTCTCGCCTAGTGGCGTTAGCTTCCCAGTTAACCCAGAATCAATTTTAACCTTTGTTCCGTTGTTGTCAGCATAAACATCGAATTTTCCATCAGTACCATCAAAATGAAGATATTTATAAAAACCGTAGGTAGCTTTCGCTACAATTTCTCCTCCTTGTTTGATTTCAAAAGGAGGGAGACCATCGACAGTTTCCGGTTCAAATGTCATTTCTTCAAAGGAGATAGAGTTGAACCCGTTTACTGAACTCGGCTTGAAGAAAGGATGGGCATTACCTTCAAGGAAAACTCCAACAAAAGTATTCCCAAAGGCGTTTAGATCCTGATTTTTTCTAAATTCTTGTATCTTTCCGAAAGAAATCTCTACTGCATGGATCTTATTGGGCTTACCATCCTTGTCATAACCGTCGATACCGGTATTTACTCCCGAGTAAAGTACAAGACCGTCATAGTGGTAACGGAAATTGTGCATCAATGCGGGACGATGAGATTGATTACTGTCTAGATTATCTATATTGTTTTCATGCGGTGTTTCTTTATCAAAGGCGTAAATCATCCCGTCATCATGCACCAAGAGAGATAAATTTTGATCCCTAGAAGTAGTCCCCCCGCCGTAATTATGATTGACAGTAAAGTTTTTCTTATCCTCGAAAAGATCTTGATTATCTTTATTGAAAATCGCTCCATCACCCTCAACGGAGTTAACTAAGTTGAAATAAGCTCCAACCCAGAAATTGTGAAGCCCATTAGTGACATCTGAAACATTTACACTATCTTGAGTTGCTAGAGAAGAATGAAAGCCAGTTTTATTGATAACATAGGATCTGGCAACAAGATCGCCCAATTGCATCTTGTATTGTGAAGCAAATCCACTGCTTGAGGTAATTCTTTTTAGTGCATCAGAGTCCTTAATTTCATAACTTGGGTCATTTAAGACCTTGTCATAATTTGGCGAAGTTGGATAATAATCTCTGAAAATATTCCGTTCAGTTTCTGGTTTCTTTTCAAGTTCAGAATTGTCGACATATTGTCCAAAATGGACATACCTAGCAAAAACCGAGTCCGCTTCATTTTCTCCCGAGAAATAAACCACACCGCGACGTCTATTTATAACTTGAAGAGAAGTTTCATTTACCCTGTCGACACCTTTATTGGTTTCAAAATTTCCCTTTGCAGTCGATGTACCGTAAATAGAAGATCCCTTTTCTAACTTCACATTGAACAGAGAAACAAGATTAGGGTTTAAATCCCTGAGGTTTGTTTTATCAGCATAGAGGCGATCTTGCAGTTCAAGTGCTCCGATAACATTTCCATTGATAACTGAATTATTAATGGAGACGATGTTATTTGCTGCTTCTCCTGTGGACCAACCACCGAAAATGGAAACTGCATGATTGGTCCCGGCCCAACCTTCGTTAGGGTTATCTAAGGTTGGTTTCTTCGTCTCGGAAAAATCATCCCAATCGTTATCGGATTTAAGAACTTTAAAACCAATATATGAGTTATCTATGGTAACAATATTATGGTTGGCTATTGCGGAGTGGTCAGCTAACTTTCCATTGTTCCAAACTAGTGAGTTGTTTAGAGCTCCTGCATCGTCCTTTTCGATTTGGTTAATTCGCATGAAATAAACACCTCGTCCTCCAACCAAACCTAACTTTCTCGCCTTCGGCATGCCTGCGACAATTAATGAATCTTTGACTGACAGTAAGTTATTGCTGCTGTCATAGCCTTCAGAACCAAATATTCCTTTAGTTATTAAAAGTGCTGAATTTTTGGGAGTATTTGCCACGAAATCCCTAGCCTGTAAGACAACACCTTGGGCAATTTCCTCGTCTGTTCCTGCCAACGTACCCTGAATGTAAACCTTGTTATCATTGGCTTCGAACCCTGTATGAATTACAGTTGTAGTAACTTTTTTGAGAACATTTTCCACATTAACTGAAAAAGTTTTTTCGGCTCCGTTGCTTCCATCTAATTGAGCTGACCGTCCTCCATATATCAATTTTGCATATAACTTAGAGCCCTTCTTAAGGTTTATTGTCACGGCGTTTTCGTTAGTTTGACCGACCGTTGGCATGGAAATAGTAGCCCCGGTGCCACCTCCAATATCGTTTCGAGAACCAAAAAATTTTCCCATGAAAGTTACGTTCTCTTCTAACGTTAGAAGCAGTGAATTGCCATCAGTCGTTTTTGAATAATTACCAACTGAGGGTGCCGCGGATAGTCCGTTAATGATGTTAGCATCAGCAGCTGCAAAATCAGATATCAAGCCACCTGAAACCCAAATTGTTCTGGAAGTACCATCGATATATTCATTTGCAGCCGTATGGTTCCATGATTGATCTTTAGATATCACTAAAGAAAGGGAGCTAGGCGCAACCGAACTTGAGGAAGAGGACCATAACCACGCTTCACTATTGTCAAAAGGATCTGCTTCTCCATTTGCAAGCAATGTGTATATGGGTTTACTTTTAGTTTTAACGATGAACCCGCTGTCATCTCCTAACGACCATTCTCCCTTAGTTACATTGTAAGTAAACGCAGACTCTGACGGGAAAGCATACGAAACCTGATGAGTAACTAAAGAACCCAGTGCGATGAAAATAGACAAACTCAAGGCTTTAAGGGTAAGTGATGTTCCATTAAAATTGGATGGATGGTGTGCGTACCCGCGGTGAACCGCCAAAATCTGTTTAAGGGGATCCCACAATTCAATCTTTTCGAGGCTGGTAGGGGATAAATCAGCCAGATCAGAATTAATCTTTGAGGATCTAGAGGCATTAAATTGTATAAAATCTATACGGCTAAGGGGAGGGGTAGTTGATCTGTTAAACATTTTTAAATTTTCCTCGGGGTTTTGTGTATAGTTTATGAATTTGTTATAGGAACAAAAAAGTAATCATATGTAAGTATTTTTCACATTAATTAGAAGGAAAACCCGTATTAATTGACCATTCTGTATTTTTTCTTAACTAATTGGAGCTATCACTTTATGAGCTTACAACATGCAACTCCCATTGGTCGTCTCATTATTTACTAGAAGCCAATCATTTCCCAGTTTCTATGTCTATCCGATATCGGTTATCGAAAAATTCTTGTAGACCGAACAGGAAGTTTTAGACGAAAAAATTCAAAGTTTTTTGCACACCCCAACTAACAATTTGAAATATGCAATTATTATCTTTTATTTTCCTATCGGAACTTTGAAGGTGCTACCTTTTTCTATGTAGAAAATATCCCCATACCTAATCCTTACAAAAATTTAATCCTGCCTGTTCTTAAATTCTCTACATATCTCTTTAAATCTTCAGGCCTTTTTTCAAACAAAACAAAACCGCCTCTAGAGCGGCTTTTAGAAAAGTCAGAAGGCTAAGAATTACATTGGTGGAAAAATCACCACCAGCATCATCTTGAAATCTTCTTCACCATAAACGGCATGCGGATGATTAGCCGGCATGACAATGCTCTCGCCTTTTTCTAAGAAATAAGGCTTACCGTCAATCATGATCTTGCCTTTACCATCCAAGCAGGTAACAAATGCATCGCCGGTGCTTTTGTGTTCACTAATGCCCTCACCTTTTGCGAAAGCAAATAACGTGATGCCAACACCTTTGTTTTGAACCAAAGTCTTGCTTACCACTTGTCCGGCCGCATATTGAACTTGATCTGCTAATTTCAGAACTTCAGCAGAAGCGATATTTTTTAAATAAGCCATTTTTAACTCCTTGTGTTTTAAAACGTTTTAAGAAGTCTATGGCTCGTTGAGAACAAGTCAATTTAATCGCGTCTTCTTTTGGGCAGTTGCCTTAACCGCAACTGCCTTTCAAACTTAACTAATTATTCTAAGGCGTTACAGTCGATACTCCGAAACCTTTCCTTCACAAGGATATCCGTCAGTTACCCAAAGTTTTCCGGCCGTCACGTCCATCACCATGGCATAAACAGAACAATAACGTTCTCCGCTGATTCGAGGATCTTCGTGGTAACAAATCGACTCCGGATAGTTGTCGTGATTGCTTAGAAGTTTGAAAATCTCCTTCTCTCCGATCCTTCCGCCGTGTTTCTTTAACCATTTTTCCATGGTGTTGTAGCGTGTAAACGTCGAAGGAATAAAACTTTTGGCTTTATCCTGAGGTGCGATGAGAGGAGAAAGATAATGATTTGTATGGATTAAAGGTTGCCCCTGACTCATGATGACATCAAATTGATCAGGAGAGAATTCAATTACCATCTCAAATCCGCTGCGAGTCGCGATATTAAAAGCACCGGAACCGGCTCTTGGAAGCATAGAAACCGCTTTAATTGCTTCTGTTGCCAAACTGGAATCCAGAACTTTCCTCATCATTAGGTGAAGCGGAATGCCGATTTTCCCCTTTCCGACCGAAGTTGCATTAAGGCAGATAGAAACACCTTCCGAATTCAGTCCCTTTCCTCCGACCATGCCTGCCTCACAAATCATCAGAATGCTTGGCTCACCTTCTTGATGGACCTTAAGAACCACAGAATTTTGTCTGGCACTTGCCATCCAATCCCAAGTTTGTCCCATAAAGACATGTCCGTTCTTGCCTCGTCCTTCCGGAATAATAATGCAGGAACAAGCATCTGCCTTGGCAAAAAGCACCTCGCTTCTGCAATTCAAAGTCAGGATGTCTTCAAAGCTTCTTCCCGAGCCCTCAGCAATGCCTTTCATTTCCTCAACATATGAAGGGCAATACTTCTCAATCACAGGAAGAAACTTCATGGCGAGTTTCTGTGCCTGCGGCCAATCAATATTCGCGGATTTTTCGAACGCAGAGGAATAAAAGTCAATATTTCTCTTGATCGCTCCGGAGGCCGATGATCCGTAGCGTTTTCCGCGTTCAAAGGCTGTCCCCTTAATTTCTATCAATTGATAATAAGGCTTCGCATTTAACTGAAGTTTTCTTTCTTTAGGAACGACCAAATCAGAAACGGTTTTCGCCCGAACCCCTTGGCTGACAAGTAAACCAGAGGAGATTCCAAGAATTAACTGGCGTCTAAGCATCACTTCACCCTAAAATTTTCTTCGTTCGAATAGGAAACATTATGTTCTGAAAACATTCTCCATTCGTTTTAGAAGATACGATTTCTTGTCGCCTAAAAAATGGCAATTTTTTACAAGCCTACCGCCACCGTTTTTGAGATAGTTAGAAAAAACAAAAGAACCACTATATGGAAACTATCTCACGAACCATCAGACATGACGAAGTGCTCGGGTTGGAAGCATTCTGCCTTCAGGGCTATGCTCAGCCTTTCCCTAGGCACTTCCACGACTACTACGTCTTGGGTTTCGTGGTTTCCGGTGAGCGGGAGCTCCTTTGCAACGGGCTTAACCTTCAAGTCTTTCCTGGCAATCTCTTAATTTTCAATCCTCGTGAAAACCATGAATGTGTCTCGACGTCTCGAGCTCCGTTCCTGCATTACCTGGGATTCAATATTCTTAAGAAGCGAATGGAGGAAATTTCAATGGAACTCACCGGTGAGAGTTGTCTTCCGCAATTCAAACCAACTGTCTTTTCTGACGAATCCGCCGGCAGTACTTTTTTGGAACTGCACCAACTCATCATGCAGCGTTCCGAGGAACTCAGGAAAGAAGAGTTGTTCTATATCCTCTTTTCAAGGTTATGCGGAAACTATGCCCACACCTCATTGCGATCGTTCCCTCTCAGATCCACTCAAATTAAGGAGGCTTGCGAATACCTTGAGTCACACGCTTCGGAGACAATAACCTTAGATGACATTTGCCAAAGAGTCTCTGTCAGCAAGTCCTCCTTAATCCGCTCTTTCAGCAAGCAGTTAGGTCTTACGCCTCATAGCTATCTCATGAGCATTCGGGTCAAAGAGGCGCAAACCTTTCTTAAACAAGGCATACCTCCATCACGCGCGGCACTAAAAAGCGGCTTTGCAGATCAAGCGCATTTCTCAAACGTATTTAACCGGCTAACAGGATTAACGCCAGGTAGTTACCAGAATGTTTTTCTAAGGAAGGCGCCTTCTTCCAATGACTCCAACTAACTCAAATACAACCGCTCATCTAGCGGCTTTCCTAACGATCCTTTGCTGGGGAACCACGTTCGTATCCACCAAGGTGCTTCTGCAAGGTTTTACGCCGGTGCAAATTTTGCTCATTCGTTTTTGCATCGGCTTCGCCGCTTTGTATTTTCTGTCCGCTAAAAGTGCTTACCAATTAACACGAAGACAGAATGTTTATTTGGCTTCGGCGGGTTTTCTCGGAATTTGTCTTTATTACCTACTGGAGAACATCGCTCTTACCTACACGCAGGCAAGCAGCGTCGGTGTCATCATGTCAGTGTCCCCGTTTTTTACGGCGATATTTTCGTGCGTCCTGTTAAAAGAAAAACTACCCTCAGCGGCGTTCTTCATTGGTTTTTGCCTGGCGATTGTCGGGATCTATTTGCTAAGTTTTTCCGGAGGGACGATGGCGGTCAATCCAAAAGGAGATTTGTTGGCCATATCTGCCGCTGCCGTTTGGGCTTTGTATTCAATCCTTATGAAAGAAATCGGAAAGTTCGGCTTTCCGACAATATTCGCCACACAAAAGATTTTCGGATATGGAATCCTCTTTATGCTCCCGGCACTATTATTCGAATCCGGTCTGAACTGGCAAAGGATTTTTGAACCTGTCTTCTTCTTTAATCTTTTGTTCTTAGGTCTTGGCGCATCCGCCATGTGTTTTGTGACGTGGAATTTTGCCGTCAAAGTTCTCGGAGCGGTAAAGACAAGTGTGTACATCTACCTTGTTCCAGTAATTACCGTTCTCTGTTCCGTCGTGGTTCTACACGAAACCATTTCTCCGCGCGCCGCGTTAGGCATTCTAATGACGCTTATTGGTTTGCTGCTTTCGGAAATGGACAACTGGAAGAAGCGTTAACTTTAACTACTCGCTTATCCGTCCTCTCCCTTCTCTTAATCTTTTTCTTAGCTGTTTCGTTTGCGATCACAAGATTTCGTCCGCATCAATAACGATAACGGTGTCGAAACACCTTGTATGGTCATGAAGCGGTCAACTACCTCGGCCTAAAGGCCGAGGCTTGAAAAAGCCTCTAGTTGACTAGCC
>OGDU01000702.1_pt1 | contig 31542 bp, 26 predicted proteins | sample 1570371 | NCBI WGS metagenome assembly OGDU01 (sample SAMEA2581977, study PRJEB24529) | metagenome | biome: Human gut stool | place: China | collected 2011
AGAGCCAAGACCCAGGGCCAGATCCGGCGGCCTCTCCGGGCCCAGAGAAAAAACGGCCCCCCGTCACCAGGGCAGAGATACAAGCGTAGAGGAACAGAGACAAGAGCGTCCCTATGAGAGGAACTGTCCCAAGGAAAAGAGACGACAAATCCCCCAGCAAGCGGGAGGTGACATAGGGGATAGCCGGTGCGGCAAAGACCACCAGCACGGCCAGGGCCAGTTCCCGTTTGGACCAGGACTTCATGGGGCTCACATCCTTTCCGGAGATGGGCTTTTTTTCATTGTATCAAGGCGGGCCGGGCCCGTCAAGAGAGGACCAGTCCCCGGCGGACACTGTCCACCGGGGGCCGTTTTCAGTCGATCTCCTTATACATCAGCTTGTAGTAGCTCCACTGACGCCATTTGGCGATCTTCGCCGCCTGTTCCTCCGTCAGCTGGTCCGTCACTGTGCCGTCTGCCAGCTGATACGCCTGCTTCTGCACCACAGGCAGCTCCCGGCGCAGCTGGTTCAGAAAGTCGAACCAGGGGCTCTCCCCGGTCCGCCCGGTGAGCTCCAGCACCGCGGCCCCCAGGAAGCTGGCGGAGAGCCGCCCATCCTCCGGCAGGTCCAGGGACGCTACGGCGGCCTCCCAGTCCAGGGCCTGCGCGGCGGCGTCATTGGCCCAGATCACATAGGGCGTCTCGTAGGAGGTCAGTGCGTCCCACTCCGGCCGGGCCGTGAAGCCCAGTTCCGCGTAGGCCAGCTGGTTGTCGCCCAGATAGGGCAGATGGTCTCCGAAGAACACCAGCACCACCGGCTCCTCCACGGCGGAGAAGGTGTCCACCAGGCGGCCCAGCATGGCGTCCGCGTCCCGAGCCCCTTCGGTGTAGACTCTCAGCAGCGTCTCCACCTCGTCGGACACCGCCGTGTTCAGCGGCACCTCCGGATAGGCATAGCTCTCGCCGTACTTGTCCAGGGTGTAGGACATGTGGTTCTGAATGGTGGTTGTGTAGTGGAACAGCGTCTCGCCAGCGGCCACAGTGTCCGCGAATTCCTGTTCAATCAGGCCCGCCATGTAGTCATCCGTGACCCAGCGGCCCTTGTATTCCAGATTCTTCATGTCCTTGGCAAATACCTCGTGCTCCGCCCCCAGCCAGCGGTAGACGTTCTCGCGGTTATAGAACCAGGCGTCGCCGGGATGGTAGAAGGAGGTGCGGTAGCCGTCCGCCCCGAACACCCGGAACAAGCTGTCCAGATTCCGGTTTACCACCCGCATGGCGGAGGTGGCGGTGACGGACAGTGCATTGGTCTGCATTCCCGTCAGCACGTCGAACTCCGTATTGGCGGTGCCTCCGGCAAAGCCGGGGACCACGATGTGACCGGAAAGGGCGTGGGGGTCCTTCTGCAAAGCGTGGAGGTTGGGCAGGGGATCGGTTTCCTCCGTCCAGTTGAACATAGGCTGGTCGGTGAGATCGGAAAACGCCTCATTCATCACAAGGATTACGCTGACGTCCTTGCCAAGCCCCGTCTGCCCGCCGGCCTCCCAACCGGCGGCCTCGGACTTGGAAAAGCCCTCCGGCTTGTCCACCGGATAGGTAGTGAACTGGTGGCAGAAACAGTAGGGGAAACCAAGCTCGTTGAACACCGAGGGGACATAGTAGGCGTTGCTGACCCGGAAAGAATTGTAGAGGGTATTGCTGGCGTACACCGTGAAGATCAGCGCAGTCAGAACGCCGAAGCTGAGGACCGCGCCCACGATTCGCTCCGGCCAGCAGCGGCCGGGGAACACGGCCACGGCGTCCCGTTTTGTCAGCTTGGCCTTCAGTGCGGCGAGGGACACCGGACGGCTGGGAAACAGGACCCCAAGGCCGATGAGCAGTGCGGTGGTCAGCACCACCACGGCGATGGCCTTCACCGGATAGCGGATGTCATAGGACTGGATGGCGCTGCCTACCTCCCGCAGAAGGGAGAAGTCCCGGGGGAACACCGGCTCATCCCGGACCTCGATTTTGACCCGGTTGGCAAGGGACAGCGCGCAGACGAAGAAATTCACCAGTGCCCCGCTGTAAAAGACATTCCGGAACAGGAAGGCGAAGGCCAGCAGCAAAAGTCCGATGGGGAGAGCGTTCAAAACAATCAGCAGGGGCTGGGCCTTGAACCCTGCCAGCACCGTCCGCAGGGCGTTTGGCTGGCACCACAGGGCCAGTAAAGTGATACAGCCTGCCAGCAAAACGGCGGCCAGCAGACTCCCCCAGAGGGGCAGTTCTCTTTTATAGATCCGCTTTTCTTTCAAAACGTAAAGTCCTTTCATACCAGAATACCTCTATTATATGGATTTGCCCGGAATTTGCAAGTATTCCCGAAATTTTGCGAGCTTTGCGAAGCGGAGAGAAAACCGGGATTCCCAAAAAAACTTGCGGAATTACAATACGAAATGTCAATTTAAAAGTAAAAAATACGAATCGTATTGAAAGCGCGGGCAATTTGGCGCAGAATCAAAACCGCGGTGATACCGGAACAACAGACCCTCCTCAGCAATTCTGAGCGGCACAACGGCACTGAAATAACGGTTGATTTGCCAATGGCTTGCACGGTGACAAATATAAGAAGCGCATGCAAGAAGAAAAGCACGTTTCCTTGTCAAAAGGAAACGTGCTTTTTGAATATCAGTAGATCAGAAGGTCACGACCTCGTTGGCGGGTTTTTCACAGGGCTTGATGGAGATGATGTGCATTACCGGACCCTTGCCCTTGTAGGCAGAGTGATTTTCCAAAGCCATACGGGCTTCGACTTCCACCCAGTCCCGGTTCTTGTACTTATTCAGATCCACGCCCTTGGCCACCAGACCCAAGAACTGCACGTCATTTTCACAGCAGACCATGGCGAACCGTCCGGGGCAGTGGGTACCGGGATACTTCTTGGAGTGGCACATGAGCAGCTTCATGTGAACGGTTTTCCCTGCCCAGCGGTCAGGGTAATCCATCACGTCCACATACCAGACACCGTAGTCATCGTCCGGAATGTTGATCACCGGCTGGTTCAGATCAAATGGACAGACCTCACCGTCGTTGTAGTCCTCGCTGTTGCCGTTCAGATCTTCCAGATAGATGTCCGCCCGGCGGTTCACCATCCGCAGATTCCGCTTCCGCAGTGCGGCCTTCAGCTCATCGGTGCAGCGGTTGAACACCAGCAGGTCGGCGTTGGTGATCTTTTCCATCATGATCTGGCCCATGTTCTTGGCATAGGTCTCAAAGGTATTGGCGTCCACAAAGGTCATCACTTGATAGAGGACCCAGTTGGCGGGCAGTACCTCCCGGTACAGCCGCTCCATGGACCACATGCCGTTGTACTCAATGAGGACCTGCTTGGGCTTGTACTGCTTTTCCCATTCCTTGCACTGGGAACAGGTGAGAGCGGTCTCCTCATCCACCGTGACCACCGTCACGTTGTCCAGTGCCTTCTGCTCGTATTCCAGCTCGCCCTCTTCACAGCAGATCAGGAGGGTTTTGTCCTCACGGGCGAAGCCGTCCTCTAAAATGCCGTTGATAAAATCCGTTTTGCCGCCGTCCAAAAACCCGGCGATGAGATATACAGGAATATCAGCCATGAATTTTTTCGCTTACAGGCCGAACAGCTCTGCCAGCTTTTCCTCCTTCAGATTGGAACCGATGACGCACAGGCGGCCGGTGTAGTCGGGATGGCCCGCCCGGATCTCATGCTCCTCCGGCACATAGTCGAACTCGATCCATGCGCCGTCGGTGCCGTTCACGATGCCCTTGGCCCGGAGAATGGCGCCGTAGTCACCAGAATCCAGCGCCGTCAGAATACGGTCGATGTCCGCCTGTGTATACACCTTGGGTGTTTCCTTACCCCAGGAGATGAACACCTCATCGGCGTGGTGATGATGGTGATGGTCATGACAGGAGCAGTTGGGGTCATCGCACTCGCCGTGGTCATGATGATGCTCATGGTCATGCTCATGGTCATGCTCATGGCCGCAGCACTCGTCATGGTCATGGTCATGCTCGTGCTCATGGCCATGATGGTGATGTTCATGCTCATGCTCCTCGTGCTCATGGTCATGGTGGTGGCAGGAGCAGTTGGGATCGTCGCACTCCTCGCCGTCATGATGATGGTGATGGTGCTCGTGCTCATCGGCCTCATGTTCGGCCCGCATCTTCTCCAGCAGTTCATCGGCCAGAGAGACCTTTTCGATGGCGGAGAGGATGGCCTTGCCATTCAGCTCATCCCAAGGGGTAGTGATGATGGCGGCATCGGCGTTTTTCTCCCGGAGCATGGACACGGCGGCCTCCAGCTTCTCCTGCGTCATCTTCTGAGTCCGGGAGAGGATGATGGTACCGGCGGCCTCGATCTGGTTGTTGTAGAACTCACCGAAGTTCTTCATATAGACCTTCACCTTGGTGGCGTCTGCCACGGTGACAAAGCTGTTGAGCTTCATCTCGGGAACGTCCTTTACGGTGTTCTCCACCGCCACGATCACATCGCTGAGCTTGCCCACGCCGGAGGGCTCAATGAGGATGCGGTCGGGGTGGAACTGAGCCTCCACGTCCTTCAAAGCCTTGTTGAAGTCGCCCACCAGAGAGCAGCAGATGCAGCCGGCGGACATCTCGGAGATCTGAATGCCGGATTCCTTCAGGAAGCCGCCGTCAATGTTGATCTCGCCAAATTCATTTTCGATCAGCACCAGCTTTTCACCCTTGTAGGCTTCCGCCAGCAGCTTTTTGATGAGTGTGGTCTTACCGGCGCCCAGGAAGCCGGAGACGATGTCGATTTTTGTCATGGTATCAGTCCTTTTCAAAAATTTTATACCACGGTTATCATACCACGAAATCACAAAAATGCAACGTCATCACAGAAAATTTACAGTTCCAGCGGCACAAAAACGCGTATTTGCGCCACTGGAGCCATTTTCGGAACCTTTGCGATTCTGAAAACATTCTTCCTTGCCGTTTTCTTACCCGCTTTACTTTTCTGATAGCTGCCATTTTTACCGCTCCTTTCTGCCACATTCTCCGGCGATCTCACCGGAGAGCAGCAGCAGACAGACGAGGTTCGAAAAGGCCATCAGTGCGTTGGCGAGATCCGCAAGCTGAAGGACCGTGGCCATAGGAATCACCGCCCCGACAAAAACCGCCAGTCCGTACAGCACCCGGCAGGGCCGTACCGCCTCCGGTCCCAGCAGGTATGATGCCGTTGTCTCTGCCTGAACTGCACAGCCCAGCACGGAGGTAAAGGCAAACAGCCCCAACGCCGCACCGATGAGCCACGGGGCCAGCGGCCCCAGCACTGTTTCAAAGGCCCGGAGGGTCAGTGCCGCACCGGTGAGGGGGAGACCGTTGCCATCCGCCGCTCCCAGCGTGCCGGAGCAGCAGATGGCGAGACCGGTAACGGTGCAGATTACCATGGTGTCGAAAAACACGCCGGTCATGCTGATGAGCCCCTGCTTTACCGGCTCATCCGTGTCAGCGCAGGCGGCGGTGATGGAGGCGGAGCCTAACCCCGCCTCGTTGGAAAAAACGCTCCGGGCAACGCCCCAGCGGAGGGCCTCCCGGCGGGTGACGATCCCCAAAGCCCCGCCCAGAGCGGCCTCCGGCGCCACCGCGCACCGAAGCATCAGGATCAGCGCCTCCGGCAGGCGGCGGAGGTTTCCCAGGATCACCGCCAGTCCGCCGCCCAGGTACAGCAGCGCCATCACCGGTACCAGCACCGTGGAGATCTCCGCGATACGGCGGATGCCGCCCAATAAAATCGCCAGGGCCAGCACCGCCGTCACCAGTCCTACCCGCCAGCGGGGCAGGGTGAAGGCGGCGAAGAAAGTATCCGCCAAGGCCCCGGACTGGGCCATCGCCCCCATAGCAAAGGCCATCAGCAGGGCGAATAAGGCGTAGAAGCGGCCCAAAACCGCCCCGGCGGACCCCAGCCGCGTCTCCATCACCGCCATAGGCCCCCCCCAACGGGTGCCGTCCCGGCGGACATGGCGGTATTTCACCGCCAGCATGCACTCAGCGAACTTGGCTGCCAGTCCCAGAAACGCCGCCAGTTCCATCCATACCAGCGCCCCCGGCCCGCCGGATACCAGCGCCGCCGCCACGCCCACGATGTTGCCGGTGCCCACCGTGGAGGCCAGCGCAGTCATCAGGGAGCCGAAGGGGGACACGCCGCCCCGGCCTTTCCGCCGGGCCTCCCGCCCTAAAGACAGGGTCAGTGCCCGCCCTAAATTCCGCTGGGGAAAGCCCCCTGTCCGCAGGGTCAGCCACGCCCCGGTCCCTAAGATCAGCGCCAGCGTCCCCGGTCCCCACAGGAGGGTATTCAGTGCTTCCAGCATCCCATCGCCCCTTTCGGGACAGTCTATGCAGGATTTTGCCCGTCAAGACGCACCGGGGCGGTTTGACTAAAAAGGGAGCCGGTGGTCTTTTGGCCGCCGACTGAGGCTGTCGATAAAGTGATAAATTTTCCGCGACGGTAAGGTAGGTCAGCCGTTAGCGGCTCCGCCGCTTTACGGATGATGCATACCCCTTGCGGGTGAAGGGTGTGCGCGGGACTGCGCCCGCAGGCGCATTTCGGAGCGCAACCGCCGCAAGGCGGCTCTTAGCGCGGAGATAACCCAAGAAGGGATACACCGTCGGCTCAGACCAAACAGCGGATACTGCGTATCCGCTGTTTGGGAGCCTTCCTCGAAACAAGCTCGCTTGATCCGCCACCGGCGGCGCTTCGCCTATTTCCCTGCGCCATTGAAATCCTAAGTTTTCAGAACTTTTATAAAGTTCTAAAAACTGGCTCAGCGGGGAGAAAAGACTTTTTCGACACGCTGGGGGACGCCATCTGCAAAGATGGCGTCCCTTTTGCACGAGGTTTACATAAACCGGCACAGCAAAATCGGCAGAAAGATAGCCGGGACAAGGTTCATGACCTTGATTTTGGTGACGTTCAGCATATTCAGGCTCAGGGCCACGATCAGCAGAGAGCCGACACAGGTCATCTCCGCGATTACGGCGTCCCCCAGCAGGGGGGACAGCAGCCCCGCCAAAAGGGAAATGGCCCCCTGATAGAGAAAAATGGCCCCGGCGGAAAACGCCACGCCGACTCCCAAGGAGGAGGCGAACACGATGGAGCTGATGCCGTCGATGATAGATTTGGCTTTCAGAGTGTCATAGCTTCCGGTAAGGCCGTTTTCCAGAGCGCCTACGATGGCCATGGCCCCCACGCAGAACAGCAGGGAAGCGGTGATGAACCCGTCGGAGATGCTGGGCGCGCCGTCCTCCGTGTGGATCAGCCGGGCGGTCCGGGTCTGGACCCAATCCCCCAGGGACCGCATCCGGCGGTCCAGATCCAGCAGCTCTCCGATAATGGCGCCCAGAGCGATGGAGAGGATGGCGGTCAGGGTGTTCTGCCCTTTGAGACATCCGCTGACGCCGATATACAGAACGCACAGGGCCATGCCCTGCATGATGATGGTCTGGAGCCGGCCGCCGAGACCGTCGGCAGAGACCTCCTTGGAGGAACGGCGGGTGACGGCCCGGAGGACAAGCCCCACAGCGGACCCGGCCAGAATAGTCAGAGAATTGATGATCGTTCCGGTCAGCATACATTACGCCTCCTTTTGGGCGATAAGGTCACGGACTACCTTGCTTCCCATCAGCAGTCCGGCAGTGGCGGGAACCCAAGGGTTACTGGCGGGAACGCTCCGCCGTCCCGGCGGGGGAGCCTCCAGCTGCTGGGTAGGCGCAGGCTGTTCCGGGGAAAAGACCACCGTCTGGTGGAGGATGCCCCGGTTCCGCAGCTCCTTTCGCATGACCCGGGCCAGCGGGCAGCCGTAGGTCTCTGAAATATCCGCCAGCCGCAGCAGAGAGGGGTCAAGCTTGTTGCCGGTACCCAATGCCATGATGAGGGGGACGTCCAGCCGCCGGGCGGTCTCCGCCAGATCCAGCTTGCAGCTCACCAGATCAATGGCGTCCACAATATAGTCATACCTGCAGCCTGCAGGGAAGAACTGTTCCCGGTTGTCGGCATTGTACAGGGCCTCCATGGGATGCAGGACCGCATAGGGGTTGATATCCCGCACCCGCCGGGCCACGGCCTCTGCCTTGGGAAGCCCCACGGTGGAGTCCAGCGCCTCCAACTGACGGTTCAGATTGGAGAGGGCCACGGTGTCGCTGTCCACCAGCGTCAGCTCGCCCACACCGGCCCGGGCCAGACACTCTGTCACGTAGCTGCCTACGCCGCCCAGTCCGAACACGATGACGTGGGCGGCGGTCAGGCGAGCCTGCCCGTCCTTGCCCCACAACATTTCATTTCGCAAAAAACGCTCGTCCATAAAACGCTCCGAATTTCAAAAGTAAAGATCAAAAAGGGCCGGCTGAAAAGCCGGCCCTTTGTTTCGGAAATAGTGGGCCGATGACTGTGTTTTAACCCACAAACTTCATGCCGAAGTCGCTCTGCTGCACATCGGCGTTTTCAGACAGGGCGGTGCTCCACTCGGAAGCGGCCTTCTCCTGCAGATCGGAGGTGACGGATGCCGCCCAGGCAGGCAGATCGTAGCCCACGAAGTACATCACATGAGAACCGTAGGTGGTGTCCACGATACCGGTGTCACCATCCTTGCGGGAAGCGTCGAAGCACCAGTCATTGAACTCCTCCACGGCCCAGCCCTTGGTGACACGGGTGTAGAGACCGCCGTCATACTTGGAACCGTCGGCGGAATTTTCCAGAGCCAGCTGGGCGAAGGAATCCTCGGTGGCCTCGCCGGACTTCCACTGGGCCAGAATTTCCTCGGCCTTGGTGCGGGCGGCGGCCTTCAGCTGGGTCTGCTCGTCCTCATAGCCCTCGTCGCCCTGAGCCTTGGTGCCGGTTTCGGGGGTGATGAGGATGTGACGGATGTCCACGGTCTTGTATTCCTCGCGGCCGCGGCTGTGGAACAGACCGACGTAATAGTTGGTTCCAACTTCCAGAATCTCCGTGTCACCGTCCTTGCGGGCATCGTCAAAGAGCCAGTTACCCACAACGCCGTCATAATAAGTGGCGTCGGTGGTGTTGTAATAGGTGGCCTTTTCATAATTGCCGGCAATGGATTCCAGAGACTTTCCGCTGTTGTAAGCGGCCAGGATCTCTTCTGCGGTGGCCTTGGCGGCCTCCTTGGCAGCAGCCTGCTCCTCATCGGTGGCCTGAACGGTATTGCCGTCGGCATCCGTGGTGGAATCGGCAGCGCCGCTGACGACCACATACTCCCAGGCGGCCTTGTCATAGGTCTTGGGATCTGCCTGATAGGCGGCTTCCAGCTCTGCATCGGTGTAGGTCAGGCTGTCGGAATAGCTCTGGGCGTATGCCTGATACTGCAGCATCCGCAGGACCTGCTGGTTGTAGACCTTCTCCGTCATGATAGCACCCAGATTTCTCTGGAGATATGCCTTCACGGACATGCCGGTGGATTCCGCAGAGGTCTTCAGGGAATTCAGGGAGTCCTCATACTGCTCCTGTACGCTGGCGGGGAACTGATAACCCTCTTCCTGTGCCTGCTTCAGACCCCGCTGGATCATGGTCATCTGCTTGACAGTGTTGTCCATGATATAATCATGCCAGGAGGAGCCTTCCTCCACGCCCATCATGGAAGCGGCGGTGGCGTTCACCGTCTGGCTCTTCAGGGAGGCGTTGGTGTCCAGACCCAGATAGCTGATGAAATAGGAGTTGCTCTGCAGGAAACCGCGGTAAACATTCTGATAATAGAAATTCACCTCGGCGGCACTGTACTTTTCGCCGTCAATGGTCAGGGCCGTGGCGTTGCGGGAGATCACATTGGATCTCCAGAGGAAGCTGGCTGCCACCACCAGCACGAACAGTACGGCGATGACGCTGTACAGAACGTTGCTGCGCTTTTCAGCCTTCTTTTCTTCCAGCTCCTTTTCTGCCTTGGGATCCACATAGCCGGAGGCCGTCTGATCCTGCCGGAGCTTTTTTTCTCTTGATGCGCTCATTTGTTGTCCATCCTCTCAAGTTTAAACATTGTTGCGCGGCACAGCGCCGCATGATTTGTCACATACCTCGTCATTATAAAGGATTGCGCCGCGATATGCAAGTACCAGATCACGTTTGATGCCATCCGGGGCAAAACTGCGCTTATTGTATGATACATATCTGAAAATAAACTGAAAAAAGGACTGCAAAGCAGTCCTTTTTGTCATATAAAGCTGTCCCGCAGCGGCCGTGTAGACCTCGTTATAACCTGCACCTTCAAGCACAGGTGGGTTGCTTCCAGAATGCTTTACCGCTTCCAACTTCCAACCGCGAACGGCAGCCGGGAGGCCTGCGATCCACACCCTGAGAGGTGCATCCCTAATAACGAAATGTGGGTTAAAAAAAGATCTATCACGCACCCCGCAGGACACGCGGAATGACGTATTCCTTAAAAGTCTGCGTGGAAACGGAGGAATTATTCCTCGTCCTCGTCAAACAGCAGCTCCATGAACTGCTCGTAGACCGCCTCCAGCTCCTCGTCGGAGTCCAGCGTGGAGAGCAGATCCTCGCCATCCTCGTGGATGACCTTCAGGATCACCAGACCGTTGTCGGGATCGTCCTCGTTTTCCCCCTCGGTCTCGGCGGGGAAGAAGGCCTGATACATCTGGCCGTTATACTCCAGAGCGTCTACAAATTCCAAAACCAGCTCTTTTCCGTCCTCGTCGGTCACGGTAATAAAGGTGGGGCCGAAATCTTCACTCATCTTTGTATACCCTTTCTCGTGTTGTCTGTCCCTCCGGGGAAGGATTGCCCTTATTGTAACGGAAGAAAACGATGATTGCAAGAGCGAAAACCGTGAAAAAGCAGCGAAGTACGAAAGTTATGTGACAGAAATTTCTGAAAAAATTTGGTAAAATCTATGGAAGCGGAAACTTTTCGCCGGTTGAATCCGACATTTTCGCAGTTGACAGGGGATGATATAATGGACTTGATAATGGTGTATTGTGGGTTGGTTTCCTGAAGGGAAACCGCCTTGTGGATCACAAAAGGAGGTTCCAAGTTGGAGGAAAGAAGAAACACGCATCCCCAGGGGGCGGATCATTCCCGCAAACGGCGGAAGGTCCGGCCCGGTCATGTGGCGGGCGGCGTTGTGATGACGGTCTTTACCCTGGTCCTGATCGGCGTCTGCACAACGCTCATGCTGCTGGGGATTTTCATGAAGTATGTGAATACATCTCTGCTGCCGACCCTGGAGGTCCGGGCGGAGGACTATACCATGTCCCAGAGCTCCGTGGTCTATTATCAGGACAAGGAGAGCGGCCAGTGGGTGGAGTTCCAGAAGGTCCACGGGCAGGAGAACCGTGTCCTGATCGACATCGACGATATGTCCCCCTACCTGTGGCAGGCAGCGGTGTCTATTGAGGACGAGCGTTTTTTCAGTCACCACGGCGTGGACTGGAAGCGGACCCTGGGCGCTACGCTGCTGACCCTCACCGGCAGCAACGACAGCTACGGCGGCTCCACCATCACCCAGCAGATGCTGAAAAACATGACCGGCGAGAATCAGAATACCATCAACCGCAAGGTCAAGGAGATCTTCCGGGCGCTGGAATTTGAAAAGAACAACACGAAAAGCCAGATTCTGGAGCTGTACCTGAATATGATCTATTTGGGCAGCGGCTGCGGCGGCGTGGAGACGGCAGCGGAATACTACTTCGGCAAGTCCGCTAAGGACCTGACGGCGGCGGAGAGCGCCTGTATCATCGCCATCACCAACAACCCGTCTCTCTACAACCCCAAATATGAACGGACCTACACCCGGAAGGACGGCACCACCGTCACTCCCCGGCAGCTGAACAAGAAGCGCCAGGAGCTGATCCTGGACAAGATGTCTAAGGTCATCAATCCCGATACCGGCAAGCCCTATCTGACAAAAGAGGAGTGCGAAGCCGCCAAGGCGGAGCCTTTGAACTTCACAGATACCTCCGGAGACGCCAGCGAGCTGGTCAAGACCGACGGTATCGAGATCAACAATTGGTTTGTGGAGCAGCTCATCAAGGATGTGACCACAGATCTGGCTCAGGCCAAGAGCATTTCTTATGAAGCGGCCCAGCGGCTGGTGAACAACAGCGGCTATCAGATCTATTGCACCATGGACCCGGATATCCAGAAGATCGCGGAGGATGTCTACGCAGATCTGAGCAATTTGAATGTACACTCTGCCAAGGGCCACCAGCTGCAATCCGGTATCACCATCATGGACCCCTATACCGGCAACATCGTGGGCATGGTGGGCGCCATGGGCCCCAAGACTCAGAATCTGGTGGACAACTATGCGGTCCAGAAGCATCAGGTTGGTTCTTCTATCAAACCGTTGACGGTGTATTCCGCAGCGCTGGACGCCGGTGCTGTGACACCGGCCACCACCTTTGATAACTACCCCGTGGAGCTTATGAACAATTCTCCCTGGCCTAAGAACTCCCCCAATACCTACACCGGCTGGACCATGATCGGCGAGGGCGTCCGGCGTTCCATCAACACCATCGCCGTTCAGACCGTGGAGGCGCTGGGTGTGGCGGAGTCCTACGCTTACGCCATGGAGAAGCTGGGCCTCAGCCTGGTGCCGGAGGATATGGCCGTTTCCCCGCTGGCCATGGGCGGTCTGACCTATGGCCTGAGCACTGTGGAGATGGCGGCGGCCTTCTCTGCCTTTGCCAACAGCGGTGTTTACAATTCGCCCAAGATGTATACCGAGGTCCGGGACAGCAACGGTGAGACCGTGCTGAAAAACGAGGGCGAGACCCATGTGGCCATGAAGGAGACCACGGCCTACTTCATGAACCAGATGCTTACCAGCGTGGTGAACGCCGGTACCGGTACCTCCGCCAAGTTCAGCGGCATGACCATCGCGGGCAAGACCGGTACCACGGATAACTCCAAGACCCGCTATTTCGTGGGCTATACCCCCTATTACTGCGCCGCCGTGTGGACGGGCTATCCCAAGACCAATGAGAAGATTTCTGCCTCCGGCAACCCGGCCATTACCATGTGGAAGCCGGTCATGCAGAAGATCCATGAACATCTGGAGAATAAGAGCTTTGCAAAGCCTGCCAGCGGCCTGGAGCAGGTGACGGTCTGCGCCGACAGCGGCCTGCGCTGCACCGATGCCTGTCTCTCCGACATCCGGGGCAGCCGGGCGGTTCAGGTCACGGTGGCGGCAGGCACGGCTCCCACGGAGAACTGCAATCTCCACACCTTTGTGGATTACTGCACCGAGGGTAAGTGCGTTGCCACCGATAACTGTCCCTCCTCTGCCATTAAGCAGGTGGGTGTGCTGGACTTTGAACGGACGGAATACTTCCGGGAGGGCGTCCGCATTGGCTCCATTACTACCGACAGTGCCAAAAATCCCGACAGCATGTTCCATCTCATTGAGATGAAGCGGGCCATCGGTCTGGAACCCACGCCTACGGCAAGTGGCGGAGAGACCTACCCGGAGGTCATCGGCTGTCCGGCCCATGCCGGCATGACGCCGGTGGACCCGGATCACCCCGGCGGTGGCGCTGATGATCCCAATGATCCCAACTACAGCCCGTCGGTCGACGATCCCAGCGGCGGCTTCGGGGACGCGAACCTGCCTGACGATCCAACCGGCGGCATCGTGATCCCGTCGGAGCCTCCGGCCCCGGAGGACCCCAGCGGCGGCTTCGGAGACGCCGGTATGTGGGCGGCCAATCTGTTCAATCGGAACTGAGACAGAGCGCGCAAGATCATATAGCTGATACACCCCCAGACCGGAGACTCCGGTCTGGGGGTGCTGCTTGAAGAACCGATATGCGGTGTCGCTTTGGGTTTCTCTTTCAGATCCTCTGAAAAACAAGAGGACGGAACTGCCGGGAGCACAAAGCTGAATTGGGAGAAAAAAGACCCCCAGAAGCATTGCTTCTGGGGGTTGTCAGCTTATTTGCGGGGGCCGCCCTCCAGCCATTTCAGGTCATAGGGCTCAAAGACAACCTTCTCATAGGCGGGGACGTCCATCACCACGCCGGTCCAGTCGGAATGGATCTCGCCGGTCTGCTTGATGAGGATGTCATAGAGAATATCATAGGTAACGCCGTCAGCGGGATCGGTCTCCACGATGGTGGAGTAGGGCAGGGTCTTGTGATAGGTCAGCTCCATGCCCTTGTAGTCGAAGTGGAAGCCGCAGCGCATCCGGCAGCCGTCCAGACCGGTGTATTCCGCGATCTCCTTCAGATCGTGCAGGATCTTGTCCGGCTCGTAGAGGTTTTCGGGAGTGGTGGCAGTGTAGTCAAAGCGGAACTGGATGTTGGCGCCGGGAAGCTTGCGGAAGCGCTCAATGAAGGGGATCAGGTTCTCCTTGGGATAATCCTTGTAGAGAACGCAGTTGATCCGGAAGGGTACCGGCAGCCGGGTCAGCAGCGAGTCATTGGACTCCACCACATAGTGCTGCATGTGGCGGGATACATTGATGCAGGTGATCTTGTGCTTATTCCGCTCCGCGAAGGCCAGAATGTCCTCCTCCGTCTGACATTTGGAGACGGGCAGAGTGGTGTTGATGAACACCCGGTGGGTGGTGGGGATCTCATCCAGCATGATCTGGAGCTTTTCAATGTCGGCAAAGGGCTCGCCGCCGGTAAAGACGAAATCGCATTTGGGGGTGATGGCATCCATCCGGCGGATGCTCTGGACGATCTTCTCCAGAGAGAAGCCGGTCATATCCCCGTATTCTTCCTTATTGATACAGAAGGGGCAGTGGTTTTTGCAGTCGTAGGGGACAAAGATGGTGACGGTAGCGCCGCCTTCCCTTGTTTTGTATGGATGATTCATGATGATCGATCGGCCTTTCCTATTTATAGATGGTAGATCAAGGCGGGAAACAACGGTCCCCGCCCTGAGTAGACATATATTCGTACATACAGATTATTATTTTAATCTATTTTTAACAAACGGTCAAGTGAAAAACAGAAAAAAGAACAAAAGACTGTGTTTTTCCGTCGGCAAGGGTGTACAGGCTGTTGGGATAATGCTATAATAACCCTGATTTCCGGCTGACGGAGACAGACTCCGCCGGTTCGGTCTGAAGCTGTTTTTTCGGAAAGGAGGGAATGGGATGCAGGAACTGTTTTCTGCACTGTCCCTGTGGCTGAGTGCCCATCCTCTGATTACCGGCTGGTACACGGCCATTGCACGGCTGCTGTTTCCGGTGCTTTCGGCGCTGATTCTGGTGCGGGCCATCCGGTCCCTGCTGCGGATCCCCCACACGCCGGAGGTCTGGGCCCAGTTGAGCCTGCCCGGCGGCGGCAGTATCCCCCTGACCCACTGGGAAAATATTCTGGGGCGGGGTAAATCCGCCGATGCGATTCTGAACTATCCCAGCATCTCCCGGCAGCATGCGGCGCTATGCCGTGGTGAGGACGGAGCCTGGACGGTGTATGATCTTGGCTCCAAGGGCGGCACCGCCGTCAACGGGACCCCTGTGACAGAGCAGGCCCCGTTGAAGCTGGGGGATACCCTGACCCTGGGCGGTGTGCCGCTGGTGTTTCTGCCGCAGACGGTAGGAGAGCGGGAGGAGTTGGAAAAGAAGCGGCAGGCGGAGCGGCCCGCCGCCATGTGGCCCTCTTTTTTGTGGCTGACGGTATTTCAGATTTTGACCGCCATTCAGTTAATACTGGCAGCGGGGGAGAAGGCCAGCCCGGTGATCCCCATCTGCTTCCTGACCCTCACGGTGGTCATGTGGCTCTACGCCGCCGCGCTGCGGCTGGGCCGCTGCGTGGGCTTTGAGCTGGAGACCATCGCCTTTTATCTTTCAACATTATCCCTTGCGGTGACAGCTTCCAGTGCACCGGGGAGCCTTCCCAAGCAGCTTTTGGCCATCGTTCTGGGCATGGGCCTGTTTTTGGCGCTGGGTCTATTTCTGCGGGATCTGGAACGGGTGAAAAAGCGCCGCTGGCTCATGGCTGCCGGGGCCATCGGCCTGTTGGGGATCACGCTGGTGCTGGGCAAGGCTAAATTCGGCGCGACCAACTGGGTCACCTTGGGCGGTATATCCTTCCAGCCCTCGGAGATCGCCAAGATCTGCTATATTTTTGCAGGCTCCGCCACGCTGGAACGGCTGTTCCGCCGCCGGAATCTGGCGCTGTTTATCGTGCTCACCGGCGTGTGCATCGGCCTGCTGGGGCTGATGAGCGACTTCGGCACGGCTGCCATCTTCTTTGTGACCTTCCTGGTCATCGCCTATCTCCGCTCCGGGGACGCCGCAACTCTGGCCCTCATCTGCGGCGGCGCGGCCTTTGGAGCGGGGATCATCGTACAGTTCAAGCCCTATATTCTGAGCCGCTTCGCCGCGTGGGGCCACGCCTGGGAGGCGGCCTCCGGCTCCGGCTATCAGCAGACCCGCACCATGTCGGCGGCGGCCTCCGGCGGACTGTTCGGCATGGGTGCCGGAAACGGCTGGCTGGAGCGTATCCCTGCCGGGGACACGGATCTGGTGTTTGGCATGTTATGCGAGGAATGGGGGCTGGTTATCGCGCTGCTGGCGGTGGCCTGCATCCTGACCTTGGCATGGTTCGCCGTTCGCGCCTCCCGGACTGGCCGATCCAGCTTTTATACCATCGCCGCCTGCGCGGCAGGCTCTCTGCTGGTGTTTCAGACCAGCCTGAATGTGTTCGGCTCCGTGGATCTTCTGCCACTCACCGGCGTGACCTTCCCCTTCGTGTCCAACGGCGGCTCCGCCATGCTGTCGGCATGGGGACTGCTGGCGTATCTAAAGGCCATGGACACCCGTGCGGACGCCAGCTTTGCCATCGGCCGGGCGGCGGAGCGGAAGCTGGACGAGGAAGCCGCCCGTATGGCGGCACCGGCAGAGGATGCCTTTGAAAAGGAGGACGGTCATGCGGAAGATTGAAAAACGGGCCGTGATCTGCATGGCACTGGCGATTTTACTGGCGGCGGGGATGAGTGTATTTCTCATCCGGTATTTTGCTGAGGGCGGCAAGTGGGCCTCCTCTGCCTTTAACCGCCATCTGTACGATTCCAACGGCGTGCTGATCTCCGGCACGGTGCTGGACCGGGACGGGGATGTGCTGTCCTCCGTGGAAAACGGCCACCGCACCTACTATGAAAACGAAACCGTCCGCAAGGCCACCCTCCACGCGGTGGGAGACCTGTACGGCAAGATCGGCACCGGCGTTCTCAACGCCTTCGCGGACAAGCTGACCGGCTTTGATCTGGTGAACGGCGCGTTCGGCGCGGAGCGGGGCAGCAATTTGTACCTGACCCTGGACGCCCGGTATAACTACGAGGCGTACAGGGCTTTGGGCGGCCACGCCGGGACGGTGGCGGTGTATAACTACAAGACCGGTGAGATCTTGTGCATGGTGTCGGCGCCCAGCTATGATCCGTTGAATGTGCCCAAGAATCTGGAAGAGAATGACCGTTATAAGGGCGCGTACCTGAACCGGTTTCTCTCCTCCGCCTTTGTGCCGGGGTCGGTGTTCAAGACTGTGACCCTGACGGCGGCGCTGGAGAACCTGCCGGACGCGGAGACACGGACCTGGAACTGCACCGGCAGCGTCCAGATCGGGGATGAGACCATCACCTGCTCCGGCGTCCACGGGGAGCAGACACTGAAGGAGGCCTTCGCCCACTCCTGCAACGCGGCCTTTGCTCAGATCGCGGAGGAGCTGGGGGCGGATACCCTGCGGCGGTATACGGAGAAGGCGGGGCTTACCAGTGCCTATTCCGTGGACGGTCTGCCCACTACCAAGGGTACGTTCAACTGGGATGGCATCACCGCCGGTCAGCTGGGCTGGGCCGGCGTAGGCCAATACCACGATCAGGTGAACCCATGTGCCTTCCTGCTGTGGATGGGGGCCATCGCCAACGGCGGCAGGGCGGCGGAGCCGTATCTGATCCAAAAAACAGTGTCCTCACTGGGAATTCCCTCTCTGCCTCACATCACCCGGCACACCGGGCGGCTGATCGATAGTAAAACGGCGGCTACTGTGGCGGATTTTATGGCCAATAACGTGACAGAGACTTACGGTACCAAGCGCTTTCCCAACATGGAACTGTGCGCAAAATCCGGCACGGCAGAGGTGGGGACGGGACAGACGCCTCACGCCTGGTTCGCGGGCTTTCTGCGGAACGAGGATGCGCCCTACGCCTTTGTGGTGCTGGTGGAGAACGGCGGCGGTGGAAATGCCGTGGCCGGAACGGTGGCCGGCAAGGTGCTGAACGTGATCGTCAACGGATACTAAAGAAAAAGAAGGAACGAAGATATGAAAAAAGACATCTGGCTGAAACCCGGCAAGGAGTTGAACACCGGGGCCATCATCGGCGGTATCGGCTTTGCCATCTATATTGCCCTGTCCGCACTGGAATGGCGGGGGCTTGCGCTGTTTGCGGCGCTTGCCTTCGGCTTGGAGGCGGGATACGCCTTCCTCTCCGCACTGGACTGCCGGGAAAAGGATAAGGATTCCGTCAGCTACAACATCGTGTGGGGCACCGGCGCGTTGGCGATCCTGATGCTGCTGCCGGCAGTTATGACGATCATCAAAGGGTGACCTGCGCTTGAAGCGGGGCGGAGGAACAGAACAGAAAACGGCGTAGACGGGTTTGCCTGTCCGCGTTGTTTTTTTACTTGACAAATACCCCGTGGGGGTATATGATGCAAACGAAATAGGAATGTCGGTTTTGGGAAAGGTCGACAGGAAAGCAATTTACCGTCTCAAAGGAGGAACCCCCATGCGGGAAGAAGTATATGACATTTCCGGGATGCACTGCGCCGCATGCAGCGCGTCCGTGGAAAAAGTGACCCGGCGGCTGCCGGGGGTAGAGCGCAGCGACGTGAATCTGGTGGCGGAGCGCATGACCATCGTCTACGACGAAACGCAGGTGACGCCGGAGCAGATCATCGCCAAGGTGGAAAAGGCGGGCTTCGGGGCCAAGCTCCATCAGGAAAAGCAGGAAGCGGCTCCGGTCCAGACCGGCGAGGACCCGGAGGAACTGGAACTGCGGCGAAAAAAGCGGGAACTGATCGTTTCGGCTATCTTTTCCTGTGCCTTGCTGTATGTGTCCATGGGGCAGATGCTGCCCTTCGGCCTGCCCGCCCTGCCGCTGCCGGATCTGTTTTCCATGCACACCCACCCTATGAATTTCGCCGTTTTGCAGCTGATGCTGGCGATCCCGGTGCTGTACTGCGGACGAAACTTCTTCATCAACGGCTTTCAGGCGCTGTTCCACGGAAATCCCAATATGGATTCACTGGTGGCCATCGGCTCTGCCTGCTCTTTTGTATACAGTGTGGTGATGATGTTTTTGATCACCGACGATGTTCACGGTCATGTGCATAATCTCTACTACGAATCCTCCGCCGTGGTGCTGACGCTGGTGTCGCTGGGGAAGTTCATGGAGAGCCGGAACATGAAAAAGACGAAGAGCGCCATCACCGCCCTCATGCGGCTGACGCCGGACACCGCCCTTCTGGCGGACAGCGGCAAGGAGGTACCCACGTCCGCTGTCAAGGCCGGGGATGTGCTGCTGGTAAAGCCCGGCGCCCGCGTCCCGCTGGACGGTGTGGTGACCAAGGGTGAGAGCAGCGTCAACGAGGCCATGCTCACCGGCGAAAGCCTGCCGGTGGAAAAGGCGGAGGGCAGCGAGGTCATCGGCGGCAGCGTCAACGAAAACGGCGTGCTGTATGTGAAGGTCACACGGGTGGGGGAGGACACCACCCTCTCCCGGATCATCCGCTTTGTGGAGGATGCTCAGGGCAAAAAGGCCCCCATCTCCCGGACGGCGGACAAGGTGGCGGGGATTTTCGTTCCCACAGTCATTGCCATCGCCGTGCTGGCGGCGGTGATCTGGGCCATTGCTGGGAAGGACTTTACCTTTGTTCTGAGGGTGTTCACCTCCGTGCTGGTGATCGCCTGCCCCTGTGCGCTGGGTCTGGCTACGCCCACGGCAATCATGGTGGGCACCGGTCTGGGTGCGAAACACGGCATCCTGATCCGCTCCGGTGAAATTTTAGAGGTGACCCACTCCGTGGATACCGTGGTGCTGGACAAGACCGGCACCGTGACGAAGGGAGCGCCTGCCGTTACGGAGGTCTGTCCCGCAGGCGGTACGGCGGAGGGGCTGCTGACCATCGCGGCGGCGGTGGAATCCGTGTCTCAGCACCCTCTGGCGGCGGCCATCGTACAGGCGGCGCAGGAGAAAAAACTATCTACCGGCAAGCAGCCGGAAAATTTTGAACTGCTCCCCGGACGGGGCCTTCGGGCGGTCCTCTCCGGCCGGACGGTGCTGGCGGGCAACCGCCGGTTGATGGAGGAAAGCGGCGTGGACATCTTCGCCCTTTCCGAAAAGGCTGACGCCTTGGCGGGACAGGGGGAAACGCCCATGTTCTTCGCCGCTGACGGGGCGCTGCTGGGGCTGATCTCCGTGGCGGATCCGGTGAAGGAGACCAGCGCAGCTGCCATTGCCGCTCTGCACAAGCAGGGCCTCCGGGTGGTGCTGCTCACGGGAGACAGCCGCGCCGCCGCAGAGCACATCGGCGCCCTTGTGGGCGTGGACGAGGTGATCCCAGAGGTGCTGCCGGAGGAAAAAGCGGTCCACGTGCAAAAGCTGGAGGCGGCAGGCCGCAAGGTGATGATGGTGGGGGACGGCATCAACGATGCCCCGGCCCTTACCGCCGCCACCGTGGGCTGTGCCATCGGTAGCGGCAGCGACATTGCCATCGAAGCCGCCGACATCGTGCTGATGCGCTCGGATCTGGAGGATGTGCCCCGGGCGCTGCGGCTGTCGGCCCTGACCCTGCGGGACATCAAGCAAAATCTGTTCTGGGCATTCTGCTACAATACCATCGGTATCCCCATCGCCGCCGGACTGCTGTATGCTCTGGGCGGGCCGCTGCTCTCCCCTATGTTCGCGGGCGCCGCTATGTCCCTGAGCTCCGTGTGCGTAGTGGGCAACGCCCTGCGTTTGGGCACCGTGAAGCTGTAAAAAGGAGGAAGCAATGGCAGAGGAAACGAAAAACTGCTGCTGTTCCCAGCGGCGGAAGGTCCGGGAGCGGACGGAGGAGGAAGCCCTGTTGCAGCGGCTCAGCCGCATTGAGGGGCAGGTACGGGGCGTCCGGGGGATGGTGGAGAATTCCGCCTACTGCACGGATATCCTGACCCAGGTCTCCGCCATCCAGTCGGCGCTGAACGCCTTCAACCGGGAACTGCTGGCCCGGCACATCCGTACCTGCGTGGTGACGGACATTCAAAAGGGTGATCTGGACGTGGTGGACGATTTGGTGGCCACCATTCAGAAAATGATGAAATAAGCATCCAATATTTTAAGGAGGAATTTGAAATGACAACGATTAAAGTACCCGACATGATGTGCGAAAACTGTGTGAAGCGCATCACCAACGCCCTCACCGCCGCGGAACTGACCTTCCGGGTGGATCTGGCGGCGAAGAACGTCACCATCGACGGCTGCGAGAACTGCGTCAAGACCGCCGTCAGCGAGCTGGAGGATCTGGGCTTCACCCCGGAGGTCCAGGGCTGAGAGGCAGCGTACACCTGAAAAAGCGCCGGTGTCCGGTTTCGGATACCGGTACTTTTTTAACAGAAAATCGGTTACAAATTGTAACTTTTACGGATCGAAGTTGGAAAAAACGAAAAAATGAAAATCCCGTTTTTGCGGGATTGTGGTGGACATAAAATCGTAGAATGGGCGAAAACTTGACAAAAGTGGGAGATGGAGGTATACTTAGACCCAGTTTTGGATAAATTACAAAAGTAACAAAACAGTAACGGCGCTATTTGGCGCTGTCAGGAGGTCTTACATTTGCGACATTTACACACCCCCAAAACGGTATGGCTGTGCCGCTGTCTGACTCTGTTGCTGCTGTTGTCCGTCACCATGGCGGGCGCTACGGGCTGGGCAAAGGCTCTGTATCTGTTCAGCGACGGAGAGCAGTCCGCAGCGCTGGATGACAGCCATTCCGGCATCGAATCTCTGCTTTTGAATCTGGATACCGGCAAGAGCGGTGAAAACGCCGTATTGACGGAGGGTACCATGGTGACTGTCCGCCGGGGCGGCGAGACCATCACTGCCACTGCCCGGAAGGAAACGGTGAAGCAGTTCCTCTCCCGTATGGATATTATCCCCGGTTCCCGGGAGATGGTGGGCATCGAGCTGATGGAAAACAGCGTGATGCTGACGATCTCCGATCACCTGACGGTTTTCGAACGGGTGACGGAAAAGGCGGAGCACGAAACGGTTTACCGGGATACACCGGACCTGCCCAAGGGCGAGGAACGGGTGGCCCGAAAGGGTATGGACGGCCAGCACACAGCCATCTATGAGCAGACCTGGGTCAGCGGCGAGCTGGTCACCAGCCAGTATGTAGAGGAAATTTCCACCACCAGCGTAACGGAGGTGGTGGAACGGGGAACGGCGGTCTCCTATGTGGAGCCGGATGACAAGCTGGTGAACGTCACCACCCAGAGCGACGGCTCCGGTTACCTGACCTTTGCCTCCGGCGGTACCATGAAGTTCAGCAAGGCTGTCACCGTCACCGCCACCGCCTATACCGCCGGGTATGACGGCGTAGGGACCCGTACCGCCACCGGCACCACCGTCCATAAGGGCGTGGCCGCCGTGGATAAGCGGGTGTTCCCTCTGGGCTCCGATCTGTACGTTGTGGCCAAGGGTATGGAATACGGCCTGACCCGTGCCGAGGACACCGGCATGAAGGGTCCCAAGATCGATCTGTATATGGAGAGCTATCAGGAGTGCATCCAGTTCGGCCGCCGGACGGGCACTGTCTATCTGCTGGAAGATTGAGCGTTAACAGCTTGAACTGAGAAACCGACCTGTCCGCAAAATTGCGGGCAGGCCGGTTTTTTGTGAGCTTTTGGCGGCTTGCCGGGGAAAAACGCGCGTTGACGGATGTTTCTTGGGAAAACAATGAAAGGGAGCATGTTCCAAAACCGGAACACGCTCCCTTTGCTTATTTGTATTTACTTGCGGAAATGCTGCTTACAGGCTGTTGGCCTGCTCCACCACCTTGCGGATGGCGTCGGCGGCGTCGTCCGGCAGGGCATTGAAGCCGCCCTCAGCGTCCTTCAGGCCCTCCACGTAGTTCAGGCGGTCCTGCATACGGGCCTGCATCTGGGCGACATAGCCCTTGTTGGTGAGGTCGGGCACGAAGCCGTCCCACTCCATGATCTCAATGTCGGAGAAGGGGCCCCAGGGTTTGAATTCCGCACGGCCCTCCACCACGGCTTCCAGAATACCCAGTGTATCCTCCTTCTGGACCTTTTTGCCCATGAAGTCGCCGGTGTTGATGATGTAGCACGCCACGTTCTTCTCAGCCACCAGCTTCTTGAACTTCTCGTAGTCATTCACCAGCGGGTAGGTGCGGAAGGGGTTGGCGTAAGGCTCCACCACCAGAGCATTGGGGTCCACGCCCTCCTTCAGCCGTTCAGCAGAGGAACGCTTGGTGGCCAGCGTAGCGCCCATGACAGAGGCCAGAGACGCGCCCTTCAGCTTCACGATGGGAGGGATGGTGGGATCCTTCATGATCCAGAAAATAGCGTTGACGGGGGAATCGATCTTGTCCACCCGGTTGGGGGACCAGAGCTTGGACTTGATGGCCCGGCCGTTGCCGTTGCGGATGTCCTCGGTGACCAGCACCACCTTGCCGTCCTCGTCCAGCGTGGCGGAGCAGTTCTGCGCCGTCAGCAGGTACTTGTTGTCCGGGGAATCCACGGGATAGTCGGCGGTCTTGTCGAAATAGGTGGGCTCCAGAGCAATGGAGGCGCAGGTATCGGAGTTGATAATGAAGGCGTCATCGTGGAGCACCTTGATGGAGGGATACTTGCCGCCGTGCTTGGCGTGGGTCAGGGTGGACTTGCCGGAGCCGGACAGACCGAACACGGCAGAGACGAACTTGTGGCCGTCCGCCAGCGTGTATTCCTTCTGACCGCCGTGGCAGCTGGCGTAGCCGGTGCGGTTGGCGATGGCCCAGGCCAGTGTCAGGGTGCCCTTCTTGTGCTCGCCGAAGTAGCGCATACCCAGGATGGCGGCGCAGTTGGTCTCCGTGTTGAAGTAGCACAGGCACTTGGGGTCGCAGACCTTTTCCTGACCGGGTGCGCCGGTCCACTGGGGATCGGAGAAGATGTAGATGTCAGGCTCCTTGCCGTCGCCTACGGGCTTGGAGTTCTTGTACATCTTCACATATTCCGTGGACATATACTGGAAGTTCAGCATCCAGTTGTAGAGGAGGTTTTCCTCACCCTCAGGGATCAGCAGATGGGCCTTCACCATGAACTCGGGGTCCAGACCGATGAACACCTCGGCGTGATACATGGTCTTCCAGCGGGTGTCGTACACGGCGTCCATGACGATCTTATCCAGGGCGGCGGTGTCCACGCCGGGCTTGCCGGTGATGCGGCGGGCGGGGGCGTAGCGGCCGGTGATGGAACCGTCATTGAACAGCAGGACCTTGGCGTCCGGTTCCAGACCGAATTCCTCGCCCCGGTAGACGGGCATATCGGTGACCACGGTGCCGGGGGAATTTTTGGCCAGCTCATAGGCTTCCTTCAAGGTGTTGACCTTGATGACATTGTTGCCGTAGAACGGAGCTTCGATGATGGAACGGGTCTTGGAAAAACCCACCTGGCCGGGACCGATCTCGGCTCTGGGATAATAGGCCTTTGTGGACATATCGGGATACCTCCTTGTAATCATGGTTGATAACTGTATGATACTGGAACGCAGGGGAAAAAGCAAGTTATGAAGATGACAAGTTCCGGCAAAGAGGACAGTTCCTTTTGTGACTTTTTGCGGCAGGGCGGCGGTTATTTCCGCTCCGCCAGCGCGTCTGTCAGGGCAGCGAACTCCGTTAACGTCAACGCCTCTCCCCGGACCGATGCAGGCAGGCCGCAGGCTGCGATGGCGTCGGCAATGGCGGCCTTGTCCCACCCCGGCAGGGCAGCGGACAGGGAATTGGACAGGGTTTTTCGCCGCAGCAGGAAGGCTCCCTTGATGACCCGGAAGAAAAACGCCTCATCCCGGACGGCCACCGGCGGCTCCTTCCGGCGGACGCACCGCAGAACGGTGGAAGTCACCTTGGGGGCGGGCAGAAATTTCTCCGGGGGGACATCAAAGAGACATTCTGTTTCCATTTCGTATTGCAGCCGCAGGGGGAATGCGCCGTCGGCGCTGCCTTTGGCGGAGGTGAGCCGCTGGGCGGCCTCCTTCTGGATCAGGACGGTGATGGACTCAATGGCGGGAATATCCACCAGCGCGGTCAGCACGGGCGTGGTGATGTTGTAGGGCAGGTTGGCGCAGACGATGGGCCGCAGGCCAGCGAATTTTTCGCCGATCAGGGCCTTGAGATCCAGCCGGGTTACGTCTCCGGGGACGATCTCTACATTAGAATAAGGGGCCATGGTCTCCGCCAGAATGGGCAGCAGCGCCCGGTCCAGCTCAATGGAGACCACCTTTCCGGCCCGTTGGGCCAGTTCGGAGGTCAGAGGGCCGATGCCGGGGCCAATCTCCAGCACGCCGCAGGTCTCGTCTGCCCGAGACGCTGCCGCAATGTCGGCGGGGATCTGGGGGTCGATGAGGAAATTCTGCCCCATGGATTTGGAAAAATGGAAGCCGTGGCGTTCCAGCAGCATCCGGATCGTCAGTTCGTCGCAGAGATTCATGGCTCTACCGCCTTTTTTAGAATTTGAATTTCAGTATAGCTGATTTTGAATGGAATCACAACAGGGGAGCGCCGGTTGGTCACAGTTCGTGGATGAAATCCAGCACGCAGTCCCGCAGACGGAGGACCTCCTCCGGCATATTTTTCCGCAGAGGCATCCCCATGCCCAATTCCCGGCCTGCCCGCGGCGTGACCGGCAGCGTCTGGACGCCCTGCGTCCTGCCGCGCATCATGATCTCCGTCATCATGGAGACGCCCAGTCCCTTGCTGACCATGCGGATCACCGTTTCATCGTCCACATGACAGGGGCGGATCTGGGGTCGGACGCCCTTGGGACTGAGGGCGGCGTTCACGTCAATGTCGAACCGACCGTAGGGCATCAGAAATTCCTTTCCGTCAAATTCCTCGATGGGGAAGGAGTCCCGTCCCCCGGTGGGGTAATCCTCCGGGAGGATGGCGTACATAATGTCATTGTACAGCGGTGTCCAGTCGCAGTTGACATGGCTTTGCCTTGCGGCGAAGATCACATCGGTGCGGCCTTCCTCCAGCAGCTCAAAGGGCTCCAATTCGTGGTCCACCATCCGCAGATCCACGTCGGTGTCCGGGCACACCCGGCGGAACCGGTACAGGATCTCCGGCATCCAGTGCATGGCAAGGCTGGCGTAGGCTGCCACACGGATGGTCTCCGCCTTTTTCTGCGTGATGGCGGCGATCTGGTTTTCCAGCTTCGCCGTGGCGCTGAGGTAATCCCGGATGGCGGGCAGGAGAGCCTCGCCATTTTCTGTCAGGGAAATGCCGCTGTGGTCCCGGCGGATGAGGGTCATGCCGATCTCACGCTCCAAGCCGTTGATGAGGTGGGTCAGGCCGGATTGGGTGTAGCCCACTACCTCGGAGGCCTTGGAAAGGCTGCCCAGATTCACCGCTGTCATCAGAATCTCCAGCTTTTTGCTGTCCATGGTTCCCTCCTTCGACTATATATTACGATTTGTCATATAACTATTATAACCCTGCGTTTCTCTTTTGCAAGGGTTTCCTATATGATAAGACCCATAAAGGAGATGATGTTCCATGACAACGAAGAAGCTGACGATCCGGCAGAAGCTTTTGGTGGCCGGGACGCTGTTCGGCATGTTTTTCGGCGCGGGCAATCTGATCTTCCCGGTCCATCTGGGACAGATGGCGGGCCGGAACGCCATTCCCGCCATGATCGGCTTTATCATTACGGCGGTGGGGATCCCCGTTTTCGGTGTGGCCGCCATCGGCATCACCCATTCCGACGGTTTACAGACCCTCGCCGGCAAGGTGAGCAAGGGATACGGCATCTTCTTCACCTGTCTGCTGTATCTGACCATCGGGCCGCTGTTCGCCATTCCCAGATGCGCCACGGTGTCCTTTACCACCGGCGTCGCGCCCATGCTGGGGGACAGCGGGGCGGAATGGCTGTATCTGCTGATCTTCTCCGCCGTGTTTTTTGCCTTCGTGCTGTTTTTCTCCCTGCGCCCCGGCAAGATCACCGTCTGGATCGGCAAGATCATCAATCCTATTTTCCTGATCTTCTTTGCCGTGCTGATGATCGCGGCGCTGCTGGCCCCCGGTGCCGCCGCGTCTGCCGTGGAGCCGGTGGCGGCCTATCAGAGTGATGCATTTTTCCCCTCTCTGATCGAGGGTTACGGCACCATGGACGCCATCGCCGGTCTGGCCTTCGGCATCGTGGTGATTGACGTGATCCGCCGCATGGGCGTGACCAATGATGACGCCATCGCGGAGGACGTGCTCTCTTCCGGCCTCCTCACGGGCCTGCTGATGGCACTGATCTATGTGGTGTCCATTCTGGTGGGCGCCCAGTCCAGAGGGCTGTTTGAGCTGTCTGAAAACGGCGGCGTGGCCCTGACGCAGATCGCCGGGCATTACTTGGGCGGCGTGGGCCAGCTCATTCTGGCGATCACCATCACTTTCGCCTGCCTGAAAACCTCTATCGGTCTGGTCACCGCCTGCGCGGAGACCTTCGACAAGATGACCGGCGGGAAGTTCTCCTACCGGGGCTGGGCCATTCTGTTCACGGCCTTCTCCTTCGCTGTCTCCAATGTGGGCCTCAGCGCCATCATCAACTATTCCATTCCGGTGCTCATGCTGATCTATCCACCGGCCATTGCCTTGATCACCTTAGCGTTTATCGGCAGATTTTTCGGGCATGACCGCATTGTGTACATCGCCGTGATGATCCCCACATGGATCGCCGCTTTGTTCGACTTTATGAAGACCCTGCCGGGTTCCGCGCAGACGGCCCTCCATCTGGACGCGCCCATTCAGTTCGCCGCAGCCAATCTCCCGCTGTTCGACAAGAATCTGGGCTGGCTGCTCCCGGCGGTCATCGGCTTTGCCATCGGCATGATCTGGCATCTGAGCCGGCCGAAGAACGCAGCCGCCGCGTGACGGGATCCCTCGCTGAATCGCCCATTGACGAAAACTGGTTTAATGAACGCAGAGAAAATCAAAAGAAAAGCGGCCCGGAGTTTTCCGGGCCGCTTTCGCGATCAATGGCCGCCGGCTTACTTGCGGTCGTTTTTCTGGTTCTTCTGCTCGTTGGGCTCCTTCTGAGCGTTTTTCTGGTTGCTCTCCCGGTTTTTCTCCTGCATGGAATGTGCCTCCTTTCCTGTCCCCACGGGGGGACGGTCTGCGTACAGAAGATAGTGTTGCCGCCGCGGGGAAAACTATTCACAAAAAAGAAAAAATTTCTTGATTTTCCTGTTGACAAATCAGAAATGGTTTGGTATACTATCAAGGCAAAACAAAGAAGGCTGATCGCATCCGCCTCACCTCCAGCATGACGCAAAGAGGTCAACAACGTTGTTACCAGACTGCCGCAGGGCGGTTTGTTGTTGCGCGGATGCCAAAATGGTATCCGCGTTTTGTGATTTTTAGAAGGAGGTGCTTCGACCATAGCTAAGCAAATGCATGAACTGAATGAGGACATTCTCGACAAGGAGATCCGACTCATCGGCGCTGAAGGTCAGCAGCTGGGCATCATGAGTTCCCAGGAGGCCCTGAAGATTGCGGATGAGCAGGGCTTGGATCTTGTCAAGATCTCGCCCCAGGCCGTCCCCCCCGTTTGCAAGCTCATGAACTACGGAAAGTTCCGCTTTGAGCAGAGCAAGAAGGAGAAGGAAGCCCGCAAGAATCAGCATGTGGTAGAGATCAAGGAGATCCGGATGTCACCGGGCATCGACGTGGGAGACTTCAACACGAAGCTCAAGAACGCCCAGAAGTTCATTGCCGATGGCAACCGGGTGAAGGTTTCCGTCCGCTTCCGCGGCCGCGAAATGGCACATACGGACATCGGCCGGGATCTGCTGAACCAGTTTGCTGAGCAGTGCGCCGAGGTGGCCAACATGGACAAGAGCGCCAAGCTGGAGGGCCGTATGATGTCCATCTTCCTCTCTCCCAAGACGAGCAAGTAAATTTCAAGAGATTTCAATACACGGAAGGAGCAACTACAATGCCGAAACTGAAGACTCACAGCGGCGCCAAGAAGCGCTTCAATCTCACCAAGACCGGCAAGGTCAAGCGCGCCAAGGCTTTCAAGAGCCACATCCTCACCAAGAAGGACACCAAGCGCACTCGTCGTCTGCGCGCAGGCGGTTATGCGGACGTCACCAACATGGACGCTGTCCGCAAGATGATCCCCTACAAATAAGTAACGAGACGTTTGAAATAGGAGGCTACTACAAATGGCAAGAGTCAAGGGCGCGATGATGACGCGCAAGAGAAGAAATAAAGTTCTGAAGCTGGCCAAGGGCTATTGGGGTTCCAAGTCCAAGCACTTCAAGATGGCGAACCAGGCCGTCATGAAGTCCCTGACCTACGCTTACACCGGCCGCAAGCTGAAGAAGCGTGACTTCCGCAGCCTGTGGATCACCCGTATCTCCGCTGCCTGCAAGATGAACGGCATGAACTACTCCACCTTCATGCACGGCCTGAAGGTCGCCGGCATCGAGATCAACCGCAAGATGCTCTCTGAGATGGCTATCTCCAACCCCGCTGCATTCACTCAGCTGATCGAGATCGCCAAGAAGGCTTAATTACACAGTTCTTCAAACAAAAACCTCTTCGGGAAACCGAAGAGGTTTTTTTGCGTGTTGAAAAATAGGGGAGAGGGCTGTCTTTACAGAAAACAGTAAAAGGACGCGCCCATCGGCGCGTCCTCCCGTTCTTATTCCTCAACAGTTTCCTCAGCGGGTTCCGCGTCCTCCGGAACTTCCGGTTCTTCCCAGTCCACCATGGTGCCCACGCAGCGGTTGATGGGCTGGCCCAGCTCGTGGAACTTGGCCTCATAGTCCGTCATAACGCCCACCGGGCCGTTTTCGTGGAGATTCCGGGTGACCTCGGACAGCTCAAAGCCAAACTGGGGCAGCTCCTCCACGGAGAACTCAAACAGGGGCTGGTTGTCAGTCTTGAAGTGGATCTGACCGCCCATTTTCAGCACCTGACGGTACAGCTTCAGGAAGTTGCCGTGAGTCAGGCGGCGCTTGGCATGGCGCTTGCTGGGCCAGGGATCGCAGAAGTTGACGTAGATCCGGTCCACCTCGCCGGGGGCGAAGAACTGGGGGAGCTGGTCGGCGTTGGCGTCCACGAAAAACACATTGGTGAGACCGTCATTCACGCACCGCTCCATGGCCACCACCATGGCGTCCGGCACCATCTCAATGGCGATGAACAGCACATCCGGCTCCGCCGCGGCGGTGCCGTGGGTGAAGCGGCCCTTGCCGCAGCCCAGCTCTACCCGCAGCTCCCGGGCCTGGGGCATCAGATCCCGCCAGTGGCCCCGGTGCTCATAGGGGTCCCGGATCAGCTGCGCGGCGCAGCGCTCCATTCGGGGAACCAGATTCTTCTTTTTCCGCATTCTCATTATCAAAAACCTCCGCAGGTCAAGAATCAACTCATTTTAACATAAAAAAGCGACGCTGTAAACGGAAGTCTGAAAATGTTAATGAATTAACGTTAGATATTTAACGGAATGCGTTTTGGAGCGGTCAAACCGTTGCGCTGCAATGCTTCTACAGAATGTAGAATATGCAAGAATACTGATTTTACACCAATCTTACACCAATATAGGAGAGCTCAATACAGTCAGTCAGTATTCTCCCTTCATATCTCTATAAAAATGATGTCGCGGCTACAAAATTTTATGACTATTAGGAGTAATATATATGAGGGAAAACACTGTAATATCTATCACCAACTCTAAGGGTGGTGTTGGTAAGACTACAACAGCACTGAATCTTGCTGCTGCTCTTGCAAACGAAAACAAAAAGGTCCTGCTGATCGACAATGACCCGCAGGGTAATCTTGCGGCAGTGCTTGGCTATACGCCGGGTGAACAGATAAATACGCTGGCGAAACTGCTGCTTGTTCAAATCGACTCGCCGGAAGACCTGGAACTGCATCTTCCCCGTGCCGTGATACATACAGAGACTGGCATTGACCTGATCCCAGCTAATAAGCGGCTGGCAGATGCCGCTGCCCGCTTACAGGTTATGCAGCTCTCGCAGTACAACACAGCGGGGGAGGCAGAAACGCTCTGCGAAGAGGTGATGGACAAGCTGTTGGACGCTCTCCGAGAGCAATACGACTACTGCGGCAGGTCGCCGACACACAGAGCGTATATGATCTCCCTGACATACAGGGCATTGCGCCGGAGGATATTGGACTTGTGGAAATGACATGCTCCGAAATTATCGGTGGGGATGATCCGGAGCTGGAGGAACTGGACGATCCCACTCGGATACCGCCGGGCCGAGGCATATCGTCCAAATCGGATAGCTGTTCCAGAATGAAATGAAGATACTCTTTACTGGATGCCATTATT
>OGDU01000712.1_pt1 | contig 31246 bp, 28 predicted proteins | sample 1570371 | NCBI WGS metagenome assembly OGDU01 (sample SAMEA2581977, study PRJEB24529) | metagenome | biome: Human gut stool | place: China | collected 2011
AAGATGCAGTATAAGTACGGACTTGAGGCTGAACAGGCAATGAATGTACAGTTTTTCTCATCTCTTATACCGGAGCTTAAGAAGCACAATGTCAGAATATGTGTTGAGAATCTCTATGAAAGTGTTGGAGGGCGAATAACAGAAGGTACATGTGCGGACCCGGACGATGCTATATTTTATGTTGATATGTTAAATATGATGGCAGGCGAGGAAAGGTTTGGCATATGTCTTGATACAGGACATATACAGCTTGTACACAGACAGCCTGCAGATTATATCAGGAAGGTTGGAAGTCGTCTGAAACTTTTGCATATGCATGAAAATGATGCATATGGAGACCTTCATCAGATGCCTTATACATTTGGCAGCAGTCCTTCATGCGGTACTGACTGGGAGAGTTTTGCCAAGGCACTTGCTGAGATTGGATTTGATGGGACTTTAAGCTTTGAGACATTTCCTTGTATGAACAGCTTTCCGTATGGAACGAGGGATGAGGTGCTCAGGACAATACATGAAGTTGGGGTGTATATAAAGGGGAAGATTGAGAGCGCAGAACGGGGATACTCGTGCAGAATAGTGTGAAAAATAAGTGGAAGTATATGCAGAATAGCGTTAATATTAAGAGAAAAATCGTTGATTTTCACATGAATATAAGCTATATTGTAATAAGAGCTGTTAAGGAGGATGGATTATGTACAGAAAAATTATGTCTTATCTGGAGACATGGAAAGAGAGTACGCATCGAAAACCCCTTATATTACAAGGTGCAAGACAGGTTGGAAAAACATATTCTGTTCTTGAATTTGGGCGTACACACTATGACAATGTAGCATACTTTAATTTCGAGACCAATCCTAAATTGAATGAAACATTTGAAGAGGATATAAGCCCTGATTATCTGATACCGATATTATCGCATATTGCTGGTCAGACTATAGTAAAAGAGAAGACACTTATAGTTTTTGATGAGGTGCAGCTTTGCGAAAGGGCGTTGACTTCGCTGAAGTATTTCTGCGAAGATGCGCCTGATTATCATATAATTGTCGCTGGAAGTCTTCTTGGAGTTGCAGTTAACAGGACAAAATTCTCTTTCCCTGTAGGAAAGGTTGATATGAAGACACTGTATCCTATGGATATGGAAGAGTTTATGTTAGCACTTGGTGAAGATAATCTTGTTTCGCAGATAAAGGAAAGTTTTGTCTCTGATAAGCCTTTGCCATCAGCGCTTCATGATGCAGCAATGCAGTTATACAGGCAGTATCTTGTTGTAGGCGGTATGCCAGAGTGTGTAATGCAGTATGCGGAAACTAAGGATTATATTCTTGTAAGACATACGCAGGATACAATACTTGCGAGTTATCTTAATGACATGAGCAAGTATAACAATCTGAATGAAATTAAGAAAACAAGACTGACATATGATAATATCACTGTCCAGTTGTCAAAGAAGAATACGCGTTTTCAGTATAAATTGATAAAAAAAGGCGGGCGTGCGTCTGAATTTGAGAATGCTATTGAGTGGCTCTGTTTATCAGGGATTGTATCACAGGTATACCGGGTGGAGCAGATTAAAAAGCCGTTAGAGAATTACAGAGATATTGATGCATTTAAAATATATGTATCGGATATGGGGCTTCTATGTGCCAAGAAGGATGTAGCAGCTAATGACATTCTTTATATGGTTGATGAACTTAATGATTTCAAAGGCGGCATGACCGAGAATTATGTTAATGTACAGCTTTTAATTAATGGCTATAACACATATTACTGGCAGTCAGAACGAGGGGCAGAGATTGATTTTGTCATACAGCGTGAAGGTAAGCTGATACCAATTGAGGTTAAATCGGCTGACAATACAAGGGCAAAGAGCCTGAAAGTATATATGGATACATTCAGTCCGGAATATGCAATTAAGTTATCGTCTAAGAATTTCGGATTTAAAGATAACAAAAAGATAGTTCCGTTGTATGCGGCGTTTTGTATCTAAAGGAGGATGGCAGATGGGGATATATCTTAATCCGGGAAATGAGGAATTCTATAATGCGGTAAGGAATTCAAAAATATATGTTGATAAAACAGAACTTATATAATTCACGAATTCTGTGTTGTGCAGTGAACAGAGAAATGTATGTGTCAGCCGTTCGCGCCGCTTTGGAAAGTCAATGGCTGCAAATATGCTGTTGGCATATTACAGCAGGGGATGCAATTCAGTTGAACTTTTTGACAAACTTGCTATTGCAAGTGAGGAAGGGTATAAGAGCAATCTTAATAAGTATAATGTAATTCATCTTAATATGATAGATTTCCTAAGCAGAACTGATTCAATCAATGATTTGATTGAATATCTTAAAAAAAGTATTAAGGGAACTTAAAAAAGAATATCCGGATATAGACTGTTTTGACTGGAATGATCTGGTTGATGTTCTTGAAACAATACATTATGAAAAGAAACAGCCATTTATATTTATAATTGATGAATGGGATTGTATATTCAGGAAATATCCGCATAATGTTGAAGAACAGAAGAAATATCTGGAGTTTTTGAGATTTCTTTTAAAGGATAAATCCTATGTTGCACTTGCATATATGACGGGTATTCTGCCAATCAAGAAATATGGAGAACATTCGGCACTTAATATGTTTGATGAGTATTCAATGACTAACCAGCGGGAACTGGCTGAGTTCACAGGCTTCACAGAAGAAGAGGTAAGCGGGCTGTGCGTACAATATGAAATGCCATATGAGAAAATGAAGCAGTGGTATGATGGATATGAACTCAAGGGCGTACAGATATACAATCCAAGATCAGTTGTAATGGCGCTTCTTGGACATGATTTCGACAGCTACTGGACGAAAACAGAAACCTATGAGGCATTAAAGAAGTATATCCAGCTTGATATGTACAATCTCAAGGCTATGGTAACAAGACTAATTGCGGGAGAAAGTGTACCTGTTAATCCTGATAAATTCCAGAATGATATGACGACGCTTCAGAGTGCTGATGATGTACTGATTCTGTTAGTGCATCTTGGATATCTTACTTATGATTTCTATAATCAGAAAGCGAAGATACCTAATCAGGAAGTGCAGATATGGTATTTGTCCCTCGAAGCAAAGTTAATAAACCAGCGATTGTAGTAGAACTTAAGTGGAATAAAGACGCTGATACAGCAATAGAGCAGATTAAGGAAAGACAGTATGTCGAGAGCCTTAAGGGATATTCTGGCGAAGTTGTTCTTGTTGGCGTGAATTATGGTGCTGGGAAAGATGGTGCAGAATTGAGAAGGTGAATGTATAAGATAACAATATATAATTAATATAAAATACTAAATTAGCAGAACTAGTAAAAAGTAGTAAAAATAATTAAAACCAGTAAAAAGTAGTAAAAGTGGATGCCGCTAACAGAATTGAGGAAAATGATATATGGAAGAAATAATAGCAGGAAATGTTGAACAATTATGTGAAAAGGTTAAAGGGAAAGATGTATACATCTATGGAGCTAAATGTGTTGTGTTAAGAACATGCAAATGACTGGAAATTATGTGGGTACACGAGTACTTGGTTATGTAGTATCTAATAGATATGATAATCCCAAACAGTTATATGGCAAGAAGGTTTATAGGATAGAAGGAAAAAATAGACATTATGATTGTATGATTCTTGCAGTTAATGGAGAAATATTATGGCAGGTCAGAGATGAAATAGTACATATGCTGGAAATCTAGTCAGAGTATTGAGAAAAGATATAGAGTGGTTCAGATGATGGGATACATATAATTCATATGATTAATAACATTAATAAAATATCTAAGAAGGTAAAGAATCAGCAGAAATAACCGATATAATTAATATAATTGAATGAGATAAGGATAATTGTAAATAGTTTTCCTTTTATGCGAATGGAGTCGCTTGAAAATATTGGTTAATCAATTGAGGTTGTGTGATTAGAGAGAAGCCCTGCATTTGTATGCAGGGCTTTTTAGTAATAGAGGTATGAAATATGAATTATGCAATAATACTATCGGGAGGTACAGGCACAAGACTGGGCAATGCCAGACCGAAGCAGTATATAACAGTAGCAAATAAACCAGTTATTATGTATAGTATTGAAAAATTCGAGAGAAATACGAATGTTGATAAAATCATAATAGTTGCATCTGATGAGTGGAAAGATTTTATTGATCAATTGATGAGTGAATATGTAATCACAAAATATATTGGAACTGCTTTGGCTGGGAAAAGCAGGCAACATTCTATTTTAAGTGGATTAGAATATGCTAAGGAACATGGAAGTGATGATAATGATATTATAGTTGTTCATGATGCAGCAAGACCATGTGTAAGCGATAATATAATTAATAATTGTATAAATATACTAGATGAGGCAGACGGGGCAATGCCAGTGATATCGGTGAAGGATACTGTTTATATGAGTAAAGATGGAGAGTATATAGATACATTATTAAATAGAGACAATATTTATGCAGGACAGGCACCAGAAAGTTTTAGGTTTGGAAAATATTATAAAGCAAATACTACATTGACAGAAGAACAGTTACTCTCGACAAGGGGAAGTAGTGAAGTAGCATACAAAGCTGGAATGAAAGTGAAATTGTTTAATGGTGAGGAAACTAATTATAAAATTACTACAATAGATGATTTATATAAATTTGAAAAAGAATGTATGAATTTGTAAAGGAAAAAATTAAATGAAAGCATATGTACTTGAGGGAATAAACAATCTTTTGTATAAAGATGTTGGAAAACCACAAATTAAAGAAGATTGGGTTTTGGTAAAAGTTGGGGCAGCAGGAATATGCAGTTCAGATATTTCAAGGATATATACAGATGGAACATATCATTTTCCTACTATTCCAGGTCATGAATTTGCGGGAAGGGTAGTTGAAGTTGGGAAAAAAGTTAATACAAAATGGATTGGTAAAAAAGTAGCAGTATTTCCACTGATTCCATGCAAAAAATGTGTCCAATGTTTAAATAAAAATTATGAAATGTGTGAGAAATACGATTATATAGGTTCAAGGAGGGATGGAGCATATGCGGAATATGTTGCTGTACCTGAATGGAATTTAATTGGCCTTGATGATAATGCCGACATGAAAGAGTACGCATTGATGGAGCCATTGGCGGTTGCATTACATGCTATAAAGAAAGTGAAAAATATTAAAAATTGTTCAGTTAATGTTATAGGAACTGGAATGATAGCAATAGCCTCTGCTATGTGGGCAGTAAAATATGGTGCAGATAATGTCAGCATAATTGGAAGAAATAATAAGAAGAAGATGATGATAAATGGCATAGAAAGAATTAATTATAAAAATTACAAAGAAGATGAATTTATTGAAACTGCAGATGTTGTTATAGAAGCGGTGGGTTCACAAGAAAGTATTTCTAATGCAATTAAGTTTACAAAAACTGCTGGTGAATTAATACTTATGGGAAATCCACATGGCAATATTGTATTAGATAAGAATATATATTGGAGGATACTAAGAAAGCAATTAAATCTTGTTGGAACATGGAATTCGTCATATGAAAGTAAAGAAAAGTGTGATTGGACTGAAGTAAAAGAAGCAATAGAAGAAAGAGATATAAATGTTAGAAAATTGATAACGCATATATTACCAAAAGAAGAATTAAAAAAGGGACTTGAAATTATGAAAAATCATACAGAATCATATTCCAGAATTATAACTGTTTGGACAGATGAGGAGATAAAATGAGAAAAAGTGAAATATCCGCTTCCATGATGTGTTCAGATCTGGTTAATCTTAAGCAGACAATACATATATTCGAAGAACAAAAAATTGAGTATCTTCATATAGATGTTATGGATGGAGAATTCGTACCTAATATAGGGCTAGGTGTAGATTATATTAAAAGTTTGAGGAAACTGACTAGCATTCCTTTAGATCTCCATCTAATGATAAGAGAGCCAGAATACAAACTTTCATGGATAGGAATAGAGAAAACAGATATAGTTTCTGTGCATTACGAAAGCACTTATCAAGTACAGAGAATGCTTGATAGGCTTAATTCTTTTGGATGTAAGAAGTTTCTTGCTATAAATCCTGCAACGCCTATATGGGTATTAGAGGAAGTGTTGGATTATATTGATGGTATTAATCTTTTGATGGTTAATCCGGGATTTGCAGGACAGAGAATAGTTACGAGTACAATAAAAAAAGCAGAAAAATTGCAGCATTTTTTACAGGAAAGAAATAAAGGAAACATAATATTACAGGTAGATGGTAATATAACGCCGGAACATGGATTAATACTAAAAAAATATGGAGCATCTATTTTTGTCGCAGGTACATCAAGTATATTCAGAGGAAACGTTGAAGATTATGAGCATAACATAAAAGAATTAAGAGTAGCTATTGAATAGAGATGATAAGGTGATTATGAATATGTTGAAAGAAAAAATATATATATTTAAAAGAAAATTACAAGCTTTAGGAAGTGGTATATGCTTTTATATGTGTAGGATATTTCCAATTGATAAAAAATTGATTAGTGTTTGTACATTTGAGGGGCGGGGAGGATTCGGATGTAATCCTAAATATATTGTTGAAGCTCTTCATAAGCTTGATTCAACATATAGTTATGTGTGGTTTGTTAATGATATTAACAAGGAACTGCCAGAATACATTAAGAAAGTACCTAATACAGTATTGAGCAGGGCATATTGGTTAACAAGATCAATGGTGTGGATAGATAATTATAGAAAACCATATGGAACAAAAAAAAGAAAAGGTCAACTATACATTAATACATGGCATGCAACACAAGGCTTTAAGAGTATTGGTTTATGGAGAGGCAAAGCATTTTCTACTATGGCTTATCTTGTAAGTAAAAATGACTCAGATATGGTGGATTTTTTTGTTACTGATTCTAAGTGGTGTGATGAGGTTAATCCAAAAGGTATGGTATATGATGGAAATTTTCTAAAAGTTGGAGCACCAAGATGTGATGTTTTATATGGAGATAGAAGTAAGTACAAAAAAACATTCAGATTGAAGCATAAAATATCAGAAGATGCTAAGGTTGTTATGTATGCGCCTACATTTCGAGAAGGTTCTAAAAATGGAAAACGACTGGTCTTTTCTGAAATATGGAGTATAGACTTTAATCGGTTGATTGAAAATCTCAAGAAAAGATTTGGAGGAGAATGGTATGTGTGCATAAGAGTGCACCCACAGCTGGCAGAAGCTTGTAAAGAATATAAAAATACAGATATTCAAAAATATATTTTAGATGAAAGCAAGGCTGATGATATGTATGAGATACTGGCTGCTATGGATGCATATATTACAGATTATTCAAGCGCTGCTATGGATGCAAGTCTGACTCATATGCCGGTATTTATGTATGCGGATGATATAGTACAGTATACTAAGGATAGAGGAAGCTTGTTATGGAATCTTTCGGATGATACTAGTAAGCCGGTGACAAATAATAAGAAAATGACTCCTAATCTTGATTTAATATTACCGTTTTCGGTATCAAAGGATAATGATGAATTGGAAAGAAATATATTGAATTTTAATAAGGAAGAATATTTAGATAAGATAAAAAAGTATGAAGATGGGGTAGAACTTGTGTTTAACGGAGATGCAAGTGAGAAAGTTGTAAGAGAAATAGTTAAATTTGGTTAATTTTTCACAAGTATATTAATATAGTTTCTAAATAGGTAAATAACAATAATTGTTCTAAGGGAGAGATTATGAAAAGTCTTTTGAATGAAACAAATGACACTATTGCTTTGAAAAATGTATGCCATTGGGTAAGAGATACGGTAGCAGGACTGTTAATTGTTATGTTATTTGGCAAATGTGGCGAAGCATATAATATTGCAGATGAAAAATCCGATATCAGCTTGAAAAATTTGTCAGAGATAATAGCTGATAATGCAGGTAAGAATGTAATTTACGATATTCCAGACGCGATATAAAGCATGGGGTATAGCAAGGCAACTAAAGCAAGACTTGATAGTAGTAAACTACATGCGTTAGGGTGGAATGCAGATATGATATTAAAGGTGGAGTAGAGAAAACTATAGATATGCTTAAATATATGAAATACGATGTCAATTAGAAAGGAAGATATATAATGGTTTTAGATTTAAACAAAATGGTTTCGGTAGTTATTCCAATATATAATGCAGAAAAATATCTGGAACAATGTATAGAAAGTGTATTAAGTCAAACATATAATAATATTGAAGTAATATGTGTAGATGATGGTTCTACGGATAATTCGTTACTTATATGTAATAAATATGCGCAATACGATAAAAGAATAAAGGTAATACATAAATTTAATGAAGGGGTAACTAGTGCAAGAAAAACAGGGGTGAATTCTGCAAGTGGTAAATGGATTATGTTTGTAGATTCAGATGATTGGATAGATGCTGAAATGTGTCAAGTACTTGTTGAAAAAGCACTTTTATATGATACTCCATTGGTAAGTGTTAGATATAGAAGATGTTATGAAAATTATTTCATAGAAAATCAGATGGGATTTAAAGAAGGATTATATGAAGATACAAGGTTTGAAAATGAAATTATCCCCAATTTTATCTTTTCAAAAAAAATAAGGGACTATGGAGTAGATGCTTCAATGGATACAAAATTATTTGAAAAAGAAAAGTTATATGAAGTTATAAGTCGATTGGATGATGATATAATATTTCATGAAGATGGGGCAATTGTGTACTCATATATATTACAAAATAAAAAAATATATATATGCAATAAAGCAATGTATAATTATAGGATGTCAGATTATAGTTCTAGTATTCACAGCTTTGACGATGTTAAGTATGATTCATATAAAAAAGCTAAAAAGTTTATAAAAGAATATGCAAATAGGTATTCGTATAAAGATATTATATATGAGCAATTGGATATGTGTGAATTAAAGCATATTTTAATGTTTATGCCGGATATGATACCTATATATGATAAAGATAAGATTTTATATCCTTTCGGAGATATTTATAAAACTGATAAAATAGTTCTTTATGGAGCAGGTACTATGGGAATGAAATATTATCAGTATTTAATAAACAAGGGAATAGATGTATGTCTTTGGATAGATAAAAGATGGAATGAGATTGATACTGAATATAAAATTAGTTCCATAGAAGATATAAATAGTGTTGATTATGATAAGATTTTAGTTGCTGTGGGTAAAGCGGATATTATAAGAAATATAAAAGAAGAACTTTTGCTTCGTAATATTGAAGAAGATAAAATATGTTGTCTGGATTTTAAAAAAATGGAGAATATGAGAAAAAGTTTAATTGTCTGAAATATAAATTATAAATATAGATTAATTTAATTATATAGGAGGTAATTGTATATGTATTTATATGGTTTGGGTAAATGTGCAGAAGATGCTTTTAAAAATATAAAAAGAGTTCATCAAGAGAAATATATAGAGGGAGTAATTGATACAAATAAAAAAGGACGATGGAATTGTTATAATATAGTAGATTTAGAACAAATAGATAGAAGTTCAACAATAATTATTACAGTTAAATTGCCAAAGTATATAAAGCAGATAGAAAAATTATTGCGAGATAAAGGATTTAAAAATATATATTATTTTAGTTATCATAAAACAAAGTTGGATTTTATTACAGATTCATGTGTTAGAATCGGGAATTGGGGTGAGTTTGTAATACCACAGGTAGAAATGCATATTTCAGATTATTGTAATTTGAATTGCAAAGGCTGTACACATTATAGCGCATTATTTGAAAGAAAGCTTCCAATATATGATGAGCAAATAAAAGATGTTATTAAATTAAAAAGCAAGTGTTCTCATATTATAAGATTTTACATATTAGGTGGAGAGCCATTTCTTAATACTGACATTGAAAAGTACTTAATAGGAATAAAAAAAGAACTACCAACAACAGACTTATGGATTGTTACAAATGGTTTATTATTACTATCAATACCTGAAAATATATTAAAGAAAATTAGTGAACTAGGTATAATAGTTAGTATATCGGAGTATAAGCCTACACACGATATAATTGATAAAATAAAAAAACGCTTAGAAAAATACGATGTGTCATATGATATAAGAGAATATGAGAAAAAAACAAAATTTTTAATTCCTTTATCATTAACTTGCAATAGTAAATATGAAAATGTATGTATATCTGACGGGTGTGTTAATATATGGAATGGGAAAATAGCAAAATGTCCTTCATTAATGTATATAGATAAACTTAATGATTATTTTGGAGTTGAATTTCCTAATCAAGGAATTATGGATTTAGAGAATTCTCCTAATGGAATAGAATTAATTAAAAAGCTAGAAGAGAAGGTGCCATTATGTAAACATTGTGTAGATAAGAAAATAGAGTGGCAGCAATGTGATATGAGAAATATTCAATTAGAAGATTTTGTAACTAGAATATAGGAGAAGATGGTTTATGAAAGTCATTGCAATGTACTTACCACAGTTTTATAGAACCAAAGAAAATGATGAATGGTGGGGAGAAGGTTATACAGATTGGGAAGCGGCAAAAAAAGCTGATAAATTATTTGAGGAACATTATGAGCCTAGGATACCATTAAATAATAATTATTACAATTTATTAGATAAGAAAATTATGATATGGCAGGCAGAACTTATGTCTAAGTATAACATATATGGGATGTGCTTTTATCATTATTGGTTTAAAGATGGAAGACAGGTTTTAGAGAAGCCAGCTGAGAATTTATTGAAGTGGAAAAATGTTAATATGCCATTTTGTTTTTCATGGGCTAATGAAACTTGGGCTCGTTCATGGAGTAATATTTCAGAGAAAAATACATGGTTTACACAGAAAAATGCAAGAACGACTGAAAAAATTAATGCTGATAAGGGAATACTGCTTGAACAAAGTTATGGAAGTAAAGAGGATTGGATTGGGCATTTTATGTATTTGTTACCTTTTTTTAAGGATAAAAGATATATAAAGAAAGATGGAAAGCCTGTATTTATAATATATAAGCCGCATTTAATAAGTTGTTTTCAACATATGAGAGATACATGGAACAAATTGGCAAAAGATAACGATTTAGATGGAATATATTTTATGGCAACTAATGAATCAAATTGTGAATTATACGATGCTGTTATATTACAACAACCGGGGAATGTAATATCTAAATATTATACAGAAAGTACATATAGTGAAAAGTATCCAGTTAAAAAATGTATAGATTATGAAAAGATGTGGCAGCATATAATTAATACGGATTATAGTGCCTATAGAAATGTATATGTAGGTGGATTGGTTGGCTATGATGATACGCCAAGACGCGGAAATAATGGGGTGAGTATTATTAATTCATCACCTGAAATATTTGAAAAGTATTTAAAAAAGCTTCTTAAACTCAACGAAAGTAATGGAGCAGATATAGTTTTCATAAATGCATGGAATGAATGGGGAGAAGGGATGTATCTTGAACCAGATGAAAAATATGGTTATAGATATCTTGAGGCGGTTAAGAATGCTTTGGATAAATATCAGGAAGTTGAAGTTGATTATAAACCAGAGATAATAAATCAACAAACAATAATCGATAGATATAAATCATACTGGACGATAATGGATAAATGGCTAAGTCTTAAAGAAGAACATAAGAGTTTAGATTTATTTTTTAGAAAACATAATATGATGAATATAGCCGTATATGGAATGGGAATGTTAGGCAGACATTTAATAAAAGAGCTTGAAAATTCTCCAGTAAATATAGTGTATGGAATAGATCGCTTTAATGTGGATGGTAGGGGGGATTTTCCAATATATAAAACAGATGAAAAATTACCACAAGCAGATGCAATTATTGTTACCGTTACATATGATTTTGATAATATTTATAGGGATTTATCTAATAAAGGTATTGATAAAATTATTTCTCTAGATATTGTCGTGGAAGAATTAATATACATGTGATTTGTTTTGGAATAATATAATAATAAAATAGTTTAAGTGATGAGTTATAATTAGCAAGAACATAATAAAAATTATTTAAACATGGGGGATATACTACAGTGAAGTTTATTATATGGGGAACAGGGAAATACTTTAATAGATATAGAACATTTATTAATTTATCAGATGTTGTGGCATTTGTGGATAATAATAAGGGAAAATGGGGGACACAACTGGATAATATTCCAATTATTTCACCAGATACTTTATGCGAGTATACTTATGATTATATTTTAATAATGGCAGCTAAATATAATGAAATTAGATTGCAGATTAAATATATGGATATTAACTTAGAAAATGTTATAGATATAGAACATCCAGGAATATTTAAAAATTATGTATTACAAAGGAAATATGATGTTATAAGAGAATATAAAGGTAAAGGAAAGATTGCGCTATTTTCACATACTCTTGATAGAACCGGTGCTCCATTAGTATTATTTAATATGGCAAAGATATTGGTAGATATGGGATATGAAGTAGATTTATATTCATTTGGATCGGATAAAATGGTTATAGATTTTTTACAGATGGGAGTGCCAGTTACAATGTTTTTTAACAAGAATTTTGATGAAAATTATTGTTATGAATTAATTTCAAAATATGATATGGTGATTGTAAATACAATAGTGTTGTATAAGCTGATAGCTCTTTTAGAATCGGCTAATAAACCTGTTATATGGTGGCTTCACGAAGAAGAAGACTATATGAGAAAAGTTATAGAAGAAGGAATGAATGTTATCCCATATGAGAAATTATCAATATATGGAGTAAGTGATAGGGTACAAGAGGCCTTTAATAAATATTATCAAAATATACCATGTGAGTTATTACCGTATGGAATTGAGTATAACTTTGATGAAAAAAAGGAAAAGAATAATAAAATTATATTTGCAATAATTGGTACTGTATGTAAGAGAAAAGGACAGCATATATTGTTAGAAGCTATTGCTGAAAATGTTTCAGAATGGAAAGACAGGGCACAGTTTTGGATAATTGGAGATATAAAACAAGAAGAAAAACATAAGTTTGAAGAGTGTGAGTTGGTTAAAGTTATAGGGGAATGTAATCATTCAGAGGTTATGAAGCTTTACAAGGATATAGATGTGGTAGTATGTCCTTCGTTGAATGATCCATTACCTGTTGTTGTAGCAGAAGGTATGCAACAGAGAAAAGTATGTATCGTATCTGATATGACAGGAATGTCAAAATATATTAGGCAATATCAAAATGGTTTAGTGTGTAAAGCCAATAATTCAAAAGATTTGTGTATGTGTATACAATGGGTGATAGACAATATTGATAAAGCTGATGAAATTGGAAGAAAAGCATATGAAATATATAAAAATAATTTTTCAATAGAATCCTTCAGAGATAGAATAACCAGTATAGTTGAAACTTGTGTATCTAAGAGGTGTTGAATTTTAATGAAATATATTGTAGTTGGATGGAATATAAAGCAAAAATTATAGTTTTAATGTAAGTGCTACATAATACTCTGAAGAGCAATGCTTCAATTCTTGACGAAAATGCTTCAACCCATGTACCTATAAATACTCCCGAAAAATTTGCTGTAACAATAATAATCCAGTTGCATAAGTAGTACGAATATAATGAATTATATAATTAATACAACGATAAAAATTTTTCAGGGGGCTATAATTATTGAATATCATGATGTCCACCATTGATTAACATCGTAGATTTGATAGAAATAAGTACTTTGAGTGAAGAACACTCTGGCAACATATAGCTGGTAAACAATTCAGATAAAGGTGGTGGCTATACACTCCAGTATAGTAGTCAAGCTACATAATTAAACATCAAAAGTCTATTGTATCTGAATTGTATTGAGCCACAATATTAAAAGAAAGGAAACATGTGATAATTAACTTCTTAATTATCATACGAGAAAAATTATGCCATTAGTTTCAGTTATAATGCCATCATTAAATGTTGGAAACTATATAGAAAAATGCCTTGCAAGTGTGATGAACCAGTCGTTGAAAGACATAGAAATTATTTGCGTAGATGCCGGTTCAACAGATGGAACATTAGAGATAATAAAAAAGTACGCTGAATTAGACCAAAGAATTGTCGTTATAAGTAGTGAAGTGAGAAGTTATGGATATCAGGTGAATCTGGGAATTAATTCAGCTAAGGGAAAGTACATAGCTATATTAGAAACGGATGATTATATTGATAGTGATATGTATAGACAATTATATGAAGTAGCACAGCGAGACAATCTTGATTATGCTAAAGCTGATTTTGATACAATCTATGAATATGATTCGAAGCATACAGGCAGGCATGCCTTTATCGTAAAAGATTCTATTTTTCAGAAAGGCTGTAACGAGCAAACTGGATATAATAAGGTCTTCAGTGCAAAAGAGTATTTTCAGATTTTTTTGAAAGATATGAATGTATGGAGCGGTATATATAAGAGGGAGTTTCTTAATAAATATAATATTAGATTTAATGAGAGTGCTGGTGCAGCATTTCAAGATATCGGCTTCAAAATGCTTGTATTTACTTATGCTGATAGAATAGAATGTATTGACTATAGTGGATATCGGTACAGAATGGAAAGAGATGGCTGCTCTTCATGCAATAACAATGTGTTGAAATACGCATATCAAGAATTTAAAAGGCTTATAGAAGACATTTGTATAGATGATACCAAGACATTTAAGTGGGTGATTCTGAGAATGGTAGATGTTTTTATATGTGAGTATAGGAAGTTAATAACCAAGACATATAATGCATTTGATGTAACATTTTACAAGGAATATATAGCAACATATTATAATTGGTTTAAAAATAAGTTGTCATATTACATATCTGTAGGATTAGTAGAACAAGCAGATTTGGGCGCAAAAAAATATAATGATTTGTTAAAACTTCTTGAAGAAGAGCAAGAATATCGCGAGGAATTGATTAACGAAAATATCGCAAAAAAAGATTATTGGAACAAAATAACGGCAAGAATATCTGATAATCCAGTAGTTGTGGTAAGCTATGGCGCATGGGGAAAAAATATTCTTAGAAATCTTATCAAGTCAGATTATAGAGTTGAAGCGGTTTGTGACAATAATCCTGAGTTATGGAATGAATTAGCTGGGGGAATTATACCTATAAAATCGATAAGTGAAACAATAGATGTTAATAAGGATAATAATGTTGTTTACATTATAGCTAATAAGAAGCATGGAGAAGAACTTAAAAGGCAATTATTAGAATGTGGTGTAAATGATAAAGGTGTATTGATATTAAGGGAGGCTTTATCGTAAATGATAGAAGGTGTAGTGGTTATTGTTTCAACATGGTGCTAAGAGTGTGAAGATGTTTGCATTAGGAAAGGCAGTGTAATATATGAGTGGATATTCTGCTAAGGAACTTGAGAAAATAAATAATGCAGAAGTATTAAAAAAAGAAAATGAACGGAATGGCATATATTATTGCACAAGGGATGATGCTAATTATCCACAGAGTTTGCGTGGTATAAAGAATTCGCCTGCGCTTATTTATTACAGAGGCAATATTAAAATCGCCAATGATTATAAGAGCATTGCTGTTATCGGAAGCAGAAAATGTTCTGAATATGGAAAGCAATTATCATATGAGACATCTAAATATCTGACCCAAAAGGGCATAAATATAGTTAATGGATTGGCGTTAGGCTGTGATACATTTGCATTAAGGGGAGCTCTGGATAATAATGGAAGATGTATGGTCTGGATGCCTTGTGGGCTTGATAATATTCAGCCTAAGAACAACAGAAATCTGGCAGATGAGATAATAGCTAAAGGCGGATGTCTGTTAAGTGAATATCCAGTTGGTACAGAGATAAAAAAGTACAATTATGTTGAAAGAGACAGATTACAGAGCGGAATCAGTCAGGGAGTAATTGTAATAGAAGCTGACAGGAATAGTGGCACAATGCATACAGCTGATTTTGCAGTCAGTCAATATAGACGGCTGGCATGTTATTATCATAGATTGCTGGGAAATTCGATTGGAAATAAATATCTGGAAGACAGTGCGGATGCTAAGGTGATAAGACGATTATCGAATCTTGAGGAATTTGTTAACGATGTGCTTAGTGATGGACAATATGAACAGTTGTCATTACAGTTTTGACAAACAATAGTAATTGATGATTATGAAAGGCATATGATAACATGAATATCACAATGAAGAATGAACTTTTGAATAAATTAAATATATTGATTGGTTTGCATAAACAGATTACCCCTATATCATCAGATGATGGTATAGGGGTATTAGCGCAATGTCAAGACTATGCGATAAGTATAGGGACAATATTGGAACAGAATAATGATAGTCCTGAAGTTGTCCTTATGTTAGAGGATTATTGTGAATGCGTGTATAATATGTCCTTAAATAATAGCTTTTATGAGATAAAAAGGAAATCAACGGCATTGTTGGAAAATATATATGCTCAGATAGTGAATATGCAGACGTTATATACAATAGCATTTTTTCCATATAAAGTTGAGATGTGGGATTCTTTAGAGAGTGTCTGGAAAGCGGCAAGTAAGGACAAGAGATGCAGATGTGATGTTGTTGTTATTCCATATTTTGAATTTGATAAGCGGGATAAGCAATGGAAATTAGTATATGATGGGAACAGATTTCCAGATTATGTACAAGTTGTTAATTATGAAAATTATGTTCTTAAAAATATAAGACCGGATGCAGCGTATATACATTACCCTTATGATGATTCTAATAAAGTTACAACTATACATCCTAATTATTATTCGGACAAAATAAAAAGTTATAGTAATAAACTGATATACATACCATATTATGTTACAGCAGGTGCTATTTCAGATAATCATAAGCATTTTCCTGTTTATAAGAACATAGATTATTATATTGCACAGTCTGAATATTTTAAGGAGTCGTGCAGGGGTACGACTGTGTATGATAAAATGCTTCCATTGGGTTCACCTAAAATAGATAATGTTATATATAAATGTGAGATGAAGAATAATGTTTCAGAACAGTGGAAAAAGATTCTTGCAGGTAAAAAAGTAGTTATGCTTAATACAACGCTTGGAGATATACTGAATTCAAGAGAAATTTTATTAGTGAAACTCAGACATTTTTTTGAACTTGTCAAAGATATGAAAGATATTGCTTTAATATGGCGTCCGCATCCGCTTACAGAGGCAACCTATAAGTCGATGCGAGAAGAACTCTATGAGGGATATATCGAACTCAAAACATATTTTATAAATAATAATATTGGAATATTTGATGAGACTAATGATATTTCGGATACTATAGCAATAAGCGATGCATATGTTGGTTCAGATGGAAGTTCAGTTATTAATATGTTTGGGGTAGCAGGAAGACCATGTTTTATATTTAATAACTTTTTAGTTGATGAATGTTCATATCAACAGCAACATAGGTTAAATATAATTGGAGCGTATATTAATGGCAAAGATATATATTTTGTGTCAGATATTTTTCCAGGAATATTTAAAGCTGAAAATATATGCACTGCCGTGAAAACACAAGATGAGAATATATCATGTGTATATATGGGAGATATAAGAGGGTGTGAAAGCCATATATGGCAACAGCCATATGCATACATCTGTAATGATGAAAGTGGAACATATATTAGTCCTTTATATGGTGAATATATATCTTTTTGCAAATGCAATATTGATTCGCAGGCTGGACAGAATAAAGACAGTTATACAATTACATGTACAGATAAATATGATGCAAGACCATTAGGGAAAATGTATAAGTTTCGTGACATGCTCATGTTTCTTCCGTATGATGGTTTTACAATTTGGAAATATAACATAAAGTCTGAAGAATGGATAATGGATAGATATACATTAGCTGTGTCTGCAAAGAAAATTAAGAACCTGTCTTATGGAATGTTGGATTATAATGCAGTGTATGCTAGAGATTATATGTGGATAATTACAGGCTGCTCTAATTCTTTATTAAGATATGAACCATATACAAATGATTATAAAATATTTAACATATTGAATGAAGATTATAATTTCAATGTTATAGGTGAAGATTCCGATAATATATGGCTGGCAGATTTTTGCAAAAATGAATTAATTAAAATACCTTTTAAGAAAAATGAGATTGATGTTGATAATATTGCAAGAATAAAGATTAATACTGCAATTATTAATAATTCATGGAAAAATATGACGGGTATGAAAAGAGAGTTTAAAACATTTATAATGGTTGGCGATTATATTGTTTTGATTCCAGCTTTTTCTGATACAATTATTAGCGTAAATAAATATACATATATGCAGGAGGTTATTAATAAAGACTTTTTGTCAGAATCGGCAAAACAGTGGAATGGATATAATCCACAATATTTTCATTCTGTTAGGTTTGCAATTGCAATTGACGATAATATAGTAATACAGCGTACATATGACAGGAAATTAGCGGTTATTAATATAATGGATAAGACATATTCTCAGTGTTATATAGAAGTGTCGGACGAATTATTAAAAACTAAACTACAGAATTCAGATGGATTTGAAAAGATGGGCAGAGCAGATTATTTCTGTAGAAGAGAGAGCATGTATTTTGGTATAAAACAGTTCTTGTCACAGTTAAGTGCAGGAGAATTAGAAACAGTTGTACACAGACAGAAGGAGAGTCTTAAGGATGTTGTTGCTAATCCTGGAAGTTGTGGCGTGAAAGTACATGAATATATTATGAAGTCACTGTTAGAAAAGTGATAGGAGAAAATATGAATTTATCAGTGTGTATTATAGCTAAGAATGAAGAAAAACATATTGAGAATTGTCTGCGTTCTCTTGTGAATAAGCATGTACAGATAATAGTGGTTGATACTGGTTCACAAGATGATACAAAGAATATTGCATTAAAATATACAAGTTGTGTATATGATTATCAGTGGAATGATGATTTTGGTGCAGCAAAGCAATTTGCTGTATCAAAGGCGGATAATGACAATATATTAATACTGGATTGTGATGAATATCTGCAAGGTGAAGAGTCTGTGCTTATCGAGTTGTGTGATATCTTAAACAAATATCCTTATAAAGTGGGAAGAATTAAATGTATTAATATTCTTAATATGAATAATATTAAACAGGATAAAAGCTGGGAGTGGATAAGCAGGGCTTTTAATCGCAAATTCTGTACTATATATGGGAAAATACATGAGCAGATTATATCTAATTCAGGAGAGGCAGTAGAAACATTTTTATCAGGAATAGTTATAAATCATATGGGTTATTGTCTTGATGATGATGAAAGAAAAGTTAAGGCTGAACGAAATATAAAACTGCTTGTTAACAGACTTGATGAGATAAAGACTATACCAGAAGAATCTGCAGAACAAGAAATTCCATATATTTTATATCAGCTTGGTAAAAGTTACTATATGGAGAAAGAATATGTAAAAGCGTGCGATTATTTTTCTAAGGGACTTTCATATGATTTAGATACTAAGCTGGAATATGTTATCGATATGGTTGAAACATATGGATATGCAATGCTGAATTCCGGAGCGGAAAAAGAAGCAATGTCGTTTGTAAATATATATGATGAATTTGGAGATAGTGCGGATTTTAAATTTCTTATGGGTCTTATATATATGAAAAATGGCTTGTTTGATAATGCTGTTAAAGAATTTAAAAAGGCTGTACTTTATAAAGATTGTAAGGTTGAAGGTGTGAATTCATATCAGGCATACTATAATATTGGAGTTATATATGAGTGCCTGGGATATAAGGACAAAGCCCTTGAATATTATGAGCAGTGTGGAGATTATGAAAATGCACAGAATAGAGAGGCATATATAAAAAACAATTAGTTTTGGAGGACTATGATGGTAGATATTGATGGACAGGATTGTGAATCAATAATTAGGGATTTTTCAAAAGGTGCATTAGTCTGGTACAATTTCAGACAAGACAGCAGAATATTATATATATATTCCAGACAGGCAGATGAAGCGGTACTTGAACTGCTTGAAAGCAAGGGGAAAGTGGATGATTGCAGTGTAGAACAGCTTTTAAATAATCAGATTGCGGGTAATGCATATGATTATATAGTTGGAATTGATGTTATTGAAGAGAGTAGATATCCACAAAAGTTATTAAATATATGTCATGGATTGTTAAAGCCAGAAGGAAGGCTTGTTATTGGAACAGAAAACCGATATGCGATTAAGTATATATGTGGAGACAGAGACCCATATACTAATCACAATTTTGATGGGATTGAGAATTACAGGAGATTGTCGGATGCAGACCGGGATTCTATAGCAGGAAGATGCTATTCTATGTCAGAGTTAAAGTTGATGCTTTCGCAAGCTGGATTTGAGAATGATAAATTTTATTCAGTAATGCCATCTTTGCAGGAAACGCAGCTTGTATATGCAGAAGGGTATGAACCGGTTGAAGAACTGGCTATGAGATATTTCCCGCTTTATAACTATCCGGATAGTGTGTTTCTTGAAGAACAGTACCTGTACACTGATTTAATAAAGAATGGCATGTTTCATAAGATGGCTAATGCTTACATTATAGAATGCAGCATTGACGGACAGTTTGATAATACCATTCATGCAACAATATCACTTGACAGAGGACATGATAATGCGCTTGTAACCAGTATATGTGAACATGGTGGAGTCAGAAATGTACTTAAGAAGGCTGTTTACAAAGAAGGAATACATAAACTTAAAGAGATGCAGGATAATCTTAATGATTTGCATAAAAGAGGAATAAATGTAGTTGATTCATCTGTTGAGAATGATACATTGATAATGCCATATGTTGATGCTCCGGTTGCGATGAATGAATTAAAGGCTATTGCTAAAAAGGATAAAAATGCATTTTTAAAGGCAATGGATGATATGTATGAATTAATCCTTAATTCATCAGAGCATACAGGGGTATTATCTGAAAAAGATAGGAACAGTGCGGATGGAAGAGATGTTGGACCTGTACTTGCGAGAGGATATATTGATATGGTTCCACTCAATTGTTTTTATGATGAATCGGCTAAGGATGCTAAGAGCAGATTCATATATTATGACCAGGAATTTTATTGGGAGAATTGCCCGGCGAAGGCTGTAATGTATCGTTCAATAACAATTATATATGATGGCACAGATAAGGAATTTGAGAGGATTGTTCCAAGAAGGGAATTATTTGACCGATATGGATTATCTGAATGCGATGATATGTGGCAGCGTATGTCTTCAAGGTTTACGGAAACATTAAGAAATCAGAAGTCTTTAAGACCATATTATGAGAACAAGAGAATTGACGGAAGAATTCTTTATACTAACAGGGAAAAGATTAATTATAGTGCGAAAGAATATCAGAAAATTTTTGTTGATATATTTGATGGATTTGATGATTCCAAAAAGCTGATTCTTTTTGGCTCAGGCAGATTCACAGAGAAATTTTTGTTTCAATTTGCAGATGATTATGACATTTACTCTATTATTGATAATAACAGTGCAAAATGGGGAACAACAATGCAGGGAGTGCCGATTAATTCACCTGACATATTAAAGGATATTCCGGAAAGAGAGAGACATATTATTATATGTATTAAGGGATATAATGGTGTTGTTAATCAGTTAAAAGATATGGGAATAAAGGATTATCATATATATGATCCGGGAAATGATTATCCAAATAAGAGAAAAGAACAGGTGGCACAAAGACTGGCAGCAGTACAGGGGAATAATTCTGTGGCGGGATTGAATAAATCAGATATAGATAAACCGTACAAAGTGGGATATATAGCAGGGGTGTTTGATTTGTTTCACATAGGACATCTTAATATGTTTAAGCGGGCTAAGGAGCAGTGCAGGTATCTGATAGTAGGTGTGGTATCTGATGAAGGGGTAAGACTTAATAAGCAGGCTGAGCCTTTTGTGCCTTTTGATGAAAGAATAGAGATGGTCCGTTCATGTAAATATGTTGATGAGGCTATTAAATTGCCACTTGATTTCTGTGGAACGAGGGATATGTTTAAGATATATCATTTTGATGTACAATTCTCAGGAAGTGATTATGAACATGATCCGGCATGGCTTGCTGAGAAAGAATTCCTGGAGAAAAATGGTTCTACTATGGTATTCTTTCCGTATACGCAGAGTACAAGCTCTACTAAGTTAAAGAGGGCTATTGAAAACAGGATAAATAATTGATGAACTACAAAAGTGGGAAAAGAATATTGTTCTTTTTCCACTCAAAGTGTTGATAAAACCAGTAAAAGACAAATAGGGGGTATATCACAGAAATGAAGCAAAAGATAAAAATAAATGTTTTGGGAAGTTGTATATCAAGAGTATCTTTACTCGATGGAGTTCAATCAGAACATGGAATAGCAGATGATAGATTAGAACTCGGCTATTTTCTAGACAAACAAAATATTGTTGCAGCTATGATGCCACCTGCCTTTACAAAGGAAGAGGTGCAAGCAATTACAGTAGATGAACTCTATGATAAATCGAGGCTGCAATCTTTAAAACAAACACTTAACAAAGAAACTTTAAATTTATTATTAGAATCGGATGCAGATTATCTTGTTATGGATTTCTATGACATGGGCATAATGTTTTTGTCGTATAAAAATACATGTATGGCAACTCAAGCTAATGAGTTTTGTCGTACAAATTTATTTAGAAAGTATCAGGACAAAATGTATAAATGGAATTTATACGAATTGCCAATATGGATATGGTATACATATGTTGATTTATTCATGGAGAAAATAATGACTAAATATGATAGTGACCATATAATTCTTAATAGATTCAGATGTAATTCATATTATCTTGATTTGGATGGCAAAGTTAAATACATTCCAGACGGTTTTAGAATGGCGATACAGCCCAATCCTAAATACAATCAGAATGCATATGATTTAGAGAAATACTTTATAGAAAAATATAATCCATGGGTTATAGATTTGTCTAAATATTTTATGGGAGACAGAAATTGTTGGGGTAATCTTAATGGAGCACATTTTGAAAAAGAATTTTATAGGGAAACATTTGACCAGATAAAAAGAATAATATTTGAAAAAGATGCAAAACGATATTATGATGAACCGGACTTTTTTAATAAAGATAGAAGAGGGTGGAGCGAAGATATAGAAAGAAAGTTTGATGTAGATGCTGCATTATGTTCAGATGGAGTATTCTATAATTTGTTGAATTCAGGCGATATATTGTGGCTTAATATATTAGATAAAATGAATATGTATGCACCTGATAATAAAAGGGTAATAGAACTTGTAGAATGGATGAATGAAAATAATTATGAATAAATTTTAATTCAGGGGTTAAGTATCAAAAAATTCCTCCGATATATAAAACATAAATCAGAAATGATAATAAACATATAGTTTAATTATAGGAAGTTTATATTTCAAGGAGGAATTTAATTATGGTAGTACAGCACAATTTATCAGCAATCAACACAAACAGACAGATGGGAGTTGTAACAGATGCTCTTCAGAAGTCTACAGAGAAATTATCATCAGGATATAAGATTAACAGAGCAGCAGATGATGCAGCTGGTCTTTCAATTTCAGAGAAGATGAGAAGCCAGATTAGAGGTCTTAACAAGGCATCTGATAATGCACAGGACGGTATTTCACTTATTCAGGTAGCTGAAGGTGCTCTTAATGAGACACATTCAATTCTTCAGAGAATGAATGAATTAGCAACACAGGCTGCTAACGATACTAACACATCAACAGATAGAACTGCTATAGCAGATGAAATTAAACAGTTAAATGAGGAGCTTGACAGAATCTCAACAACAACACAGTTCAATAAGAAGAATCTGTTAAATGGTCAGTTCTCAGGAAAGCTTCAGGTTGGTGCACTTAATGGACAGACAATGGACATTAAGATTAGTACAGCAGTATCTGCAAAAGGATTGGAAGTTAGTGCTATTGAAGTTAGCACTAATGTTAAAGCAGGTAAGGCAATGGAATCTATCCAGAATGCTATTGAGAAGGTATCAAAGCAGAGATCAAAGCTTGGTGCTATCCAGAACAGACTTGAGCACACAATCAATAATCTTGATACTAACGCTGAGAATACACAGGCAGCTGAGTCACGAATCCGTGATACAGATATGGCTGATGAGATGGTACAGTACAGCAAGAACAACATCCTTTCACAGGCTGGTAATTCTATGCTTGCTCAGGCTAATCAGCAGACACAGGGTGTACTTTCACTTCTCGGTTAATAACAATTACTACTATAAGCGAAAGAGCTGGTGCATGCACCAGCTCTTTTTGTTTATAGAGTATAAGATAATATACTGCTAGGAGAATATATGTATGGAGTTTGATAAGAGTTATTTTGAAGCTGAAGTAAGAGAAGGATTTTATGTAACATCAGATATAAAGCATGCCTGGGCGGCACAATTAGAAGTGCTTAATGATGTTGATAAAGCATGCAGAGAGAATGGAATACAGTATTTTGCAGAGTGGGGTACTCTTCTGGGGGCAATAAGACATCATGGATTCATACCATGGGATGATGATATGGATATATGTATGAGAAGACCAGATTATGAAAGATTTTTAAAGATTGCTAAGGATATTATGCCGAAGGGGTATGATATATTTGATATGAATACAGATACAGATAATGATAATGCAATAGCAAGAATTATTAATGGACGAAATATTAATTGCGAAAGAATACATCTAGAAAAGTTTCATGGATTTCCATATGTTGCAGGACTGGATATATTTCCACTTGATTATATAGCTGCAGATGAAGAAGATGATAAGTTTCAATGTGATTTAATAGATATAGTATGGACAGTTGAAAAGCTGGCAAGAGACATTGAAAATAAGTGCGAAGAAATAGATATGGAAAAAGCATCGGCAGAATTGGAATTACGCTTAAGCCAGGTAGAAGAATTATGCGGAGTGAAATTAGAAAGAAATAAAAGTATAGCACAGCAGCTTCTTATATTGGTTGATAAGCTGAGTGGATTGTATACAGAGGAAGAAGCTGACTATATTACGCTTATGCATGTGTGGCTTGGAAATAAGAATTATAAGTTTCCTAAAGAATATTACAGAAAAGAGATAAGAGTACCATTTGAAAATACAGAGATACCAGTACCTGTTGAATATGATGCCATATTAAAGACCAAATATGGTGATTATATGATACCAGTTCATAACTGGGATACACATGAATATCCATTCTATGTTAAACAGAAAAAACACTGCATAGCAGAGTGGATTAAATTAAATGATTATAAGGATACATATAAGGATTATATGAAATGTAAGGATCAAACCGATGTAATCAGAAAAGCAAAAAGGATAGTTAAAGATTTTAATGGAAATACTCATATGACAGTGCTTTTCTTATCGTATAAAGCAGAAAACTGGAATACGATGGATAATATATATAAGAAATATTGCCAGGAAAAAGACACTAAAGTTATAGTCCAGAGTGTTCCGTATTATTACAAGAATGTTGATGGAACTTTTGAGAAATATATAGATGGCGGAACATATCCGGAATATGTTACAATTACACCAATAGATGATTATAATTATGTGAATGATAATCCAGATGTAATTGTATTCCAGTATCCGTATGATAATTATAATTCAGCGGGAACAACAGATTCGGTGTTTTATTCATATAATCTTGCATCACATACACAGAAGCTTATATATGTTCCATATTTTAGAACAGATGAAATAGATGAGAATGATATGAGAGCATATACTAACATGGATGCGTATGTAACAATGCCAGGAGTTGTATATTCAGATACAGCTATTGTTCAGTCAGAAGGAATAAGAAAGCTGTATATTAAAAAGCTTACAGACTTTTTTGGAGAAGAATCAGAGGCTGAATGGGAAGATAAGATAGAAGCGGAAGATATTGGAGGAATTTAACTTATGAAGAAGGTAATAACCTATGGGACATATGATTTATTTCATGAAGGACATTACAAGCTTTTACAGAGAGCAAAGGCATTAGGAGATTACCTTATAGTAGGTGTTACTACAGAACATTTTGATGAGGCACGAGGTAAGGTTAATGTAGTTGATTCTATAATGGACAGAATTGAAAATGTAAGAAAAACCGGATTCGCTGATGAGATTATAGTTGAGGATCATGATGGACAGAAAATCGAGGATATACAGCGCTATGGTGTTGATATATTTACTGTTGGTTCAGACTGGATTGGAACATTTGATTATCTTAAACAGTTCTGTGAGGTTGTATATCTAGAAAGAACACCAGATATATCATCAACTTTGGAGAGAAAGAATAAGTTTAAAATTGTTAATGTGGGAATTGTTGGAACAGGCAGAATTGCTCCGAGATTCATATCAGAAGCCAAGTATGTAAGTGGTATTAATATAGCATGTACATACAATCCTGAAAATCAGAAGGCGCAGGCATTCAGTAACAGACATGATATTCCTAATTATAGTGGAGAGTATGAGGAATTTCTTAAACAGGTAGATGCTGTGTATATAGCTTCACCGAATGAAACTCATTATGATTATGCCAGGAAGGCATTGGAAAATGGTAAACATGTATTATGTGAAAAACCGGCAGCGTTTACCAAAGCTGAAGCACAAAGCCTTTATCAGTATGCAATGGATAATAGACTTGTACTTATGGAGGCTGTTAAGACCGCTTATTGTCCGGGTTTCGGGCAGCTTATCAATATGGTGCAGTCAGGCAAGATAGGAAAAGTATGTGATGTTGAAGCATGCTTTACAAGACTTGCCAATATTGATTCAAGAGAGAGAACAGATGCAGCATATGGTGGAGCATTTCTTGAATTCGGAAGTTATACACTGCTTCCAATAATTAAGCTTCTTGGAACAGACTATAGGGACATACATTTTGATACAATATATGACGAGAATGGTGTTGACCTGTATACCAAAGTGTATATGTCATATGATAATGCCATGGCATTGTCGAAGAACGGAGTAGCCGTCAAGTCAGAAGGCCAGCTTGTTATTGCAGGTACGAAAGGATATATTCTTGCACCATCACCATGGTGGCTCACAAGAAGATTTGAGGTACATTACGAAGACTCATCAAGAGTTGAGGTGTATGAGCCAATATTCCAGGGAGATGGCTTCAGATATGAAATAAGTGATTTTGTATCTAAGATTAATGGAATAGATAAGAATGGATATAAGCTTACTGCCGAGGAAGCAATAGCTATGGCTGAAGTGACTGAAGCGTATATGAAGCAGAAAAGATAAGCAGGGCAGAGGAAATGTTATGATTAATATAAATATACAGGATAATCATATTAACATCGGAATAATAGGAACAGGTCGGATAGCAGCCAGATTTCTTGAGGAAAGTAGTTATGTTAGTGGTATAAATGTATCGGCTATATATAATCCACACCTTGAGAGTGTGTTATGGTTTGCAAAGAATAATAAGATTGATATAGATGGTCCGATGATTCTTACAGATGATATCGAGGTGTTCTTTGATTCAGTTGATGCGGTGTATATAGCAACGCCACATGAGACACATACAGAATATATTAGTATGGCTCTTAGAAGAGGAAAGCATGTGCTATGTGAAAAACCAATGGGATTGAATAAATCAGACATAAAAGGAATGCTTTCCATTGCAAATGATAATAATCTGGTATGCATGGAAGCAATAAAAACAGCATATTGTGCCGGATTTCAACGGATTCTGGATATTGTTAAGAGCGGCGCAATAGGAAAAGTAAGAGATGTTGAAGCTGCGTTTTCTAAGATAGGTGCGGCAGCAGGAAGAGAAATGTGGTGCAGGCCAGGCGGAAGTTTTACTGAGCTTGCAAGCTATTGTCTGCTTCCAGTTATGAAGCTGCTTGGCACAGATGTAAAAGACATTCATACATATTCAGTAGAAAGTCCTTTGGGGACAGATTCATATACCAAGATGATGATAACCTATGAAGATGGTGTTGCTACTATAAAGACTGGTCTTGGGGTCAAGACAGAAGGTGAACTTATTGTGGCAGGAGATGATGGATATATAAGAGTCCCATCTCCATGGTGGCTCACTAAGAGAATAGAGGTTCATCATGAGAATCCTAATCAGATTGAGGTGTATGAGGAAGAATTCGCTGGTGGAGGATTGCGTTATGAAATAGAAGCATTTGTAAAATGCATTAACAATCCGGGAACTGTAAAGAAGATAACTGATGAAGAAAGTATATGGCTTTCTGGTATGATGGAGCAGTTTCTTGCAAACCGCGGAGAGGTTAAGCAGACTGTGGATACAGAAGCCTTAAAGAGAGTTGGTATATGGGCGCACAGAGGATGCAGCATGATGAATCCGGAGAATACACTTCTTGCGTTTAAAAAAGCGGCGGAATTAGAAGGCATTACCGGAATTGAATTTGATGTGCAGCTTACAAAAGATAATGAAATTGTGGTAATACATGATGAAAGAGTTGACAGAACCACAGATGGAACCGGTTATGTACAGGAATATACATTAAATGAACTGAAACAGTTATCTATATCTGGTGATGATGAAATTCATAGAATTCCTACATTAAGGGAAACGTTTGAATTGCTTGCACCATATTGTAAGGGCAAGGACCTTCGTCTTAATATTGAGCTTAAGAATAGTGAAATAAGATATGAAGGCATGGAGCAGAAGGTTATTGATATGGTTTCAGAATTTAATCTTGAGGATTATGTTGTGTACTCATCATTTAATCATGATTCAATAGGACTTGTAAGACAGCTTAAATGTGATGCAGATGTGGCATATCTGGCGGGTGATTATCACCGTTGTATGGATGGTATCAGCAAATACGGTGGTATAACAATTCATCCTGCACAATTGGGAATGCCAGTCAATAAGAGCAATGTGGAAGCTATAAAGAATGCAGGACTGAGGGTGCGTATGTGGAATGGAAGTGAGCCTTTGTATGGACAGCTCAGGACATTACCGGATATGGATTTAAGAGAATACTACAGACTTGGTGCAACGGATATATTTACTAATGTGCCGGAGAGATATTGTGAGAACAGGAGATAATTATGTTAGCAGGCGTACAGTTAAGTGACGGATTAAAGCTTGAGGCAATTGCAGATGGTGGATTTTCATATGCTGAGATACCTTATGAGATTATAGAAAGAAATGAACTTCCAACATATAAGAAGAAAGATGGGGATTCGCGGGTACTTAAGGTTTCGGGATTTTCCTATCCTCTTGCAAAGCTGACTCCGGATAAGATGTATGAGCTTCTGGAAAATTGCAGGAGATATCAGGGAAATTATATAGTACTTGATACCATGAATTGTGAAGCAGGAATTCTCGAAAATGTTGTGGAAGAGTGTTCAATGATGATGACAGATTACAGGATTCCGGTATTCATAGAGAATGGCTGCAATGGAAGTGATGAAACCGGATATCTTAATAGTGCATATTCTGATATATCTTCATTGAAATCAATTGCTGAATACTGTAACAGGCTGTGTGATACGGCTATAGTTGGTATATCTATAAATGTTGGATACAGTAACCTGCTTGCCAAGAATGTGAGAAGCCAGATTGACCAGTGCAGTGAATATCTTTGCATGATACATGCTAATGATAATGGCGGTGTGTACAATGAAAAACAGATGCCTTTTACATTTACAAGAGGAAGAGGAAATCTTATTACAGACTGGTATCATATTATTGGGGCGCTTATTAAGATTGAATTCTCAGGATGGATGATATTCGATAATAGCGGAACATTTGCAAGAGTCCCAGAGAAATTGCAGACACAATATGTGCGTATGTTACATGCAATTGTTAAAGAATGGCAGGGACAGTTTACATTTGTTGAAAGAGTGTTAAATAAGCCTGATAAAAAGCTTATTCTGTTCGGTGCAGGACAGATGTTATGGGATTATATGGATACGTTTGGGGATAAGTTTCCTCCATATTTTGCAGTTGACAATGGAAAGATGCGATGGGGAACTAAGGTATATGGGGTTGATGTAAAGGCTCCATCAGCAATACTTGATGTTCCGGCACAAGAACGTAATGTTGTTATATGCTGCATGTATTATGATGCGATATCAGCGCAGCTTAAGGCTATGTGTGTTGAACACAGCGAGTTTCAGGACAGATATTTTGTATAGACATTTGGAGGAATGGAAATGGTAAAAGTAGGTGTACAGACTAAAGGAATTCTGCCAGAGATGGGAATTGAGGATGGCGTTGCAATAATTGCACGGGCAGGATTTGAGATGGTTGATTTTAATCTTGATACATTTTTAAAGAATTCAGATGTCTATGGTGGAAAGATTAATAAATTTTTTGATGCGGATATTGAAAAGTATGACCCGGAAACAGTTCCTTTGGATTAATTTAAAATGAGACTTATGATGAAAATGAATAAAATATGGATGGTCGCCTGTATGGCGGCCACCCTCATCGGTGGAGTATATGGCTGTGACGATGATAAAGATTTTAGTTATGAAGGTCAACTAGATCTGAATTTGTTGAATCTGACGCAAGCCCGTGAAGTGTGGGATGGTGCGGAATGTAACGTGACTACGGATTTACGGCAAAGTGAGGATGAAACGCCTGTTAAAAACTTTACTTATAAGTTGAGCTTGTCTCTTTATCAAGGACGCACAGCCGGACAAGAAGCTAAAGTTAGCTTGGTTGTGAATAAAGATACATTGAATAAAGTGCTAGCTAAGGTGGCGGAAGGAGGCATTTATGCAAAATATGACGGTGCGGAATTACTTCCGGAGTCCTATTATCATTTATCTTCTCAGACATTAACGCTACAAGCTGGTGAAACAAAATCGGATGCCGTATCAGTAACAGTCTATTCTAGTGAACTGGTTGCAGCTTGCCAGGAAGCGGAGAGGAATTTGTTGTATGTACTTCCGTTAGCGATTGAGGGCTCATCCTCTTATGGAATTAATTCTAAAACAAATACGTTGATGTTACTTTTCAATGTGACCTATGTAGAATCGGCTGAAGATGAAAAAGGACCGGAATATGTGCCTGATCCCAATGATGCACCGGAAACGACGGAAGAAGGACTGGTTTTGAAGTTTCATGATGAATTTAATGGAACGGGAGAGCCGGACTGGAATGTATGGCGTTGGGAAGAAGGCTTCCAACGTAATCAGGAATTGCAATGG
>OGDU01000716.1_pt1 | contig 31138 bp, 20 predicted proteins | sample 1570371 | NCBI WGS metagenome assembly OGDU01 (sample SAMEA2581977, study PRJEB24529) | metagenome | biome: Human gut stool | place: China | collected 2011
GCACCAAAGATCTGGAAAAAATACGGCGTGAATCTGGACATAACGCCTGAAGATGTGGTAGACTTGCAGCAGGGTACGGTGGATATGATCACCTACTCCTATTACTCTACCAGCTGTGCTACCACCCACCCGGTCACTGAGACGGCAGGCGGCAACCTGAACATGGGCCCCAAGAACCCCTACCTCACGTACAGCGAGTGGGGCTGGAGCCTGGACCCGGACGGCCTGCGCTACTCTCTGAACGAGTACTACGCTCGGTATCATCTGCCGCTCATGGTCGTGGAGAACGGTCTCGGCGCTTCCGACACACTGGAAGCAGACGGCACTGTGCACGACCCCTACCGCATCGCCTATGTCAAGGCGCATGTGCAGGCCATGGAGGCTACTATGGCAGACGGCGTAGACCTGCGTGGCTATACCCCCTGGGGCTGCATCGATCTGGTAAGCGCTTCCACCGGTGAGATGAAAAAGCGCTACGGTTTTATCTACGTGGATAAAAACAACGATGGCACTGGTACGCTCAAGCGTTACCGCAAGGATTCTTTCTACTGGTACAAAAAGTGCATCGCCACAAATGGCGAGGATCTGACCTAAAATGTTTTTCTCCGCACCTCTGTGTGCGGTGAGATGATTTGAAAGGAGCTTTTTATTATGAAAGTTTTGCTCTGCTGCGCTGGCGGTCTGTCCAGCAGCATCCTGATGAAGAAGATGAAGACCTGGGCTGACGCACACGGTGAGGATCTGGAGATTCAGGCTATGGGGACTGGCGAGGCTGTGGAGACCTGGCAGAATGGCTACGAGTGCGTGCTTCTGGCTCCCCAGGTGAGCTACCGCCTGAAGCAGCTGCAGGAGGAAATCAAGCTGCCCATCGCAGAAGTTCCCTCTCTGGATTATGCCATCGGTAATGCCGAAAACGTGATGAAGCTGGCCCACAAGCTGTGCGATAAATAATCGAGAAAAACGACTGCGGAATCATGGGTGCAAGAGATTGCACGGATATGTGCCGCAGCCTGCCCAAGGAGCATCTGGAAGGCGATTGTTGCACATCGGTTTCTCTTAATCAGTGGGCCCAGGGTTCGAGTCCCTGGAGGTGCACCAGATATTGAACGTCAAATCGTAAGATTTGGCGTTCTTTCTTTATGTAGGAAAGCGGCTGCACACTTTCTGCACACCGTTTGCACATTTGCCCGAATCAGGGGCTTTTCTGCGCAAGGTTTGCACAGCCTGCTTTCCTTTGCATAAAAAGAAGAAATTTTAGGCGAACAAGGCTCTCGTCAATTCTCTGCGTTCGTCTGCGTCCATCAGCCGGATGGCTTCAAGGATCTCCTTACCGGAGATTTTTGTTGCCGCCGGCTTTTTATTTTGCTGGATCTGGGATGCTGCCGGGGTCAGGTCTTGGGAATAGAAGTTGGCTTCGATTTTCTCGGTCAACTCCAGACGGGGTTTGTCGAAACTCTACTTGTTCACCCGGATGCGGGTGCCGATGCGCAATACCCGGAAATCCTTCGTGTTGTTGCACAGACGGAAACTTTAGCAAAAAAGAGAGAGGGCTGGACGGTGCCAGCCCTCTTGACAGAACCTAATATCAAAGGTTCAGAGATATTTTCAAAAAATTGAAATTCCGAATCGTTTTTACGGTTCAATGACATTGAAGGTTTTTTCAAACTTGGACGCATATGCCAGCAGGCGTTTCAGGACAGTGGGATCTCCGCTGATCTGTATCTGTCCGGCCTTTTGACCCTGCATCAGGGCAAAGAGCTGCAGACGCTTGCAGGTGACGGAAGCCTGCGCATCCGGATGGTTCTCGCCGGGGTAAGACAGCAGGATGCCATTCTTACGGGTTACATAGAACTGTTCATTCACATCTGTCACCGCCAGATTCAGAGTCAGATCATCGTTTTGGGCGGCATTGGCATCACTCATGATACCGATGTAATCCAGCAGCATGGCGATGGTCATCTCGCCCATTGTCGCGGTCAGTCCGTTGGCTGAGCGCGCCAGTTTGGACAGGTTGCCTCTGCGAAGTTCTGCAGCGCCCATCAGGTAGGCGTTGCGCCACGCGCCGGACTCTGCCTGATAGCCAAGTTGTTCCAGTGCATCTGCACACAGATTGCGTGCCTTCTGGTTGGACGGGTCGGCGTAGACCAGTTCTTTGGTGATCTGCGCCACCCATTGATACTCGCCCTTTTCAAAATCCTTCTGCGCTTTGCGGAGGACTGCATCGGCACTGCCCAGATATTCTACCAGCTTCTTGGCGGTATCGCTGGGCGGGAGCGGATTCAAGTTGACCGGGTTTGCGTCATACCAGCCCAGATATTTCTGGTAAACGGCCTTGGAATTGTGCGCCAGCGTACCGTAGTACGGACGGGTATACCAGACCTTTTCCAGTTTTTTGGGCAGGGTCAGCATCGCCGAGATCTCATTTGAGGTATATCCCTGATTCATGTAATGCAGGGTCTGGTCGTGGATGAACTTGTAGATCGCTGCCGTGTTCAACAGATACTCATGGATCTCCGCGCCCCAATGCGGCCAGTTGTGGCTCTGGAACACCACATCAGTCTTGCTGCAGAAGCGCTGATCTGCCTCGATGATATACTTCGCCCAGTCGTTGGCATCGCGCACCTCTGCGCCGCGCAGGGTGTACAGATTATGCAGCGTACCGGTGCAGTTTTCCGCCATCCAGAGGGCGCGGTATTTCGGGAAATAGGCGTTCATCTCAGCAGGGGCTTCGGTGCCGGGGGTCAGCTGGAATTCGATCTCCAGCCCGTCGATGGTCAGCTTCGGAACATCTTCCCCGATCTCGTAGGTGGGAGCGATGAGGGACACCGTACCGGTGGACTGTCCCATGCCGATGCCCACGCTCAGCGCACCCTTTTCGCCCTTGTCAAGCACCGTGCCGTACTGGAACTGTGCGCGCCGCGCCATGGCGATGCCCGCATAGACATTCTCGCTGATGGCGTGTTTCAGAAAGCCCGCCGGCGCAAGCACAGGGGTCTTGCCGGAAGCCAGCTGCTTTTTAAGCGAAAGCGTTGCATCCGCTACCTGCTCCCGAGTGATAATGCCCTCCACGCCGCCGAAGTGGTCCACATGAGAGTGGCTGTACAGCACCGCCTTGATGTCCAGCGGACCGAAGCGCTCCTCCATCAGCTCCTTGGCAGCCTTCATGTTTTCCTTGCACATTAGCACATCAAACACGATCCAACCGTGGTCGGTGCGGATAAAGGTCGTATTGGCCATATCAAAGCCGCGCACCTGGTAGATGCCGTCACATACTTCAAACAGACCGGCTTTGGCGTTGAGTTGGGTATTCCGCCACAGACTGGGGTTTACAGTGTCCGGAGCATCCCGGTTCAAATCGCCGTAGCTTTGCAGATCCCATGCGGATCTGTTATCCTCACCATCGATGACCCTGCCTTCCGCATTGTCCAGCCAGCCGCGTTCTGCGTTGGCAAACTCCCGCCGATCGGAAAAATCCAGCTTTTCATACCATTCGGCGTTCTTTTCTGCCGTGATAGCCGTTGCCTCTTCGATCTCGCCCGGTTGGGTGGAGTCCTTGAAAATGTCTGTGATAAAGTTCAGACTGTTTTCATCGGTACTGCCTGCTGCGTGTGCGGTCAGGGATGCGCCGCAGGCTAACGCCGCAACCGCTGAAGTGGAAAGAAAGTTTCTGCGGGTCATCTTCATGGTGGTTTGCCTCCTTTATATCTGGGTTTATTTTACACAGACCGTGGGCGGCTGCCAGCCGCTCAGGGCATTCATCTTGCGAAAAAACCATTTGACCTTCTATGTTACAGAATACACAGAAAATGCCTGAAAGTCAACGACTTCTGCATTTTCGACATTGAAAACGTGAATATTGACAAAAATATTCGATGCAAATTGGCGAAAACTCCGTTGAAATGAATTTCAATCAAGCTGTTCTTGTGCGCTGCACGGAGGTATGCTATACTAAACATATCCAACTGACAAAGGAGTATGGCGATGAATGATCTGCATGAGTGGTTTCAGAAAAATGACCTTTGCCCAGAAAACATCTTGTATCTTTACCGTAACGACCGCAAAACGGTCATTCACCGCATGGATGGGGAAGAAGTTGCGCTGTATGCTCCGTTGCACAGCGTCTGGTCTGCTTTGCCGGAAGATATGTTTCTGAACATCAGTAAGGGAATCGTAGTGTGCCGCAGCCAGATCGTAGATATTAGCAATGACGGTATTTATACAATGTCAGATGGCCGCAGTTTTCAGGGACGTAGACGTGGTCTGAGCGACCATCGCCGCTTGCGCGCAGAAATCAGGCGGGTGGACGCACAGCTACGCCCAATGAGTATGAGCCTGCTGGAAAAATGCAGTCTGCTGGACGATATGCCGCTGGCATTCTGCATTATTGAGCTGGTGTTCAATGAGGACGGACACGGGGTGGATTTTATTTTCCGCTACTGCAATGCCGAAATGGCAACGATCGAAGGCGTGCCGGTGGAAGAAATGCTTGGCCGTTCGTTTTACGAAGTGTTCCCCAATGGTGATAAGAAGTGGCTTGTATCGTATGCGGATGTGGCGTTGAACGGAACAAAGCACATCCTTCACGACTACAGCCCGGAGGTGGACAAATGCCTTACGATCCATTGCTACCAGCCGGAACCGGGGTATTGTGCCTGCGTATTGCAGGCAACAGATCCGTGACAGTGACACATTGAAAAGAACCACAAAAAACACATCAGGGAGCAGCTGTGACCTATGCTGCTCCCTGATGTGTTTTGAAATGTCCAAATCCCTGCCATGAATCGTAGTCGGGGCCTTATTTCTGACGGTATCCCAAAAGCCGCTGCACGAAAGGCCGGAGCGAGTGGATGAACTCTTCATCCGAAAGCTCTGTCTGATGTTCCAGCTTCCAGACACAGAGATGATGGAAAAATTTTCAAAAAAGTTGCAGATTGTGCAGGAAAAATTTCTTGTAGTCCGTTTTGTTAGGTGGTATCATTATAACGGTTTGCGCCGCTAACCCGGGGCAGCATCTCGCAGACAGGTCATTTTTGGAGGACGCTGTGGGGGAAAGCGCAGAACGAATGAAAACAGGCAGAAAGAACTTTTCTTTTTCATGAAACACAGGAGGTCAGGCTTTTCATGCTAGGTTTCAACAAGAAGACACAGGACGCCTCTCCGCAGGAGAATACCGGCGGAGAAAATAAGGTGTTCCACTTTATCAAGACCCACAAAAAGCGCTGCATCGCGGTGGTCGCAGCCGCAGCGGTGCTGGTGGCGGTCATCGTGCCGCGCAAGAGCCGCAGTGCGTCGGCAGACCTTGCCTACACGCAGGAGAAGCTGGGACGCCGCGACATCGTGAACGTCTACGACGGCAGCGGCACCATCAACGCCGCCGATTCCTACACCGTCAAGTCCCTCGTCACCGGCACGGTGCTCACCGCCGATTTTGAGCTGGGCGACAGCATCGAGAAGGGCGATATTCTTTACACCATCGACATTTCGGATGTGGAAAACAACCTCGCGAGCGCACAGCTCTCGGTGGAGCAGGCACAGCGCAATTACGATGACATTGCGGATATGCAGAACGTCCGCACCAAGATCAGCGGCGAGGTCAGCTCCTTTGCAGTCGCCGCAGGCGACGCCGTGCAGGCTGGTCAGACTGTGGCCACCATCCGCGACACCTCCGTGATGCTGCTGGCCGTGGATTTCCCTGCCGCAGAGGCCCAGAGCTTTGTCGCCGGTCAGGCCGCACAGGTCATGCCGGACACCACTTTTGAGACGCTGAACGGCACCATCCGCTCCGTTTCCGGTGCAGACCCTGCCGGCGACGCCAGCCTGATGACCTGCACTGTCACCATCGCTGTTCCCAACGCGGGCAGCCTGACCACCGCACAGGCCGCTGTGGCACAGGTGAACGGCGTCAGCTCCCTCAACTCTGCACACTTTACTTACCAGCGTGAGGAGACTGTCGTGGCAGCTGCCTCTGGTACCGTGTCTGAACTCTGCGTCAAGGAGGGCAGCACCGTCCGTCAGAATGACGTCATCCTCCGCATCACCGGCAAAGATCTGGACAAGCAGACCAAAAACGCCGCTGACAGCCTGCGCGCTGCCGAGCTGCAGATGTCTTCTGCCGAGAAGACCATCAGCCACTATACCATCGACGCCCCAATCAGCGGCACCATCGTGGATAAGAAGGTCAAGGCCGGCGACAAGCTCAGCGCCAACGACACCGCCATGCAGAACCTCTGCACCATCTACGATATGAGCTATCTGGAAATGAAGCTCAACGTGGACGAGCTGAAGATCCGCTCCCTCGAGGTCGGCCAGGAGGTGGACATCACCGCCGACGCCGTCCCGGGTGAGACTTACAAGGGCGTCATCAGCAGTATCCTCGTGGCAGGCACTACCGCCAACGGCTCCACCAGCTACCCCGTCACCGTCCGCATCGACGACATGGGCGAGCTGCTGCCCGGAATGAACGCCACTGCGAAGATCACCACCGCCAGCGTCAAGAATGTTCTGGCCCTGCCCAACGCCGCCCTCGTCCGGGGCAGCTATGTGCTGGTGACCAAAGATTCGCCCAGCGCTGCCAATGCTGAGACTTCAATGACCGCTCCCGACGGCTACGTCTACGTCAAGGTGACCACCGGCATCAGCGATGACGATTACATCGAAGTGAAGAGCGGCCTGCAGGAGGGCGATACCATCGCTTACGACAACTCCAGCGTCAGTGCGACCGACTTCTACAGCAACATGATGGCCTCCGCCGAAGGAGATGACGAATGAGCACGCTGATAGAATTTGATGGGGTCTGCAAGTATTACCAGATGGGCGACACCCTCGTAAAGGCCGCCGACCACGTCTCTTTCAAAATCAACAAAGGCGAGTTCGTGGCCATCGTCGGCCAGTCCGGTTCTGGTAAATCCACTTGTATGAACATCATCGGCTGTCTGGACGTGCCTACCGAAGGCACTTATCTGCTGGACGGCAAGGATGTCGGCAAGATGAGCCGCCGTGAGCTGGCAAACATCCGGAACGAGAAGCTGGGCTTCATCTTCCAGCAGTACAACCTGCTGCCGAAGCTGACGCTTTTGGAGAATGTGGAAGTTCCCCTTGTGTATGCGGGCATCCCCGCCGCACAGCGCCACGCGACGGCAAAGGCTGCCCTTGAGCGGGTGGGTCTGGGCAATAAGCTCAAAAACCTGCCCAACCAGCTTTCCGGCGGTCAGCAGCAGCGTGTGTCCATTGCCCGTGCGCTGGCCCGCGGCCCGGCGGTCATCCTGGCCGACGAGCCGACCGGTGCATTGGACTCCCACACCAGCCGCGAAGTTCTGGGAATGCTGCAGGATCTGCACAAGCAGGGCAATACGGTCGTCCTCATCACCCACGACAACTCCATTGCTGTGCAGGCCGAGCGCATCATCCGCCTCGAAGATGGCCGCGTCGTCTACGATGGCGATGCCCACGCACCCGAGGCAGTCGTTCAGCCGAACTTCATGATGGCAGAACCGAAAGCCGGAGAGGAGGGGACGCAGGCATGATAAAGGAGACCTTCAAACAGGCCGTCCAGAACGTCTTGAGCAACAAAGTCCGCACCTTCCTCACCATGCTGGGCATCATCATCGGCGTCATGGCCGTCATCGTCATCGTCGGCCTCGGCAACGGCATGACCAACATGATGCAGGACTTCTACTCCGACATGGGCAGCGATATTCTGAGCGTCAACGTCATGACCGCCAGCACCCGCTCAGTGGAAGTGGACGATGTGTACAGGATCATCAATGAAAAGCCCGAGTATTATAAGGGCCTTTCGCCTATTGCCAGTGTCGGCGACACGCTGCGGGTGGCGGGCGAGAAGTACCGCCGCACCTACATCAGCGGCGTCAACGAAGATTACATGACCATCAACAACTACAAGGTGGCCAAGGGCCGCGGCATCCAGTACGCCGATTTGATAGACAACAAGAATATCTGTGTCATCGGCGACTATGTGGACCGTAAGATCTTCGGCGGCAACGGTCTCGGCAGCACCCTCAAGGTAGGCGCCAGCGAGTACCGCATCGTGGGCGTGCTGGAAGGCCGCTCCAAACCCGCCTCTCAGTACGAGGGCGGCAACGACGACATTGTTCTCGTTCCCTATACCACCCTGATGAGCGTCAACAACACCAGCAGTGTCAGCCAGTACTATGTGGTCCTGCAGGACGCGGACCACTCGGATGAGGCACAGGAGTTTTTGCAGTCGCGGCTCAAGAAGCTGGTCAGCAAGGACGACTATGTCTACGTCATGAGCCTGAGTGCAGCCATGAAGCAGATGTCCTCCATGATCAACGTCATGGTGGGCGTCCTGACGGCCATTGCAGGCATCTCGCTGCTGGTCGGCGGCATCGGCATCATGAACATCATGCTGGTGTCCGTCACCGAACGCACCCGTGAGATCGGTATCCGCAAGGCACTGGGCGCACAGGAGAGCACCATCCTGACCCAGTTCGTCGTGGAGGCCGGCGTCACGTCGGCGCTGGGCGGCTGCCTCGGCATCGTGCTGGGCTACGTCGTGTCGGCCATTATCAACCAGATCCTTCCGTATATCCTGACGGATATTACCCTGAATGTCACCCCCTCGGCGGACGCAGCAGCCATCGCCGTGGGCATCTCCTGCGGCATCGGTGTCCTGTTCGGCTTCCTGCCGGCCCGCCGTGCCGCCAGCCTGAACCCCATCGAAGCGCTCAGATATGATTAAGGAGTTTACCATGAAAAAACGATTCCTCGCATTCCTGCTGGCTGTCTGCGTGGCTGTTTCCATGCTGGTGCTGCCCGCTTCTGCGGTCGGCTCCAACGCGGCAGTCCAGACGGCGACGGCACTGGGCGGTCTGACCGCCGAGCAGGCCGGTTCTCTGGGTGCGCCCCTCACTCGTGGGCAGGCGGCCCGCCTCCTCACCGCATTCTCTGCTTACCGCGATACCACCACGGCACAGGGCCGCACCGGCCGCCTCTACAGCGATGTAGACAGCGACTCTCCCTATGCGGTCTACATCCGCACTGCCGTCCAGAACGGCTGGATGACCGGCTACTCCGACGGCAGCTTCCGTCCGGACAACACCGTCACGCTGGAAGAAGCCTGCACCATGGCGCTGCGCCTGCTGGGCTATGATGTGGCAAAGCTGGGTGGTACCTTCCCCACAGCTCAGCTCAGCAAGGCCAGCGCGCTGGGCCTGCGCAATGAGATCAATGCCCGTCAGGGCGAGACTCTGACCCTCGAGCAGGGTACCATGCTCTTCTACAACGCCCTCACCGCTATGAACGGCAGCGGTCAGGTCTACGCTTCCACCCTTGGCTTTGCCGTGAGCAACGGCCAGGTGGACATCTCTTCTGTCCTGCTGGACAACGTCAAGGGTCCCTTTGTGGCAGATGCTTCCACCGTCCTGCCTTTCGCCCCGGCGGCCATCTACCGCAACGACGAAGTCACCACCTCAGCGGCCCTCTCTCCCTATGATGTCTATTATTATAACGAGAGCGCCCGCACCGTCTGGCTCTACAACAAGCGCGCCGCAGGCCGCGTGACGGCTGTCTCGCCCTCGGCCAGCGCTCCGACCTCTGTGACCGTGGCCGGCGTCACCTACGCTATCGCTTCGCCCTCTGTGGCCTACCAGCTGTCCTCCCTGTCCGGCGGCGGCGTGGGTCAGGTGGTCACTCTGCTGCTGGGCATGAATGATGCAGCTGTCTCCGTCCTCACCGGCGACGCGGCAGACGCTGTGTTCTACGGCGTGGTCCAGTCCTCATCCCGCACCCTCGTGGAGACGAACAGCGCTGAGGTGCAGCAGGCTGTCTCGGTCATGTGTACCGACGGCACCGCCCGCACCGTCAATGTGGACAATAAGCTCAATTTCCCGGCCGGCAAGCTGGTGGAGATCAGCGTGGACGGTGACGGCGAAAGCGTCCAGTCCATCTCGCCCCGCTCGACCAGCGGCACCGTCAGCGCCGACGGCACCGCGCTGGGCGACACCCCGTTTGCAGACAACGTGCAGATCATTGATACGACGTCGGAGGGTGTGGCTGGGGCAGTTCGCCCCAGCCGCCTATCGGGGGTAACTCTGAGCGAAAGCGACGTCCGCTACTACACCACCAATTCCGCAGGCCAGATCGACCGGATCATCCTCGACGATGTGACCGGTGACCTGTGGGAGTACGCTGCGCTGGATTCTGTCCGCCGCCTGACGGACGAAGCCGCCAAGAAGATCGACAAAAAGATCAGCGACAAGGCACAGGACGCCGCAAGAGAGGCCGCAGGCCTCCCCGCTGCGACCACCACCAAGGTGGACAAGACCGATGAGGAGACCTTCCAGGATGTGAAGAACATCCTTGTCCCCAGCACCAGCGATGTGCTCTACGGCCTCATCGACGGCAGTGTCGTCAGCTCTACCTGGAACACCCTTACCGGCAAGACGGACCAGCTGTTCAGCTATGTGCTCCGCCGCACCGGCGACAGCGTGGGCGGTACGCTGGGCGACTTCCTCAACTATCTGGGCGAGGGTGCGACCTATGTCTGCTACTCTGGCGGCAAGCAGGTGGCCTACAGCACCGCCACCAAGTACCCCGTTATCGCAGGCGGCATCGCCATCGGCCGTTCTGCTGACGGCAAGGCCATCAACCGGATGCTCCAGCTCTCGCCGGTAGTCATCGATAAGCTGGGCGCAGCTTCGGTCATGAGCGGCGACAAGCGCTATGAGACCGCCGACGATATGCAGGTGTATCTGTGGTCGAACGGCCAGTATTTCGCCACCTCGCTGCCCAAGATCAACACCGAGGATTATAAGCTCATCGGCTGGTACGACAACTTCGGCTGCTCCGGCGGCAGGAAGATCCGTATCCTTGTGGCCGTCAAGACGAACTGAGCCTGAAATTTTCCAATCACAGAACAGCAGCCTCGCGGCAGATGAAGCGGGGCTGCTGTTTTATTCTCCTATTTGCCACACGCCCTATTTCGTGTTACAATAAAAACTAGAAAAATTGCGGAAAAAGGAGGTGCGGCAATGATACGCATTGCTCTGGTCGAGGACGAGGCAGAGGTGCGGGCGCAGCTTCAGGGCTATGTGCAGCGGCACACCCGGCAGTACGGCACCGAGTTCGCGGTGACGGAGTTCGCTGACGGCATGGAGCTGCTGGATGATTACCGCCCGGTGTACGACATCCTGTTTCTGGACGTGGAGATGAAGCATCTGGACGGTATGGAGACGGCCCGGCGAGTGCGGGAGCTGGACAAGGATGTTATCATTGTTTTCATCACGAATATGGCGCAGTACGCCATCGGCGGGTACGCCGTGGGCGCGCTGGACTATGTGCTCAAGCCGGTGCCTTATTTTGCGTTTTCGCAGCAGCTGCGCAAGGCCGAAGAACAGCTGCGCCGCCGCGCACGGCATTATCTGGCCCTGCCGGTGGAGGGCGGGATGCGGCGGCTGGATTCGTCCCTCATCTATTATCTGGAAAGCGAGGGACATCGCGTCCATTTTTATACCGAAGAGGGCGATTTCGTGGCGGCAGGCACCCTGAAAGCCTTTGAGGAAAAGCTGGCCGAGCGGCCCTTTGCCCGCTGCAACAGCGGCTACCTTGTCAATCTGGCACAGGTGAAGAGCGTGCAGCAGGGGATGGTGCAGGTGGGACCCTACGAATTGCAGGTCAGCCGCCCCCGGCGGAAAGCCTTCCTCGCGGCGCTGGCCGACCACATCGGGGGTGGGGACGCATGACGGCACTGCCCAACATCCCGCGCCTGTATACGGCGCTGGCCGAGTGTCTGGCCGTGGGCATCTACGCCCTGCCGCTGGGCATCCGCTTCGGCAAAACGGCCACCATCGCTGCCAGTGCGGCATGGGCGCTGGCCCTGAGTGCTTTTTTGCAGGCCACGGGCAGAGTTCCGCTGGCGTGGTGGATCCCCTGCATGGCGGCAGCTGTGGGGATACAGTATTTATACCTCTGGGTCACCCGCACCATCTCCCTGCTGGAAGCGGGCTATGTCTGCGCCCGGGCCTTCGTTCTGGCAGAGCTGGCGGCCAGCGCCGAGTGGCAGCTGCACTGCTTCCTCTGGCCTCAGCGCAGCGGGGCCGACGGCCTGTCACTGCTGCTTCTGGTGGTGGTCTACGGCGGCGTTTTCGGCTGCATCTGGGTGCTGGAGCATAAGCACGCCAGCCCCAAGGGCCATATCGTCATCAGCGGAAAAGCGGCCCTCGTGGCCGTCGTCATGGCGGCGATGGTCTTCGCGGTGAGCAACCTGCTGTTCTTGGGCGACCGCGAGGTGGACATGAGCGTCTACTACATCCGCACGCTGGTGGACATCTGCGGCGTGCTCATCCTGACGGTCCAGCACGAGCAGCTGCGGGAGGCGGCGCTCCACAGCGAGCTTGCCGCCATGGACGAGGTGCTCCACCGCCAGTACGAGCAGTACAAGCGGAGCAAAGAGGGCATCCGGCTCATCAACAGCCGCTATCATGAGCTGAAAATTCAAATCGCGGACATCCGCGCCGAGCGCGACCGGGCCAAGCAGGACGCGGCTCTGGCCCGGATGGAGAGCGGCCTCCGGCAGTATGAGGCCGAGAACAAGACTGGCAACCCGGTATTGGATACACTATTGACCGCCAAAAGCATGGACTGCCAGCAGCGCGGCATCAACATGACCAGCGTGGCCGACGGCAGCCAACTGGGCTTTTTGAGCACGCGGGAGCTGTGTACCCTCGTGGGTGCGCCGCTGGACAACGCCATCGAGAGCGTGCTGGCCGAGCCTGACCCCGAAAAGCGTCTGCTGCGGGTGGCCATCTATAACCAGAGCGGCTGCGTGATGCTCCGCTTCGAGAACTACTGCGCCCAGCCCGTGGAGATGGGCGCGGACGGCCTGCCCGTCCACAACGCCCACGGCGGCTATGACTTACAGGGCGTGCAGGCGGCCGCCCAGCGCCACGACGGCACCATGACCCTTCATTGGGCCGACGGCTGGTTCACCCTGCGGATCTTGCTGCCTGTCCCATCGTGAGAAACGTCTCTGTCATCGCACAGCGATGACAGAGACGTTTTGTTATTCTGCACAATAAAACCGTTCTCAAAATTGTGAATTAGCACAATAAAATTTGAAACCGAATTGAAACTTCTGCAAACTATGCCTCCAAAATGACAGATTGTGAAGATGTTTGTGAATTTTCTTTGAATCCATTTATAATAGTGGCAATGCTCCGGGAGCTGTACCCGGAAAATATGGATTCAGAATAAGGAGGAAGAAAATTATGTTGTCCATCAATATGGATGATGTAATGCAGGTAGTTTCGAACATTCAGAACTATCTGATTGCATTCGGCGTCGTCCTCGTACTCGCGCTCCTCGTGATGTTCGCGGTGCGGAAGATGCCCAAAGCGAAAAAGAAGATGATCCGTGCGCAGTCCGGCCTCGCCATTCTGCTGGCGCTGGCGATTGTCGTCAACCTCATCTGCACCGGCCCCATGTCCACCATGCTGGATCTGGTCTCCGGCGAAGGTTCCATCAGTGAGGAGACTTCCGCAGAGGCCACCGAGCTGGTCAATGAGATCACCCAGGAAGGCATCGTTCTGGCTCAGAACGATGACAACATCCTGCCTGTGGCTTCTGGCTCCAAGCTGAATGTCTTCGGCTGGGCTTCCACCAGCCCCTGCTATGGCGGCACCGGTTCTGGCGCTCTGAACGACGCTTACCCTGTCACCGACCTGCTCACCGGTCTGCATGATGCAGGCATCGAGACCAACGACGAGCTGAGCAAGTTCTACACCGATTACTGCTCCACCCGCCCCAGCGTCGGCATGGCACAGCAGGACTGGACTCTGCCCGAGCCGAATGTCAGCCTGTACACCGACGAGATGATGGCAAACGCCAAGGCATATTCTGACACCGCTATGGTCGTCATCACCCGCGTCGGCGGTGAGGGCGCAGACCTTCCCACCGATATGTCTGCTGTCGTGGACGGCAGCTGGGTCCGCCGTGTGGCAGATTACCGTGGTTCTCAGCGCGGTGCCGGCTACTACAACGGCACTTACGATGACACCCTGAACGAGGGCAATGACTGGGATAAGGGCGACCACTTCCTGCAGCTGTCCAACCGCGAGGAAGAGCTCATCGACCTCGTCACTTCCAACTTCGACAACGTCATCGTCGTTTACAACGGCGCAAACGCTTTCGAGATGGACTGGGTCAAGGATTACCCCCAGATCAAGGGCGTCCTGCTCTGCCCCGGCACCGGCCAGTCCGGCTTTGAGGGCTTTGGCCGCGTGGTCGCCGGTGAGGTCAATCCCTCCGGCCGTACCGCTGACACCTATGTCGCTGACCTGACCACTTCTCCGTGGTGGAACAACTTCGGCGACTTCAAGTACACCAATACTTCCGAGTTCAATTCCAACGCAAGTATGTTCGACCCGGAGGGCACCAGCCCCTCCTTCGTCAACTACGTTGAGGGCATCTACGTCGGCTACAAGTTCTATGAGACTGCCGCCGATGAGGGCCTCATCGACTACGACAAGGAAGTTGTCTATCCCTTTGGCTACGGCCTGAGCTACACCACCTTCACCCAGAAGATGAGCGACATCACCAACGACGGCAGCAGCCTGAAGTTCTCTGTCACCGTCACCAATACCGGCTCTGATGCCGGCAAGGATGTCGTGGAGATCTATAATGATCCTCCGTACACCAACGGCGGCATTGAGAAGGCTTCCGCAAACCTGCTGGACTTCGCCAAGACCAGCGAGCTTGCCCCCGGCGAGAGCGAGACCATCGACTTCACCATCCCGGTCGAGGATCTGGCTTCCTACGATTACAAGAACAACGGCTGCTATGTGCTGGAGGCTGGCGATTACATCATCAGCACCAACTCTGACTCCCACAATGTTCTGGATTCCAAGACCTACACTGTCGCCTCCGACATCGTTTACAACGAGTCCAACAAGCGCGAGAGCGACGAGGTCGTGGCGACCAATCAGTTCGATTTCGCCGAGGGCGAGATCACCTATCTGTCCCGTGCAGACGGCTTTGCAAACTACGACGAGGCCATTGCCGCTCCCGCTACCTATGAGATGAGCGACGAGGTCAAGGCTGGCTTCGAGAACTGCTTCACCTACACGGAGTCCGGCTACGAGAAGGACGATGATGCCAACGCAGAGGACATTACCACCGGCGCAAAGAACGGCCTCAAGCTGGCTGACCTGCGCGGCGTGGACTACAATGATTCCAAGTGGGATGACCTGCTGGATGAGATGAGCATCGACGACCTGCAGCAGACCATCGGCTTCGGCGGCTATCAGACCGCAGCCGTGGACAGCATCGGCAAGGTGCGCACCAACGACTGTGACGGCCCTGCATCCATCAACAACAACTTCACCGGCGTCGGTTCTGTCGGTTTCCCGGCTGCTACCCTCATCGGTATGACCTGGAGCAAGGATCTGGCCCACGACTTCGGCGACAGCATCGGCAAGATGGCCAATGAGATGAACACTTCCGGCTGGTATGGCCCGGCTATGAACATCCACCGCACCGCATTCTCCGGCCGTAACTTCGAGTACTACTCTGAGGACGGTGTCCTGTCCGGTGCTATGGCCGCAAATGCCATCGCAGGCGCACAGGAGCACGGCGTCTACGCTTACATGAAGCACTTTGCCCTGAACGATCAGGAAGGCAATCGTAACTGCATGGTGGCTACCTGGTCCAACGAGCAGGCTATCCGCGAGATCTACCTCAAGCCCTTCGAGATGTCTGTCAAGGATGCTGACTGCCACGCTGTCATGTCTTCCTTCAACTACATCGGCAATCGCTGGGCTGGCGGCTGCTCTGAGCTGCTGCAGAATGTCCTGCGCGGCGAGTGGGGCTTCCTCGGCTTTGTCGAGACCGACTACTTCGGTGTCTACGGCTACATGACCGCCGATCAGGCTGTCCGCAACGGCGGCGACCTGATGCTCTGCACCACCGGCAACGATTACAATAATGTGACCGTTCTGACCAACAGCAGCAAGCAGGCAATGCGCACCTCTGCCAAGAACATCCTCTACACCGTGGTCAACAGCCGCGCTTATGAGGCTGAGAACCTGAACCCCGGCATGGCAAAGTGGAAGGTCATCCTGATCGGCGCTGACGTCGTGGCCGCGCTGCTCATCGTTGGCTTGGAGTACACCGCCATCAAGAACTACAAGAAGCGCAAGGAAGAAGAGGAAGAAGTCTAAACCGGACCCTCTCTCCATGCAGCACCTGAACTGAACCAACGGCAAAGGCCCGCTGCACCAGACAGCGGGCCTTTGCCCTGCTCAGGATAAAATGAGGAAAATGCGATGAAGCATACCGACATCATCCAGAAACTGAACTTAGAGCAAAAATGCGCCCTGCTCTCGGGTGAGACTGTCTTTACCACCCGCGCTCTGCCGGGCAAGGGCATCCCAGCCATCACCCTTTCGGACGGCCCCAATGGTGTCCGCAAGCAGGCCGGCGCCGCCGACCATCTGGGCCTCAACCCCAGCGTTCCGGCAACCTGTTTCCCGACCTCTTCCGCCACTGCGTGCAGCTGGGATGAGAAGCTGGGCGAAGCCGTGGGCGAGGCACTGGGCGAGGAAGCCGCTGCACAGGAAGTGGCTGTCCTGCTCGGCCCTGGCCTGAACATCCAGCGCAGCCCCCTTTGCGGCCGCGACTTCGAGTATTTCTCGGAAGACCCCATCCTCGCGGGCAGGATGGCCGCTGCCTATGTGCGCGGCATCCAGAAAAACGGCATCTCTGCCTGCCCCAAGCACTTTGCGGTCAACAGTCAGGAGCTGCGCCGCATGGCCAGCGACTCGGTGCTCGATGAGCGCACCCTGCGGGAGCTGTATCTGACCGGTTTCGAGATCGTGGTGAAAGAGGCAAAGCCCAAGACCATCATGACCTCCTACAACCTCATCAACGGCACCTACGCCAACGAGAATGCCCACCTGCTGCAGGACATTCTGCGGAAGGACTGGGGCTTCGACGGAGCCGTCGTCACCGACTGGGGCGGCTCCAATGACCACGCCCTCGGCGTGAAGAACGGCTCCACCCTCGAAATGCCCTGTCCCGGCGGAGACTCCATCCGGGAGCTGATGAAGGCCGTACAGGACGGCAAAATTTCCGAGGCCGACGTGGACGCCCGCCTCGACGAGATGCTGGAACTGGTGCTCTCCACCCACGCTGCGGTGGAAAAAGCGCCCCGCACCTTCGACGCTGCTGCGCACCATAAGCTTGCCCGCCGCGCGGCCGCAGAGAGCATCGTCCTGCTCAAGAACGAGGGCGGCATCCTGCCGCTCAAGCCTAATGAGAAGCTGGCCGTCATCGGCGACTTTGCCGAGACGCCCCGCTATCAGGGCGCAGGCTCCAGCGCCGTCAACGCCCTGCAGGTGGACACCCTGCTGGACAGCATCAAGGCCGACGACAGCGGCATCACCCTCGTGGGCTATGCCTCCGGTTTCGAGCGTCAGGGTGCAGCTGACGCCGAGAAGCTGGAAGAGGCTGTGGCCCTCGCAAAGAAGGCTGACACCGTTCTGCTCTGCCTCGGCCTCGATGAGCTGCGGGAGAGCGAAGGCCTTGACCGCTCTGACATGAAGCTGGCCGAGAACCAGCAGCAGCTTCTGGCCGCTGTGGCTGCCGTCAACCCGAACGTCGTCGTTCTGCTGAGCGCCGGTGCGCCGATAGAGACGCCGTGGGCCGGCCAGTGCAGGGCGCTGGTCTACGGCGCACTGGGCGGACAGGCAGGCGCAGGCGCGGCCGCAGACATCCTCACCGGCAAGCTCTGCCCCTGCGGCAAGCTGTCCCAGACCTGGGCGCAGGCTCACGACGACACCCCCGCCAAGGCGAACTTCGGCGGCGAGGGCCGGAACGTGGAGTATCGCGAGGGCCTGTATGTGGGCTACCGGTACTATCAGACCGCCGGTGTGCCGGTGGCGTTCCCCTTCGGCTACGGCCTGAGCTACACCACCTTCGAGTACAGTGATTTGAAGGCAGACGAGAAGGGCGTGACTCTTACCGTCACCAACACCGGCAGCTGTGCCGGTGCCGAGATCGTCCAGCTCTACGTCGCAAAGCAGGACGCAAAAATCTTCCGTCCGGTGCAGGAGCTGAAGGGCTTTGCAAAGGTCTTTCTCGCCCCCGGCGAGAGCAGGACGGTGAGCATCGCTCTGGACGACAAGGCGTTCCGCTACTGGAACGTCAAGACTGACCGCTGGGAAGTCGAAGGCGGAAGCTATCAGCTCCGCGTGGGTGCATCCAGCGCAGACATCCGCCTGACGGCGGAAGTCTCCGTCAAGGGGACCAACGCTCCCGACCCCTACGAGGGCCTCGACCTGCTCCACTACGTCTCCGGTCAGATCACCTATGTGACCGACGCCGAGTTCGAGGCTCTGCTGGGCCACCCTGTGCCGGAGGATGTCGTCCGCATCGACCGGAACATGACGCTGGGCGAGATGGACCATGGCCGCAGTCCGCTGGGCTGGGTGGCACAGAAGGTGCTGCGCTACCGTCTGGACAGCAGCTTTGCAAAAGGCACCCCCGACCTGAACACCGTGTTCCAGTATAATATGCCGCTGCGTGCGCTGGCCAAGATGACCAACGGCATGGTGAGCATGGGCATGGTGGACGGCCTCGTCTGGGAGCTGAAAGGCTTCTGGCTCGTGGGCATCCTCCGGGTCATCTATGAGTTCGTCAAGAATCTCATCCTGAACAGCCAGATGGAAAACCGGCTCAAAAACAGCTGAAAGGAATAAGGTCATGAATTTCTGGAATAACTTTGCCGCAAAGCATCCGGCCGCAGCCAAATGGGTGCGGGAGGGTGGACTGTTCGTCATCGTGTCCAACCTCATCACCGTGTTCAAATACCTGCTTTTGCAGTTCCTGCCCAAGGCGTTTGCAAGCCTGCCGGTGGTGGACTTCGGCTGGCCGGGCATTGACATCACCCTGTTCGGCGAGACCTTCAAGTGGAACATCCTCGGCTACGATGCCGCCCACGGCGGTCTGCCCTACTTCTGCGCCTACATGATCGCCATGGTCATCGGCGAGTGCATCAACTTCCCCATCCAGCGCAATTTTGTGTTCCGCAGCAAGGGCAACCTGGCCAAGCAGATCGGCTGGTATGTGCTGGCCTTCTGCCTCATCACCTGCATCGTCAACTCCATCAACTGCATCTGGGTGGCTGTGGCCGGTCTGCTGGTGCCTGATTTCATCTACAACATCGGCACCACGGTGCTCAACGGCGGCATCTCGATGGTCATCTTCTTCTTCGTGAACAAGATCATCTTCCCCGAAGGCGAAGCCGCAAAATAATCTGTCATCTTCTTTATTTTCATCATTTTCTTCATCCGAACCAACAGGCCGTCCTCTGGAAGAGGACGGCCTGCTGGCATATTGAGCGGTTTTGGACGCTGCAAAGGACGAAATTTCGGTCATAGGGTAAGAATCTGCCCAGGGGTCTTGCACTTTGATGCTTTACTGTGGTAAAATCATGCCATGCTTTTATCATAGAGGAAAAAGCACCAAAGGGGGAACGTGTATGAGTGAGATCTGTATCATCGTCACCATCGTCGTCTATCTTGCGGCTATGCTGCTGGTGGGTTTCGCCTATAGCAAGACCAACAACGACAGCGCCGACTTCTACCTCGGCGGCCGGAAGATGGGGCCGCTGGTCACGGCTATGAGCGCCGAGGCCAGCGATATGTCCAGCTGGCTGCTGATGGGTATGCCGGGTCTGGCCTATCTGACAGGCATTGCCTCGCCGGGCTGGACGGCCATCGGCCTTGCGCTGGGTACCTGGCTCAACTGGCTCATCGTGGCCCGGCGGCTCCGCCGCTATTCGGCCAACCTCGACGCCATCACGGTACCGCAGTTCTTGTCGCTTCGCTTCCATGACCAGCGCAATCTGCTGAACGCTCTGGGCGCGGTCATCATCATCGTCTTCTTCGTGCCGTATACGGCCTCGGGCTTTGCGGCCTGCGGCAAGCTGTTCCACAGCCTCTTCGGCGTAGATTACATGGCAGCAATGCTGGTGTCGGCCCTCGTCATCGTGGGCTATACCATTCTGGGCGGCTTCCGCGCCGTCACCACCACCGACCTTATCCAGTCGGTGGTCATGTCGCTGGCCCTCATCGCGGTGCTGGGCTACGGCATCGTTGTGGCCGGCGGCTGGGGCGCTGTTGTCGAGAACGCCCAGAGCCTTTCCGGCTACCTGACCATGACGGCCAGCCACGACGCTGTGACCGGCGGGGCCACGTCCTACAGCCTGCTGGACATCGTCTCCACCATGGCGTGGGGTCTCGGCTACTTCGGTATGCCCCACATCCTGCTCCGCTTCATGGCCATCGAGGACGAGAAGAAGCTGGTGCTCAGCCGCCGCATTGCCACCGTCTGGGTGGTCATCGCCATGACGGCGTCCATCGTCATCGGCATGGTGGGTCTCGGCATGACCAGGGTCGGTGCGCTGGAATTCCTCAGCGGCTCGTCCAGTGAGACCCTCATCGTCTGCATCGCCAGCCTCATCAGCCAGCACGGTGTGCTGGCGGCAGTTCTCGCCGGACTCATCCTTGCAGGCATCCTGGCGGCTACGATGTCCACGGCGGACAGCCAGATGCTGGCCGCGGCGTCCAGCGTGTCGCAGAACATTTTGCAGGAGTTCGGCCACCTCAAGCTGAGCGAGAAGCAGAGCCTCTTCGCAGCCCGCCTGACCATCATCTGCGTCAGCGTGGTGGGCGTGGTGCTGGCCCGCGACCCGGATTCCAGCGTCTTCGGCATCGTCAGCTTTGCGTGGGCCGGTTTCGGCGGCTCCTTCGGCGCTGTCGTCCTCTGCGCCCTGTTCTGGAAGCGCTGCAACTGGCAGGGCGCTCTGGCCGGTATGCTCTGCGGCGGCCTGATGGTCTTCGTCTGGAAGTACATCGTCAGCCCGCTGGGCGGCGTCTTCGGCATCTATGAGCTTCTGCCCGCCTTCCTCGTCTCGCTGGCCGTCTGCGTGGTGGTCAGCCTCGTGACCCCGGCTCCCACGGAGGATATTCTGGCCGAGTTCGACGCGGCAAAATAACCGGTAAAAACAAGAGGAGGGCATGTGCTGAAACCCGGCACAGGCTCTCCTTTTATGCTTGCGTGACGCTTCCGTGCTCCACCCGGTATACCTTGTCAAACTGTTTCATGAACGCCCCCGAGACGTCGTGGGTGATGGCCACCACCATGCAGGGGAGAGCGAGCAGATTTTCCATGACCTGTCCGCTGGTGTCGGGGTCGAGGCTGGCGGTGATCTCGTCGGCGATGATGAGGTCGTACCGGCGAAGTGCCAGCCGTGCGATGCCGATGCGCTGGCGCTGCCCGCCCGAGAGGTTCTTGCCGTTCTCGCTGATGAGGGTGTCGAGGCCGTCGGGCAGGGTGCTTACCCAGTCGGAAAGGCCCGCCGTCTCCACGGCGTGGGTCAGCTGCTCTTCGGGGAAATCCTCACCCAGGCAGATGTTGCTGCGGAGGGTGTCGTTGAAGAGATAGGTGGTCTGGGCAATGTAGCCCACCCGCTGGTAGAGGCTCTGACGGTCGATGCCGCGCAACTGCTGGCCGTTGAAGAGGATGCTGCCGGTATAGTCTGGGTAGTACTGGAACAGCAGCTTTGCCAGTGTAGACTTGCCGCAGCCGCTCTCGCCCACGAGAACGGCCTTTTCCTGCCCGGAAACGGTCAGCCGGACACCGCTCAGCACCGGCGCGGCAGCACCCGGATAAGTAAAGCCGGTGTCTTGGCACTCGATGTGCTCAAGCCTGCCGATGGGCTGACCTTTGGGCGTTTCTTCCGGGCCGGATATGGCGTCTTCTAACCGCTGGCGGATGCCTTTGGAGGACCTGACCTTGGCCCAGCACTGAGCGATCTGGCTGCAGGGCGTGATGACGAAATTCGCCATGCTGGCGGCGGTGGAGACGGTGCCGATCGTCAGACGGCCATCAAAGGCGAGGAACAGGCCCACCAGCATGACGATGGGGAAGATGAGGTTGCTGATGAGAGAGGTGTTGACCACCATTGCATTGAGGCTCTGCTGATAGCCCAGCTCGCTGGTGCGGGCCTGCCGAGCCGCGTCCCGGTGGCGGGCGGCGTAGGCGTCCTCCCGCAGAAAGCCCCGGATGACCTCAAACCCGCCCAGAAGCTCTTTGAGCTGTTGGGTGTAGCCCGCCATCTGGAGCGAGAAGGCGTCGCGGGCAGCTTTGAGCCGCTCGTTCATCTTGCGGGGCAGCACCAGCGGCGGCACGGTCACGAGCAAAATCGCCGCCAGCATCACCGGGCTGATGTAGAGGTACATTCCCAGAGCGCAGAGCATGATGCCGCCCCAGAACACGATATTGAAGATGGACATATAATAGTCGTCGTAGAGGGTGCGCAGGTCGGTGGTCAGCAGGGAGAGATAGGCTGCGTCGCCCTCCCGCTGATATTGGGACACCGGGCGGCGCAGCACCCGCTCCATGACCTGTCCCCGTACCTGCTCCACGGCACCGCAGGCGAGTTTTGTAAAGGAGCGGCGGCTCAGCCGTTCGAAAAACCAGCTGGTGAAGGTGATGAGGAACACCAGCCCCATATAGCCCAGCGCCTCCTGCTTGCTCTTGGAGTCGATGAGCCACTTGAGCTGGAAGCTTTTCAGCGGCGCGAAAAAGGATACCACCGCCGTAAAGAGCACAAAGACGATGAGCTTCGCCCAGTGGTGCTTGAAGTAGTCGTTGACTGTCTGATTATTCATAAGCAATACCCCTTATATGTCCCGAAAGGCTTCCTGCCGCGGTGCAGAATTTGGACTAAGTATAACATGGTTCCGCAAAAAAAAAAATAGGTTTCGCCATTTTTTCGGGACATAAAAAGCCCCCTGCCCGGGACTCCTTAGAGTTCGGGCAGGGGGCTTGAAGCTCTTTATGTAAGAGGTGCTGTCAGCTTACAGCTGGGGGCCGGCGGAGACCAGAGCCTTGCCGTGCTCGTTGCCCTCGTACTTTGCGAAGTTCTTGATGAAGCGGCCAGCCAGATCCTTGGCCTTCTCTTCCCACTGAGCGGCATCTGCGTAGGTGTCGCGGGGGTCGAGGATAGCGGGGTCAACACCGGGCAGAGCGGTGGGGACCTCGAAATCGAAGTAGGGGATCTTCTTGGTGGGAGCCTCGTTGATGGCGCCGCTCAGGATAGCGTCGATGATGCCGCGGGTATCCTTGATGGAGATGCGCTTGCCGGTGCCGTTCCAGCCGGTGTTGACCAGATAAGCCTTGGCGCCGCTCTTCTGCATCTTCTTGACCAGCTCCTCAGCGTACTTGGTGGGGTGCAGCTCCAGGAAGGCCTGACCGAAGCAGGCGGAGAAGGTGGGGGTGGGCTCGGTGATGCCGCGCTCGGTGCCGGCCAGCTTGGCGGTGAAGCCAGACAGGAAGTAGTACTGGGTCTGCTCCGGGGTCAGGATGGAGACCGGGGGCAGGACGCCGAATGCATCAGCAGACAGGAAGATGACATTCTTGGCTGCGGGTGCAGAAGAGATGGGGCGGACGATGTTCTGGATGTGGTCGATGGGGTAGGAGACGCGGGTGTTCTCGGTCACGCTCTTGTCGGCGAAATCGATGTGGCCCTCAGCGTCCAGAGTGACGTTCTCCAGCAGAGCGTTGCGCTTGATGGCGTTGTAGATATCGGGCTCGGAGTCCTTATCCAGGTTGATGACCTTTGCGTAGCAGCCGCCCTCGAAGTTGAACACGCCGTTGTCGTCCCAGCCGTGCTCGTCATCGCCGATCAGCAGACGCTTGGGATCGGTGGACAGGGTGGTCTTGCCGGTGCCGGACAGACCGAAGAAGATAGCGGTGTTCTCGCCGTTCAGGTCGGTGTTGGCAGAGCAGTGCATGGAAGCCATGCCCTTCAGCGGCAGGAAGTAGTTCATCATGGAGAACATGCCCTTCTTCATCTCGCCGCCGTACCAGGTGTTCACGATGACCTGCTCCTTGCTGGTGATGTTGAACACAACAGCAGTCTCAGAGTTCAGGCCCAGCTCCTTGTAGTTCTCAACCTTGGCCTTGGATGCGTTGTAGACAACGAAATCGGGCTCAAAGTTCTCCAGCTCCTCAGCGGTGGGCTTGATGAACATGTTGGTGACGAAGTGTGCCTGCCATGCAACTTCCATGACAAAGCGGATGGCCATGCGGGTATCCTTGTTGGCACCGCAGAATGCATCCACCACGTACAGGCGCTTGTTGGACAGCTCCTTCTGAGCGATGGCCTTCACAGCAGCCCATGCTTCCTGAGAAGCGGGGTGGTTGTCGTTCTTGTACTCGTCGGAAGTCCACCACACGGTGTCCTTGGAGTTCTCGTCCATAACGATGAACTTGTCCTTGGGAGAACGGCCGGTGTAGATGCCGGTCATAACGTTCACAGCACCCAGCTCGCTGACCTGGCCCTTTTCGTAGCCTTCCAGACCGGGCTTGGTCTCTTCCTCGAACAGCTGCTCGTAGGAGGGGTTGTACACGATCTCAGTCGTGCCGGTAATGCCATACTTGGTAAGATCCAACTTTGCCATATTCGCTATACCTCTACTTTCGTTTGATCCATACGTCCTGTATAGGGCACAGCGTTTCCCGGCGGGCCGGGCGCTGCGCAGAAGGCTTGCAGTTTGTAAATGCAAATTCTCCTGTATACCATTATACATAAAAGTATCCCGAAATCAATAAACGAATCGTGCTATTTGCAGAAAAGAAACAAATTTCATTAAGAAATTTAACTGCCTGAAACAATTTCAGAAAACAAAAGCAGGGGGCGAAACCTGAAAAAATAAGGTGGAAAGGCAGAAAAACAATTTTTTGGTAAAATTTTAACAAGCTGGGATGCATGAAAAACCGAGCACAAAAACGGCCCTTCCCGCAAAACGGCGCGGCAGGGAAGAGCGGAACAGGATCCACAGCCCGATTTGTGCAAAATTTACGAGATTTTGACGATTTTTATGACAAAGAAGCTTTGCCTGTGGTATACTGTATCTGACAAAAGGACAGCCCCGCTTTTTCTGTGTGCTACATATAAAAAGGAAAAAGATTATGAAGACCATCTACATCCTGCTCACCCGGTCGGGTACCCTGCTTTCAAACCTTGTTTACGCTGTTACCGGTGCAAATTATACCCACGCTTCGCTGGCTTTTGACGAAGACCTGAGCTGCCTGTACAGCTCTACCCGCAAAAACGGCTATACCATGTTCCCGGCAGGGCCCAGCAGGGAATACCTGAACCGGGGTGTGTTCCGTCTGCGGGAGAACGTGCCCTGCGCACTGTATGCGCTGGATGTGAGCGATGAAGCCTACACCCGTGCCCGCCGCCGTGCCGAGCACATGATGGCCCACGGCAGCCTTTACCAGTTCAACGTTATCGGTCTTGCGCTCTGCGGGATGCATATCCGTTGGAAGCGCCGCCGGCACTATTTCTGCTCCCAGTTCGTCAGCGAGGTGCTGGAAAAGAGCGGTGCCATGGAGCTGCCCAAGCACAGCACCCTGATGCACCCGAACGACTACACCCGGCTGGAAGAGCTGCGGTGCGTATACAAGGGTACACTGGCCGGCCTGCCGCAGCGCCAGCAGATGGAATTTGACCAGAACGATACGGTGATCAGCGTATATCTGGGGCTGGCGCTGGGCCTGTTCCACACCGGCGCAGCCCGGGTGCGGAAGATTTTTTGAAAAAATTGAATTTTTGTGTTGACAAAGCAGGCGTGCTATGCTAAAATAGCCAAGTCGGGAGCGAACACCCGATGCAAAATGGACGTATGGCCCGTTGGTCAAGCGGTTAAGACAGAGGCCTCTCACGCCTTTAACATCGGTTCGATTCCGGTACGGGTCACCATTTTATAGTAGTAAAACGGTCATGTGCCGTTTTATATAGATGCCTCTTTAGCTCAGTCGGTTAGAGCACCTGACTGTTAATCAGGGTGTCGCCTGTTCGAGTCAGGCAAGAGGCGCCAGCAAGCGATGGATATTCTTCCATCGCTTTTTTGTTTATCTGCATCTTTTTCCCCCTTTCTTTACGGTTCTTAAAAAATATCGCCTTGAAGAACCCTAGTGGTTGTGGTATACTTTTATAAGTTTATAGGCGTGGAAAAGGTACTGTGCAGGCTGCACAGTCTTTTCTGCCCACAGACAGGCGCTCCCCGGTCAGAAGACTGCCGTGCAGGAGCGCAATTTTTTCGTTGGTCAAATCAGCAGGCAGGCCGGTGGTCTTGTGCGGCAAACGCAGGGCGGCAGGGCGGCTTGGTGTCGTTTGAATAAATCTTGAGAGTAAAAGGAAACATCTATGCGTTATACCTACGTCCGGCAGCACGATACCACCGACTGTGCGGCTGCCTGTCTGGCCATGGTGTGCCTGCACTACAAAAAGGAAGTTACCATTACCCGCCTGCGGGATATGATGGGCACCGACCTGAAAGGCACCAACCTTGTAGGCCTGCAAAAAGCCGCCAATGAACTTGGTTTTACCACCGCCGCAGTCCGCGTGGACCGCGAAAACTTTCTGAGCGATTTCTCGCTTCCCTGTATTGCACAGGTCATCACCGATCAGGGTCTGGCTCACTTTGTTGTGGTGTTCAAAAAGACCACCATCAAGGATGATGGCGCACGCCGCAAGCATATGCTGCAGGACGCCGAGAGCCGCAAGGAAGAAGAGGAAAAGGGCAAAAAGCATAAGTGCAAGGATTACGTCATCATCGGCGACCCCGGCACGGAACTGAAAAAGATCAGTCTGGACGAGTTCTACAAGAACTTTACCGGTGTTCTGCTGCTTTTGAACCCCACCTCGGAGTTCAAGGGCGGCAAGATTGAAAAGGGCGGCATGATGAAGCGGTATATCAACCTGCTGCTGCCCCAGAAAAAGCTGTTCTTCTACGCCATCCTCAGTTCGATCATCACCACCATTCTGGGCATCGCGTCCTCCATGTTCAATAAGATCCTGATGGACGAGGTGCTGCCCTACGGGTTGAACAGCCTGCTGGTCACATTGATCTTGGTGTTCAGTGTGGTCAGCATTACCAGCACGCTGATCGGCTTTGTGCGCCAATGGGTGCTGATCCATCTGTCCATTAAGATCGATATCCCGCTGATGCTGGGCTACTTCGGGCACATCTTCAACCTGCCCATGAAGTTCTTTGCCACCCGCAAGACTGGTGATATCACCACCCGTTACTCGGACGCAAACACCATCAAATCCATCTTCACCAGCATTGCGCTGAGCCTTGTGATGGACATCTCCATGGCCATCATCACCGGCATCATCCTGTTCCGGATGAACGCCATGCTGTTCTCCATCTCGCTGTTCATGGCGCTGGTCAGCATCCTTCTGGTGCTGGTGTACAAACAGCCTTATAAAAAGATCAACGAAGAGAGCATGGCACAGTCGGCTGCGCTGAACAGCCAGATGATCGAGAGCCTGCGCGGCATCGAGACCGTCAAGTGCAATGCCAACGAGCAGACCGAGCTGGATAATCTGGAACGCGAGTACATGAAGAGCCTGAAGATCAGCCTGCGCTCCAGCCGCATCAGCACCACGCAGGGCCTGATCTCTTCCTTCATCTCCACCGGCTTCAGTATGCTTACCACCTACGTGGGCATCACGCAGGTGCTGAACGGCGAGATGACGCTGGGCGGCTTTATGGCCTTCAGCACCCTGTCCGGCTACTTCACCTCCCCCCTGAGCAACCTGATCGGTCTGCAGATGCAGATCCAGGAAGCCAGCATCTCCATGAAGCGTCTGACCGAGATCATGGACTACCCCTCTGAGTACGAGACCGCCGAGGGTGTGGAGCAGAGCGAGCTGGACAAGGTAGAGGGCGACATCGAGTTCAAGGACGTCACCTTCCGCTACGGCAACCGCGCTCCCGCGCTGGATCACATTAGCTTCACCATTCCCGCCGGTAAAAAGGTGGCGCTGGTGGGCGGCAGCGGCAGCGGCAAATCCACCATTACCAAGCTGCTGCTGAAGTACTACGACCCCGAAGAGGGCGAGATCGACTTCAACGGCGTGAATCTGGCCGAGTACACCCATGATTCGGTGCGCCGCGCCATTGCCTATGTGCCGCAGAACATTGAGCTGTTCAGCAAGACCATCTACGACAACATCCGCATCTCCCGCATGGATGCCACGCTGGACGAGGTGAAGGAAGCTGCCAAGAAGGCCGATGCCCACGAGTTTATCCGTCACCTGCCGCTGCAGTACAACACCTATCTGGAGGAAGCCGGCAACGGCCTGTCCGGCGGTGAGAAGCAGCGTATCGCACTGGCACGCGCCTTCCTGAAGGACTCTAACCTCTACATTCTGGACGAGTCTACCAGTAATCTGGACTTTGCCACCGAGACGCTGATCTTCAACATGATCTACGAGCAGCTGGCAGACCGCTCCATGCTGATCGTGGCGCACCGCCTTTCTACCATCCGTGACTGCGACCTGATCCTTGTGATGGATCACGGCAAGATCGTGGAGCGCGGCACCCATGAGGAACTGCTGGCAAAGGATGGCCGTTATGCCGAACTGTGGAATATGCAGCAGGGCATCTTCCGCAAGCGCAAGTCCGAGCCCGCTCCGCAGGTACCTTCTGCTGTGGTGGAAGAGGACGACGACGGCGAGTCCATCACCTACTGACCGCACCGCATCCGCAGCCTTTGCCCGGATGCAGCATAAGCGCTTTCCCGCTGGGAAACCAAAAAATGCCTCGTTATGGTGTGCCCGGAGGCAGACGCTTCCGGGCACCTTTTTGTTTCGGTTCACATTAAAAATATAACAGGATTAGGGGTAATTTATCATGAATGAGATCAAAGTTGCTGAAAACAAGACCCTCAAGCTGACCAATGTCCTCTCCCGCCTCGTGCGCCCTGAGGAACTGGGCAATCTGCCGGTCATCCTGACCCAGATGCAGAACTTTATGAAGAGCAACGGCGCACAGCCTATCGGCCCGCTGGTGCAGGCGGTAAAGATGGGTACCGGCCCGGATCATGTGCCGGAACTGTACATGATGCAGCAGGCTACCCAGATGATCACCCAGATGGAGCCCGGCTACCACATGGACGCTGTGCTGCGGGTGAAGAACTGTCTGTACGCCCACTACACTGGTCCGATGAGCCACAACCAGCTGGCTACCGCCAAGCTGCAGATCATGGCCTTTGAAAACGACATCAAGCTGACCGGCAACAACTATACCATCTATGTCAATCAGGACGATGACGATGCCGTGATCGACGTATTTATGGAGACCAAATAATTATGACGACAACCATTCAGAACCTTTCGGATCTGCAGGACCGCCGGATCATGATGGACAAAAAGCTGCCCCCCTACGGGTATGCTTTTGTCATTCTGACCGGTCTGTTCATGATTTTTCTGGTGATCTGGAGCACCCAGACCAACCGCATCTATGTCAGCCAGAACAGCGGTGTGGTGCAGGCCGCCAACAAGACCTACATCATGTCCAGCTACTCCGGCTCCATCACCGAACTGTATGTCTCTGAGGGCAGCTATGTGAACGAAGGCGACCTGATCGCCCGGCTGAAGAGCACCGATCTGGATATGCAGAAGGATACGGTCATCCAGCAGATCACCTCCGTGGCGCTCGACCCGACGAACCGCAACATTCCCATCACGATCTCGAACATTCAGGATGTCGTTGTGAACGGCGAGAGCCTCGGCCTCGGCGGTTATCTGGACATCGGCCTGTATGACACCATGGGCGACCTGATCGTCAACCTCATCGGCGCGGTCGTGTTCAGCGTCATCGGCTATTTCCATCAGAAGCACCGCAAAAAGTCCGTTGTGACGCAGTTGTTCGTCCCGCAGGTGGACGAAAAAGAGGAGGATGTGCAGCATGAATGATAAGGAGCACCGCAATCTGGAGCGCGCGGGAAAGGCGGATACGGACCGGATCCTGACGATCCCCAATGTGCTGAGCTTTTTCCGGCTGGCGCTCATTCCCGTGATCATCGTACTGTATGCAAAGAATGAGGTCTGGTGGGCATTCGGCATGCTCGTGCTGTCCGGCGTGACGGATGTCGTGGACGGCTGGGTCGCGCGGACGTATCACATGGTCTCGAATTTCGGCAAGGCCATCGACCCCGTTGCCGACAAGCTGACGCAGATCGCCGTGCTGCTGTGCCTCATGCCTATGAAGTGCTGGTGGGTCGTCGGCATTCTGGTTTTGAAAGAGGTCTCCATCGGCATCATGACGCTCCTGACCCTGCACCACACCGGCATGGTCTACGGCGCGGGCTGGTACGGCAAGCTGTGCACGGCCGTGATCTACCTTTCCATGTTCGTCCTGATGCTCTGGCGGACGGCGCCGGACTGGTTCCTGTATGCGGATGCCGCGCTCTGCGCCTGCCTGATCCTGCTGGCGTTTGTGAAGTATGCCATCCGCTACGGCGGCATTCTGCGGGAGGCGCGCGCAGACGGCGCGCGGAAGCAGGCATGAATGCGCCGATCCTCTCGTTTTTTGCGGCACATGCCCCGCGGCAGGCGCTGCACCGCGGCCGCAGGAGGCGCTTCTTCCGCTGCCCGGCCTGCAGAGCCGTGCAGATCGTCCCGGCAGGCTGCGGCCAGACGAAGATCGTCTGCCGCAAATGCGGAGAGATCTTCTTACGGAGAACCTGAATAATGACGGACCGCCTCGGAACACCCTTCGAAAGGAAGGTGCTCCGGGGCGGTTTTTCTGTAAGAGAGCTTTCAGACAGTTTAGCAAGCAGACGATTCAGTTTCCTGCACTGCGCTGATAGCCCGTTATCAGAATGTACGGGTTTTCCTGCGGGTCTAGCCACAAGAGTGTGTTTACCATATCGGCTTCGGGAAGCCCGATGCAGCCTCCCGTTGCACCCTTGCTGCAATGAAAGAATATTGCACAGCCGCGTTCCGGAATGGTATAGGGAGCAGTGTTAAAACGGATGACACAAGCATATGCATAGGCACTCTGATAGTCTTCCAGATGCTCAACATCATCGCTCCACAGATCGAGGATGGACGGGTCGTCGCGTTCCTGCCACGAATTAAAGTAAATGGAATCTTCGTCACATACCCAATCTGAGCTTGGCGTAACGTCTCGCCATGGCATCTTCAGTCCATCTGGCTTTGGAGAATTTCCGAAAGCCAAACCCAGCGACCAGAGTCCCGCAGGAGATGTGTTGCTCCCGCGTTTGCGTCCGT
>OGDU01000721.1_pt1 | contig 31048 bp, 23 predicted proteins | sample 1570371 | NCBI WGS metagenome assembly OGDU01 (sample SAMEA2581977, study PRJEB24529) | metagenome | biome: Human gut stool | place: China | collected 2011
GTAGTTCCCGCCAATCAGAACCACGACACCTCCTCCGGCATTGGTCAATTCCGTGTTGGTCACTTCAATCTTGCAATTGCGTGCAGAGAATAGGTGCTCTCCCATATTCGTGATTTGGGAATTGCTTAGTTTCAGTTTGGATTCGTCCGGTGACGACTTTTCGAATGTCAGTCCTGTTTTTCCGTTTCGCACGATGACATTGTCCATAATGTTATGGTAGCTTTCCGGACGGAAGAAAATCCCTCCCCATTGTGATGGTGTCCGGTCGTAGGGCAGGATGTCGTTCAGTATGAAATCCAGACGGTCTCCGCGGAAGACAATCGGATTTTCGCGTGTCCCTTTGGCCAGCAATGTCCCGTATGTAATGACTTTCGCTGTGTCGTGCATATAGAAGATAGCGCCCGGATCGATGTTGAGCGTGATGTTGGGAGAAATAACCAGACTGTCATATATAAGGTAGGGCCGTTCGGCTGTAAAATGCGTGTCTTGTGTCAGGATAAGCCCGTTTTTATACAGGTTTACATTTTGCCCGTATGCTTCGAGGCGGACAGACTGTTTGACTCCGTTTGTGGTGAAGATGATGGAATCGTCCACCAGCAGCGGCTGGTTGGATGCGTTCGGATTGACGGTCACTTCCACAAAAACATACAAGCTGTCGTCCGCCTGTATCCTTACATCCTGGAAATGGTCGCCTTTGCGCCCGTCCACATTGATGCGGAAACCGGTTTCTTCGCCGCTTGCCAGCATGATCTCGCTGATCAGCAAAGGTTGGTCATTGCGGTTATAGATCATGAACTCTTTGGTTGCGGAGCCTATTGTGGTGAATACCGTATCGAAAGAAAGTGTGTCAACCGAGAAACTCAGCCGATGGTTGGGGTTATTCGAATAGTTTTCGTCCAGCCCGTCACACGACAACAGGTTGAGCACTATAAAGAATAATATGAGTAACGGAGCGGCTAATTTTTTCATTTCATTAATTATTAATAGTCCAGGTAAACTGTTATTTACCATATAATGTCAATAAGAAAACAAATTTATTATAAATAAGTTTTCGGGCATTAACATAAAAAAAGAGGAAAAACATCTGTTGAATGTTAATCCTCTTTTATAACGAGAAATGTATCGATTTATTTTGCAGGGATGTTCTTTAATAGTTCGAGTAAGTGAGACCACCACAATCCAACGGTATCAATCTGTATGCGTTCGTTGGGGGAATGGACATCCCGAAGCGTCGGTCCGAATGAGATCATATCCAGATTCGGATATTTTTCTAGGAACAAGCCGCATTCCAGTCCTGCATGGATCGCCATTATTTTTGCATCTTTGTTAAACAAACGTTTATAGGTCTCCTGTGCCACTTTCAGGATCTTTGAATCCGGGTTAGGCGCCCAACCCGGATAGCCGTCGCCGTGAGTTACCTGTGCACCGGCTAACTTGAAAACAGATGCGACCTGGTTGGCAATCATGTTCTTGCAAGACTCGATGGAGCTGCGCTGGCTTGTGCCGACAATGATTGTGCTGTCATCTCCCATCTTGACAGAAGCCAGGTTGGTGGAGGTTTCCACCAGCCCTTCGATGTCGTGGCTCATGCCGATCACGCCATGCGGGCAGGCATGTAAAGCCAAAATCAGTTTTTCGGCATCATAGTCGCTGATGTATTTGTCCGGACGGTCGGTCGATGCCATTGTTATCTGTACGTTCGGGTCTACATGTTTCAGTTCGTTTTCGATATCTGCTGTGAAATGGTTCAGCAGAATACGGGCTGCTTCCTTTTCTTCCGGATACAGGCCGATGGTCGCTTGCGCTTCGCGGGCGATAGCGTTGCGGAGGTTACCGCCGTGGATGAAGCAAAGGTTGAAATCGGCTTGATTTTTCAACAGGTACAGGTAGCGCACCAGAATCTTGTTGGCATTGCCCAACCCTTTGTGTATTTCGCCACCGGAATGTCCGCCGTTCAAGCCTTTCACTTCGATTTTGAAGTATTGCATGTTCGGATTGGTGTCACGCGGTTCGTAATGGAACACCGCTTGCGTATCTTTGCCGCCTGCGCATCCCATAAAGATTTCACCTTCGTCTTCGCTGTCGAGGTTCAGCAGGATATCGCCTGTCATGAATCCTTTTTCGAGTGCTTTGGCTCCGGTCAGCCCGGTTTCTTCATCTACGGTGAAAAGGCATTCGATCGGTCCGTGCTCGATATCATCGGACGCGAGGATAGCCAGTTCGGCGGCTACACCGATGCCATTGTCTGCCCCCAGAGTCGTACCGTTGGCGCGAAGCCAGTTCCCGTCGACGATTGTTTCGATCGGATCATGGTCGAAATCATGTGCGGTTCCATTATTCTTTTCGCAGACCATATCCATGTGGGATTGCAAAACGACTGTCGGCAGGTTTTCTTTGCCGGGAGTAGCCGGTTTAGACATCAGGATGTTGCCTACGGCATCTTTTTTGATCGCTATTTTATACTGTTTGGCGAATGATTCAAGAAACTCGATCATTTTTCCCTCCTTCTTTGAAGGACGGGGCACTTGTGTTACCTGGTGGAAGAACTTCCATACGATAGTAGGCTTTAAATCAGTAATCTTCATAATGTTACAATGTATTATAGATGTTACTCTATAGTTAATAATACCACTGCAAACAGGGGGTTGTATGAAAAAAAGTACAATTAAATATCAAAAACATACTTTCCAATCACTTAAACTCTTATATTTGCGTCCACAAATATAGAGAAAATGCTTACAACGTTATTGATTACTGTCATAATTCTTGTTATTTGTGTTGTGTTGCTCAGTGTAAAAGTGATTTTCAAAAAGGGAGGGAAGTTTCCGAATACACACATTGAAGGTAATGCGGCACTAAGGAAGAAAGGTATATGCTGTGCTAAAACCCAGCATAAGAGAGATAGTTTGCGGAAGAATCTATATGATAAAATAAAAGAAATAGAAGAATAAAATAAAATAAAGATTTAATTTACACTTTATGAAGAACATTAACTACGTTATTAATGGTGTGCTCGCGGTAGCTGTCATAATCCTGTTTGTTATGCAGTTTTCCAGTAAAAAAGAATCCACAGTAGCTCCGGCTTTCACAACGGAGGGAGATTCTACCAATCTGCTCCCTGTAGCATATGTAAATGTAGACTCTCTTTTATCGAATTACAACTATTCGAAAGATTTGAATGAACGTATTCTCAAGATGCAGGAAGACTATCGTTTAGATATGACTCAGCGGTCAAATGCCTTACGGACAGAATTAAATGATTTTCAACGTAAATATGAAGCCAATGCTTTCCTTACTACGGAAAGAGCGCAGCAGGAAGGAAACCGTTTGCAGAAAAAGCAGGAGGAACTTCAGAACTATGCGGCTAAGAAAGAACAAGAGTTGGCTGCCAAGCAGATGGAACTGAACGGACAGCTTCGCGATACGATCGTCGCCCAGTTGACGACTTTCAACCAGACAAAAGGTTATCAGATCATTTTCAGCAATACAATGGGTGACAACATTTTGTTATCTAATCCGGCATACGACATCACTGCCGAATTTCTCGAAGTGCTGAATAAGAACTACTCTTCCGGTAAGTAAGGAATAAAACATATAGATATATACGAAAGGGCTGTCCCGCAGGGGGCAGCCCTTTTTGATTGTGGCCCTAAGGATTCCTTGGGGGGGATAATGCTATGCATTAGACCTTGTAACCCTATGCTTTAGCTATTGCAAAGCTATGCTTTACGGCAAGTGAAGCATGCTTGTTTTTGTTTACCTTTGTTTGGACTTCCGGAGTTTCTTCTTGATCCAGAAATAGTAACCGGTTATGGCAAAGACAGCCCCTAAGAGCGAAACCAGACAGCTTAATATCCGGGTTGTCAATCCTCCCCATGTTCCGGCATGAACGGAATAGATCCATCCTCTTATTTTGGCGGATTTAGGGAGGTCCTTGTATAATTGAATTTCAGTGATCTTGCCGGTAGCCGGGTCAAAGGAATAACGGTCGCTTCCTCTTGTATTTCCATAGGCAGCGGTAGAAACGGTTGCCGATCCGTCTTGGATGGAGATCGATTTATATTCCGGATAACGGCTTTGTAAATCGGCCAAGACTTCGGACCATTGTGTGTAATCGGTTTTGGGATGTTTCTTCGAACCTCTTTCACCTGCTGTTTTTTGGGGGACGGCAGATGTCGGAGCGTGCGTCTGTTTAGATGTTGTGCTGATGCCGAACGCGGTATAGAACGCGTCACGATACCAACCGAACGACCAGGTTAGACCAGTCAATGCCAGGATAAGCAAAAGTAAAGCTGCATAGAAACCTCCGGAGACATGTAGATCGTACAGGAAGCGGAACCAGCCGGCTTTTGTTCTGATTTTGAACCGGTTTTTCAGTGCTTTCCTGTTTCTCGGATACCAGATGACAAGACCACTTATGATAATAATGGCCAGTACCAGGGTTGAATATCCGACAATAGTTTTACCCCAAGCGAAACTTCCATCCCGTTTATATTCGTCCAACAGCCAGCGGTGAAGGCGCATTATCTTCATGAAGAACCCTTTTCCATCGTCTATGCCGGTAATTTCTCCGGTGTAGGGATTGATAAAGCAAGCAGCCTTTTTTCCGGGTAAAATCAGTTGGTAGGTCCGTTTGGGGTCGGAGGAAACCCGTATCCCGTTTATTTTGATGGAATCGGGAAGTTGCTGACCGGCGGCGCCCATGAGCACCGCCGGCGAAAGCATTTCGCCTTTTACCTCTTTGACAAAATAACGGGAAGGATAGCAAAGCTCCAGTATCTCTGTTTCGAATACCAGGATGGCTCCTGTCAGACAGACGATCGCGATGATAATACCGAAGGGTATCGATAACCATAAATGTATTTTCGCAAAGAATTTTTTCATTGGGCTGTCAGTTTGCCGATACCGGTTATTTGGGTTGCTTCGACTGTTACACCTTTCGTAGCACTGGCGTTAGTCGGGTCGATCTTGTAGATTGCAGGGTTCCCGTCGGTTGTCGTTACAGCGATGTAAGCCTTGCCGTTTTCAACATGTATCGTGTTTCCGAAACCGGAAATTATATCGGTTGAAGGAAGTCCGCTCACGTAAGTCAATTTTTCGGCTCCGGCTTTGAATACGGCCAACTGATTGGCTGTATAGCCTGTTTCACTGAAAGGACGGTCATACATCAGCAACAAGAAATAATCTTCTGTTATATGCCAGCTGCGAAGGAAGGAGTTGCCGTTGCTCTGTGCCTCCAGGTTGCAGTAGTAATCGTCGAAATCTTCGCTTCCATTCGGGATGCGCACCACACCGGCCGGCAAGTTGGTTTGTTGGCGCGGGTCGGTCATCGTTTTGGCATATGATGGTGAGAATACATAGATGTCGCCATTATCGGCGGCCCAGATCATCTGGTAATATTGCGATTTGAAACGGCCGCAAGCGTAACTGATTTTATCAGTCTTGATGATTTTCTTATTTGTAAATGTTTCATCGTCGAAGATGGCGACCCAACAGGAATTCGGATACTGTGTCCACAATAGCTCGTCTTTTTCGTAAGCGCTACTGTTCGAACCACCGGATTCGGTTTTCACCAAGTCTTCGTTACCCGGCAGAATCCATTTCCCGTTTCCGTCTTTTGTCCCATACTGGCTTAATCCCATCGGTACGGCTACGCTATAGATCTTGCTGTTATGTTCCAAGATACCTGCCAGCGTTACATATTCGCCATTGCCCAGAAAGTTTTCGGACAGGTAGGCTTTGTTCTTCGTGTCGTTGTCCGTTTTTGTCTCGGCTGCGACATCCAAAAGGGAGACCAGGAATGATTGGGGGACGTAGCCGTTCTCGTCCGCCCATTCCGTCGGACCGTCACCCGAAGAAAGAGTCATGATATACTTGTCATAAATGCCGTAAGTCGTAAATCGTTTGACCTTATAGCTTTGTGAGCGGGTTTCAAGTTCTCCGTCCGCATTCAGGATATACGAGCGTGTGTCCCCGGCATTTCCCTGATTGTAAGTCAGGCCGTACAAATACTGGTCTTTATAGAAAACCCATTGTGTGGCTCCGTCATTCACGAGGCCGTTGTTCAATGTCGTGATGGTCCCTTCGTCCACACTTTCGGCTGTAAGCAGTATGTTGGTCGTATTTCCGGATGCCGTTGTAGAAGCAGGGATTACGAATGTGTTTTTGATTTCGCCTTTCCCTCCTTCGTCTGGTGCCGGGATATCGTTGTCACTACAGGAAGTAAACAGTCCACCCGTCAGCATAACTGCGGCAATACCGGTTAATAAATGATTCTTTTTCATCTTGCAATAAATGTATTTATATTTAGTAACTGTGATAATTGAATTAATTTCCGAAATAAACTCTTACTTTACCGTAGAAAGCGCGTCCGGCTTTCTGCAAACTAAAATTATCGTACAAGTTTTCGTTTGTAAAGTTGCGGCACTCTAACGACACGTTGTACCGTCCGTTCTGAAGGCTGTAGGAAAGAGTTAGATTATGGGAGAACTGATTCGGTACGACATAGTCATTGTTTTTCGATCCGATAGCAGACGAATAGTAAGTAAAGCTATGCAGGTATTGATTGTCGTAAGTAACAGTCAGCACATTGCCTTTTTTCCAAAGGTTACGCCAATAGAACGATATGTCGGAATCCGCAAACCGGTAGGGAAGGTTAGGCATCCGTTCTCCATAGGCCAGGTTTTCGGCACTGCTGGTAATGGAGGTTTTCATTTTGTCGCGTACGTCCATTTGGGTAAAGTTACCGCCTACGCTCACCCAGTTTGCGAAGTTGTAGCGGATGGACAGATTAAATCCCTTTGTCTCGACTTTGCCGTAGTTGATATAGGTTGCCGCTTGCTTGCCGCCACTCAAATCTGTGATGTTACGTTGTATGTAATCTTTCGTATTGCGGTAGACCACTCCACCTTCCACATACAAGGTATGTTTTCCGAATGTCTTGTTGTAGCTCAGGTTGAGGTTTATATTGTCGCTATTTTCCGGTCGGATGCTCAGTTCGCCCATTTCCAGGTCTTCGTCACCGAACATCTCTTCGATGGTCGGCAGGCGATAAGCTTTTTCGTAAGACAGCTTGGCTTGCAGGCCTGTCAAGATGAAGTAGGTTCCGGCCGCCCCGTATCCGAATGAGTTGACAGAACGTGTTTTGCGTACGTATTCGTCCTGCGTGCTTGATGTTGCCATCGGGCCTGCTACAAATTGGTTGTAGTATTTTCCGAAAGCGGAAAAGTTCCAGTGTTCGGACGGCATCAACCGGTAGGAAAGGCCTGAAATGTTTTTACGGGTTTCTTTGGCAATGGCGCTTTTCATCTCTTCGGCTGCAAGCAGGGAGGTATTGGAGCGATGGAAAGTGTTCAGCACATGATTGAAGGTAAATGTATGCATTTTACCGACCCGGTAATTGAGTGTCAATGTGCCGTTCCAGTTATTGTTGTCTGCCCGTGAATGCTGTCTTGACTGTTCTCCGGCGGAGTTCATCAGGTGCTTTTCTCCACGCCAGTTGTATTCATAAGAAGAAGTGTCTACGTTGGTTGTCAGGTTTTTATTGTAGTTGGCAGTCAGCACGATGTCCAGCCCTTTTGTGAACAGATCGCGTTTGCCATATTCCAGTGAGGGCATCAGAGAGTGTCCTTTGCGGTGTTTTTGCCCGTAAACGATTTCCTGGCGCACACCGGTCTGTATGTCCTGATACATATTCGAATAGGTGAAACCCAGCAACAGGCGGTCCGCCCATTTCTTGTCTACGATCCCCAGTTTGCCGATGACGACTTCATTGTGGTAGGTATCGTTGAAACGTTTCACCCGTTCCTTCTTGCTTCTGTCGATGCTTCCGGTCTCGAAGTTTTCCACCGGAGCGTTCACGTAGTAATCATTATCCGAATAGTTTTGGAAGGCATTGATTTCGTAAGTGAATCCGTTTTTGAACGTCTGTCCGAAATTCACGTAAGACTTGTGCGTATTGAAAGAGCCATAGGAATAGGAGGCATCTAAAAACCATCTGTCCCGCTTCTTTTTAGTGATGATGTTGATCACGCCTCCGATTGCATCCGTACCGAAGCCTACTGGGACCACGCCTTTGTAGATTTCGATGCGTTCGGCAAAGTTAACCGGGATGTTGTTCAGCCCGAACGAACTTCCCACACCTTCCTGCGGCACGCCGTCGATAAATATTTTTACGTGCTTGCCACTGAAACCGTCCAGCGTAAGTTGCATGTCCGAACCGACACCCCCGGATTCACGAACCTTCATTCCCGGAGCTTTCGCCAGTGCCTCGCTCAGGCTTTTGTTGGAATTTTGCAGTTCTTTCGTATCGAGTGCTACGGCATTGAATGCCGAACGTTTCAAACGGCTTATTCCGTTTGAGACAACGACCACTTCGTCCAGTTCCGTCGATTGCGGAGTGATGGTGATATTCTGTCTGGTCCTTTCTCCACCGGTAAGTTTCACCGGTTTCTCAACAGTCTTGTAACCGATGGCAGATACGACTAACGTGTAGTCGCCAGCCGGAGCTTTCAGATGGTAAATACCTTGTTCGTTGGTTGTTCCGCCGTATGTGGTACCTTTCAGGTAGACCGTTGCGAAATCAACGGTTTCTTTTTCCGTGGATATGATTTTACCTGAGATCATCGCCCTGTCCTGAGCGGAGGCGGATATTACAGCCAAGAGGAATATGAATAAACCGGAAATTTTTAGAATAGTCGCTTTCAATTTATAAAGAGTTTTGTATCGTTAATAAAACGCTGCAAAGTTCCTTATAAATAGAAAGCGCATCAATCGCGGATTTTAGGTAATTTTATTGTCCCTGTAATTGTAATTTAGACAATACGTCTAACTATATGTAGGTATTTTTCGTTTTTAGTTTTCTTTTTTAGGGGTGACAAATGCCGTGTATAACTGAAGCAGGGCTGAAATAGTCAGGCAAATCATCCATTCTTTCCGTCCGCTGAACATCAGGGCGGAGGCGAATATACACAGCAACCCGGCAAATATGTTGTAGCGGTGCAATCTGCGCCTGCGAAAATCCATATCTTGGGTAGGCATTGTCAGATAACTGACCGCTATACCGGCAGCCCCGACGGCGAACAGGTAAGGAGCTGCAACCGGCAATGCCAGATATAATCCCGCACCGGCGAGCAACAGCAGGGCGGAGATATTGAAAACGATCGTTCTTGTTTTTTCGTTCATTTATTTGTTCTTAATGATATATACATCCTCGTTCGGCTTTTTCATGAAGTATTCTTCACGGGCAAAACGCTCGAGCCCTTCCTTGTCCGTATGCAGATCGTTCAGCTTTTTGCTGTTGATTTCGATCTCCTTCTGGTAATGCTTGATTTCCTTTTCCAGGTTACGAATCTTTTCATCGTATGTATAACGCTTGTACAGACTGCTATCGCCCATTATGAATGTCAGGGCGAAGAACACGATGGTTACCAGCCAGTAGGCATTGATCCTGGATAGATACTTGTTGTAAAAGTCTTTTATGCGTGACATAGGAACTTCGTTTTTGCAAAGGTAAATGAATTATTTTGTTTATCTTTGTCTTGTTAATAAAAAAGCAGAGAATGGATAATTATATTGTATCGGCAAGGAAATACCGTCCTTCTACTTTTCGTAGTGTGGTAGGACAGAAGTCCGTGACAACTACACTTAAGAATGCAATACAGAGTAACAAGCTGGCTCATGCCTACCTCTTTTGCGGTCCCCGTGGAGTGGGCAAGACTTCTTGTGCCCGTATCTTTGCCAAGACGATCAATTGTCTGAATCCGACTGCCGACGGGGAAGCCTGTAACGAATGCGAATCCTGCAAGGCCTTCAACGAGCAGCGTTCTTATAATATCCATGAACTCGATGCCGCCTCCAACAACTCGGTCGATGACATCCGTGCCCTGATCGACCAGGTGCGCATTCCGCCTCCAATCGGAAAATACAAGGTCTTTATTATCGATGAGGTGCATATGTTGAGTTCGGCGGCTTTCAATGCATTTCTGAAAACATTGGAGGAACCGCCCCATCATGCTTTGTTCATTCTGGCTACGACGGAGAAGCATAAGGTGTTGCCGACCATCCTGTCCCGTTGCCAGATATACGACTTTTCGCGTATCTCGATTGCCGATATGGTGGAGCATCTGGAATACGTATCTTCCTGCGAAGGAGTGACGGCTGAACCGGAAGCCCTGAATGTGATTGCCCAGAAAGCGGATGGCGGTATGCGCGACGCGTTGTCCATCTTCGACCAGGTAGTCAGTTTTACAAATGGGAATATTACCTATCAGGCTGTTATCGATAACCTGAACGTCCTGGATTATGAATATTATTTCCGGTTGACGGATGCGATGCTTTCCGGGAACGTCCGGTCTGCCATCCTGATCTTGAACGATATATTGAGCAAAGGATTTGACGGGCAGAATATCATAACTGGCCTGGCATCGCATTTCCGTGATTTGCTGGTCTGCAAGGATGAGGCTACTTTGATCCTGTTCGAGGTCGGCGCTTCTATCCGTGAACGTTATAAGGAGATGGCGAAGCGCTGTTCCGACGGGTTGTTGTTCAAGGCGATCGAGCTGGCAAATACATGTGACCTGAATTACCGGGCCAGCCGGAATAAACGCCTGTTGTTGGAACTTACGCTTATCCAGCTTTGTCAGTTAAGCAGTGCCGGACAACCGGCCGATGATAAAAAAAAAGGGCTGATTGAGCCGATAGCATCCAACGGGCCGGGCCAGGCCCCTGCTCAATCAGGACAGGTTGTAACGGCTCAGCAGACGTATACCGTACAATCTGCCCCTCCTTTGCAACGTCCGGTACAATCTCCGCAGGAAATGACCGGAGCGACTCCCCGCCAGCAGGTCGTTTCCACTCATGTGCCGCCTTCTCCGACTCTTATTCCGCAGGCCCCTCCGGCATCGGCGCCCAAGAGAGTGGCGCGTCCGCCCCAGTTCGGTACATCCATTAAGGAGATTGGCGTAGAGCATCCGAAAGCGCAGGCTGTGACACAGACTGCTACCGTGGTACAGGAAATGCAAAGTCCTTTCAGCCAGGAAGCATTGGTTCATTATTGGGATGCGTATGCTTCCGCTATCGACAAGAAGGTATATCTGAAAAATACGATGATCAATTGCAAGCCGGCCTTGCAGGATAATTATTATTTTGAAGTCTGTGTGCATAACCCCGGCCAACAGGATGAGTTGACGAATAATTGTATCGATATATTGAGTTATCTGCGGATGCAGTTGAAGAATACCCGTATTCAGATGCGTGTCCGTATAGATGAAACGAACCAGAAGCATTTGGCCTATACGTCGGCAGAGAAGTATGAACACCTACTGAACATAAATCCGGTTTTGGCAAAGTTGAAGGATGAGTTTAATCTGACACTCGACTAAATAGTTGAAAGGTGAAAGTTGAAAGTTTGATTTATATTTCTTTTCACCTTTCACCTTTCACCTTTCACCTGAATTTACATTTCCCTGATCCAAATATTACGGAAACTGATCGGTTCGCTGGGGTCGCCATGAGACTGCAAACGGATCGGGCCTGCTCCGTGTTTTACGACTTTTGGGAAACCGATGTATTCCGTTGTACCCAGGATAGTCGTGTTATTCTGCAATACGATGCCGTTCTGGATGACTGTAACGCGCGGCGGAACACGATAAGTACCGTCTTCCTTGAAGATAGGAGCGGAATAGATAATATCGTAAACATTCCATTCACCCGGCTTGCGCATGGCATTTGCCAAAGGAGGCGTTTGTTTGTAGACGCTGCCGGTCTGTCCGTTCACGTATGTCTCGTTGTTATAGCAATCCAGCACCTGGATTTCATACATGTCTTGCAGGAAGATGCCGCTGTTGCCGCGTCCTTGGCTTGTGCCGGTGATGTTTTCCGGTACGCACCATTCGATATGCAACTGGAAGTTCTCGAATTTCTGTTTTGTCAGGATGTCGCCTTTCTTCTTGTCTACAGTGAAAACGCCGTCTTTTACGATCCATTCGGCGGGGCCGCCCTTAGCGTTTTGCCAAGCGGAAAGGTCTTTTCCGTCAAACAGGACGATGGCATCGGAAGGGGCGCTGTTTGTCTTGATGTCACCCGGAGTGACTACTTTCGGTTGCGGAGTCCAGTATTCAGACATTCCCGGTTTCATTTTTTCCTGTTCGGGGTACTGTTTTTGCGCGCTTGCACTGACACAAGCTGTACAAGCCAATGCTGCCAAAGCAGTCTTCATTGTAATACTTTTGTTCATGGTCTAAATTGTTTTATATATAGGTTTAGAATTTATTGCTTGCAAAGGTAATGGATTAATTAAGACTATAAAATTGAAAACAGGAAATTAAGAAATAAAAAATAGATGTAAGTGTATTCGGTTCCCGGCGTTGTCGGGGATAAAATACGCTTACATCTAATTGGCTGGTTAATGGAAAAGCTGTGCGTGCTTTTTTATTTTGCATGATGGTTGAAAAGCCGTTGTTCTGCCAGCTTCTCATATTTAGTGCCCGGCCGGCCGTAATTGCAATACGGGTAAATGCTGATTCCGCCGCGCGGAGTGAAGATACCGGTCACTTCGATGTATTTGGGGTTCATCAGGCGGATAAGGTCTTTCATGATGATATTGACACAATCCTCATGGAAAGCCCCGTGGTTGCGGAAACTGAACAGATATAATTTCAAGCTCTTGCTTTCCACCATTTTTACATCGGGAATATAATCGATGTAGATGGTTGCAAAGTCCGGCTGGCCTGTCATCGGGCACAGGCTTGTAAATTCCGGGCAGTTGAAGTGTACCCAGTAATCATTGTCCGGATGCTTGTTTGTAAACGCTTCCAGTACTTCCGGGGCATAGTCCTGTTTGTATACGGTTGAACCGCCTAACAGATGTAGTTCGTTTTCATCTTTTCTTGTATCCATGATGTCTTTTTGTTATTCTTGTAAACGATGGTTTATCGGCGTCTTTTTAAATATTTCTCCAAACCTTCGCGGCGTAGTTTGCAGGCGGGGCAATGGCCGCAGCCTTCTGCCATGATGCCGTTGTAGCAGGTGAGGGTCTGGGTCCGTACAAGGTCGAAGACTCCTAATTCGTCCGCAAGTTCCCACACTTCGCTTTTGTCCCGGTCCATCAGGGGCGTGTGGATCACGAACCGTTCGTCCATCGCCAGGTTCAGGGTGACGTTGAGGGAGCGGACGAATGTATCGCGGCAATCGGGATAACCGCTGAAATCGGCTTCCGACACTCCGGTTACCAAGTTGAAGATTCCTTTGCTGCGTGCCAGGATCGCTGCGAAGGTCAGGAATACCATGTTACGTCCCGGAACGAAGGTGTTCGGGTAGCTGTCTGCCGGTTTTTCCTGATCCATTGAAATGCCGGTGTTTGTCAGCGAACAGTTCGGGTCGAGCTGGCTGATCAACGACACGTCCAACAGTTGGAAGGGAACGTCGGCATCGGCTGCAATTTTTCGTGCAACCTCTATTTCCAGGGAATGTTTTTGCCCGTATGTAAAACATACGGCTTCTACGCGAGAAAAGTGCTTCTTGGCCCAGAACAGGCAGGTCGTGGAGTCTTGTCCACCGGAGAAGCATACCAAAGCGGCTTCTTTTTTATGTTTCATATCTTTCTTGTTTTTAGTACGTGGTTTAGCAAGCACACGGAAAAGGAGACATTCCTTTTCGGGTGCAAAGATACCTTTTTTGTTGACAATTGACAATTGATTGTTGACAATTGGGAAGAATATATATTGCACAATATGTGTGATTTTGTGCGGCACATTTTTATTAAAAGTGTGCAATGTTTGAAAAAAGTATTTATCTTTGCCGCCGTTTTGTAATTAAGAAAAGTAAAACATGAAGAAAAAAGTAGTAGTAGGTGCGGCATTGATGATGATGCCTTTGGTTTCTTTCGCTGGTGGATATTTGACGAATACGAATCAGCATGCAGCCTTTTTAAGGTCACTTTCGCGAGGTGCTGCAATTGATATAGATGGTGCTTTGTCTAACCCGGCGGGTCTTTCTTTCTTGCCGACAGACGGTTTCCGTGTCGGTGTGAGTATCCAAAGTGCTTTCCAGACTAGGGATATAGATGCCTCTTTTGGTACATATAATGGTTTCGACCCGGTAAATAAAGTGCCGACAGTAAGCGATGTCCCCTATAAAAAATATTACAAAGGAAAGGCGGCCGCTCCTGTGATTCCGAGTGTTTTTGCGGCTTACAAAAAAGGTGATTGGACCATCTCCGGTTTCTTTGCCATTACGGGTGGGGGCGGTAAGGCATCGTTTGACGATGGCCTGCCGATGTTCGAATCGGCAGCTATGGCTGGTATATTCCAGGAAAGTCTGGGGAAGTATATAAAGACGGGCGGTAAAAGTCCCATCGTTACGCCGGATATGTATACTATTAACAGTGCGATGGACGGAAAACAGTATATTTATTCTCTGCAACTTGGCTTGTCATATAAGATCACGGATTGGCTTTCTGCCTTTGCCGGAGGCCGGATGAACTATTTTTCAGGAAACTATGACGGGTATCTGGATGCGAAGCTGAAAAAGGATTTTGGTGGAACAGACTTGATGAATTTGGCTTTGGATTGCGATCAGACAGGTTGGGGGCTGACACCGGTTTTGGGGGTTGATGTTAAATACGGTAAATTCAATTTCGGGGCTAAATATGAGTTTAAGACGAACTTGAACATCGAAAACAATACCAAGAAGTTGGATTATCCTGATAGTGCGGAAGACTTGATCGGCCCTTACAAGCACGGTGTGAATACGCCGAACGATATTCCTTCCATGCTTTCGGTGGCAGCCTCTTATCAGTTTTTACCCATGTTGAAGGCTTCTGTAGAGTATCATTTCTTTGATGACAAGAAAGCGGGCATGGCCGGTGGAAAACAGAAAGAATTGGAAAGAGGTACGAATGAGTATCTATTTGGTATTGAATGGGACGTGATCAAGAGATTGACCATTAGTGGTGGCGCTCAAATTACGGATTATGGTTTGTCTGATAATTTCCAAAGCGATGTTAGTTTCTCCTGTGACTCTTATTCGTTGGGCTTTGGTGCTAAGGTGATGCTGAGCGAAAAGATGGCATTGAATGTGGGGTATATGTGGACAAATTATCATGATTATACAAAGAAATCGGAGAATTATTGCGGTACAAATCTCCCCGGTACGAATGTCTATAGCCGTACCAATAAAGTGTTTGGCTTAAGTTTGGATTACGCTTTCTAAACCTAAAAAAATCTATATCAGCTTGAAAAGGGAAGTTGCCTGTCGTGCGACTTCCCTTTTTTGATTTTCTGTCTTTCAAGCGGACAGTATGGGGCCCTATTGGTCGGTGTCCGTAACCCTATTGGTTAGTGCTCGTAACTCATAGGGTTAGCCACTGTAAAGCATAGCTTTAGTATCTGCATAAAAAAAGAGGATGTGTCATGCACACCCTCTTTCTTAATTATTGTTTTGCTTGTCTTGATTACAACTGGATCCAGCGGACGAAAGCGAAGTCCATGCGATGAGGCAATTCTTTGTTCACAGGGTAAACGCGGAAGCCCATCTTGTGAAGGCCTGCTTCGCTTGAAGCTGTTTTCAGTTCGAAGAACAGTTTGGAACCTTCTTCTTTTATCAGCTTGAATTGTTCTGTCGCCAGTAATTCCAACTGATGGTTATCCGGATTTTCTTTTGTGACAACCATTTCTGCTCCCAACATACCTTTCAGTTCATGGCGGTCGATAACCAGATTGAAGTTATATTCTTTGCCGACAACCGGACCGTCGATGGCCAAGTCCTGGCTGCATGTAAACGATTCTACCTGGAAGCTATCCCAATGTTCTGCCACTTCTTCTTTCCAGGCAGCGATTGCTTTGGCTTCGGCAAAGCCGTTTTCGTGCAAGTGAGCGGAACGGGTTGCCAACTTGTTGTAGAAGCGGTCGATATAGTCGTCCAACATACGTTTCATCGTATAGTCGGGAGCGATTTCGGACATCGAATTCTTGATGTACTGGATCCATTCGGGAGAGTAGCCCTTGCTGTTTCTTGCATAGTAAGTCGGGATAATCTCTGTTTCCAGTATGTGGTAGATAGTAGCGGCATCCAGCTGATCCTGATACTGCTGGTTTTCGTAAGTACGCTTGTCGGTCAATGCCCAACCTGCACCCTGTTTATAACCTTCATACCACCATCCGTCCAATACGGAGAAGTTCAGGACACCGTTCATCTCTGCTTTTTCGCCGGATGTACCGGATGCCTCCAGAGGACGGGTCGGAGTGTTCAACCAAACATCGACACCTGCGATCAGGTGACGAGCCAGACGCATATCGTAGTTTTCCAGGAAGATGATCTTTCCTAAGAATTCCGGACGGCGGGAAATCTCGACAATATGTTTGATCAAGCCCTGTCCGCCACCATCGGCCGGGTGGGCTTTACCGGTGAATACGAACTGGATCGGATATTGTTCGTTGTTTACGATCTTGGCCAGACGGTCCAGATCTGTGAACAGCAAGTGGGCACGTTTGTAAGTTGCGAAACGGCGGCCGAAACCGATCAGCAAGGCGTTCGGGTTGATTTTGTCCAGGATAGAGACAACCTTTGCAGGATCTCCTTGGTTTTTCAGCCAGTTTGTCTTGTATTGATTCTTGATATATGTAATCAGTTTGTTCTTCAATGTCTTGCGGATAGACCAAATTTCTTCGTCGGCAACATTCTGGATCGCTTCCCAGTATTTCTTGTTGGACTGGTCTTTGAAGAACTTCTTGTCGAAATGTTCTGCAAAGAAACGTTTCCATTCGGTAGAAGCCCAAGTCGGCATATGTACGCCGTTGGTCACATATCCTACGTGCAGCTCATCGGGGAAGTAGCCTTTCCATACCGGAGCGAACATGCGCTGGGATACTTTTCCATGCAACCAGCTTACGCCGTTTGCTTCTTGGCAAGTGTTCAAAGCGAATACACTCATGGAGAACTTCTCGTTGGAACCTGGATTTTCACGTCCCATGTCGATAAATTCCTGCCAGCTGATACCTAACTTGCCGGGGAATTCACCCATATAACGGCCGAACAGGCCTTCATCGAAGTAGTCGTGACCAGCCGGAACCGGTGTGTGGACGGTGTATAGGGCGGAAGCGCGTACGACTTCCAATGCTTGGTTGAATGACAGACCGTCGTTCTGGATGAAGTCTACCAGACGCTGCGCGTTGATCAGTGCGGCGTGTCCTTCGTTGCAGTGATAAATCTGTTTCTTGATTCCTAATTTGTTCAGCATCAAGATACCACCGATACCCAGCAGATATTCCTGTTTCATACGGTTTTCCCAATCGCCGCCATACAGCTGGTGAGTGATGGAGCGATCCCATTCGCTGTTCTGGGGAATATCTGTATCCATCAAATATAGAGGAACGCGTCCGACGCTTACTTTCCAGATGTGCGCATAAACGGTGCGGCCGGGGTAAGGAACCTCCAATACCATCGGTTCGCCGTTAGCCTGCATCACCTGAGTAAGGGGCAGTGCGTTGAAGTTTTGCGGTTCGTAATTGGCAATCTGTTGTCCGTCCATAGACAGAGACTGGGTAAAGTAACCGTAGCGATACAAGAAACCTACTGCTGTCAGGTCGATGTTGCTGTCGCTGGCTTCTTTCAAATAGTCACCAGCCAGTACACCCAGGCCGCCGGAATAGATTTTCAACACGTTGGTCAAACCATATTCCATGCTGAAATAGGCAACAGATGGTTTTGTCTGATCCGGCTTAACATTTACATAATCCTTGAATATTGAGTAAACAGCTTTGATTTCGGCCATCAGGACATCATCTGCCAGAATTTCCTCAATACGTTTGTAGGATAAACTTTGAAGTAAAAGTACTGGGTTACCTTCAGTTGATGCCCAAAGTTCAGAATCGATCTTACCGAATAATTTGGCTCCTTCATGGTTCCATACCCACCATAGGTTTGTAGCCATTTCGTATAACGGCTGTAATTGTTCGGGAAGCATAGAATGAGAATAAACATCTTTCCAAATCGGGCTGTTTGCGTTATTCGCTTTGATTTTCATTATTGTGAAGTTTAAAATGTTTCAATTTATATTTTAATATTGTATCATCTCTTTTTTGCCTAAAACGTTGCAAAGATAGAGATTATCTGTTTAATTATGAGCGTATTTTAATTATTTCTTTTGCTTGCATGCTCCAAAGCGATTCTGAAAGCCTCTTCATAGTAGACAATGAATTTGCTCCATTCTGCTTTTGCAGCCAGGCAGAAACTGCGTTTCCGGATCTCTGCCGTTTCCTTTTTGTCCTTTCCTGCAAGTGCCAGGATCGAAGACGTGATGGCATCTGCTACTTCGAAATAATTAAAATCGTCACGGTTCACGACGGCTACGCCTTCACTGATGTTGTTGCCTGTCACATGCTTCTTAGCCCATAGACCGAAACCTGCAAGATCGGTGGTAATGGTCGGAATCCCGAATGCGATACTTTCCAGCGGAGTGTATCCCCAGGGTTCGTAGTAGGAGGGATAGACGGTCGCATCCATACCGATCAGCAGATCGTAGTAGGGTTTGTTGAGGATACCGTCGCGTCCGTCCAGGTAGCAAGGAACAAAAATGATCTTCAGCTTGTCGGTCGCTGAATTGGTGAAGCCGGCATGGGAGATATAGTTCAGCACCTTGTCCTGTTCCATCTGATTCAGCCAATGCGTGACGAAGGGCATTTGCATGGGGGAGGTGGTGCGGATATTCTTGTCGATGACTTCTTTCAGGTCTGCACGTGCATCGCGTACCCAAGCCGGAACCATGATGAAGGCGACGACTTCGCGCTGGAGTCTGCCGGAAGTGCGTACCCGGTTCATTGCTTCGATAAAGACGTCGATACCTTTATTGCGGTATTCGTAACGGCCGCTGGTTGAAACCAGGAAAGCATCCGGTGAGATGGGGCATCCGAGCAGTTTCTCTGCTACGTTGAGCAGGTCGCGGCGGGCTGCCATACGCTTTTTGTCGTATTCTTTGTCGGACGGGACGAAGTTGGGCTCGAAGCCGTTCGGCGTGACGATGTCCGGTGCTTTGTCCAGTAATTGTTTACACTCGCGGGCAGTGATGTCGCTCACGGTAGTAAAGCAGTCCACATGCAAGGCTGTCTGTTTTTCCAACGAATGTTTCGCCTCCATATTCAGCTCCCCGGCCATCTGGTCGCCGTTGTAGCCATCCATATAAGCATACAGGGCTTTGTTGTTTCCGGCGATGGAACGGCCGATAGATGTGGCGTGTGTCGTGAAGAGCGTTGCGACGGCGGGGAGTTGTTTTTTGATGTAGAGCGCACCCATTCCCAGCATCCATTCATTGAACAGAGCGGCAACCTTTTTGTTTTCCAGCTTGTAAAAATGATAAAAACTTTCGATGACCTTACCTACCGCGTAAGCGAAGATACAAGACTCGTCGTAGTCACCGTACGCATGGATCGAGTCCACGCGGAAACTTTCCCACATCGAGAAGAAAAAGGAATCTTTTTCTTTGAAGAAAGGTTTGAAATCCACTAAGATTACGGGAGGTGTCCCCGGGACATTCCATCGGCCTACTTTCACTTTCAGATTTTCTGTGGTCTTCGTATAAGTTTTCCAGTCAGCAAACAGAACATCATCTTCAATAAAGTCGGGAGCGTTTGTATCGGTCCACACATCGGGTCCTATAAAGATCAGCTTATCTTTAAACGATCGTTGCAACGTATGCGCTTTTGTTGAAAGGACGGTATAGATACCGCCAACTTTATTACATACTTCCCAACTGCTCTCGAAAAGATATTCTGGCGTTGTTGTTGTATTATCCATAAACGATTTTGTTTATAATCAGATATTTTAGGGTGACAAAGATACGAATTTTTGTCTTTTTTTCAACTATAGGGTTTGTTTAATGAATGAATTATGTAGATTTGTAGATATTTTAATGTAAACAACTATGGCTAAAAGAAGAATTTTAAAGAGAGACATCAGCTATGTGGCTGGCGATTTGTTTTCGGAAGCTTTGTTTTGTAAGCTGTATCTTCCGGGTGTCAATTCGGAGAAAGCCGACGTGGTGATGGCGAGAGTACTTGATATGCAAGATGAATTTATTCGCCGTGCCAACCGTCCGGACGGAAAAGAAAACAAGAAACGGGTGAAAGAATATTATTGTAAATTGCGGGCGGACCTGCAAACGGAAATAAATGCAATAGCAACTGAAATCGGAGAGTTGAGCAAATAGAAAGTAAAGAATGAAGAAAGCTATAAGTAAGGCACTTCTTCGCTTGGCCGGCTGGAAACTTGGGCCGGTAGTGGAGGATGTGCCTAAATGTGTGATATGTGTGGCTCCGCATACCAGCAATTGGGATTTTATCGTAGGAAAACTGTTTTATACCTCGATTGGCCGTAACGCCAGTTTCCTGATTAAAAAGGAATGGTTCTTTTTTCCGTTCAACCTGTTGTTTGACTGGTTGGGCGGAGTGCCTGTTGACCGCAGTAAGCGGACTTCGGTGACGGATCAGATGGTTGGCCAGTTCAATCGGCGGAAAGAATTCCAGCTGGCCGTAACTCCTGAAGGTACACGCAAACGGGTGAATGACTGGAAGAAGGGATTTTACTATATCGCACAGAAAGCCAACGTGCCTATCCTGATGGCTTATTTCGATTACAAAAAGAAAGAGGCCGGTTTTAAAGGGGTATTCTATCCTACGGGTGATGCGGATAAAGATATCCGTGATATCCGTGAGCATTACAGAGGAGTGACAGCTTGTCACCCGGAAAACTTTGTTCAAATTTAATATCATGGCAGACAATTTGCGTATTAGTATGGTCCAGTCTCATATTATTTGGGAGGACAGAGATGAAAATCTGGGTTATTATGGAGAACTGCTCCGGCGGGTCAGCGGTAAGACGGACATAGCCGTTTTGCCGGAAACGTTTACAACGGGTTTTTCTATGGATGTGGAAAAGCTGGCCGACACGATGGACGGGCCTACTATTCCTACTATAAAGAGGTGGGCGAAGAAATATAAGCTTGCTGTGGCAGGTAGTTTCATTGCAAAAGAAGGCGGGAAATATTTCAACCGTGCTTTTTTCGTCACGCCCGAAGGTGAAACTTATTTGTATGACAAGCGACATTTGTTCCGGATGGCGGGCGAAGACCAGCATTTCACAGCCGGGGATAAACGGACGATCGTACGGTATAAGGACTGGAATATCTGTTTGCAAGTTTGTTATGATCTTCGTTTCCCGGTTTGGAGCCGGAACGTGGACAACGAATACGATCTGTTGATCTATGTCGCCAACTGGCCCGAGGCGCGTAAAAAAGTATGGAAGACGTTGCTCCAGGCACGTGCAATGGAAAATATGGCGTATGTCTGCGGGGTGAACCGGGTAGGGATCGACGGTAAGGGCTTTGTTTACCGGGGCGATTCCATGATCTTCTCTCCGAAAGGGAAAAAGCTGGCGGATGCCGGCAAGCGTGAGGAGGTCACTCGCACATGTACGCTTACCCGTGCAGACCTGGAAGATCTAAGGGGGAAGTTTCCTGCATGGAAGGACGCGGATACGTTTGAGATCAAGTGATATTTCCCTGATAGGATTTCGGATTTGAACACAAAAAAGCGATTGTCGGAAATAACCGGCAATCGCTTTTTTGTGTTATGTGAAAATATATGTTTATTTCACCTCCTCAAAGTCAACATCCGTTACACCACCATCCTGCTTGTTGTTGCCGGCGTTGCCACCAGCCTGCTGACCGAAGTCAGGACCCGGTTGTGCGCCACCTTGGGCGTTCTGGGCATTGTACATTTCCTGGCTTGCTGCCTGGAATACGCTGTTCAGTTCTGCCATAGCTGCATCGATACCAGCGATATCCTGAGCCTTGTGAGCTTCTTTCAGCTTGTTCAGGGCTGTTTCGATAGGAGCCTTCTTGTCAGCCGGGAGTTTGTCGCCTAGATCCTTCAACTGTTTTTCGGTCTGGAAGATCATGCTGTCGGCCTGGTTCAGTTTGTCGATGCGTTCTTTTTCCTTCTTGTCTGCTTCGGCATTAGCCTGAGCTTCTTCTTTCATACGTTTTACTTCGTCGTCGCTCAAGCCGCTGGAAGCCTCGATACGGATGCTCTGTACTTTGCCGGTTCCTTTGTCTTTAGCCGATACGTTCAAGATACCGTTTGCATCGATATCGAAAGTAACTTCGATCTGAGGAACGCCACGCTGTGCGGCTGGAATTCCGTCGAGGTGGAAACGGCCGATCGATTTGTTGTCTTTAGCCAGTGAACGTTCGCCCTGCAATACGTGGATTTCTACAGAAGGCTGGTTGTCAACGGCAGTCGTGAATGTTTCAGACTTCTTGGTAGGAATAGTCGTATTGGCTTCGATCAGCTTGGTCATTACACCACCCATTGTTTCGATACCCAGTGACAACGGAGTAACATCGAGCAACAGAACGTCTTTTACTTCACCTGTCAATACCCCCCCCTGGATAGCAGCACCTACAGCTACCACTTCGTCCGGGTTAACACCTTTTGACGGAGCCTTGCCGAAGAACTTCTCAACGATGGCCTGTACAGCCGGAATACGTGTCGAACCACCTACAAGGATGACTTCGTCAATGTCGGAAGTGCTCAAACCTGCATCTTTCAAAGACTGACGGCATGGTTCGATACAAGCCTGGATCAGACTGTCTGCAAGCTGTTCGAATTTTGCACGTGTCAGTGTCTTGACCAAGTGCTTTGGAACACCGTTTACCGGCATGATATACGGCAGGTTGATCTCCGTGCTTGTCGTGCTTGACAATTCGATCTTAGCTTTTTCGGCCGCTTCTTTCAAACGTTGCAAAGCCATCGGATCTTTACGCAGGTCGACGCCTTCTTCGCGCAGGAACTCTTCAGCCAACCAGTCGATGATCACATGGTCGAAGTCGTCACCACCCAAGTGAGTGTCACCGTTTGTGGATTTTACTTCAAACACACCGTCTCCTAATTCCAAGATAGAAATATCGAATGTACCACCACCCAAGTCGAATACGGCGATCTTCATGTCTTTGTTCGTTTTGTCCAAACCGTAAGCCAAAGATGCGGCAGTCGGTTCGTTTACGATACGGCGAACGTTCAAGCCTGCAATTTCACCCGCTTCCTTAGTCGCTTGACGTTGTGCGTCGCTAAAGTATGCCGGAACGGTGATAACGGCTTCCGTTACTTCCTGTCCTAAATAGTCTTCAGCTGTTTTCTTCATCTTCTGAAGTACCATTGCTGAAATTTCCTGAGGAGTATAAAGGCGTCCTTCGATATCGACACGTGGTGTGTTGTTGTCACCGCGGACTACTTTATAAGGTACTCGACCAATTTCTTTCTGAACCTGATCATAGGTTTCACCCATGAAACCTTTGATAGAGAATATAGTCTTTTCAGGATTGGTGATAGCCTGACGTTTTGCGGGATCACCTACCTTACGCTCGCCGCCTTCTACGAAAGCTACGATTGAAGGTGTTGTTCTTTTACCTTCGCTGTTCGCGATAACAACCGGTTCGTTACCTTCCAGTACGGCAACACAAGAGTTGGTTGTTCCTAAGTCGATTCCGATAATTTTTCCCATAATTTTCTACTATTTTAATTGTTATTATTTTCCTGTACTTGCTTTTCTCTTTCGAGCTGCATTAACTGTTCTACAAATCGTATGCCAAAGTAACAAGGATAGGTTTGTAAAAGTTGAGGTGGCAGGAAGTGTGACAATACGTCAGTTTAGACATTTGCCGTCATGTGAAAGATATGACGGGTTATGCATGAAATGTTATAGGCCTTTATTATTCTATAGTTCTTAAGGAACTGTGGTGTGATAAATCGTTTTTTTTGTGTTTAAATAAAAAATTAAGTTTGCATTTTCTAAATAAAGTGTGTATGTTTGCGGCCACAAATAACAAAAACTTGAGTGAGTGTTAATTTTTTATCTACAAATACCACAGTTCCTTAAGAACTGAAGTAAGAATTAAATGTAATATCATGATGTCTTTGTTTTTATTCTCAAATATTTCCTTTTGGTTTTCTGCAGACAGTTAATGTCTTAGTGGAATTTTTTGTTGTGATTTTTTATGTCTAATATATTACCTAAAATCAAAATGCAAAAGTGTAAATTGAATTTTTTGCTACGATTCGGTTTGATTTCAATTCTGTTAGGGCTGTTTGTTACCCAGTCTTTTGCTCAGAATGTGACGATTACCGGTGTCGTAAAAGACCAGTCGGGTGAACCTCTGATTGGCGTGAACGTGATGGAAAAGGGGACGACCAATGGTTCCATCACGGATGTGGATGGTAAGTACAGTGTTTCTGTAAAAGGGGGCAAAACCATCCTAGTGTTCTCTTACATCGGTTATATCTCCCAAGAGATTCCGGTTGGGAATCAGAAAACGCTCAACGTGACGATGAAAGAAGACACGGAAGAGCTGGAAGAAGTGGTTGTGATCGGTTACGGCACGGCCAAGAAGAAGGACTTGACGGGGGCGATCTCGCGTGTGAAAGCGGAGAAGATGGAGGTTGAAGCGCCTCGTTCAGTTCAAGATTTGTTACGTGCTAGTGCTGCCGGTTTATCAATTTCAATGTCGACTGATGCTGCTGGCACAGCTGATCTGCAAGTTCGTGGTAAGAACTCTTTGAAAGCTGGTTCTTCACCTTTGCTGGTTCTTGACGGTGTGATCTATGATGGTTCGTTGCAGGACATCAACCCGATGGATATTGAAAGTATCGATGTTTTGAAAGATGCCAGTTCGGTTGCTGTTTATGGTGCCAAGGCTGCTAATGGTGTAGTAGCCATTACAACTAAAAAAGGTAAAACGGGTAAGCCGGTTATTTCATTTAATGCTAATGTTGGTATGGTAAGCAATGCTCGTTTACCTAAAACAGTAGATGGTGCCGGTTTTATCAAATTCAGACAGGAATATGGTGAAAGTTTGATGACTGAAGCCGAAATGGTTGCACAGCCGGGAAAGTTTGCTGATCCGAGAAATTTAGCAGCAGCAGGCATAGATCCGTTGGCTTGGTATAATTATGACCAACAGACACCTGTTTCTGCATTGCCTGATGAAAAAACTATGATTAATAAATGGTTGACCCGTTTGAATTTTAAAACGATTGAAATCGAAAACTATTTGAATGGAGTGGAGACTGATTGGGATGATATTGTTTATCAGACTGGTCTACAACAGGATTATACGGTCAGCCTTTCCAATCGTAAAGAAGATTTCAGTTATTATTGGTCAATGGGATATGCTGATAGAGAAGGTGTAAAAGTGGGAGATCGTTATCGTAATTTGCGTACCCGTTTGAACTTGGAATCCAAAGTGACTTCTTTCTTGACAGTGGGTTTGAACGCTCAGTTCGCGACTCGCTTAGGTGGTTATTTGGCTGCTGATGTGGAGCAGCGCGAACATAACTCACCATTTACCACAAATGATATTGATATTCTTGACAGTCCTTATCGTATGTATCCGTCTGGAGATAATAATACAAAGAATCCGTTCTTCGATAACTTGTATCGTGACAGACGTGACATTCACCATGATTTGAATGCCAATCTGTATGCAATCGTAAAACTTCCGTTTGGATTCGAATATCAGATGAACTTTACGCCTCGTTATCACTGGTATGAATATATGAATCATGAGTCAGCAGAACATCCGGAATGGGCTGGAGATGGAGGTCGTTCAGAGCGTAAAAATGAAAAAACATTTAATTGGCAGGTTGATAATATTCTTCGTTGGAAGAAAGAATTCGGTGAAGATCATCGAGTTGAAGCCACTTTTTTGCAGAATGCCGAAAAAGGTCAATGGTGGAAAACCGTAGCCCAGAATAAACTTTATTCTCCGAGTGACATATTAGGCTTTCATAATATTGGTGCCGGTACTGCTCCTTCCGTTTCTAGCGAAGATACATATAAAACCGGAGATGCTTTGATGGGACGTCTGTTTTACTCATTCAAGGACAAGTATATGCTGACTGCTTCTGTGCGTCGTGACGGTTATTCTGCATTCGGGAGTATGAATCCGCATGCTGTATTTCCGGCTGTTGCTTTGGGTTGGGTATTCACGTCCGAAAAATTCATGGAAAAAACTTCTGATTGGTTGAATTATGGTAAACTGCGTTTTTCTTGGGGACAGAACGGTAACCGTGATATTGGCCAATATGAAGCATTGGCACAATTGAATTCCGGTGCTTATACTTATGTTGATCCAAACGGAAATGTATATCTGACATCTCAGGTATATATCAATCGTATGCCGAACAGTTCGTTAAAATGGGAGCGTACGGCTTCTTACAATATAGGTTTGGACTTCTCTTTGTTTGGTGATAAATTGAGTGGTAGTATGGAAACTTATATGGCTGAATCAAACGATTTGCTGGTTAACCGTTCACTACCTTCCATCTTGGGATATGCAAGTGTAATGGCCAATTTAGGAGCTTTGACCAATCGAGGTTTTGAGCTTTCGTTAAACGCCAATTTGATCAATCGTGACAATTTTTCATGGAATTCGACCGGAACGTTCTCTTTTAATCGTCGTAAGATCAAGCATCTTTACGGTGATGTCGAGGAAGTGAAGGATGAAGCGGGTAACGTAATCGGATATAAAGAAGCCGATGATTATGAAAACCAGTGGTTTATAGGCCATGATACAGAGCAGATTTGGGATTACGAACGTGATGGTGTTTGGCAGTTAGGAGAAGAGGAGGAAGCTTCCAAGTACGGAAACAAACCTGGAGACTTTAAATATGTCGACCAAAATGGAGACGGAGTTTTGGATACGAAAGATAAAACTTTTCAAGGTTATAAAACTCCCCGCTATGTGTGGTCTTGGCGTAATGAATTTGTATTCTTCAAGAATTTGAGCCTTTCATTTATGATGTATTCGCATATAGGGCAATATGGTACGTTCAACCGGGCTGCTAATACAGGGGGGATGTATGACCGTTACACGATTGTCGATATTCCACGTTGGACCAAAGACAACCCGACGGATGACTATGCACGTATTGGTTCTACCAATAAAGGAAACAATTATGTGAAGAAAACATTTGTCCGTATGGAGAATATTACGCTTTCATATAGTGTGCCTAATAATCTGCTGAAAAAGTTTTCTGTGCAAAATATGCGTTTCTCTTTGGCCGTCCGCAATCCGTTTGTGATTACCGGTTGGGATTTTGGTGATCCGGAAGGTGGTGATACAACTTTGCGCACTGTGAATTTTGGTGTGAACTTTACTTTGTAATTAAATTGATAAACGTAGAAGAATATGAATAAGAAAAAGTGTATGATTTTGGCGCTGGCAGTCCTTCCAATGTTAAATTCATGTAGTGATTGGTTGGATCCGAAGCCCCTTTCTTTCTATTCACCTGAAAATACATATGTGGATGCTGCTGGACTTTATGCAGCTTTGACAGCCTGTGAACGTAATATGCGCCATGAGTTTTTTGGTGATGGTGCTCCGATTTTGACGGAAATGTATTTGACCGACATCGCAGTCCATGGAAAAACAGATGAAAGTGGTTCTTTGGTTGATTTGGATAACGAAATGTTACCTTCCCGTACGAAAAACGACATGAAAGGTAAAAACAAATGGTATTGGGAAGAGGGATTCAAAGGAATCAAATATGCTAATATAGCCATTAGTCGTTTGGATGGTGCCGAGTATAAAGATGAAGCAGAGAGGAATGCTGTGTTGGGAGCCGCCTATTTTCAGAGAGCTTATCGCTACTATAAGTTGACGCATCAATTTGGCGATGTCCCTTATTTGGACAAAGAAATCACCGAGCCGAAGTTGGACTTCTATAGCTACGATCGGTGGAGCATCTTGGAGCAATGTAAGAAAGATTTGGAGTTCGCCTATCAATGGGTTCCAGAGGTTCAACCTCGCGGACGAGCTAATAAGGATGCTTGTGGCGTTTTGCTAATGAAGATATGCATGGCTGTTGGTGATTTTGATAGAGCCATAGCGGTTGGGAAAGAAGTAGTCGGGCGTCATCCGTTGGTGACAGGGCGTTTCACGGGCAACCAGACGAAGCCGAACACCAATTTAATGCATGACTTGCACAGTGTGGAGGCAAAAATTGATATGAGTAACACCGAAGGTATCATGTATGTGGTCGCTCATCCTACAACAACACCGCTGGATAAGGATAACCGTATCTATACAATGCGTAATGCATTGCCATATTGGGCGAAGGGGGGAGCGATTAAGACACCGGACGGAAAGACGGGTACAGCTATTGCACCAGATGAAGCTGATAAAAATACAGAAATTGATAATGATACGAAATATGGACGTGGTATCGGTACGTGCCGTCCGACGAACTATTATCAGTATGAAATCTGGGGGGAAAAAGAGAAAAACGATTTGCGCGGTCCTTTCAACCACGATAGCTGGAGACGGATGGAAGATTTGCGTTACAACGACCCTGGATTGAAAAAAACAAACAATCCCTATTACGGTCAAAATTTGATTCGTCCTGTCGATTTGTCTGTTGCCGATTCGATCCGTTGCTGGTATATGTGGCCGCATTACAAAGTGTTTGTTCCGGATCCTACGAAGACGCAGGATCTTCAGGGAGGTGAAACACCGTGGTATGTCTATCGTTCTGCCGAAGTCTATCTGATGATGGCGGAATGTTATTATTGGAAAGGTGATGCGACTAACGAAGCTGCTATGTTAAACGTGGTTCGTGCACGTGCGGGCGCTGAACCGCTGAGTGGAAATATCGGTATTGCCGAAGTGTTGGCCGAACGTGCCCGTGAATTGTATTACGAAGAGAACCGTCATGTTGAACTTGTTCGTATTTCCTACTTGTATGCTAAAACCGGAAAACCCTGTGAAGCATTGGGTGGACGTGTCTATAAGTTGGATAATTTCTCAGGACCGGGTGGTGTCGGAACGAACTGCAAAGATGCCGGCGTAAACTTCTATTTCGACTGGGTGATGGTTCATAACAACTTCTTCAACAAAGGAGTTAAAATTCCGAACGGCGAATATCGCATGAGTGTGCATCACGTCTTGTGGCCGGTTCCCGAAACAGCTATTACCAGCAATACTGGTGGCGTGATCAATCAGAATATAGGTTATCCGGGGGCAGAAGATAATCTGGAACCGCTGAAAGTCGAGCCTGTTGATCCGGCTATTTAAGAATAACGGAAAACGCGCACAATAACAACACCGCGTAAACGAGACGCACTCCCGCGGAGGCCTCAGGGCCTCCCACGGGGTGCGTCTTTCTTGTATTCTTTCGCTGCGTCGAACGAAGGACAGGCCTTTTGGGGGTTCAAGTCGCGGTGTCCTACGGTGAGGGCTGCCGGGAAGTGGCGGCCCAGCTCTTGCAACAACTGCGTGAGGGCAGCCTTCTGGGCAGGCGTGCGAGTGTCTCGCGGGAGGCCTTTGCCGTCCAGTCCCCCTTCGTAGCAGATGCCGATGCTGTGGCGGTTGTGACCGAAGCAGTGCGCCCCCTCCAGAGAGAGCGGCCGGCCGGGATGTACCCGGCCGTCGCGTGTGATGTAGTAATGGTAGCCGATGTCGCGAAAGTGCCGGCCGTCGATATGGTCCCGGCGGCAATCCTCGAACGAGTAAGGCTGCCCGCAGCGCGTGGCGCTGCAATGGATGATGAATAGCGTGATGCGTCTCATGTGCGGCTCTCCCTGTCCTTTATATGCAGGCCGTAACGCCGAAGGCACTACCGATGGCCGTAGCCACGACGATGATTACTTTGAGGATGATCCCCCAGACGGATTTCTTTTCATTCTTTTCTTCCATGAAATTGTGGATTATGAGATTTATGAATTATGATTTATGAGAAGTTTTTGACACATGACTTTGTTTGTGTCTCTCTTGGCTTCTCTTGTCGATTGCTTAAAGTTCTCCCGGCCGTTCCTCCTCGCCGCCACCGCCGGTATTGCCACCTTCGATGTCGTAAGGTGAAAGCTCCTTGAGCTGCGCTTCGAGTTTCAGCTGGTTGATGGCGAGGGTTCCGGTGGCGCGGCATTTGAGGCGCAGCCCGACCACGTTGGTAGTGACCGACCAGTCTTTCGACGTGTCGGCAGGTTTCCCGCGGATCCCCACGCCGAAGATGGCGAGGTCGTCCAGCTTCACGTTCTTGCCGTCGAGCAGCAACTCCTTGATGCAGGAGGTCATGTCCTTGAGGACCCCGTGGATCGCGCCTTGCGAATACGGCGTGTTGTGCTTGGCCATGTGTTCGGCCAAAGCGCGCGTGTCGAGTGTCTCGTCTGCCACCGCCCTTGCCAGCCACTTGCCGCTGAGCGGGGTGGACTTGGTTTGGTTCTGATACTTCTTGTAACGAATCATGTCTGTTTGATTTTAAAGTTGATAATTAGGATGAAAAACCGATACCGTTCCGGTGAAGCTGCCCTGCCTTTCTTCCCTTTCCGGTACAACAAAGATAACACCCTCATCTTGTGCCGTTGCGCGTAAGGGGGAGTTGCGGGGAGTTCTGCCGGAAAGATGCGTGTTATAGGGGGAAAACGGGGTGTGGAAGGTGCGCATTGTAGGGTAAAATGAGAGGTGAAAAGTTGCGTGTTATATTTTTTAAGACTAATTTATTCCGGCTTATATGGTGTTCTCTTATAGAAAAACTATATTTTTTATCACCTGAAACAGCTTGAAATTCATTGTTTTTTCGTATATTCGTAGAAATAAATCAAACAAGGAAGACATGGAAAAACAGACTGATTTCCGTATCCGCAGCTACGGCCGTACGGAGCTGGCACAACTCTACAACCCCTGCCTGACCCCCAAGGCCGCCTACCGGAAGCTGGTCGGGTGGATCGACCATTATCCCGGCCTCGCCGTCCGCCTTGCCGAGCTTGGCAAGCTGCCCGGTTCGCGTTCCTACACCCCTGCCCAGGTGCGGGAGATCGTCGAGGCGCTCGGCGAACCGTAACTCATAGCTTTAGGGGGGCTAAGGCTATGGGTTAGGGGGGCTAAAGCATAGCTTTTCTGTTACTTTCGGCTTGATCCGAAAGTAACCAAAGGATCAAGGCCGAACCTGCTTCGCTACTCCGTTCCCTTCGTTCGCTGTCGCGTCTGAAACTCGCTTCGCTC
>OGDU01000724.1_pt1 | contig 30963 bp, 23 predicted proteins | sample 1570371 | NCBI WGS metagenome assembly OGDU01 (sample SAMEA2581977, study PRJEB24529) | metagenome | biome: Human gut stool | place: China | collected 2011
CTTGCATGTGTTAAGCACGCCGCCAGCGTTCGTCCTGAGCCAGGATCAAACTCTCTATAATATGGTATCTAAACGACCGTAGCCGCTTAAATCAATCATAGAGTCATTTATCATGACTTCATTTACTTCTATTTTATAGTTGCTGCTTTCGGTCGAATTGACTACGGCCTATTCACCCACAACTTCGTCGCGAGCCTCGTGAAAAGCTCGCTCCGCTGGTGCTTTCTTTTCTCACGTTGTTTAATTTACAAGGTGCACGTCCCTCAAGCGGAACATTCACTATTATATCAGGCTCAGTTTCATTTGTCAAGTACTTTTTTCAAATCTTTTTCAGATTTTTCTTTCCGATCTTTTCAGATCTTCAAGCATCCGACTCATTCGCTTCATCGCCGTCAAACAGCTTTATTAGGATACCAAAACATGCCTGAAATGTCAAGCATTTTTTTCGAGTTTTTTCGAGTTTTTTGTCAGAAGCACTTTTTGCATGGTTTTTCGCACAATATCCGGTGTTTTTTTCAGCTTTCCTTTACTATAATACAACATCATACCAAGCTTTGAGGTGATTTACTTGCGGTTCTGGAAAATGAACGGTGCCGGCAATGACTTTATCATTATAAATAATATGGTAGAGCATCTTTCCGAAACCTGCTTTCCCACTTTGGCCCGCACTCTGTGCGAACGCCATCTGTCCATTGGGGCCGACGGTTTGATGATCGTAGATGCCCCGCTTCAGGGCGGTGACTATCGGATGCTGTTTTTCAATTCTGACGGCAGCCTCGGTGAAATGTGCGGCAACGGTGCCCGCTGCATCTGCCGCTACGGCTACGAAAATGGTCTGGCCGGCGAGATCCAGCGTGTAGAAACCACCGCCGGTCTGGTGACAGGCCACCGCATCGACCAGCGTCTCTATCGAATTCGTCTGAATGATCCCTCTACGGTCCGTTTGGACGCGCCTGTGGTGATCGACGGCGTTCGCTATGAATGTTCCTATTTAGAATTAGGAGATCCCGGACTCCCCCACGCTGTGGTCCCGTATCCCAATCTGGCACAGGCCGACGAAAACGCGCTGCGTGAATTGGGGCGCAAGATCCGCTTCTATCCGGAATTCCCCAAGGGCGCTAACGTCAACTTCTGTGAGCTCACCGGTGAGGATGAGGTCTTTGAACGCACCTTTGAGCGGGGTGTGGAGGACTTCACCTATGCCTGCGGCACGGGAACCGGCTGCGTTGTCACCGCCCTTACCCTGATGGGAAAAGTCAGTGGCCAACAGGTCCGGGTCAATATGACCGGCGGCCAGCTCATTGTAGACGTAGATCTCCAGGGAAACGCCGTCCAAAACCTCTATCTTACAGGTCCCACCAATATTGTCTGCAAGGGCGAGGTCACGGACGAGGAGCTTTCGCTGAATTGATAAAGTTTGCCAACCCAAGTATCTGTTATCCAAACCAAAAGGAGTGTGTTTTATGGATAAGAAATCTGTCGCGAAAAACTACCGCTTTCTGGCGATTCTGCTGAGCTGCATGGTCGCCGGTGCTTTGCTGGGCTGGTTCAGGCCCAAGTGGGGACACAGCATCGCCTTCCTCGGCACCGTATTTATTAATATGATGTTCTGCGTGGTGGTGCCTCTGGTCTTTGCCTCCATCGCCGGTTCCGTTGCCAATATGGAAAGCCGCCAGCGGGCGGGCAAGATCATGGGCGTCACCGTTGGCACTTTCGTCATCACCGGTGCCATCGCCGCTGTGCTTATGTTCGTGCTGATGAAGCTGTTCCCCCCGGTGCTGACCCCCTGGGCAGATATGGTGGCCGAGGAGATCGGTGAACACGCTTCCTTTACGGAGATGATCGTCAACTTCTTCACCTCCTCCGACTTTGTGGGCCTGCTGAGCCGCCGGGCCATGCTGCCTCTCATCGTGTTCTCTATCCTGTTCGGCTTCTCCGTCCAGATGACCGGCGGCAAGGATTCCAGCATCGGCAAGTGGCTGGCCGGCCTTTCCGACGTGATGATGAAGTTCGTCCAGATCATCACCTACTATGCCCCTATCGCGTTCTTCGCCATCTTCGCTGATCTGGTAGCCACCTACGGCTCTGAGGTCGCCAAGGGCTACGGCCGCGCCCTGCTGGTCTACTATCCCCTGTGCTTCATCTATATCTTCACGGCCTTCCCCCTGTTCGCGTGGTTCGGCGGCGGCAAGGGTGCCGTGGGCATCATGTTCAAGCACATTGCCCGCCCTGCCGTTGTTTCTCTGGGCACCTGCTCCTCCGTGGCAACCATCCCCACCAACATGGAGGAAGCCGTAGAGACCGGTGTCAGCAAGGATATCGCCGGTATGGTGCTGCCCCTGGGCGCTACCATGCACATGGATGGCTCCTGCTTCTCCTGCGTGCTGAAGATTGCCTTCGTGCTGGGCGTGTTCGGCGAGCAGCTCTCCTGGTCCCGTCTGCCCTTCATCGTTCTGGTGGCCGTCCTGTCCTCTGTTGGTATGAGCGGCGTTCCCGGCGGCGGCTACATCGGCGAGTACATCATCTGCTCCATCTTCTTCCCCACGCAGATGGAACTGGCCTTCCCCATTCTGGTGGCTATCGGCAATCTGGTGGACCCTCCCGCTACCATGATCAACTCCGCCGGCGACTATGTGGTCAGCTACATCGTCTCCCGCTTCGTGGAAGGCAAGGATTGGCTCCAGAAGCAGCTTAACAACGCCTGATCGGTTTCCATATCAGATAACAATCCGTCCCATCGGCCTTAGCCGATGGGACGGATTTTACGATCTCTTCCTACGTTTGATTGCACCCTACACCCAATCCCCCCTTGAATACACCGGGCTTAGCGCTGTCGGAAATGCAAAAACGTGGCATAGTCGGACCGGTCAGCATAGGTGCTTCGCTTCCCGCTCCCCGGAGTGCAGAGGCTCTCCTATATTATATTGCCCACACCCCTCCTTCCACCGTACCGGCTGCTTCTTGCCGTATATGCGGGTATTATATGCAAAAACGCAGCCCTCACGATTCATCGTGAGGGCTGCCGTTCTATTTTGGATTTTGGTTTGGCCGTTCTCAGCCGATTTACTGAGCTGCGGACTCGTCGCCCATGCCCATATCCTCCATGCCGAAATCATCGTCGGAGGGAACATCGGTCTCGTCTGCCGCCACCTCGTCCGGAGAGGGGATAAACTCGCTGAGGTACGCCTCTTCGGGGAGTCCCGCCAGGAAACCGGGCAGGTTGATGATCACATTGTCCATCTTCCGGGGAACGGGGATGTTATAGGCGTAAACCTCTTCCGTTCCGCCCTTCTGCTGGGTGATCTCCAGCGTCACGGTCAGCGTCTGGCCGATGCAGGTAGCAACGCCGCGCTCCTTGTCATAGAGCTTGGCTACCTGCTGACCATCCACATACACCACCGTCTTATAGGCGGGCTTATAGGTCTGGCCGTCATATTCCAGGGTCTTGCTGTCCAGATAGATCGTATGCCCACGGCCAATGATGGTCATGGTATAGCCGATCGCCACCAGCAGGACCACCGCTAAGATTTGAAAGAGAAGTCTCCGCTTTGCTTTCATTTCGATGCCTCCTCTTCCGCAGCCTGCTCGGCAGCCAACTGCTGGCCTGCCAGGCTCTTGTTCTTGCGCTTCTTGGACTCATACATGACCAGAGCCAGCGTAATGACCGCATAGGACACAAACACGCGGAAATACTCGCCGATCATGGAGTCGCCGGTAATGGCAGCACCGGTCTTGGGTGCCACAATGAACATGGTGTGGAACAGGATCACGCCCAAAAATACGTTGCCGATGCTCGCCCTATCCACAGAGGCACCGCCCACCAGCAGAGCCGCGATGGCGAACATACCGATCTGGGTATGAGCTGTATAGGTGGGGAAGTTACCTACGTTCTGCAGATAGATGATCATGCCGAAGCCGGCGAACACCGTGGAGATCACCATGGAGATCACGCGGGTGCGCTCCACATTGATACCGGCATCCCGGGCCACTTCCATATCCTGACCCACAGCCCGCATATCCTGGCCCAGCTTGGTCTTACGGAACCAGACGATGAACAGGCAGGCCAGACCGATGATCAGCAGGGTCAGTACAGGGATCTTCACGCCGCCCACCTGAACAGCCAGCAGGTTGTCCAGGCTCTGACGCATGCTCAGCAGGCTCACGGTGTTGCGGATGCCGTAGCCGCGGGGAAGCTTCAGGGAATCATGAACGATGGGAATGATGGGGCCCATCATGAACAGCACCACAAACTGGTACACGCCGTTCATGGTAAAGGAGATCATATAGCTGGTGATCATCTCCCGGCCTTTGGAGCGGTTCAGGATCTTGCCGATCATCACGCCCAATGCCACAGAAATGGGGATGGAAACGATGGCGGCCAGGATCATGCCGGGGATGCCCCAAACCTGCCAGTCAGCGGCGAAGATCAGCCCGATCTCGCCGGCCATGGCGCCCAGCGTCATACCAAAGTTCATACCCATGCCTGCCATAACAGGGATCAGCAGGCTCAGGATCAAGAATGCGTTACGGCCCAGACGGGTCATGACCTCATTCAAGAGGTAGGACCAGGAAAAGCCCGCCTGCGGAATACAGTACGCGCAGATCAGGATGAACATAATGGGGACGGTGTTGTTGCGGATGAACTGCAAAAGCTTCTGCCCGAAGCTCTGGCTGCCGGGTACATTCGTCTTTTTCATGCTCATTTCCCTCCTTCCGTCTTACGGGTCAGAGCGTAAACGATCATGCCGTTAGAGACGATGATCCGGATGACCTCGCTGATGTCCAGGTGCACGATGGCGTTCATCACGGTGGGTGTCATGGTGACAAGGCCCTGATAAAGGATCGTGCCGATGATAACGTTGGTAATGCTGGCCTTGTTCACGCTGGCGCCGCCGATCAGAATAGCCGCCACGGCGGGGAACGCCATGTTCAGGGGCGCCATATAGATCTGTACAAAGCCGAAGCCCTGCTCATACAGCAGGATGCCCACAGCGCCCAGCCAAGTGGAAAGCACCACGGACAGCAGACGGGTCTTGTCCACGCTGATACCGGCAGCCTTGGCGAAGGTGGGGTTGGAGCCCACAGCAGTCATGGCGGTACCGGTCTTAGTGTGCAGGAAGACCCACATCAGGAATGCCAGCAGAGCGAAGAACAGCAGGCTGCCGGTGGGGATTACCAGATTGATGCCGAACCGGTTCAGGTCGATCTGCAAAAACTTTGCCAGGAACTGATCGTAAAAGCCCTCCAGAGAGATGGTGGTACGCAGACCCTTACCGGCAAAGCCCCAAACCATCGTTGGGCTCTTGTAGGGCAGCAGCAGCCACATCATGCACATAAAGGACACGGAGGAAAAGCCCACATAGGTAGCGACCATCATTTCGCCGCCCTTGATCTTATTGAGCATCCAGCCGTAGCCGCCGCCCAGCACCAGTGCAAAAGGCGTGGCGATGACAATGGCCATCAGGAAGCTCATGCCGCCGGTGAACCCGAATTCAATGGAAAGAGTCGCACCCAGCAGGCCGGAGATGATGCCCAGAGGCAGGCCGAAGTTCAGGCCGCAGCCGGAGTGGATCATGGGGACCATGGCCAGCACCATAATGGCGTTCCAGCTGAAGCGGTTGATGACGTTGGTGATCTGCGTGGCAAAGTCCACGCCGGCCACCGGCGCCAGAATGAACATCAGCAGCAAAAAGCCGGTGATGATCAGGCGGGGCACGCCATAGCTGTTGACGAGCCGCCGCAGCTTGCTCTGCTCCGCAAGTGTATTTGTCGTGTTATCCATACTTCCTCCTTATTTGACCTGGCTGACCATCAGCGCGCCGAACGTCTCGGAGGATTCGGTGGCCGGGAGGATGCCGACGATCCTGCCGCCAGAGACAATGGCGATCCGGTCGCAGGTGGTGCGCAGCTCCTCCAGCTCAGAGGAGATCATCACCACGGTAACGCCGTTTTCACGGTTAAATTTCTTCAGCGCGTCCAGCACCAGTGCCTTTGCGCCCACGTCGATACCGCGGGTAGGCTCCGAAACGAACAGGAACCGGGGCTGCAGGGCAAAGGCCTTGGCCAGGCACACCTTCTGCTGGTTGCCGCCGGAAAGCTCTCTGGCCTTCTGCTTGGAGCTGGTGCACTTGATCTTCAGCTCGTCGATATACTTCTGCGTCACATCATGGATCGCCTTGGTATCGCGCCAGGTGATAGGACCGTATTTTTTCAGGAACTTGTTCTGGATCTGCATAGCCGGGAAGGCAACGTTCCATTCCAGCGTCTCGTCCAGCAGCAGGCCCACGCCACGGCGGTCCTCAGACACGAAGGCAAGCTGCGCGTCCAGGCACTTCCGGGGATTGTTCAGGGGAATGGGCTTGCCGTCAAATTCCACGGTGCCGCCGGCCTCATACAGGCCCATGACGCCGTTGGGAATACCCAGCTTGCCCTGACCTGCCAGACCGCCGATACCGAGGATCTCGCCCTCCTTGACATCCAGATTCACATTCCGGACGATCTCGCCGGGCATATCCACCCACAGCTTACGGATGGACATGATCGTCCGGGCGTCAGAACAATCCAGAACCTCCCGGACCGCACTGAGGTCCACGCTGCGTCCCACCATGCACCTGGTGATCTCATCCACGCTGGTCTCGGAGGCAGGCGTGTCCTTCACTACCTTGCCATCCCGCATGATGACTACCTTGTCACATACGTTCAGGACTTCCTGAAGCCGGTGGGTGATGAAGATAACAGCGATGCCACGGGACGCCATGCCCCGGATGGAGTCCAGCAGAGCCGCGGCCTCCTTCTCCGTCAGAACGGCGGTAGGCTCGTCCAGGATCAGCAGCTTGAGCTGGTCCTTGCTCAGCTCACGAGCGATCTCGGTGAACTGCTTATGACCAACAGGCATGTCGCTGATGACCATGTTCTGGTCGATCTCCACACCCATCTTGTCAATGGCCTCTGCGGCCTTGGTTTTCATTTTTTTATAATCGAGCGTATTCAGTCGGGGACCGAACACCTCGGAAATGACGTTCTTCTTTTGGGGCTCACGATTGAGCAGAATGTTTTCCGTGGCAGTAAAGCCGGGGATCAGAGAGAACTCCTGATGCACCATGCCGATACCGGCCTCCAGTGCGTCAAAGGGCGTATTAAAGGTGACTTTTTCACCATTGATGAGGACGTCGCCGCCGTAGCCGCCGGTTTCCCGGATGACGTCCATACCGAACAGGATCTTCATCAGCGTGGATTTACCCGCGCCGTTTTCGCCTGCCAGGCCCAGAACCTCGCCGGCCTTCAGAGTGAAGTTGATGTCCGTCAGGACCTGGTTGCCGAAGAAGTCTTTTTTGATGCCGCGCATCTCCAACAGGGGAGCCGTATTACTTTCCATAAATGATACCCTACCTAATAAGAGGGGAGGAGGGTCGCCCCTCCTCCCCAGTTTTGAATGAGCGAGAAAAAACGCTGCTTATTTCACGGTGAAATACTTCTCGGGAACCTCAACTTCGGTGGAGCCCATGAACCAGCCGGGATCACCCATGATGTAGGTGTCCTGATACACCAAGAAGGTGTTGTCGGCCTTGACGCCGCTGGTGGCGTTGGTGTAGTTGGAGCCGTTCCAGGAAGCCTCGGGAGAGAACTCGTGGTAAGCCTTGGCGATATCGTCAATGTCGCACAGCTCGCTCTCGCCGTTGATGACATTCAGAGCGTGCTGGGCCAGACCGGCAGTGGTGGTGTAGCCGTAGGAGTAAGCCCAGGTACCGAAGCGGCCAGCGCCGCCGGCCTCGCAGATCGCGTCCTCGACCTTGGCCAGGATCTTCTGGAAGTCGCCGGCCTCAGCGGTCAAGTCGATGCCCAGAGCGCCGGGATAGCCCATCAAAGGAGAGGGCAGGTCGGCCTCGATGAAGTAACCGCCGTACTGCAGCAGCTGCTTGAGCAGAGGCTCAGTGTGAGCGTCGTTGGTGCAGAAGTAAGCGGCCTTCTCGCCGTAGGTCTTGGACCACTCGGGGACCTTCTCCAGAATGTAAGCCTGCGCGCCGGCCACGCCGACGTCAGAGGTGGGATCGGGAGCAGTCTCCATAACGAACTTCATGCCGAACTCCTCGCAGGCGGCCTTCATGACCGCGATACGACGGCTCATGGTCTCATAAGCCAGGTGACGGGGGAAGGAGATGTGCACGAAGGTGTCACAGCCCAGCTCGTGAGCGGTGCGGATGATCAGATAGCCGCGGGCCACGAAGTCGTTGTTGCACACCAGATCGGCAGCGGAGCCGATCTCGAGCAGATCCTCATGGGCCTCGCCGGCGATGCACAGGATGTCGGGGCGGATCTCCTTGATCTTACGGAACGCCTCGGTGGTGCCGGGGACGGACTGGTTGACGATGATGGCCTTCATGTCGGCGTCATCAGCCAGGTTCACGATGGTCTGGATGGTGGTCTCCAACTCCTCGGTGAAGTTATCGGGATAGATGGCCAGCTTGACCATATCCTCACCGTACAGGGCCTGGAAAGCCTCGGCGCCGCGGCGGTCGTCCTCGGACTGAGAAACGGAGCCGGTCACGATGCCGATGTGGACGTTACCCTCGGTTTTCGTGTCAGCGGTCTCAGAAGGAGTCTCGGTTTTGTTGCTGCCAGTGTTGGGGGTGGGGTTGCTCTTGCCGCAGGAAACCAGGGTCAGGGCCATGGTCATGGCAAGCAGTGTGCTCAGCAATCTTTTCATACATGCCTCCAATTCGTTTTTTTGCAAGCATTTCACAAGAGACCTGCAAATAGTTGCTATATATGATACCTGAATCATTCGCATTTGTCAACAGAGCAGAAACAAAAAACTGATACTTTTTTTCGTATTACGGACACTTTTCATGAGAGTTATTCCTATTTCCCCTCCAGTTTTCTCGCTGAGCGCTCTATTCATTTTTTTGGATAAAGAATCTGATGCGCATATCAGCTACCCATTCATTTCTATCCATTTTCTTCCCGTGCAGCCTACAAAAAGGCCATATTTCTCAAAAAAGCAAAAAATGGAGCACCGGGATTACCGGTGCTCCATTTTTTAATTGGATTCAGATTCTTCCGAGCCGCCCTATGGGCTTAGCCGATGCCGCCATAGATGGCGCCCAAGATCAGGGCCGCCAGAGAGGCTGCGCAATACACCCACTTGCCCAGAGGATAGAACCAGCCACCGATGTCCTTCTTGCCGACGGTGCGGCCCTCGTGGACAGCCGCCAGAGCGGTGTCCTTCTTCATGACCCAGAAGAACATGATACCGGCCAGCAGAGCGCCCAGCGGGCAGATGTAAATGGAGACAACGTCCATCCACTGAGAGGTCCATGGCTGGATGCACAGTGCGATCACGCCGCCCACTGCGCCGATGATGACCACAGACAGCACACGATTGGTGTGGAGCTTCTCCTGCAGGAAGGCTACGGGAGCCTCATACAGGTTCACGATGGAGCTGACGCCCGCGAACAGAACGCAGATATAGAAGATCATACCCACGATCCGTCCGCCGGGCATAGCGTTGAACACATTGACCAGATAGACGAACATCAGGCCGGGGCCGCCCTTCATTCCAACGATGCCGTCACCCAGAATGACTGCCATGGCAGGGATGATGACGATGGCAGCCAGCAGAGCGGCGATGGTGTCGAACAGAGCCACGTTGCGGGCAGAGGAAGGCAGATCCTCATCCTTAGGCAGATAGGAGCCGTAGATCACGGAGCCGTTGCCCGCCACAGACAGGGAGAAGAATGCCTGACCGAATGCGAAGACCCAGACCTGAGGATTCAGCAGGCCCTCGGGCTTGAGGGTGAAGATGTACTTGTAGCCCTCGCTGGCGCCGGGCAGGGTGCAGATATAAACGCCCAGGACCACGAACAGGAAGAACAGGGCGGGCATCATGACCTTGTTGGCCTTTTCAATGCCGTTGCCCACGCCGAATGCCATGATGGCCAGAGAGGCCACCAGACCCACGATCAGCCATACGCCATTGCCGATGCCGAAGATGCCGTTGCTGAACATCATGCTCAGGGCCTCGCCCAGAGTCTCTGCCTCGGGAGCGGTGCCGCCGAAGGTGCCGCCGATGGTCGCCATATCGGTGCCCATAGCATACAGGCTGCCGGAAATACCCATCCAGCAGTACTTGAAGATCCAGCTCATGACCACGGTGTAGCCGATAGCCAGCATCATAGAGCCGACGATGGGGAGCGCGCCGATGGCCTCGCCCAGCCGCTTATTACCGGTGCGTTCCTCGGTAGCCTTGCCGAAGGAGATCACGGGGCCGCCCTGCGCCCAACGGCCCAGTGCGAATTCCTCAATGATACCGGTAGAACCGATCAGAAGTACGAACAGGAAGTAGGGGATCAGGAACGTCATGCCCCCGAACTGCTGCACCATGATGGGGAAGCGCCAAATATTACCCATACCAACGGCAGAGCCAATGCAGGCCAGAATAAAGCCCCATTTGCTTTGAAAACCGTCGCGATTTTCCAGAGTTGCGTGTTTGTCTGACATAGTTTGCCCTCCTAAAGACACAGATTGGTGTGATGATCGGATGTGGCACTTTTCAGATCGGCTCACGCCCGATGGGTGGCCGCAAGCGGCGCACCCAAACGGGACGGAACCTATTCAAGCGCCCGGGCGCGATGAAAACTGAGACAAAGGAACTTGCTGGAAATGCTGCGCTGAAATCTTTTTATTTAATTGTATTTCCCGGACTTACTTCTCCTCGTTGGCGTAGGGCTCCAGGAAGGCGTGGAAGTGACGCATGGGCAGCTTGTGGCCCCAGACGATCCGCATGTTGGGGATGGACTCGCGGTCCTCATACAGCGCCTTGACAGCGGCGATGACATAGTCCAGATGCTCCTGAGTCAGGCGGCTGCGGTCGATGGCGAAGCGAACCACGTTGGCCAGCTCAGCCTGCTGCTCGGGAGTCTTCAGGTCATATTCCATGGAGAAGTCGCCCAGCTCGGACACGCGGATACCGTAGCGGCGGATCAGCTCCAGAGAGAAGCCGGTGCCGGCGAAGGTGGTATGATCGCGCTTGCCGTCGAAGAACTCATCCATGTTGATGTACACAGCGTGGCCGCCGGCGGGGAGAACAACGCCCTTGACGCCGGCCTTGTAGAAGCCCTGTGCCAGATACTCGCACTGCTGCACGCGGTCATGCATGTAGCCGAAGTCGCAGCTCTCATAGAGGCCGCAGGCCAGAGCCATGATGTCACGGCCGGACATGCCGCCGTAGGAGTCGTTGCCGTAGCAGGAGATCTGCTTGACCTTGATGAGCACGCCCACGTCGGTCTTCACGGTGCCGTCCTCGTTGAAGTCGGAGAACTTCTGCCAGAACAGGCCGCGGTCGCGGAAGGCAAGCATACCGCCCATGTTGGCGTGGCCGTCCTTCTTGGCGGACATGGTGAAAGCGTCGCAGTAGGAGAACATCTCGGTGGCGATCTCGGCGATGGACTTGTCGGCGTAGCCTTCCTCGTTCATCTTGATGAAGTAGCAGTTCTCGGCCCAGCGGGCAACGTCGAACACCAGAGGAATGTCATACTTATGCGCCACGCGGTTGATCTCCCGGATGTTGGCCATGGAGACAGGCTGACCGCAGATGGGGTTATTGGTGATGCAGGTGAACACCAGAGGTACGTTCTCGGGACCAACGCCCTGGATCAGCTGCTCCAGCTTCTCGATGTCCATGTTGCCCTTGAACGGGTTCTTCTCGTAAGAGCCGCCCTCGGGGATCTCATACAGCAGCTCCTTGTTGTACAGGTTGCGGGGGATGGAGCCCATCTGCTTGATGTTGCCCTCGGTGGTGTCGAAGTGGCCGTTGGAGGGGATGGTGAAGACCTTGCCGGGATGACGCTGGGCCAGGATCTTCTTCACGATCTCCATCAGGACGGACTCAGCGGCACGGCCCTGCTGAATGATGAAGGCGTTGGGGCGCTCCATCTGAGCAGCGCCGCCATTGAACAGGCCGCCCTCGTACTCGCAGAGATAGACCTCGTCCATCATCTTCTCGATGTCACGGCAATCGGTGCGGACCAGGTCGATGACCTTCTTCCAGTTCTTCTCGCCGCCGCGCTCGAAAATGTCGCGGAAGGTATCCAGCAGCACATAGTAGCCGGTGTTGCGGCCGTAAGCCTCGTCGCCCAGGAACAGGGTCGCCCACTGCTGGTTGGTCATAGCGGTGGTACCGGAGTCAGACAGCATATCCACAGTCAGCATGCCGGAGGGGAATGCAAACTCATTCCAGTGCGTAGCGTTCAGAGCGCGCTCGCGCTGTTCAACGGTAGCCTGAGGAAGATCGCGCACCACATATGCGCAGTGCTGAGGCATCGTCACATTCAGGGGATAGTGCTTCGCATTCTTGTCCATTTTGTTTACCTCCATAATTTGGCGTTTTCCGCCTGTTTTTTTGGAGATACCCCGGTCGTCGAAGAGCGGGCTTCCCATTTCCCGCTCTGCGCCTGGCGGACAGTATCCGATACAAAAGAATCGTGGAGCGGCTCGTTTCAGGCTGCCTGAACAGAACGCCCGGCAGGGTCCTGTCTCCGCTCCCTTCCTGTTGTGCGATTATTTTATCACGTTTTTAGGGTTCCGTCAACTTTTATTGTGATTTTATTGCATATCTTCAATATTTTCTACGTTGTTTAGCTGTTTAAATTTATATATTTTGTACGTTTCCTCGGTTGGCTGATAATAATTTTTTATCATTATTTTTTGCTTTGACAATACGACTTTCTCATATATAATATTTTCATAGCCCGAAAATATGCAAAATGAAACGGGGGAATCTTATGACGTCCTCTTCCAGCCTGATCCTTCAGCATTACATCAAGCTGACCGAATTTTTGGGAAAAGCGCTGGGTCCCGACTATGAAGTGGCCCTTCACGATCTGACCCGGAAGGACCGTTCCATCATCGCCATCGCCAATAATTATATCAGCGGCCGGGAGGTCGGCGCACCTCTGACCAATATGGCCCTGAGTATTCTCCGGGACAAGAGCTATGAGCATACGGACTACCATCTCCACTATTACAGCATCAACGTCAACGGCAAGGATCTCCGCTCCAGCACCTTTTTCATCAAGGACAACGGCAAGCTCATCGGCCTGCTGTGCATCAACTTTGACGACAGCCGCTATCGGGATGTCTGTGACCGCATCCTGAGTCTGTGCCATCCGGATCTGTTTGTGACCGATGTGCTGGCGCAGCCGCTGCCGGAGAACGAAGATGGTGTATCCGCCCGGTCCTCCCCGGAAAAATTCCGCAACTCCGCAGATGCGGTGGCTTTGGACGCCATCAACCGGGAACTGGAACGGATGGGGGTCACGCCCGGCCACCTCACCCACAGCGAGCGGCTTCAGGTCATCACTTCTCTGGAATCCGCCGGCATTTTTCTGCTGAAGGGCGCCATTAAAAGCGCCGCGGCCGCCCTCGGCTGTTCCACCGCCAGCATTTACCGCTATCTCTCCCAGATCAACCCCTCTGACTAAGCCCGAAAGCACTGAAAAGGCCGAAGTGTACCCCTTAATTTATGTATGTATCAAAATCACCTCCGCCGAAAACGGCGGAGGTGATTTGATTCTTTATGTTCCGCTCTCGCCGTAGTTGCTCAGCACCCGGGCAGAGGGATCGTTGACGTCGCAGCCCTTCCAGTTCTTGTTTGGCATCCAGAAATCCTTCACCATAGGAGCCTGACCGGGATAGTATTTCTCAAAGATCTCCCGGTACAGCAGGGATTCCTTGGTGAACGGCTGGGCGAAATCGTACTTCTTCCGCTTTTCCTCAAACTCGGCATCAGTGTACTTGGTTTCGGCGTACTCCTTTAAATCGTCCACCATGGAATGTCCCACGGCGTCGGAGAAGGCTGCCTTCTGGCGCCAAAGGATGTCATCCGGCAGCAGATGGTCCTTCTCGAAAGCGTGACGCAGGAGGTACTTTCCCATATCATAGGTATTGACCTTCATGGCCGGGTCGATGCTCATGACATACTTCACGAAATCCAGGTCGCCGAAGGGCACCCGGGCCTCCAGAGAGTTGGCGGAGATGCAGCGGTCCGCCCGGAGCACATCGTACATATACAGCTCGTCCGCCCGCTTCTTCGCCTCCTGCTGGAAGGCTTCGGGGGAAGGGGCAAAATCCGTATACTTGTAGCCGAACAGCTCATCGCTGATCTCGCCGGTCAGCAAGACACGGATATCCGTCCGCTCGTGGATGGCCTTGCAGCAGAGGTACATACCCATGCTGGCCCGGATGGTGGTGATGTCATAGGTCCCCAGCAGGGAGATCACCTCTTCCAGTGTATCCAGCACCTGCTGGCGGGTCATATACACCTCGGTGTGATCCGCGCCGATGTAATCCGCCACTTCTCTGGCGTATTTCAGATCAATGGCATCCTTGTCCATGCCAATGGCGAAGGTGCGGATCTTCTTTCCCAGCACCAGTGCGCTGATGGCGCACACCAGAGAGGAATCCAGGCCGCCGGAGAGCAGGAAACCCAACGGAGCGTCGGCGTCCAGCCGCTTATCCACACCGGCGATCAGCTTGTTGCGGATGGTGCGGCAGACGGTTTCCAGATCGTCATGGCAATACTCCGTAACGGTGGTCAGGTCGGCGTAGCGGACAAACTTGCCGTCTGCGTAATAATGCCCCGGCGGGAAGGGACAGACCTCCTTGCAGAGGCCGATAAGGTTCTTGGCCTCGCTGGCGAACACGATGCCACCGTCATCCAGATAGCCGTAGAACAGCGGCCGGATGCCGATGGGGTCCCGGGCGGCGATGAGGGAATCCGTCTTGTGGTCATAGATGATCATGGCAAACTCCGCGTCCAGCTTGGCAAACATAGAAAGGCCGTATTCCCGGTACAACGGCAGAATGATCTCGCAGTCGCTGCCGCTCTTGAATTCGTAGCCCTTCTCCGTCAGCTGCCGCTTCAGGGGGCGGAAGCCGTACAGCTCGCCGTTGCAGACCACCATGTCGCCGTCCAGCTCAAAGGGCTGCATGCCAGCCTCAGTCAGGCCCATGATGGCCAGCCGGTGGAAGCACAGCCAGCCGGAGCCGGTGTCCATGAGCCGGGACATATCAGGCCCCCGGGAGAGGGTCCGGTCGAAATACTCCCAAATCTCATGCTTGTCCAGTTTCTTCGTGGAAAATCCCATAATTGCGCACATAAAAAACACCTCCGAATACAAAAAAGCAGCGAACGATCCTAAAATTTTAGGACGAATCGCTGCCGCATCCGTGGTGCCACCTAACTTGCTGATTGAAAATCAGCCCCTTTGCGGGGTTCCAACAAACCCCTGTGCTTTAACGCCGCACACCGCGTCTCTCCTACTGGGCTGCCGCCGTTCAGATCGCTGCTCCTGAGTGTTATTCCCGCCGCCCCGTTGTACCGGGCTTCCACTGTCCCCGGCTCGCTGTGACCGTTTGGCCACGGTACTTGTCTCGATCCACGCATTTTCAATATGGCCGAAGCGTTGGCCCGCTCCGAAATTGATGGACTGATTATAGCCCCGCGCAGTTCATCCGTCAAGATTTCAGATGTCAAATTTTCCGCGCTTTTCCTACTAATTTTATGTGTATTTACAACAAGGACAGTTGTTTCTCTTGACACCCCTCTTTAAATGTGCCATGCTGAAAAAAATGACACAGGAGGGATCAATATGCGGAGAATCAGCTGGATCGGCGTAGGCATCATGGGGAAAGCCATGGTGCGGAACCTGATGAAAGCGGGCTACAAGGTCCACATTTATGCCCGTCACCCGGAAAAAGTGGCAGACGTGGTATCCGAGGGTGCCGTACCCCACGGCAGCATTGCGGAGTGCGTAAAGGCCAGCGAGGTGGTCATCACCATGGTGGGCTTCCCCAAGGATGTGGAGGAGGTCTACTTTGCCCCCGGCAATATTCTGGACAGCGCCGCCAAGGGTATGACGCTCATCGACATGACCACCACCAGCCCCACCCTGGCCCAGCGGATCTACCAAGAGGGCGCCGCCCGGAGACTGCGAGTGCTGGACGCCCCCGTCACCGGCGGTGACAGCGGGGCCCGTGCTGGAACGCTTTCCATTCTGGTAGGCGGCGATCAGGCAGATTTCGACGCTTGCCTCCCCATTTTCCAGGCAATGGGCACTAACATCACCTATTTCGGTCCCGCAGGCTGCGGCCAACACGCCAAAATGGCCAATCAGATCATGATCGCCGGGGCGCTTTCCGGCGTGTGTGAGGCTCTGACCTACGCCAAGGCGGAGGGGTTAGACGGGAATACTTTGCTGGGCGCCGTATCCACCGGAGCCGCTGGCAGCAAGCAGCTGGACTTTCAGGGCAAGAAGATCCTGACAGGTGACTTTGCCCCCGGCTTCTTCATGAAGCACTTTGTGAAAGATATGCGCCTTGCGGAAGAGGAAGCAGAAAACGCCGGGCTGGATCTGAATGTTTTGCAGCAGGCGCTTTCCAACTGTCAATCCCTGATCGACCGGGGCTGCGGTGATCTGGGCAATCAGGCTCTGATCAAATTCTACGAAAAATAACAGATGAACGCAGGAGGCACAGCGCTGACGCTGTGCCTCCTGTTCATCCCAACTGTCAATCCGTCTCTTTACGAATCGGTTGAATTTCCAAATAGTAATGGGGCTGGTTCAAGTCCAGCGTCACCTCCGTAACGCCGTTTTCCGGATCAAAGCCGAAGTTCTGACCTGTGATTTGGACGTTTTCTGCATGGGTAACGGAGGCCGTCTGAGCCGTGAAGGTCAGCGTGGAATCCAGCGTGGTCATCAGATCATATCCCTGCAAGTTCCGGCGGTCCGAACCGGAGCAGGCAAAGTCGAAGCTGGGGGCCTTCCAGTACTGCGCCGTGACCTCCGCCGTACCGCCAGTCGGAACGGTAACCTCCGTTTTCAGATACAGTACCCGATCCACAGACAGCACCTCGTCCATCAGCTCATCCAGCCGTCCGCTGTCATAACGGTCCACCGGTTTATCCGACAACAGGCCGTATTGCTCCAACGCCCGCTCCGCCAGCAAGCAATAAGTTTCCGGGTTCAAAATCTCCGCCGCCTCGCTGAGCCAGCCGTAATAGCCGGGATTTTCTTCCATTGTGTCAAGGATCTCCCGGCACAGGGTCAGCAGCGTCTCATGAAGCGTGGTCGCACTCCGAGTAACGGTGCAGGAAACACCCTCTATCTCCTCGCCGGAATCGCAGCCGCCATCCTGATAGCCTTGTAATGTATAGCCCGTCAGGTCCGTCCCGATCACGATCAGCTTCTTGTCGGTTTTACTCCGCCGCTGACCGTCAGGTACAAAATAGCTGTAAGTGATCTCTCCGGTGCGTTCATCCCAGCCGTACCCCTCAAAGCCGTAGGACAGTACCGTGGTACGGGTTTCATCTGCCGTAAACGTCACCGCCTGGGTAGCCGCCTGATATTGCTCCGTGGGCGCTTCAAAATCCGTAAAGGTATAGACCGTGACCGGCATATCCGCCGGTATTTGCGTCCCGGTAACCGTCTCTCTGTAATCACCGCCGTCCAGAAGCGCCTGATAATCCGTCCATTGGCTGGGATATCGCAGATTCAGGGTAGAAGTGTCACCGCCGCCGGCACCGCCAAAGCCGCCCGCGTAATCGCCGATAACCAACTCCGTCTCCGCTTTCTCTCCGTTCACCGTCACGCTGGGATCTATGGAAAGCAGATCCTTGATCCCGCCCGCAATGGGATACAGCAGGGTCAGCGTCACATCCGTATCGGTTGGATTGCGGAGAACATAGCTGTCCGTCACCGTAGCGCCCCACTGAGAATCGTACCCCTCCGGGTCTGTCCGGGGGGTAAAATCCCAATCCGTGTGGCGTTCCGCCGTCACGCCGGGGTTTTCTTCTGCTGTGGTCAGGGGCAACACCGGCCCGGCATACGACATAAAGGTGACGGCGTCTGCAGCGCCGCCCGCGTTGTTGATCCCGCTGCCCCCCGCACTGGCCCCATAGCCGCGAAATCCGCCGGTGATCAGATAGACGGCTCCCGCCCCGCAGAGCACCATCAAGCAGGCCGCTGCAGCCGCATACCGCCGCCAGACGGGCCGCTTTTTCGCAGGGGTCTCAGCGGCCGCCTCGATCAGACCCTCATCCACCAAACCGATAGCCCGGAACAATCGCTCTGCTTTCATACCACGATCCCCTCCTTTTCCAAAAATGCCCGCAGGGCCTTTCTCGTACGGAACAGGGCAGATTTTACCCGGCTCTCGCCGCAATCCAGACGCTTTGCGATGGCGGCGATATCCTCGCCGTACCAATAGCGCCGCAGGAAGATATACCGGTTATCCGCCGTCTGTCCCCGCAGAAACGTGCTGACACATTCCGCCAAAACCCGCTCCTCCGCCGCCTGCTCCGGTCCCCGATGGTCGGGGATGCACTCGTCCAGTTCCCCCAGCAGCGTCTCCATACCCGCGCCCCGGCTTTGGGTCCGCCCTGCCTTCCAGCGGTCCAGTGACAGGTTCCGGGCGATCCGCCCCAGCCAGGCCCGAAGTGCACCTGGTCGCTCAGGCGGCATGGCGTTCCAGGCCCGGAAATAGGTATCGTTAACGCACTCTTCCGCATCGTGATGGCTGCGGAGGATATTCCAGGACAGAGCATGGAGAAAGCTGCCGTACTTCCCGGCGGTAGCCGTAATGGCTCCCTGATCCCGGTCCCAGTAGAGGTCAATGATCTGCGTATCGTCCATAGCCGCGCCTCCTTTTGTCTCTCTGCCCATATAGACGAGAAATCCGTGCGTTCCGTCGCGTAAAAAGCGAAAAATTCTCCGGGGAATCTTCCCCGGAGGATATGGTATCAGATTTTCATACCGGCATCAACCATTCAGCGGCCCGCCGCGTTCTGATAAGGGTCCAGGAAGGGGGTCGGTGTCTTCCGATAGGTAGCCAGACTGACTCCAACCAATGCAGCAGCGCAGGCAATGGCGCCGGGGACCGTAGGCCCGAGGCCGAAGGGCACCCCCGCCAGTTTCCAGCCTACACAGACTGTGAAACCCGCCACCATACCGGCGATGATGCCGGCCTTGGTGGCCTTTTTCCAATACAGCGCCGCAAATGCCGGCAGTCCTGCCGCCGCCGCGTAAAAGCTCCACGCGAACATCAGAATGCTGTAAGCGTTTTTGATGTACAGGGCGATCACCAGCGCTCCCAAGGGTAGGATCACCGCGAACACGCGGGTCAGCCGCAGTTCCTTTTTCTCAGAAATATTGGGATTGAAGACCTTATAAATATCGTGGACGCAGGTCTGCACGGAGACGATCAGGTAGCTGTCCGCCGTGGACATGATGACGGACAGAATACCCGCCAGCGCCAGACCTGTCAGGCCCACCGGCAGGATCTCAATGGCCAGAGCCGGAACCACCGCGTCCGTAGAGCCGTACTGGGCCAGCTTTTCCGCCGACACCAGCTGATGTGCCACCACGCCCATGAACCACACCAGCGGAATGGTAAGGCCGTAGGCCAGCGTCCCCAGAAACAGCCCCTCCTTGGCCGCCTTCTGGCTCTTGGCAGCGAAGGCCCGCTGCCACATTTCCGCTCCCGCCAGAGTAAAGACGAAATAGGTGATGATGTCGCCCACGATGCCGCCATCCAGATAGGGCTTTGCTAATTCCGGAGCAAGCCCCTCCAAAAAGGCGGACAAGCCGCCCAGCTTGACCAGAGACGCCGAGGGAATCAGAATGTAGACAAACAGAATCAGCATGACAAACTGAAATACATCCGTATAGATCACGCCGAACAGGCCGGAGGTGGCCGTATAGACTATAAACACGACACAGGCGATGAGCGCGCCCATCTCGTAGGAAATTCCGATCTCATTGCCCAGCATATTGATGATGGTGGCGGTGGCCGTCACCTGGGAGGCCACGGTGCCCATCATGGTGAAGGCAATGAGACAGCCCAGGATCACCTTGGTGGTCTTGCCGAAGCGCTGCTCAAAAAGGTCCGGGATTGAGGTCACATGGAACGTAGTGCCCACTGCGGAGATCCGCCCGGCAAAGCCGGAGAAAATAAACATACCCAGAAGATAGGGCAGTGCCGTCATAATGGCCTTGAAGCCGCTGGAATAGGCCACGCCCGCCCGGCCCATAAGGCCGCTGCCGCCAATGATGGTGGCGCACACGGTAGCCATCAGCACCAGTGGACCGAAGGACCGGCCGCCCAGATAGTAGTCGTCCATGCTCTGAACTTTCTTGACCACCACCACGCCGATCAAAACCATGGAAATCAGGTAGGCTGCGATGATGATGAGGTCGATTGCGTGAAGTTGATTGTGAACCATAGGCTGCTCCTTTCCGATTAAGGACCCTTGCCGGATCCGGTTTCCTGCTCTGTGTTCAGGAAGCGTTCCACCGCCTCCTTCGCTTTCTTTTCGCCCACAAAAATAACGGTATCCCCGGCGTACAGCTCCGCGTAGGGGCCGGGGGAAAGAATATCCGTGGTGCCCCGGCGGATGGCAGCCACCGTAGCGCCGGTAGCCTGCCAGAATCGCAGGTCACCCAAATTTTTTCCGATGCCGTACCAGCCATCTGGCACCCGGCAGCTAAACGTAGGCAGCGTCTCCGCCGGTTGAACAGGATAAAGAGTATCCTCCAGAATACTCTGGCACAGCTCCCCCATGCGGCGGTTCAGCGCCTCCTTTTTCTCGATCAGTTCCCGCAGTTTCCGGCGTTTGCTCATCAGATCCGCCCGGTTCTCAAAGTTTCTCAGATAGCGCTTGGCATTGTCCGCAGAGAGTACATATACGCCGCTCTGCTCCTTCACCGCCACCACCCGCATATCACTGAGAAGCTGGATGGCCCGCCGGACAGTCTCCGGCGACACCTCGTATTCCGATGAGAGCTTGGACCGACCGGAGATTTTTTCCCCTTCCCGCAGTTCTCCCGCCGCGATCCGCTCAGCCACAGAGATTGCGATTCGCATATATTGGGTCAATCCGTCATTGTCCATAAAGCTCACCCCTTTATTCATACGCCTATTATACAAACTGACAACCTTGATTGCAAGAAAAGTTTTTAGTTTTTACAAAATTTTTACGTCGCCTTACGCAATGCAAATCCATTTCAATTTCCGTTTTACACGGCTCTTATAAAACGTGCCCAGTCCCATAGGCTGTCTTGCCGGTCATACACCCGTCATTGCAAAAAACAGAGGTATGCGTCAAATCAACGCATACCTATAAATTTAAATTGGTGTCAGTAGAAGCCACTCAGGGCCTTCCTCCTTTTGGTCTTAACACATCATGCCTTATTTTCCACGGTTCCGGGCCCGGCGCGCCGTAGAGGAACCGATCCCCAGCTCAATCCGGTATTTTGCCACGGTGCGGCGGGCCAGGAAAATCCCCTCCGCCGCCAGCAGGTCGCAAAGTGCCTGATCGCTGAGAGGATGGCCGGAATCCTCATCCTTGAAGCGAAGCAGCATCCGCTGTTTCACCGCCTGACGGGACAGCCCCTGCTGTCCCACCGCCCGACTGAAAAAGTATCGCAGCGGATAGATTCCCTGACGGCATTGCAGGTATTTATCCCGCACGGCACGGGAAACGGTGGAAGGGTGCAGGTCCAGCGTTTCCGCCAGAGAGGACAGCTTCATAGGTGACAGTTCCGCAGTCTGCCCGGAAAAGAATGGTCTCTGCACGTCCAGAATGGCCTGCGCGCAGCGGCGCAGGGTGCTGCCCCGGCGTTCCAGACTGTCCAGCAGCCATTTGGTCTGCCGCAGCTTCTCCTTTAAATAAGTGCGGGCCTCCGGATCGTCACTCTCCTTGGCCATACTGCTGTAATAAGGGTTCACAGTGACCTTTGGAAGATAGTATTCGTTCAGCAGCACCTGCAATTCCCCTTCCAACTCCACAATGAACACATCCGGCCGGACGTAGAGGGTTGGTTCTGCCGGCTGAAACGCCTGACCGGGGTGAGGATCCAAGGCAGCGATGGCCTTCTCCGCCGCCTGAATTTCAGAGATACTGGCCCCAAGGGCCTTGGTGATGGGCCCATAGTGGCTGCGGCTCAGTTCCGTGAGGAACCGTGCGGCAATGTCCATAGCGTAGGGAACGTTGTCCTTCCGGCGGCTCAGCTGAAGCACCAGACACTCCGACAGATCCCGGGCGCCCACACCGGCAGGCTCCAAGGACTGAATCGTATCCAGTGCCTGATCTACCATCGTCTGGGGGATCTTCATTTCTGTCAGGCCGTCCAGATCCTCCTGCGTCAGATATCCGTCCTCGTCCACCAGCTCCGCCATATATTTACACAGGGCCAGCATGGGCTTCGGCAGTCGTTTCCGTTCCAACTGATCGCAGAGAAACGCAGACAGGCTGTCCAGCTCCTTATCAGTCGCTCCCGGCTCCGGTGGGGCATCCTCCTCATGGGCAAAGGAGGTCCCAAAGGTCCCCGCGTCCAGCCAACTGGCTTTCTGCCGCAGCTCCGCATAGGCAGAGCGAAGCTCCGAGGCCTCCGAAAGTTCCAAGGTGGGATTCTCCTCGGAGAGATTCCCCAGATAGTCCAGCAACTCCTGAGAATTCATCTGCAAGACTTCCATGGATTGCAGTAGCTGCGGCGTCAGCTTCAGCTCCTGCCGCAGTTCTGTTTTTAAAGAAATGAGATTCATAACAGCTTCATTCCTTCCGGTCCTTCACATATTTGGCGATTTTCCGGACAGCGGTGGCCTGAGAGATGCCCAGTTCCTTCGCCACAGCCACCGTGGTGCCGCAGCGGCGGTAGGAATCCCGGATGATCTGTCCCTCGAAGGCATCCATCCGCTCCGCCAGAGTCCCCTCCTGAGAGGGGAGGTCCGGTGCGCTGCCGCCGCTGTTGTATTCCAGCGGCAGGGCCGTAATGTCCAAAATCGGATTCTGGGCGGTGATGACCAGCCGTTCCATCAGGTTTTCCAGCTGACGCACATTGCCGGGCCAGGGATATTGCTCCAGAAAGGCCACAAACCGGGGACTTAACGCCAGCTGCTTGCCGTATTCCTTGCAGAACCGCTCCAAAAACTGATGCGCCATAGGCAGGATATCCTCAGGGCGCTGCCGCAGAGGGGGAATGTGGACCCGGATGACGTTCAGCCGGTAGAAAAGGTCCGAACGGAACAGCCCCCGCTGCACCTCCTCCTCCAGATTGCGGTTAGTGGCCACCAACAGACGGAAATCCAACTCAATGCGCTTGGTGCCGGACACCCGCTCGATGGTCTTTTCCTGAATGAGCTGCAGCAGCTTAGATTGAATATGAGGCGGCAGCTCTCCGATCTCATCCAGAAACAGGGTGCCGTGGTTGGCCAGTTCGATCTTACCAATCTTACCGGCAGAGGCCGCGCCGGTAAAGGCTCCCTTTTCATAGCCGAACAGCTCGGATTCAATGAGGTTTTCATGGAGCACCGCGCAGTTGACCTCGATAAAGGGGCCGTTGGCCCGGTTGCTGATGGCGTGGATGGCCTTGGCCACTGCGCTTTTGCCCACGCCGGTCTCCCCGGTGATGAGAATATTGGCCTTCGTGTTGGCGGTATTCAGGATCAGTGTCCATAACCGCTGCATGGCAGGGCTCTTCACCACCAAATCCGTGGCGGTGGCCCGGAGCCGCAGTTCCGCGATCTCCTGCGTATACTGCTGCAAGGAGTCCTGTAAATGCCGGTAGTTCTGCTGAATGGTGTTGATCTGCTCCATGGACACCGTGTTGAAGCACACGGCATATTTCAGCACACCGTTTTGGTCAAACAGCGGAATTCCCACCGTCATGACATTTTTATGGGTGTGGTTGATGGTCTGGGTGGCGGTGATCTTTTTCTTCTGCCGGATGACCTCCGCAGTGATACAGGGCCGGAAAGTCCCGTTCGCTTCCAGATCAAAAGCCGACTTACCCACGATGGAATCGTGGGTAAAGCCAAAGTTCCGCTCATAGTTCTCACTGACTCGGAGAATGATGCCGTCTGCGTCAGAGAGCATCATATCGTCTGCCAGGACCAGATTGTTTTTGGGGCTGAGGATATCGAAAAGTCCCTCCAGATTGATATTTTCCTCAAAGAAATGAGGAAGGTCAGGTGTATGCGCCATGAGAGTACCTCCCGCGTGTGATCTATTCATTTTTGATTATAGCATATTCAAAAGCGAATAGAAAGGGCCAGTGCCAAGTTTCTTCTGTATCTTTTGTAAAAAAATAACCGCCGGCTTTCGTGGTTCTTGCCGAAAGGATGTCCTGCGCAGGGAAAAATATATGCGCATCCAGCCTATTCATTTTTGAATAGTGCCCGAATGAGGTCGCTGAAAAGAGGAAAATTCCGCCGAAATCCCCCGATTTTTTTGTCAAACCCGCACAGTTGAATGCTCCATTTTTGTGAAAAACATCTTGCCAATCTTGGCACATAAATTGCTATATTACTCACTGTACAACCATGGATAGGCTGACGGGTGCAGCTGGACCCACATCTCCGTCAGCACAGACGCTTACATATTATTTTTGAGGAGGAATCTACTTATGTATCAGACCCTTCGTTATGAAAAGCAGGAAAACATCGCCATTCTCACCATCAACCGTCCCGAGGCGCTGAACGCACTGAACTCCACCGTCATCGGCGACCTGGAGCAGGCCATCACCGAGGTGGAGAAGGACGCCGAGCTGGGCGCTCTCATCATTACCGGCGAGGGCCGTTCCTTTGTGGCCGGTGCCGACATCGGCGAGCAGCTCCCCCTGGATGTGGCCGGCGGCCGCAAGTGGGGCCAGCGGGGCAGCGCCCTGATGCGCCGCATTGAGAAGCTGGAGATCCCCACCATCGCTGCTGTCAACGGCTTCGCTCTGGGCGGCGGCTGCGAGCTGGCCATGAGCTGCGACATCATCCTGGCTGCCGGCCCCAACGCTGAGGGCAAGGGCGGCGCCAAGTTCGGCCAGCCCGAGGTTGGCCTGGGCATCACCCCCGGCTTCTCCGGCACCCAGCGCCTGCCCCGCCGCGTGGGCATCGCCAAGGCCAAGGAGCTGATCTTCTCCGGCAAGGTCATCGGCGCCGCTGAGGCTGAGAAGATCGGTCTGGTCAACGCCGTGTATGCTCCCGAGGAGCTGATCCCCGGTGCCATCGCCATGGCCAAGTCCTTCACCGCCAACGCTCCCATCGCCGTGAAGTATTCCAAGGCCTGCATCGACCGCGGCATGCAGATGGACATTGACGACGGCATCGCTCTGGAGAACGAGCTGTTCGCCATGTGCTTCGCCACCGCCGACCAGAAGGAAGGCATGAGCGCCTTCGTTGAAAAGCGCAAGGAAAAGCACTTCCAGAACAAGTAAGTTAGACTCCGTATCCATCGCTTAAAAAATTTCTGACAAAAGAGGAATTTACAGCATGAAAAAAGTACGTGTCATTACCGCTGAGGAAGCGGCCCTGATGGTCAAGGACGGTGACACCGTCTCCACCGGCGGCTTCGTTAGCTGCGCCTGCCCCGAGGCGCTGACCAAGGCTCTGGAAAACCGTTTCGTGGAAATCGGCCACCCCCGCGACCTGACACTGTTCTTTGCAGCCGGTCAGGGCCACCGGGACGGCACCGGCGGCGACCACTTCGGCCACGAGGGTATGTGCAAGCGGGTAGTCGGCGGTCACTGGGACCGCGCCGCCAAGCTGGGTGAGCTGGCTCTGGCCAACAAGCTGGAGGCCTATAACCTGCCTCAGGGCGTCATCACCCACATGTACCGCGACATTGCCGCCCACAACATCGGCACCATCACCCACGTTGGCCTGAACACCTTCGTAGACCCCCGTCACGAGGGCGGCAAGCTCAACGAGTGCACCAAGGAAGACCTGGTGAAGCTGGTGAACATTGACGGTGAGGAGCGCCTGCTCTACAAGCCCATCCCCATCAATGTGTGCCTGGTCCGCGGCTCCTACGCCGATGAATACGGCAACTGCACCGTCCACCGCGAGATCGGTCCTCTGGATGTCACCGCCCAGTGCCAGGCCACCAAGAACTCCGGCGGTATCGTCATTGTTCAGGTGGAGAAGATCGTCCAGGGCGGCACCCTGGACCCCCGCCTGGTGAAGATCCCCGGCATCTATGTGGATGCCATCGTCGTGGGCTCTCCCGAGGACAACAACCAGTGCCTGGGCATGCCCTATGACGGAGCTCTCTCCGGTGAGTTCCGCATCCCCGTGGACGATATCCCCCCCATCCCCATGGACGCCAAGAAGATCATCGCCCGCCGGGCCGCTATGGAGCTGCCTCAGGACGCCATCGTGAACCTGGGTACCGGCGCTCCCGAGAAGATTGCCAACGTCTGCGCTGAGGAGGGCATCTCCAACAAGATGACTCTGACCGTGGAAGCCGGCTCCATCGCCGGTGTGCCCTACGGCGGCACCCAGTTCGGCGGCGCAGCCAACTCCATGGCCATTCTGGACCACAACGTCCAGTTCGATTTCTATCAGGGCGGCGGCCTGGACGTGGCCTTCCTGGGCCTGGCCGAGACCGCTCCCAACGGCGACCTGAACGTCTCCAAGTTTGGCACCCGTCTGGCCGGCGCTGGCGGCTTCATCGATATCACCCAGAACGCCAAGAAGGTTGTTTACTGCGGCACCTTTACCGCCAAGGGCCTCAAGACCGAGTGCAAGGACGGCAAGCTGGTCATCACCCAGGAGGGTGCCAAGAAGAAGTTCGTCAACAAGGTAGAGCAGATCACCTTCTCCGGCGATTACGCCAACAAGGTGCACCAGCCCGTTCTGTACATCACCGAGCGCGCCGTGTTTGAGCTGCGGCCCGAGGGCGTGACGCTGGTGGAGATCGCCCCCGGCATTGATCTCCAGACTCAGGTTCTGGATCAGATGGAGTTCATGCCCAAGATTGCCGATGACCTGAAGCTCATGGATGAGCGCATCTTCCGTGAGGAACTGATGGGTCTGGCTAACGACTAAACATCCCTCTAAGGGGGGAGCGATCCCCCCTTAGTCCCCAAATTAATTAGGAGGATAACAAAAAATGGCATTGATGACCCCCCAAGAATACATTGAGTCCCTGCGGAAGCTGAACACCCGCGTCTATATGTTCGGCGAGAAGATCGAGAACTGGGTGGATCACCCCATGATCCGCCCCTCCATCAACTGCGTGGCCATGACCTACGCTCTGGCTCAGGATCCTCAGTACGCTGAGCTGATGACCGTGAAGTCCAGCCTCACCGGTCACACCATCAACCGCTTCACCCACCTGCATCAGTCCACCGAGGACCTGATGAACAAGGTGAAGATGCAGCGTCTGCTGGGCCAGAAGACCGCTTCCTGCTTCCAGCGCTGCGTGGGCATGGACGCCTTCAACTCCGTCTTCTCCACCACCTATGAGATCGACGAGAAGTACGGCACCCACTATCACGAGAACTTCAAGAAGTTCCTGACCTACGTTCAGGACAATGACCTCACCGTGGACGGCGCTATGACCGACCCCAAGGGTGACCGTTCCAAATCTCCCAGCCAGCAGGCTGATCCCGACATGTACGTTCATGTTGTGGAGCGCCGTCCCGACGGCATCGTGGTCTGCGGTGCCAAGTGCCACCAGACCGGCTCCATCAACTCCCACTGGCACATCTTCATGCCCACCATCTCCATGGGCGAGGCTGATAAGGATTGGGCTGTCAGCTTTGCCTGCCCCACCGACGCCGAGGGCATGTACATGATCTACGGCCGTCAGTCCTGCGACACCCGGAAGATGGAAGAGGACGCCTCTATCGACGTGGGCAACGCCAAGTTCGGCGGCCAGGAGGCTCTGGTGGTTCTGGACCATGTGTTCATCCCCAATGAGTACATCTTCCTCAACGGTGAGTATGAGTTCGCCGGTATGATCGTGGAGCGCTTCGCCGGTTATCACCGTCAGTCCTACGGCGGCTGCAAGGTGGGCGTGGGCGACACCCTGATCGGTGCCGCTGCTCTGGCCGCTGAGTACAACGGCGTGGAGAAGGCCTCCGCCGTCAAGGACAAGCTCATCGAGATGACCCACCTGAACGAGACCCTGTTCTGCTGCGGCATCGCCTGCTCCGCTCAGGGCTTTAAGACCAAGGCAGGCAACTACCAGATCGACCTGCTGCTGGCCAATGTCTGCAAGCAGAACGTCACCCGCTTCCCCTATGAGATCGTGCGTCTGGCAGAGGACATTGCCGGCGGCCTGATGGTCACCATGCCCTCTCAGGTGGACTTCCACAGCGATATGGTTGTTGGCCGGAACGGCGAGACCATCGGCCAGATCTGCAACAAGTTCTTTGCCGCTCGCGAGGGTGTTTCCACCGAGAACCGTCAGCGCATCATGCGCTTCATCGAGAACCTGTGCCTGGGCGCTGCCGCTGTGGGTTACCGCACCGAGTCCATGCACGGCGCCGGTTCTCCCCAGGCCCAGCGCATCATGATCGCCCGTCAGGGCAACATCCAGGGCAAGAAGCAGCTTGCTAAGGACATCGCCGGCATTGTGGACTGATTCTGAGACGGGTTGATCCCCCTCGGACACGCTGCCCCTGACGCGCCCAGCGGTGGGCATGCCGTCCCGCGGGCAGCAGCGTTCTGACCGGGCAGCGCCCGGTCAGAACAAATGATAAACTGTGATATCTGTCCCTGCGACATATCAATATAGCCTTTCCAAAATTTACATAAAAGGAGAAAGCATTATGGATTTCAATCTGAGCCCTGAGCATCTGTTGATCCGGAAGATGATGGCTGAGTTCACTGAGAACGAAGTGAAGCCCATCGCTGCCGAGACCGACGCCAAGACCCTCTATCCCCGTGAGAACATCGAAAAGCTGTTCGACCTGGGTGTCATGGGTATGTGCATCCCCAAGGAGTACGGCGGACAGGGTGCTGACCCTCTGGCCAGCGCTATCTGCATCGAGGAGCTGTCCAAGCAGTGCGCCTCCACCGGCGATATCGTGGCTACCCACAACGGCCTGTGCTGCGATCCCATCCTGACTCACGGCACCGAGGAGCAGAAGGCCAAGTATCTGCCCATGCTGTCCACCGGTCACAAGGTCGGCGCCTTCGCTCTGACTGAGCCCAACGCCGGTTCCGACGCTTCCAAGGGCCAGACCGAGGCCAAGCTGGAGGGCGACCACTATGTGATGAACGGCTCCAAGATCTTCATCACCAACGGCTATGTGGCCGATGTGTTCGTGGTCTTTGCCATGACCGATAAGTCCAAGGGCACCAAGGGCATCTCCGCCTTCATCGTGGAGTCCTCCTTCCCCGGCTTCTCCGTCGGCAAGCACGAGGAGAAGATGGGCCTGCACGGCTCTCCCACGGCTGAGATCGTGTTCACCGACATGATCGTCCCCAAGGAGAACATGCTGGGCCGCGAGGGCAAGGGCTTCAACATCGCCATGCAGACCCTGGACGGCGGTCGTATCGGCATTGCCGCTCAGTCCCTGGGTATTGCCGAGGGCGCTCTGGAAGAGGCCAAGGCCTACACCAAGGGCCGTGTCCAGTTCGGCAAGCCCATCAGCAAGTTCCAGAACACCCAGTTCACCTTCGCTGACATGGAGCTGGGCTGCGAGGCCGGTCGTCTGCTGACCTACCAGGCCGCCATGAAGAAGGGTTCCGGTGAGCGCTACACCAAGGAGGCTGCCATGGCCAAGCTGTTCTGCTCTGAGCACGCTATGAAGACCACCACCAAGGCGCTGCAGATGTTCGGCGGCTACGGCTACACCAAGGATTATCCCATGGAGCGCATGATGCGCGACGCCAAGATCACGGAGATCTACGAGGGCACCAGCGAGGTCCAGCGTATCGTCATCTCCGCCAACATGGGCCTGTAAGGAGGAGAAGTCGAAATGAAGATTTATGTTTGTGTCAAGCAGGTACCCGATACCTCCGGCAAGGTGGCTGTCAATCCCGATGGTACTCTGAACCGTGCTTCCATGCAGACCATCACCAACCCCGATGATATGAACGCTGTTGAGGCCGCCCTGAAGCTGAAGGACGCCACCGGCTGCAAGGTCACCGTTGTCACCATGGGCCCCCCTCCCGCTGCCGGTATGCTGCGTGAGCTGATGGCCATGGGCGCTGACGAGGGCGTGCTGGTTTCCGCCCGTGAGTTCGGCGGTTCCGATACCTACGCTACCTCCCAGATCCTGGCCGCCGCTCTGAGCACCCTGGGTGTTGAGAAGGACGATATCGTGATGTGCGGCCGTCAGGCTATCGATGGCGATACCGCTCAGGTCGGTCCCCAGATCGCTGAGAAGCTGCACCTGCCCCAGGTCACCTATGCCGCCGACATCAAGAAGGACGGCGACACCATCACTGTCCAGCGCATGCTGGAGGATGGCTACATGACCATCAAGGTCCAGACTCCCTGCCTGCTGACCTGCATCAAGGAGCTCAACGAGCCCCGTTACATGAGCGTTGGCGGCGTGTTCGAGGCTTACGGCAAGCCCCTGACCACTCTGGGCTATGAGGACCTGAAGGACGATCCCCTGATCGATGCCACCACCATTGGCCTGAAGGGCTCTCCCACCAACATCTTCAAGAGCTTCACGCCTCCCCAGAAGGGTGCCGGCATGATGCTGGAGGGTGCTGATAAGGCTACCTGCGAGAAGCTGGCCGGTATTCTGGCCGCTAAGCACATCATCTAAGAAAGGGGATAGAAAATCATGTCTAATTTCAATAGTGCTGATATCGCTGCTTTCAAGGATGTATGGGTGTTCTGCGAGCAGCGCGAGGGCAAGCTGATGCCCACCGATTTCGAGCTGATCTCCAAGGGCCGCGACCTGGCCAACGAGCTGGGCGTGAACCTGTGCGGTCTGCTGCTGGGCGGCGAGGGCATTGAGTCCGCCGCTAAGGAGCTGGGCGGCTACGGCGCCGACAAGGTCATTGTCTGCGAGAGCCCCCTGCTGGCTACCTACACCACCGACGGCTATGCCAAGGTCATCTGCGACGTGATCGAGGACCTGAAGCCCGAGGCGTTCCTGATTGGCGCCACCAACATCGGCCGCGATCTGGGCCCCCGCTGCGCAGCTCGTCTGCACACCGGCCTGTGCG
>OGDU01000740.1_pt1 | contig 30614 bp, 25 predicted proteins | sample 1570371 | NCBI WGS metagenome assembly OGDU01 (sample SAMEA2581977, study PRJEB24529) | metagenome | biome: Human gut stool | place: China | collected 2011
TCTTCGCTTGGTGCGCTCGCTCCGCTCCTTGTTTCTTCACCTCGGAGCAATGCCTTCTTCCGCCTCCGGCGGCGGCATTTCTCCTCGCCCAACTGCGCCACACCCGGTTATATTTATTTTTTAGTTTGCTTCCTGCTTATTATCTTTCTGATGTCCGTCCGCGGCGCTTCCCTCAGAAACATAGTCGCGGCTCTTCGCTTGGTGCGCTCGCTCCGCTCCTTGTTTCTTCACCTCGGAGCAATGCCTCTATCCGCCCCCGGCGGCATTCCTCCTCGCCCAACTGCGCCTGAATCACTTGTGATATTTTACCTTTTTTAGCTTCGTTTGTCAACCTCGGCAAGCAGTTTCACACGGCAAGCGGCAAGCTGATATTTTTCCGTAACCTGACAAGCGGGCGGTGAATACTCTGTAATATGACTTTTCGGGAGGCGTATTATGGGTAACATCAGCTATTTTCTCGGGTGCAGCTCGCCCGAGGGGTTTCACTCATTTTTCGGCGAGCTTTGTCCGACTCATTCGGGCGGGTATACATATATAATAAAGGGCGGTCCGGGCACGGGCAAATCGAGTCTGATGAAACGGATAAACTCCGCCCTGACAGACGCGGGGATAGAGACGGAGCTGATATATTGCTCATCCGATCCCGCTTCGCTCGACGGCGTATATGCGCCCGCGCTCAACTGCTGGATAGCGGACGGCACTTCTCCGCACACGCTCGAGCCGAAATATCCGGGCGCCGCGCAGGAGATAGTCGATTTAGGCAGATTCTGGGATAAAAATATTCTGCGTTCGCGCGCGGATGAGGTTATCGCACTGACCGATGAAAACGCCGCGTGCCACCGCAGATGCAGGCGCTTTCTCGAAGCCTCCGCTCTGCTGCGCGAGGAAATATTGCGCCTGACGCTCTGCTGCACGGACACGGCAAAAATCAAGCGCGCGGCTTCGCGCATTGCGTCGCGCGAGTTCGGCAAGCCGACCGGGCGAATCGGCGAAGAGAGTCACAGAATGATATCCGCCGTCACTCCGGACGGGATAACATTCTTCGGTGAGACCGTAAGACAGCTCTGCGAGCGCATATATATCATCGAGGACGACAACATCGCGAGCTCCGCCGCCCTGCTGTCACTGCTTCGCGGATACGCCCTCTCCGGCGGTCATGACATAATCACGAGCCCGTCTCCCCTTTCACCGGACGGCGAGCCCGAGCATCTGCTAATCCCCGACCTGTCGCTCGGCTTCGTGACCTCAAACAGGCTGCATCCCGCGGAGTTTGACGGTGCGGTGAAGATAAACTCCTCGCGCTTCACCGACCGCGCCGCGCTGCGCCGGCATATGTCGCGGCTGAACTTCACCAAAAAAGCCTACGGCGAGTTTATCGGCGAGGCTGTAAATTCTCTCGCGAGTGCCAAAAGTATACACGACGACCTCGAAAGCATATATATCTCCGCCATGGACTTCTCGCACATGGATGAGCTCGCGAAGAGCATTGCGGAGGATATGTTGAAGAGACAGACATAAAAAACGGGCGTCCGCATAACGGACGCCCGCGTCAACTCTGGAGAAAATTATTCGCCGACAACGTTGACAGCTCTGAGCTTGCTGGAATCCTTGGGATCCGGCTCGACCTCGAAGGTGACCTTCTGACCCTCGGTGAGAGTTCTGTAGCCGTCTGCAACGATAGCGGAGAAATGTACGAAAACATCGTCGCCGCCCTCATCGTTAGCGATGAAGCCAAAACCTTTTTCTGCGTTGAACCATTTGACTGTACCCTTCATTGTGGTACCTCCGTGAAAAAATTTGCATTCTATATTATATGTTGTGCAATGGACTCGCACATTTTTGTGAACCATCAAACGGTCAATGGCTTACAAAAACATGCGAGTCCACAGAAACATTTGTCAGAATACGCATTAATTATATATTCACATTGCGCTTTTGTCAAGAGCGATTTTGTCGAATAAAAAGAATAATAGATAAAAATTTATAAATTTTTAATTGACATTTCCTCTTTTGCGGAGTATGATAAATGCATATCCATTGGGGAGTAGCTATGGGCAAAAGCCCATCTCGCTGTCACCAACCGTCGTGCAGGTCGCGATAACCGACCGAGCCCGGCTGGCAGCAGACATATGCGTTGAATGCGTTTGAGGCAAGACCTTTGGCAGACATGGTCTGTCGAAGGTCTTTTTTGTTTAACCGAAAGGGAGGCATAAAAATTGAAGTACTATCTTGAAGACGTCCGCGAGGTGTTTAAGCGGACGGAGAGCTCGGAAAACGGACTTTCGCAGTCCGAGGCCGAACGCCGTCTTGAGAAATACGGCAAAAACAAATTGGCACAGGCAAAGCAGAAATCGCTCGTCAGGCGGTTTTTTGAGCAGCTTGCCGACCCGATGATAATCATCCTTATCGTCGCCGCGGTCATATCCGCCGTGACGACAGTCTACGAGGGCAAGGTCTCCGGCTCGCCGTCCTTCCCTACGGACACAGTGATAATCCTCGCCGTTGTGCTCATAAACGCGGTGCTCGGCGTTTTGCAGGAGAGTAAGGCGGAAAAAGCCATTGAAGCGCTGCAGGAGATGAGCGCGGCGACCTCAAAGGTCATTCGCGAGGGCAGGATAATGACTGTCAAGAGCGAAGATCTGACCGTCGGCGATATCGTGGTACTTGAGGCGGGCGACGCCGTTCCCGCGGACTGCCGCATATTTGAAAGCGCGAGTCTGAAAATCGAAGAAGCCGCGCTGACGGGCGAGAGCGTGCCCGTGAGCAAGATTATCTCCGTTCTCGGCGCGGGCGACGGCGGCGATATTCCGCTGGGCGACAGAAAGAACATGGCGTATATGGGCAGCGCCGTTGTCTACGGACGCGGCAAGGCCGTTGTCACCGACACGGGCATGAATACCGAGATGGGCAAGATAGCCGACGCCATAACAAAGGCGGAGGACGGACAGACCCCGCTCCAGAAAAAGCTTGCGGGACTCTCTAAGACTCTCACCTTCCTCGTGCTGGGAATCTGCGTTTTTATCTTCGCGTTCTCGCTGTTCATGGAGCGCTCCACTCTCGCGGGCGGCGATCCCGCGCTGATATTCAAGAGCGTTATCGACGTGTTTATGGTAGCCGTCAGCCTCGCCGTTGCCGCCGTTCCCGAGGGACTTGCGGCGGTGGTCACTATCGTGCTATCGATAGGCGTTACGAACATGTCGAAGAAAAATGCGGTTATCCGCAAGCTCACCGCTGTTGAGACGCTCGGCTGCGCGCAGATAATCTGCTCTGACAAGACAGGCACTCTCACGCAGAATAAGATGACCGTCGTCGATCATTACGGCGACGAAAAGCTGCTCGCAAGAGCCATGTCCCTCTGCTCCGACGCGCAGGAGGATTCCGACGGACTCGTGATCGGCGAGCCCACGGAGGCGGCTCTCGTCAGCTACGCGATAAGCCTCGGACTTCATAAGGGCGAACTGAAAAGCGACAGCCCGAGAATCGGCGAAGCTCCGTTCGACTCCGGCAGAAAGATGATGTCCACCGTCCACAAGACATCGGACGGCATTATTCAATACACAAAGGGTGCTCCCGATGTTGTCGTCGATCTCTGCACCCACGCTTTTATTGACGGAAAAATCGTTCCGATGACAGACGAGATAAAGGCGACAATAGCCTCGGAAAACAAGAGGATGGCGGATAAGGCTCTGCGCGTGCTCGCGGCGGCGATGAGAAAATACGACTCCGCGCCCGACGATTTTTCGCCCGAGGCGCTCGAGCATGACCTGATATTCATCGGCCTTACCGGCATGATAGACCCCGTTCGCCCGGAGGTCAAGGCGGCTATAGAGGAGTGCCGCGGCGCGGGTATAACCCCCGTTATGATAACCGGCGACCATAAGGACACCGCCGTTGCGATAGCCTCGGAGCTCGGCATACTCACCGATCCGTCACAGGCAATAACCGGCGCGGAGCTCTCCGCGATGAGCGACGAAGAGTTCGCGGACAGAGTCGAAAAAATATATGTATACGCACGCGTGCAGCCCGAGCACAAGACGAGAATAGTCAACGCCTGGCGCTCAAAGGGCAAGATAACCGCCATGACGGGCGACGGAGTCAACGACGCGCCGTCGATAAAGAGCGCCGACATCGGAATCGGCATGGGCATAACCGGCACGGACGTCACAAAGAATGTTGCAGACATGGTGCTCACGGACGACAACTTTGCAACTATCGTCAACGCCGTTGAAGAGGGCCGCCGGATATATGACAATATCCGAAAGGCTATTCAATTCCTGCTCGGCTCAAACCTCGCGGAAGTGCTCGCGATATTCACCGCAACGCTTCTCGGCTTCACCATTCTCGAAGCGCCGCATCTGCTGTTCATAAACCTCGTCACCGACTGCTTCCCCGCTCTCGCGCTCGGACTCGAAAAGGCGGAGAGCGATATCATGCGCCGCCGCCCGCGCGATCCGTCGGACGGAATATTTGCAGGCGGGCTCGGCTTTGATGTGCTCTATCAGGGCGTGCTGGTCACCGCACTGACCCTCGCGGCGTTCTTCATAGGCGAACGCTTCGAGACAGGACACTGGGCATTTATGAACATCGCACAGTGCGAGCAGGGCATGACGATGGCATTCCTCACCATGTCGATGTGCGAGATATTCCACTCGTTCAATATGCGCTCGCAGCGCGGCTCGGTCATAAAGATGAGCCTTCGCGGCAGCCACAACCTGCCCCTGTTCGGTGCTATGGTGGCGTCGCTCGTGCTGACTACGGCGGTTATTGAGATACCGTTCCTCGCAAACGCCTTCGGCTTCACTCCGATAGGCTTCGCCGAATATGCAACATCGCTCGCCCTCGCGTTTTCGATAATCCCGATAGTCGAGATAATCAAGGTCGTTCAGCGTGCCGCAGCGAAAAGAAAAGCCTCCAGATAATATAATAATTTGACATCGCGCCCGGTACATTCCAGCTCAACGAGCTGCTCATTTCCGCAGGTCTCTCGGTCTCCACTATCCCGATGTTCGAGATAGGCAAGGCTATCAGACGCGCGGCAGAGCGCAGAAAAGAAAGCTGCGTAAAAATTGATATAATGCATCCCCTGCACCGAGAGGTGCGGGGGATGTTTTGTTATAACTTTTATCACAAGGGACTGCGAACCGCCGCAATCCTTACTTTATTTTGAGATAAACAGCCCCGATGTGACCAAAACATACTATTTTTATATCCTTTTATAAGTGCAAACTGCGCTCAATTTGTTTATATAACGTTAATGAATATATTTTTATTTTTTTGTTGAAATCTATGGTAATGTATGCTATAATTTCTTCAAAACTGTGGTTAATTTTTATGCAGTAAATCTAAACGCGCAGCGGCGCTTTGATAAGGAGGACTTTTTTTGAAAGCCTATAACGCGAAAGACATAAGAAATATCGCCATAGCAGGTCATGGCGGCAGAGGAAAAACAACCCTTGCGGAAGCAATGCTCTACACCGCGAAGGCTACCGACAGACTCGGCAGAGTCGCCGACGGCACCACCGTGCTCGACTTCGACGCCGAGGAGAAAAAGAGAAAGGCCACGGTTTCAACCGCTGTTGCCGCTATCGAGTGGAACGGCGCGAAGATAAATATAATCGACACTCCCGGTCTTTTTGACTTTGCGGGCGGCATGAGCGAAGGCATCCGCGCGGCGGACAGCGTGCTCATCGTCACTGCGGCGGGCTCCGGCTTTGACGTCGGCGCAGAGAAGGCTCTCAAGGCGGCGAACGCCAGAGGCATTTCGAGAATGTTCGCCATCACCCGCTGCGACGCGGACAATACAGATTTCTATAAAACATTTGCAGCTATAAAAGATGCAGTCGGCGGCGCTATCTGCCCCGTTATCGTTCCCTATATGGACGGCGGCAAGGTTGTGGCATATGTCAACCTCGCGTCCCGCAAGGCTTTTGACTACAGCAGCGGCGAGAAGAAAGAGGTCGCAATGCCCTCCGACCCGCAGCTTGACGAGATGCTCGATATACTTACAGAAGCAGTCGCTTCGAGCGACGACGAGCTGATGGAGAAGTTCTTTGCAGGCGAGACTTTCACCCGCGAAGAGATAATCAAGGCTCTCAACTCCGGCGTCAGCGACGGCTCCGTTATCCCCGTATATGCCTGCGCGGGTTACACCTGCGAAGCTATTGATATGCTCCTTGACGAGATAGTTTATTCCGCTCCCTCCGCAGCCGACAAGGCAGGCGAGAACGGTCTTCCCTGCGACGAAAACGGCCCGCTTGCGGCTATCTGCTTCAAGACCATCGCCGACCCGTTCGTCGGCAAGATGTCCTTCTTCAAGGTCGTTTCCGGCAAGATAACTTCGGACACCCCCGCTTATAACTCCCGCACCGAAGAGAGCGAGAGAATGGGCAAGATAATCACCCTCAGGGGCAGCAAACAGGAGGACGCATCCTGCATCCCCGCGGGCGACATCGGCGTTGTCACAAAGCTTGCGGGCATCAAGACCGGAGACACGGTCTGCTCGGCAAAGAACCCGATAACCCTCGAGGGCATCAAGTTCCCGACCCCCTGCCTTTCAATGGCAGTCAAGGTTCGCAAGAAGGGCGACGAAGAGAAGGTCGCGGCGAGCTTGCTCAGACTCCTCGAAGAGGATCCGACAATTTCGTTCGTCATCAACAAAGAAACCCGCGAGCAGGTGCTCTCCGGTCTCGGCGAGCAGCACCTTGATGTTATCGTTTCCAAGCTCAAAAACAAGTTCGGCGTTGAGGTCGACCTCAGCGTGCCGAAGGTTGCATACAGAGAGTCCATCCGCAAGAAGGTCGAAGTTCAGGGCAGACACAAGAAGCAGTCCGGCGGACACGGCCAGTTCGGCGATGTGTTCATCCGCTTCGAGCCCTGCGAGAGCGACGATCTCGTTTTCGCCGAGGAAGTTGTCGGCGGCTCCGTGCCGAAGAACTTCTTCCCCGCAGTTGAAAAGGGTCTGCGCGACAGCGTCAAGAAGGGCGTGCTTGCAGGCTACCCGATGGTCGGCATAAAGGCAACCCTTTACGATGGCTCTTACCATCCGGTAGACTCGTCCGAAATGGCGTTCAAGACCGCCGCGAACATAGCATACAAGAACGGTATCCCGCAGGCGAACCCCGTTATCCTTGAACCTATCGGCACTCTGAAGGCTTATATGCCCGACGAGAATCTCGGCGACATCATGGGCGATGTCACAAAGCGCCGCGGCCGTGTGCTCGGCATGGGTCCGTCCGACGAGCCGAAGATCCAGGAGCTCATCGCGGAAGTTCCCATGGGCGAGATGGGCGATTTCTCGACCGTCCTGCGTTCCGTGACCGCCGGCAGAGGCTGGTTCACCCTTGAGTTCACCCGCTATGAGGATGCGCCGCCCGTCGTTGCACAGAAGGTTATCGAAGAGGCAAAGGCAAACGACGCCGAAGCAGATAAATAAAAACATAAAGAGAGAGCTGTCAAAAGGCAGCTCTCTTCTCAAATTTAATATCCAAAAAACCCGCCCGGCATCGCGCCGTGCGGGTCAGTTTTATTTTGAATTGCGGCTTTGAAGCGAGATTTCGTCATTCGTCTTTATAACAAATTCGACCGCGCCGCCTGTGTTCGTTATCAGCAGTTCTTCGCTGCCCGCGATGCTCGCATATATATTGTCGATATCAACATCAACGGTGTAGCTCCATGTGCCGCTGACTATCGAGCCGCTACCGTTGTCAATCTTGACAACGACCTTGCAGTCATCATACTTGAGCGTGATGCTGCCCTTTGAGCAGTCCACCTTGACGCTCGGCATGGCTTCAAACACTCTGTCAAGGTTCCCGACCGTTCCGACAGTCCTGCCGACCGGGCCCTGATGCGCGTCCTTAGTATTCTGATCGTCCTGCTGCATCCTGACGTTGAGCGTCACTATGGTGTAGTTGCCGTAAGCGACAGCGTTCGCCGAGATAAGATCGCTCGCCTTTATCTGCTTATATTTTCCGGGAATTGTAGTCACCGCTTTGCTGTTTGCCGCGAGAGCCGCCGAAGCGATTCCCGTGAACACGGTGAGCATACCTTTCTGGAAACTGTTGCGCGGAGTGTAATCAACGCGCTTCATGGACATATACTGCGTGGCGTCGATGCTCTTGGTGTTCGCCGCCGCAGCTTTGTAATACTTGAGCACCCGCGAAGTGTTCGTGGAGTTGAGCCCCTTGTAGACGTTGACAGTCTCGGTCTTTGTTCCGCCGGAAACATTGGAGCGCGTCGCGGTTCTTGATTCGGTCGTCGGCTCGGCAGTTGTCAGCTCCGCAGAGTCGGTGGACTCCTCATGAATATTCCCCGCATCAGTGACCGAGGGTTCGTCCGTAGAAGACTCCGAACCGTCATCATTCGTTCTGCACGCCGAAAAGGAAAAGAGCATAGCCGCCGCAAGCAAAAGTGCGGCAAATCTCATAAGCTTTTTGTTCATTCTTCTCCCTCCCGACAGATTTTATCTGAGTGTTGCATTTGATTAGGTTTATATTTTAAGCTATTAAAGCGTACAGGTCAAGAAAAATCTTATAAAAAAACATGGTAAAAAATTAACTTTTAATAAAGCCGCAGTTTATCCGACGCATATCCCCGACAGCCGACAAAAAACCGCCCGTCTGGAAAAGACGGACGGCTTCGATTTTTTTCAGATATCAGCCCTTAGCGGTGTAAGAGAAAGCGACGATACCCTTGAGGTTATTGACGGAGACGATGGAGACCTTGATGCCGTTTGCATAGACATTGACATCATATGCCCAGCTGCCTTCGACGATCTTGCCGGTGGTGTTGTCAATCTTGACGACGACCTTGCAGTTGGTGTAGGTCAGCTCAATCTTGCCGTCCTTGTAGTCGACGCTGAGTCCGAGCTCTCTGATAGCGTTATCGACATCGCCGAGAGTACCGACTGCGCAGCCGACGGAACCGCTGTGGTTATCAGCCTTCGCGCCCTGAGTCTGATCCTTGACGTTGAAGGTGATTGTGGTGTAGTTGCCGTTGGTCACCGCGCTGGCACTCTTCATGTGGCTCGCCTGCATGCCCGAGGGCTTGCCGGGGATATCGGTACGATCCTTGGAGTTCTTGTTGAGTGCGTTTGCAACGGGCTTCTGAGCTATCTTGAGCAGAGCGCCGAGGCTGCCGTCAGCAGTGATGCTGCCCTTGAGAGCCATGTTCTGTCTGCCGCTCTTGAACTGCTTTGTAGCGTTGACCGCCGCCTGATAAGCTTTGATGCAAGCTGCTGCGTTGTTGGTGTTGAGACCCTTGGAGGGAGTCGTGCTGCCCTTGGTCGTGTTCTTTGTATCGGAGGACTGAGAAGCCTTAGTCTCGATAACGGTGTGACCCTCTTTATCGGTGACTACCTCGGTCTCGACTTCGGAGGAAGCCTCTTCGGAAGAAGCGGTATCATCGGAAGCGGAAACATCCGCCGCCTGACCGGAGGTCTGCGCGTCACCGGTAGTGGAGTCGTTGTTTGTGTCATTCTTCTTGCACGCCGCGAACGAGAGAACGAGGACAGCGGCAAGGATTATTGCCAGAATCTTTTTCATCTTATTTCACTCCTTATTGATTTATATATAATTGTATAATCGTTGTTCCAATCATTCAATAGACAAAAGATAAAATTTCGTTTAACGGGGGTAGTCCAAATTGTGTAAATGCGTCATTAGTGAAACACATCGTGGAAAAGTGTTTTGATTTTGGCGGCGGTTTCGCGTAAGTATCCGGAAATAAGAATTTGCCTGTTGATAAATCGAGGACAACCACGACAATTTTTATCCGGACGCAATCCCTCAGTCTCGGCTTCGCCGATCCAGCTCCCTTTACACAAGGGAGCCGACAATAATTTTATATGTGAGAATAAAAATGTCGTTATATTGCCTGAAGAGCTCCGCCGCTATTGGCACATAAGTGCGTCTGCTCATCCTCCCCGACCTCAAGTGAAAAGCCCTCCGCACTCAGAGTGCAGAGGACTGAAATTCGTTTTTTTGTTACGCAAGTATCTCGCCCATGAGACCGGGAGTTGCGCCTGCGGCGTTGGACTCATCGGTATCGATGTGCATTGCCAGCGCATACTTCGGGCTGACTCTGACGACGACATCGCCGAAAACGAGCGAACGGCCGTTGGAGTCGATCTTGACGCTGACTATCTGCTTGTCCTGAAGACCGTATTTTTCGGCATCCTCGGGAGTTGCGTGGATGTGTCTCTGCGCTGCGATAACGCCGCACTCAAGCTCTATTTCACCCTTGGGGCCGACAAGCTTGCAGGCGCCGCTGCCCGCAACGTCGCCGCTCTCTCTGACAGGAGCAGTCACGCCTATCGAACGGGCGTCGGTGAGCGAAATCTCAACCTGATTCTCGGGACGCACGGGGCCGAGGATGGAGACTGCCGGGAAGCTGCCCTTCGGTCCGATAACGGCAACGCGCTCGTTGCTCGCAAACTGGCCGGGCTGAGAGAGCTCCTTCTTGACGGTCAGCTCATAACCCTCGCCGAAGAGGATATCAAGAGCTTCTCTGGTGACATGTACATGGCGCGCGGAAGTTTCAACAAGAACTTTCTTTTCCATTTTAAATATCCTTCTTTTTCACTTGATATGTTTGTAAATGCATTTTGAGGCAGGAAACTCCTGCCTCAAAACAGTCATTTTGTTTAATTAGTAAGCGATGTTGTAAATGGTCTTTGTGCCGAAAGGAAGCACTACCATTTCGTCGCCAAGAGGAAGGTGAATTGTCCATTTGGCATCATATGTAGCATTGATAACACGGCTGGTCTTAGCGTCAACCTTAACGGTAACTGTGCCGGAGGGATACTCCATCTGAGCGGTGCCGATTTTAAAGGCTTTAGCGACAGACTTAAGCACGCCGCTGCTAAACTGATCGTTGATAACAGACGGGAGAACCACGCTGAAAACCTTCGGGGCATGACCCGAGCCGTGATGAACGTTGGAGGAAGCCTTGTCGGCAACCGTCTTTATAGTGATGGTGTAAACTCCGCCCGCCTCGGTGCAAGTTGCGCTTGCGACATCATTCGCAGTAAGCTTGCTCGACCAGGACTCGTTCTCAACAGGGAAGTTAGCCTTTATAGCCGCAGAATTGGAGAATGTTTCGGAGCCCTTGCTGTTCTTCTTGAGCTGACCGTCAACAAAGCTGTCTATACCGCCGACAAGCTTATCGACGATGGAGGGCACTCCGGTGATTTTGCCGCTTCTGTAGTTCGTCTCAGAAACTCTTGTAACGCTCTTCGCACTGGGCTTAACGCCGTTAATGGCCTTGTTGAAATACGCAACTATCTCAGCCTTTGTCGCGGGCTTGGAAGCAGTGCTGCTGCCGCCATGGTTGCCGCCCTGGCTGCCGCCCTGAGTGTTCTTCTCGGTCGCGGGAGCAACAGTGTTGCCGGAAGCGTCGGTCTGAGCCTCGGTGGACTCGTCGCCGCTGACGGACTCAGCTTCGCTGGACTCGTCGTTTGCAATCGTCTCGCCGTTTGCGGAAGTGTTGGGCTCGCCTGTGGTTGTGTCGCTGTTGTCCTTATCCTTCTTGCAGGCTGCAAAAGCAAAAACGAAGCAGAGAGCAAGGACAAGAGCTATGATCTTCTTTGTCATTTCAGTTACCTCCGAAAAAATTTTTCTTCATTTCAGCGCGCTTATCCAGGTGCCGTTTTGGAGCGTATGAGCCCATGAAAAACAGTCTCCTGCCTGCGCGGTCAAATTCATTATAAAATAAAAACGCCCAAAAATCAATGGAAAATACAAGATTTATGAAATTTTTATCGATTAACCTCTTTTGATTTGAGAAATTGTTCTTTGGCTCTTGATTGACGGGCGTTTTTCTGCAATAATATAGTGTATATATTTACCTACAGAAACGGAGTGCGGTTTAATGACTGATAACGAAAGACTCGCCGATCTCCTGTTCGGCTCAAACGGGCTGACGCCGGAGGACTGCGAGCTGAGATTTCCCCCGCGCGAGCTGCCCGAGGGCGCGCGCGTGACCCGATTCTCACCGAGTCCGACGGGGTATCTCCATATAGGCGGACTGTTCGGCGCGCTCGTCGATTTTCTTACGGCGAGAGTCAGCGGCGGACTTACTTATCTGAGAATCGAGGACACGGACAAGAAGCGTGAGGTCGCCGACGGCGTGTCCGCAATAATCAACGGATTCAAAAATTTCGGTCTCGAATTTGATGAGGGCGTGACCGGATTCGACACGGAGAAGGGCGCCTACGGTCCTTATACCCAGAGCAAGCGCGTTGAGATTTATCACGCGGTCGCCAAGCGTCTCGTGCAGGAGGGCAAGGCATACCCCTGCTTCTGCACTGCGGACGAGCTCGCCGCTATCCGCGAAGAGCAGGAAAAAAGCGGCGCGGCGATAACCGGATATTTCGGCAAATGGGCGAAGTGCCGCGACCTGAGCTTTGACGAGCAGAAGAGACGCATCGAAGCTGGCGAGCCCTATGTGCTCCGCTTCCGCTCCGAGGGCGACGAGAACAAGAGAATAGTCTTTGACGACATGATTCGCGGCAAAATTGAAATGCCGGAGAATATAATCGACGAGGTGCTTTTGAAGAGCGACGGCGTGCCGACCTATCACTTTGCGCACGTCTGCGATGACCACTTCATGCGCACGACACACGTCATTCGCGGCGAGGAGTGGATATCCTCCGTCCCGAAGCACATCGCGCTGTTCAAGGCGTGCGGCTACAGAGTGCCGAAATACGCGCACACTCCGCAGGTCATGAAGATAGACGAGGAGACGGGCGCCAAGCGCAAGCTCTCGAAGAGAAAAGACCCCGAGGCGGCGGTCAGCTACTTCGTTGAGCAGGGATATCCCAAGGAGAGCGTTATCGAATATATCATGACGCTGCTCAACTCGAACTTCGAAGACTGGCGCAGAGCGAATCCCACGGAGAACTGCTGGAAGTTCCCGTTCAATCTCAAGAAGATGAGCGTGAGCGGATGCCTGTTTGACATGGCGAAGCTCAACGATGTGAGCAAGAATATCATTTCGCACATGACGGCGGACGAGGTGCTCGGCAATATACTGAACTGGGCGAAAGAATATGACGAGGAGCTCTACAAGCTTCTCGACTCTAACCGCGATTTTGCGCGCGGCATATTCTCGATAGACCGCGACTGCCCGAAGCCGCGAAAGGATATCGCAAACTGGGAGCAGGTCAAGGACTTCGTCTCGTATTTCTACGATGAAATCTACTCCCCCGACTACACCCTGCCCGAGAATATCAGCGCAGGCGATGCGGCGGCGATACTTCAAAAATACATCGGCGAGTTTGACATAAATGACGACAAGGACGCATGGTTTGCGCGCATCAAGGCGATGTGCGAGCCGCTCGGCTACACGCCCAACGTCAAGGAATACAAGAAAGATCCCACGGCGTTCAAGGGTCATGTCGGCGACCTTTCGACCGTTATCAGAATCGCGGTGACTTCGCGCCGCAACACGCCCGATCTTCATTCGATAATCAGGCTGCTCGGCGAGGACAGAGTCAGAGCGAGACTCGCTGCGGCGCTCGCACACTACAAGGAGGAGAACTAAATGGCGGACAGCACCAATCTCAATTCAAATTTTATCACTGATTTTATAGACGAGGATCTTGCAAACGGGGTCAACACCCGCGTGCAGACGAGATTCCCTCCGGAGCCCAACGGCTACCTGCATATCGGCCACGCAAAGGCTATTTGCATCGATTTCAGCATTGCCGAGAAGTACGGCGGCATTTGTAACCTCCGTCTTGACGACACGAATCCCTCGAAAGAGGATGTCGAATATGTCGACGCGATAAAAGAGGACATTGAGTGGCTCGGCTACAAATGGAACGAGGTCTACTATGCATCGAGCTATTTTGACTTTCTCTATGAGTGCGCGATAAAGCTCATCAAAGAGGGCAAGGCGTATGTCTGCGACCTGTCGCCCGAGGAAATACGCGAATACCGCGGCACTCTTACAGAACCCGGCAAAAACAGCCCCTACCGCGACCGCTCGGTTGAAGAGAACCTCGACCTCTTCCGCCGAATGACCGAGGGCGAGTTTGCAAACGGCGAAAAAGTTCTGCGCGCCAAGATAGACATGGCGAGCCCGAACATCAATATGCGCGACCCGGTCATCTACAGAATCGCGCACGTCTCACACCATCAGACGGGCGACAAGTGGTGCGTCTATCCGATGTATGACTTTGCCCATCCCCTCTCCGACGCTGCGGAGAAGGTCACATATTCCCTGTGCTCGCTCGAGTTCGAGAACCACAGACCGCTCTACAACTGGTTCATCGACGCTATCGGCTTTGAAGAGCCGCCGCGCCAGATCGAGTTCGCGCGCCTTAATCTCAACTACTGCGTGACGAGCAAAAGAAAGTGCCTCGAAATGGTTCAGACCGGCGTTGTCAACGGCTGGGACGACCCGAGAATGGTCACTCTCTGCGGTATGCGCCGCAGGGGCTATCCCGCCGCCGCGATACGCGATTTCATAAGCCGCGTCGGCGTTGCGAAGGCATACAGCGTGGTTGACTACGGTCTGCTCGAAGCGTGCGTCAGAGACAATCTCAATCAGAACGCTCCGCGCGCCATGGCGGTTCTCAATCCGCTCAAGCTCGTTATCGACAACTACCCCGAGGGCAAGACCGAGGAGATAGAGGTCGAGATAAATCCCGACAAGCCCGAGCTCGGCCGCCGCAAGGTCACATTCTCCCGCGAGCTCTATGTTGAGCGCGAGGACTTCATGGCTGAGCCCGTGAAGAAATATTTCAGGCTCTTCCCCGGCAACGAAGTGCGTCTCAAGAGCGCATATTATGTGACCTGCAACTCATATGATACCGATGAAAACGGCGAAGTCACCTGCCTGCACTGCACCTACGACCCCGAGAGCCGCGGCGGCGAGACGCCCGACGGCAGAAAGGTTCGCGGCACCCTGCACTGGGTCAGCGCGGCGGACAACGTGAAAGCTCAGGTGCGCCTCTATGACCGCCTGTTCAACACCGAGAACCCCGCAGGCGAGGACGGAAACGGCGACTATCTTCAGAACATCAACCCCGATTCACTCAAAATTATCGACGGGTGCCTGCTCGAGGGCGGACTCCGCGACGCAAAGCCGGGCGACACATTCCAGTTCATGCGCCAGGGCTACTTCTGCGTCGACAAGGACAGCACTCCGGGCAATCTTATCATAAACCGCACCGTTGCGCTCAACTCCTCATGGGACAAAAAGAAGAAATAAACAAGTAAGAAAGGTCGGTCAGCATGAAGGCTCTCAACAGGATAGTGACTGCGCTGCTCGCGGCGGCAATTTTTCCCGTCGCATATTTCACGGATATAATCACCGTCTATGCGCACGCAAACCTCTATGACTCGAATATCGTAGAGGCGCTGAGCATAAAGCGCATCGTCGAGCTTTTCACGGGAGACGGTCTTTTTGCCGGTGTTTTTAACAAGGATAATATGTCCGAGATTCCCGAGGTACTGCTTAAATTCAAGGGCAACTTCATAGCCTTTGCCGTTTGCTTCGCGCTCGCCCTGCTCATCGCGCTCGCCATTATCATTGTTGCCGCGGCGACCAATTCGAGAAAGACGACCGCCGCACTCGGCGCGGCAGGCATTTTGTGCCTCATCGGCATGAAAATAGCATTTTCGGATATCGCGGCCGCCGTCGACGCGGGCAAGCTGACCCTCGGCTCGCTAACCGACATGTCGTTCATGAATCTATTCGGCAAGATAGTGCTCGTCACGATGAGCACGGCGCCTGCGGTGATGACGGTTTTGTTTTTGGCAATACTCATCTGGAACGTCGCGTTTATCGTAATCGACCTCGGCGAAGAACAGCCGAAGAAGAAAGCCAAGCACGCGAAGAAAAAATAAAAAAACGAGGGAGTCGGATTTCCGGCTCCCTTTTTTTCGGCAAAACAAGTTATCATCAATTTGAATTTTATCGGCTATTGCCGATTGCGGACAGCCGCAAGGGCTGTCTATACGAAGTGCGTTGTCCGAAAACCACAAAAAATTTAAAGGCGAACGAAGTTCGCCCCTACGGTCGGTAAGATAAACTTTTGCGAAGATTTCGTGCCGCTTACGCGGCATAGGTGCGTCGGGTCGCCGCACCCTGCAAGCTGCGTGCCAATAAAATCGTGCGAATTTCACGGGCGGATAATATCCGCCCCCTGCAATATTGTGTTGATTTGTAATATTATTGCGCTTGCCAATCAGCAACATCTGCAATAACGAAGCCCCGGAAAACTCCGGGGCTTTATCATATGTATCACTGTGTCAATCCGAGCTTCTTTGCCATCTCGGCGGTCTTGAGTTCGAGCAGTTTGGAAACTCCGTCCTCCTGCATCGTGACTCCGTAGAGGACATCAGCCTCCTCCATCGTGCCGCGTCTGTGCGTGATGAGGATGAACTGCGTGTTCTTCGTCATGCGGCGCGCATACTGTGCGTAGCGCGTGACGTTTACATCATCGAGCGCCGCCTCGACCTCGTCGAAGAAGCAGAACGGCGCGGGAGTGACCTTGAGTATGGAGAACAGCAGTGCGATTGCCGCAAGTCCCTTTTCGCCGCCCGAGAGCAGGTCGATATTCTGAACATTCTTGCCCGGGGGCTGAACCTTTATCTCAATGGCACATTCGAGTACATCGAGCGGATTCTCAAGAATAAGCTCCGCCTTGCCGCCGCCGAACAGCTCCGAGAACGTCTGACCGAAGATAGTGTTTATGCGGTCGAACTGCTCCCTGAACCGCTCCGACATCTTGCCGGTCAGGTCGCCTATGAGCGTGAGAAGTTCCGCGCGCGAACTTTCGACATCGTCTATCTGAGTTTTCATGAACTCGTAGCGCTCGGAGACCTCTTTGTATTCCTCAATAGCGCCGACATTGACATTGCCGAGGGCTCTTATCTTGTTCTTTATATCATTGAGATCGCGCTGCGCTTTTTGCGGGTCTTCAATGACTATCCCGAGCTCCTCCGCCTCGCGGCGGGTGAGCTGATATTCGTCATAGAGCTTGTTCTGCGCGTTTTCAAGCTCGCGCTGCATCGAGTCGCGGCGCTCTTCGAGCCTTGCCCGCTCGCCGGACAGTCTCTCGCGCCTGTCGCTGACCGAGCGCTCCTGGGCGCGAAGTTTGGTGCTCTCGCCCTCGACTCCGCTTCGCTTCTGGGCGAGCGAGGATATCTCGTCTTTCTTCTGCTGAGCCTCGGCGCGAAGTGATGCCGCCTCGCCCTTGAGCTGTTCAATCAGCTCGTTCGTCGCGGTCATCTGCTCGGTTATCGAGTCAATCTCCGATTTGAGTTCATCGGCGTGACCCTCATGGGAGCTTCTGCGGCGTTTGAGCGTTTCGATGACTTCTTCCCTCGCCTGAATGTCCTTTTTGAACGCGAGGATGCTGAGGTTGATACTGCTCTCTTTGTCCGCGTTCTGCTCGCGGGTGCTGAGCAGTTCATCGCGGCGCGATTCGATTTCTGTTATCTTTTCATTAACAGAGTCGAGCTGAGCAGTAAATTCATCTATCTTCTTCTGCGCCTGAGTCTGAATCTCTTCGAGCTTTGCGGTGCGCTCTGCGGAGCTGCGCTTCTCCGCTTCGAGGTCATTGAGCGCTGACTCGGCAGTCTCAATTTTGTCGTCTATCATGCGCAGTTCGCCCTCGCGGCGGATTTTTTCTTCCTGCGCTTTCTGGAGCTCCGCCGTCACGCCGTCGTATTCCGCCTGCGCCGCCGAAACTTCGCCCGCGAGCTCTTTGTATCTCTCCTGTCGCTCGGCGAGGTCTTTTTCAAGCTTCGCGACGGTCTTTTTGAGCTGTTCGATATCATTGCCGCGGCTGAGTATGCCCGCGTTCTGCCCGCGCGAACCGCCCGTCATCGAGCCGCCCGCGTTCATGACCTGACCGTCGAGCGTGACGACTTTGAATCTGTGGCCGAAGCGTTTGGAGATGGCTATCGCGCTGTCGATATTATCCGCAACGGCGGTGTGACTGAGCAGATTTCTGATTATCGGCAGATACTCGTCGTCGCATCGAAGAAGCCTGTCCGCCATGTCGATGAATCCGACGCAGGAGTCGAGTCCGTCCTCCCTGAACGGGCGCGGCTTTATCGCCGTCATCGGCAGGAAAGTCGCGCGTCCTGCGCGGCTCTCTTTAAGATAGGCTATGGCACGCTTTGCCGCCGACTCGTCGTCGGTTACTATATTCTGCACGGCGGCGCCGAGAGCCGTCTCGACCGCCGCGGCGTACTTCGCATCAACGGTTATCAGCTGGGACACAGGTCCGTGGATTCCGCGCAGCGTTCCGCGCTTTGCTTCGCGCATGACCGCTTTAACGGAGCCTGAATAGCCCTCCATGTTCTTTTCGAGATCCTCGAGCATTCTGATGCGCGCCTGCTTCTGGTGGATGTCGAGCGTTGCGGCGTCGAGCTCGCGGCGCATCTTCTCCGCCTTTTCGGAGCGCGAACGGACTATCATAGAGTAGCCGTCTATTGAATTTGAAAGTGATTCTATATTTTCAAGGCACGCGTCAAGATTCCTGCGGCTGACTTCGGCCTGCTCACGGAGTGCGTCAAGCAGTCCGCCGCGCGAAGCTATGACTTCATCAACTGTGCCGAGGCGCGCGGCTATCTCCTGCGCGGAGGAGCGCGCCGTGCTCTGCTCGATTTTTGCGGCGGAGAGAGACTCGTTTATGGTCTTCGCCTGCGCCTCCGCGCTGTCGCGCTCGGCGGTTATCGCGCTCTCCTGCTCCTTGAGCTTGCCCGTGCTGTCGAGCAGTTCGAGCAGCTGCGCCTGGCAGCCCTTTATCTCGGCGTCTATAGATTCTATCTCTTTTTGGGCGGCGTCGATCTGCTCCTCGAGGTGCTGCTCGGTGGCGGTCGCCGCTTCCATGTCGCGCTTTATGCGCTCTATCGTCTCGCGGTTATGCGCGAGGTTGTTGTGCTCGACGGCGATTCTGCCGTCAACTGCGGTCGCCTGCTCTTCGTCTGAAGCGGCTTTCGTTCGCAGTTCTTCTATCTGCACGGTTATTCCGCTGCCCGTGCTCATCAGCTCTTCTATCTGAGCCGATATCTGTTCGAGCTCGCGCTCCGCCTGTTCATAGTCCGCGGCGGCGAGGGATATTTTATCCTCCTGCGCCCTGAGTCCCTCGCGGGAGCGCTCTATCGTCTTGAGCCAGAGTCCTATCTCAAGCTCTTTTTTCTCCCCTGCAAGCACAAGGAATTTCTGCGCTTTTTCGCTCTGCGTTTTGAGCGGTCCGACGCGTCCTTCGAGCTCAGTCAATATATCGCGCAGGCGAACGAGATTTTCCTCCGCCTGTTCGAGTCTGCGTGTCGCGTCCGCGCGGCGGTATCTGAAATGGGATATTCCCGCCGCCTCTTCGAGCATATCGCGCCTCTGCGGCGAGCGCGAAGAGATAAGGTCGGCGACTCTGCCCTGGCTGACCATTGAATAGCCGTCGCGTCCGAGTCCCGTGTCCATAAACAGCTCGTGGATATCGCGCAGGCGCACTGTCTCGCCGTTCAGCTGATACTCGCTCTCGCCCGAGCGGTAATAGCGGCGGGTGACGGAGACATCGTCTTTGTCGCAGTTGTTGAGGGTGCGGTCGGTGTTATCGAGGCGCAGAGTGACCTCGGCGAAGCCCATCGCTTTTCTCAGCGAAGTGCCGCCGAAGATGACATCCTCCATTTTCGAGCCGCGCAGGCTCTTTGAGGACTGCTCGCCGAGAACCCAGCGAACGGCATCGGAGATATTGCTCTTTCCGGAGCCGTTGGGGCCTATGACGGCGGTTATGCCTTTTCCGAATTCAAGCGTTGTCTTGTCGGGAAAAGATTTGAAGCCCTGCAGTTCGAGTGCTTTTAGTAACATTTATCTGCCTGCCTTTATAATAAGTTGACTTTTTCCAAGGTTATATCGCGCGCCGAGAGAGCCGCGCTCTCTTTTATTTTACATTCATAGCCGAGTTCTTTTAGCTTTTCGAGGTTGCACCGCCTCTGTCCGGCGGCCTTTGACACCTCACGCGGGGCGACGTATATTATGTACTTCCCCTTTTCTTTTCCGGAGAGTGCTCTGTTAATAATATCAAAATATATATGCCCCTCGCACATCTCGCGCAGAGCCGGATGATATGCGCCAGCAACGAAAGAGCCCTCGACATCGCCGCCGGAATGGAGCCCGAGGCGGATGACCTTTATCCCCGCTCGCTCGAACATCGGCAGTATCTTCGCGCAGAGCACCGCCGCCTCTTCGGGAGTCTGCGGGCGGTATTCACCATTGCGGTATAGCTCGGCCAATTCCGTATGCTCTATAACTACCGTCGGGTATATCCGCGCGGTGTCCGGTAAAAGTGAGATTATATCCCGCGCCGTCCCGATGCTGTCCTCATCATTCGAACCGTAGAGCCCGGTCATCATCTGGAGCCCCAATTCGAAGCCGCGTTCTTTTAAAAGCCGCGCCGAGCGGAAGATATCCTCGCGCGTGTGACCCCTACGGTTCATCGCGAGCACTTTATCATTCGTGCTCTGTGCGCCGAGTTCGACCGCCGTGACATGATATTTTTCGAGGATATCGCATATCTCGCCGTCAACAGCGTCCGGGCGGGTGGATATTCTGATGCCCTTGAAGCCGTTTTCGCCGATGAACTCCTGTGCAGAAGAGAGCAGCTCGATCATATAATCGCGGTCGATAGCCGTGAAGCTGCCGCCGAAAAATGCTATCTCCCCGTCTTTTATCCCCTCGGGGGACGAGCGCATGGCGACGAGCGCCGCGTCGCGCACATCCTGCGCCGTCGGCTGACTCGCAGCGCCCGAAATACTCCTCTGATTGCAGAAGCTGCACTGGTGCGGGCAGCCCGCGTGGGGAACGAATACGGAGACGTTTATATGTTTCATGCCTTGAGCCCCATGAGTTCCAGAGCCTCTTTTGCCGCCGCCTGCTCGGCTATCTTCTTGCTGCGTCCCGAGCCGTGGCCGATGACGTTGCTGTTGAGATGGACTTCGACGCTGAAGGTCTTGTTGTGGTCGGGTCCGCTCTCTCCGACGAGAACATATTCGACCGCCTCTTCGGGATTGCGCTGGACTATCTCCTGCAAGGTGGTCTTGTAGTCCGTGACGACCGGCTTCTCCTCGTCCGCCTTATCGATAAAACGGAAAACGAACTTCTTCGCCGGCTCTATGCCGCCGTCGAGATAGATAGCGGCGAGCACAGCCTCAAACGCATCGGCGAGGATAGACGGGCGATCCTTGCCGCCGGTGAGCACCTCACCCTTGCCGAAGAGCAGATAGTCGCCGATACCGAGAGTGCGCGCAAATTCGCTGAGTGACTTCTCGCAGACGAAATAAGCGCGTCTCTTCGTCAGCTCGCCCTCGGGCAGATGCTTGAAGTGATGGAAGAAATGCTCGGCGGAGATAAAGCCGAGCACCGAGTCACCCAGAAACTCCAGGCGCTCGTTGCAGCGCGTGCCGTCCTGCCGCTCGTTGGCGTATGACGAGTGGGTCAGCGCCTCGGTGAGCAGCTTTTTATTCTTGAAATTGTAGCCTATTTTCTTTTCGAGTTCTCTGTTGTCCATTTTCTTACTCCGCGTCGGCAGCTTCCTTGACGCTCTGTGCAATGGTGCCGACTATATTTTTTTCTGCGCAGGTCTTGGCCTGCTTTATGGCGTTGCGGATAGCCTTTGCGTCGGACGAGCCGTGCGCCTTTATGACAACGCCGTTGACTCCGAGCAGTGGCGCGCCGCCGAACTCGGAATAATCCATTCTCACCTTGAGCGCGAGCAGTCCGCCCTTGACCATCATGGCCGCAAGCATGGTTATCGAGCTTTTTTTGAATATGCTCTTGATATTTGCCATCATCGCGCCCGCGACACCCTCATAGAGCTTGAGGATAATGTTGCCCGTAAAGCCGTCCGCAACGAGCACGTCGCAGCAGCCGTAGGGCACGTCGCGAGTCTCGACGTTGCCGATGAAGTTGACGCCTTTCGTCTCTTTGAGCAGATCGAACGCCTCATGGCGCAGGCGGTCGCCCTTGCTGTCCTCGGTGCCGATATTCGCAAGAGCCACGCGCGGAGACTGAACTTTTACGAACTTCTCCGAATATATCGCGCCCATCTGGGCGAACTGCTTTAAATGCTCCGCGGTGCAGTCTGCGTTCGCGCCGCAGTCAAGCAGAAGAAAGGGCTTGTCATTAGAGGGCAGGACGCTGCCTATCGCCGGGCGTTTTACGCCCTTGATTCGCTTGACGATAAAAGTCGCACCCATGACGAGCGCGCCGGTTGACCCGGCACTGACGAATGCGTCGCCCTTGCCGTCCGCAAGAGCCTGAAGTCCGACCGCCATGGAGCAGTTTTTCTTGCTTTTGAGTATCTCGCCAGGCTGATCGGTCATGGCGATAACATCGGGCGCGTCTATAATATCAATGCCCGTGAGCGATATCTTGTTCTGCGCGGCGCAGGAGAATATCTTCTCCTTGTCGCCGACGAGCGCGATATCAACGCCGAGATCGTCCTTTGCGCTGCGGCTGCCCTTGATAACCTCAAGAGGTGCATTGTCGCCGCCGAAAGCGTCAACTATTATCTTCATTTTCATTCTCTCCTTCGATATATTTTCCCGCAGACTCGAGTCCCCGCTGCGAGATCTTCTCATAACGCTCCTGCTTCGAGCGGATACGCTCGTCGAGGGGCGGAAGTATTCCGAAGTTTGCGCCCATGGGCTGAAAATCCGTCACGCTCTCGTCGCTGATATAGCGTGCGAGCGCACCCATGACGGTGTCCCCGGGCATGACGAATGGGTCTTTTCCGTTTATATACCGCGCGGCGTTGATGCCGGCGAGGATTCCCGAGGCGGCGGACTCCATATAGCCCTCCACGCCGGTTATCTGACCCGCGAAGAATATTCGTCTGTCGCTCCTGAGCGAGAAGTCCGCGCCGAGGAGCTTGGGTGAATTTATAAATGTGTTGCGGTGCATGACGCCGTAGCGCACGAACTCCGCGTCTTTGAGCGCGGGTATCATAGAGAAAACGCGTTTCTGCTCGCCGAATTTCAGATTCGTCTGGAAACCGACGAGATTGTACATAGTACCCGCCGAGTTCTCCTTTCTGAGCTGGAGCACCGCCCACGGTCTGTGTCCCGTGCGCGGATCGCGCAGGCCGACCGGCTTCATCGGGCCGAAGCGTATGGTATCCTGACCGCGCAGAGCCATGACTTCTATCGGCATACAGCCCTCGTAGACTCCCTTGCGCTTGTCGAACGAGTGAGTTTCGGCACTCTCTGCGCCGACAAGGGCTTCGTAAAACGCCTCATATTCCTCTTTGTTCATCGGGCAGTTTATATAGTCATCCTCGCCGCCTCTGTCGTAGCGCGACTGCTTGAACGCGCAGGACATATCGAGGCTCTGAGCCGAAACTATCGGCGCGGCGGCATCGTAGAAGCTCAGATGTCCGGGGCAGATTTTCTCTATCTCATTGGAGAGCGCGTCGGACGCGAGCGGACCTGCGGCGATGATCACAACGCCGTCTGCGGGTATCTCCGTCACCTCGCCGCGGACTATATCTATAAGCGGATCTTCTTCGACTGTCTTTGTGACAAGGGCGGAGAAATCGTCCCTGTCAACGGCTAAAGCACCGCCCGCGGGGACGGCAGTCGCCTTGGCGCAGCTCACGCAGAGCGAGCCGAGCATCTCCATCTCGGCTTTGAGTTCACCCGCGGCGCTCGCGGTGCGCAAAGCCTTGAAGGAGTTCGAGCAGACGAGCTCGGCGAAGTTCGGGCTCGAATGGGCGGGCGAGAATTTTTGCGGCTTCATCTCGCACAGGGTAACTCTTATCCCCGCGCGCGACAGCTGTCTTGCGGCTTCAACGCCCGCGAAGCCCGCTCCTATAACGGTAACTTTATTCATCGGTTTTTTTACCTTTTCTTGCGCTCTTTTTCGTATATCCGCAGCCCTCGTTGAGGCATTCGACAACGCCGCCCTTCTTCTTGAACAGGGACTTTCCGCACTGCGGGCATATCTCATCCGTCGGCTTATCCCAGGTCATGAAGTCGCAGCCCGGCCAATTCGAGCATCCGTAGAAAGTATAGCCCCTCTTCGTCTTTCTCTCGATGACCTTTGCGCCGCACTTGGGGCACTTTGCGTTCGTTTCGAGCACGAGCGGCTTCGCGTTCTTGCACTCGGGATAGCCGGGGCAGGCAAGGAATCTGCCGTAGCGTCCGGTCTTTATGACCATCATTCTGCCGCACTTCTCGCAGGGGATATCGGTTATATCCTCTTCGAGCTGAATTTTGACATCCTTCATCTCGGCTTTCGCCTTGTCAAGCGACTTCTCGAACTCGCCGTAGAAATCGTCGAGGACGGAGACATAGTCGATATCGCCGGAATCGACGCGGTCGAGCATATCCTCCATCTGCGCGGTGAACTTGACGTTGACTATGCGCGGGAACTTCTCTTTGAGCAGCTTCGTTGTCGCCTCGCCGAGCTCGGTGGGCACGAACTGCTTCGACTCGCGCTTGACATAGTTTCTCTTGACTATGGTAGTGATTATTGTTGAATAGGTGCTCGGTCTGCCGATACCCTTTTCCTCGAACTCCTTGACGAGCGACGCTTCGGTGAAGCGCGGAGGGGGTGAGGTGAAGTGCTGCGAGGGGATGAGCTCCTTGAGCTTCGCGGTGTCTCCGACCTTTATCTCGGGCAGGAGCGAGCCCTTGCTCTCATCGTCGCTTATCTCATATACTTTTGTAAAGCCGTCGAAGCGCACGGAATAACCGGCGGCGGTGAACAGGCAATATTTGCCCTCGGCGGCGTCCTTTTCGTTTGCTCCGGCTATTTCAAGCTTCACCGTATCCTGGACGCAGCTCGCCATGAGGCTCGCCATGAAGCGCTTCCAGATAAGATTATAGAGCTTATACTGATCCGAAGTCAGCGAATCCTTGACACGCTCGGGGGTTATCGACGGGGTCGCGGGGCGGATAGCCTCGTGGCCGTCCTGCGCGTTGGCTCCGGTCTTGTAATAACGCGGCTTGTCGGGCAGATACTCCTTGCCGAAGATATCTTCTATAGCGGCGGCTGCCTGGGCGCGCGCCTCCTCGGAGATTCTCAGCGAGTCGGTTCTCATGTAGGTTATAAGACCGGTCGTGCCGATGCCCTGAACATCGACGCCCTCATAGAGCTCCTGCGCGGTGCGCATGGTCTTCTGAGTCTGGAAACCGAGCTTCCTCGAAGCCTCCTGCTGGAGGGTGGAGGTGGTAAAGGGCGGCGCGGGGTTCTTCTTCCTCGTGCCCTTTTTGAGGGTCTTGACGGAATACGAAGCGCCGTCGAGACGGCTGAGAATAGCGTCCGACTGCTCTTTGTTCTCTATTTTTATCTTGCCGTTTTCGTCGCCGTAGAGCGATGCGGAAAACACCTTGCGGGACGGGGCGGTGAACTTCGCATCTATCGTCCAATATTCCTCGGGCTTGAACGCGCGGATCTCCTCCTCGCGGTCAACTATCATGCGCACCGCGACGCTCTGAACGCGGCCGGCGGAAAGTCCGCGGCGTATCTTCTGCGAAATGAACGGGCTCAGGCGATAACCGACGAGTCTGTCGAGTATTCTTCTCGCCTGCTGTGCGTTGACGAGATTCATATCGACGGCGCGCGGATGTTCCATGCCGTTCTTGATTCCGGTTTTGGTTATCTCGTTGAAAGTGACTCTGTTCTTGTCCTCGAGATTGAGGTCGAGCAGGGTCGAAAGGTGCCACGATATCGCTTCTCCCTCGCGATCAGGGTCGGTTGCGAGGATAACTTTATCGCTTTTTTCAACATCTTTTTTCAGCTCGCTGACGAGCTTCTCTTTTCCTTTTATAACGGCGTATTTCGGCGCGAAGTCGTGCTTGACATCGACGCTCAGCTTCGCCGCGGGCAGGTCGCGGACATGACCCATCGAGGCGACTACCTCATAGCCGGGTCCGAGATATTTTTTAATTGTCTTCGCCTTTGCGGGCGACTCGACTATAACTAAAGTGGACATTTCGTTTGCTCCCCTGTTCAAATTTTTTTGTATCGTTTCCCTGCGCACAGACACACGAGATCTTCAAGCTCCAGCTCGGTCATCGAGCTGACAACCTCCCACGGCGCAAATCCGGTCTTTGCCGCTATCTCGTCTGCAAACAGAGGTTCTTCTCCCATTGATTCGTATATTTTCTTTGCCTTTTCAGAGAGTCCGACGGGTATTGACACGAGCTTTTTGACCCTGAACTCCTCGGGCTTCGGCTCGGGCTCGAACTTTTTGACCGATTCGTGCGGAAGCTCAACGGTCTTCGGCTCTTCTTTCGCCTGCTCCTGCGTCAGCTCGCGCTTGCCGCTCAGATATTCGAGCGCCTTTGCCATATCCTCCGGCTTTATCTTGTCGGGATAGCGCACGGAGTATTCGGTTATCAGATCGTAAATTGACAAAAGCGGTCTTGCGCCGTCTCTTATCAGCCGATTCGCCCCGGCGTAAGACGAGTTGAACACATCGCCGGGCGGCGCGAACACCTCGCGTCCCTGTTCTATGGCGCAGTTCGCAGTGATGAGCGAGCCGCTCTTAACTCCCGCCTCGATGACTATTGTAGCGTCGCAGAGTCCCGAGATTATTCTGTTTCTTATCGGGAATGTTCTCGCCGAGGACGGGAATCCCGGCGGAAACTCCGTTATCAGCGCACCGCTCTGAGCTACGCAGTCGCGCAGATACTCGTTTTCCATAAGATATTTGTATCCGAAGCCGCAGCCGAGCACCGCCGCCGTGACTCCGCCGGAGTCGAGCGCGCCGTTGTGCGCGCAGCTGTCGATGCCCATCGCCGCGCCGGAGACGACGCAGATGCCGGAATATGCAAGCGCCGCGGCATAGCGGTGCGCGAGGTAGCTGCCCTGGAACGAGGCTTTTCTCGTACCGACAACGGCAATGCACACGCGCTGTGTCACGCGTTTTATGTCGCCCCTGACGAAGAGCGCCAGCGGCATGTTGCGCAGACTTCTGAGCTTCGGCGGATAGTCCTCGTCGTCCGGAGTGAGGACGGTCCAGCCGTTATTATAACAAACATCAACAATGCCCTGCGCCTTTTCGGGAGAGCATTGTTTGAGTTTTTCTATCTGTCTGTTGGTGAGTACACCGCTCAATCGCCATTCTATCTCGCCCCTTGAGTACATCTCCTCGGGGGATGGAAACACAGCGGTAATCTCATCTGTGACAGCTCCTGCGCCAAGAGCTTCCTGGAGCCAGAGCCAATAGGCTTTCTTGTCCATTGAAGCCTCCGTGTGTTATTTTGTCAGCTCCCACATAAGCACTGCGGCGGCCGCCGCGGCGTTTAACGATTCGGCACGCCCGCGCATCGGGATAGTCACGGGCAGAGTGCAGGCGGACATGACCTCGGGCGATATTCCGCTGCCCTCGTTGCCGACAACGCAGATAACGGAGCCCGAAAAACTCATATCGGTTATCCTCTTTGCCCCGTCGGACGGCGTGGAAGCTAAGGTAAGCATACCCTTTTTGGCGGCAAAAATCAAGAGAGAGGGCAAATTTCCTGTTGTCAAAACAGAAATTCGCATCGAAGAGCCCATCGCGGCGCGAAGCGCTTTCGGGTTATATATATCGCATCCGCCGCCGACTATGACGCCGCTCATGCCGAACGCCTCCGCGGTTCTGAGCACCGCGCCGAGATTCGACGGATCCTGCATATTGTCGAGCGCTATATATGTCCCCTTGGGGTCGATCGTCTCCAGCTCCGCCTCTTTTCGCTTGACGCAGATGCAAAAAACACCCTGCGCCTCGCGGGTATCGGAGAGAGTTCCGGCGAGCTCATGCGGTATCTCGAACGCCTGCTCCGCCTTTTCGGCGACGGCAGAGATATAGTCCGGATACTTTTCGAGCGCTTCTTTTGTGAAGAACGCGGTCTTTATTTCTATCCCGGTCTTTGCAACATCCGAGCACAGGCGCGCGCCCTCAAGCGCAAACAGCCCCGTTTCCCTGCGGAACGAGGCACTCTGCGACAGATGCCGGAAAAGCTTCACTTTTTCGTTGGAACGCGACGAGATCTTTTCGAAATCCATCTTTTTTCCTCCGATATGAAATAAGGGACTGCATCAGCAGCCCCTTAACTTTCAGATTGAGTCTCTACCCGAAAATCTCCGATCACTTACTTGAGGGCAGCCTTGGCCTGCTCGGTCAGAGCGGTGAAAGCGGCGGGATCGCTGATGGCGATCTCGGAGAGCATCTTGCGGTTGAGATCGATGCCGGCCTTCTTCAGACCGTTGATGAACGTGGAATAGTTCATGCCGTTGAGCTTCGCGGCAGCGGAGATTCTGGTGATCCACAGGCTGCGGAAGTCACGCTTCTTCTGCTTGCGGCCGATGTAAGCGTACTGGCCGCTCTTCATGACAGCCTGCTTGGCGGTCTTGAAAAGGCTGTGCTTTGAGCCATAGTAGCCCTTGGCAAGCTTCAGAACTTTATTTCTTCTCTTGCGAGTCATTGTTGCACCTTTGATACGTGCCATGGTTTTCTACCTCCGAATAATTAATGAGTGTTTGGCTGTCTCTTATTTGTAAGGGATAAGCTTCTTGATCTGCTTGACGTTGGTGGTGTCTGCAACAGAGGTCTTGCGAAGATTTCTCTTACGCTTTGTGCTCTTCTTGGTAAGGATGTGAGACTTGTTTGCGTGTGCACGTATCGGCTTACCGTTTTTTGACAGCTTGAAGCGCTTTTTAGCACCGCTGTGAGTTTTGATCTTGGGCATGAGTTCTTTTCCTCCTTCAACTTTTTGACCGGTATTTTACCGGGATAATCACTTTGCGCTCTTGGGAGCGAGGAACATGAGCATCTGGCGTCCCTCAAGTTTTGCCGGCTTCTCGACCGAGGCGATATCCGCGCACTTCTCCGCAAACTGAGCCATTATAGTCAGTCCGAGATCGGTGTGGGTCATCTCGCGTCCACGGAAGCGGATCGAGACCTTGGTCTTGTTGCCTGCCGACAGGAACTTTCTGGCGTGACCGACTTTCGTATCAAAATCATGTACGTCAATGTTGGGCGAAAGGCGGATCTCCTTTATCTCGATCACACGCTGATTCTTCTTCGCTTCCTTCTCCCTCTTGGACTGCTCAAAACGATATTTGCCGTAGTCCATGATCTTACAGACGGGCGGCTTTGCCTGCGGAGCTATCTTGACAAGGTCGAGATTTTTCTCTGCGGCAAGCTTCTGAGCCTGAGCGGCGGAAACGATACCGAGCTGTTCACCGTCATTGCTTATGAGCCTGACCTCTTTGTCCGTGATCTCTTCATTGATCTGCATTTCTTTGATACCTATAACCAGCACCTCCATATGCTCTGACCGGTTCTACCGGAAAAATCAAAGCGAGGGCACAGAGATGCCCTCGCTCAATAATCAACAGAAATAAAAATCCGTTCTTATTGACCCGCGCGGACAAAACCCCGGAGGTGAGAGCTGCGGCACAATGCGTCACTCTGCTTTGTTGTACGCATTATTTTAACAGCCCGAAAGGATTTTGTCAAGCGTTTTTTCGGATTATTTTATAAAAAGTACCGATGACGCTATTATAAACTGCGCCGCATAGTAAAGAGTGTGGTTTATGACGACATTGGGCTTCGTGTTTCCGCCCTCTTTGAAATACATATTCGACAACACCGCATCCGAGAGGATGAACAGTATTCCGCCGACCGCCGTGAGAATCCACTGCTTTGCAAAGGAATTGTTGAGCATCGCGACCGCGCTGACGGCAAAGGTCATGAACAGGAAGAAGGTATAGACGCCGACTATTGTTCTGAACTTGCCGAACTTGAGCTTGAGCAGCTTTTCGCTGACGATAACATTGCCTATGGCGACAACGACCGAGACTATTACCGGCAGGACAGCCGTGATCACGCTCCAGTTGCCGGCGAATTTATAAATAGCGCCTATGTAGAACACATGGCCTATCATGAACGCTATGAATCCGGCGTTGAGGAACTTCTCCATATCCTTTTCATATATCCATTTCAGATCAAGCCATATGTCGCCTGAGAGACCGAGCACAAGACCGAACACGATGAGCCCGGCATACACCTCGTGACCCGGGTTGACCGCCGCCGCGGAGAGCGCCGTAAGCAGGAAGAAGAAGCTCGCTATCGCCTTTGAATAGAGCCCCTTGAGTCCGTCGTATTTCACGCGCAGGACAAGGAAAACGACGACCGCCGCGATGCCTGCCGCGAGCGCGGCATAAAAATATGCTGTTGACAAAATGATATCCTCCTCATTGTATCCGCTCATCAGACGCGGGAAAAATTCATCCGAAATGAGTATACAATATCCGACACGATTCAACAATAAGTTGAAATGTAACATTATTGCAACAGTTTTTCGCTTTTTGTCTTTATATTATATTCAATGCAACATTATCGCGGCACAAAAAATCCGCCGCACCGACGAAGGCGAGTGATATGATTAAATGGATTGATAAATCGGGATTTGTCTATCACTCGAGTCATAGCAAAGTAAAGGTAAGCGACTCAACTAATTTTGGTAATCATACTTTCAATAGCCGCACCGTAGTAGTAATAGCTAACTGCGGAGAGCGAGGGAACGGCTTGCACAGCAAGACGCACGAGCGACTCTCAAAACATAGTCGCCTATCGCCCTTGGAGCGGGCGCTATGCTCCTTGTTTT
>OGDU01000749.1_pt1 | contig 30227 bp, 19 predicted proteins | sample 1570371 | NCBI WGS metagenome assembly OGDU01 (sample SAMEA2581977, study PRJEB24529) | metagenome | biome: Human gut stool | place: China | collected 2011
TGCTGGCCAAGCTCTCTATCCTGATCCTGGTAGCGCTGATTATCAATATCCCTACGAGGAAGTTACCGGCAAGAAGTATTCTGATGGAACCATCAGCAAGAACAAATACTTTGGAGCTACAGAAGCGGATCTTCTAAAAGAAGTCTGTGCTGAGCTGTACCCCAACGAGCAACTGCTTGCAGAAATGCAGAGGGCGCTATTGGACACAGAAGCGAAAGCTGCTGCTATTTCAAACAAACGCAATGTTATTCTGAATTTCGAGAAAGAAATCAAAAAGGCTTTCTACAGAGACGAGGAAGATGCAGAGAGCATTGCTTCTACTCGCGCTCTTAGAATCTCCGGCATTATGGACGAAGCAAGCCCGGATGATCTCGTGGATTGAGGTGAGTGAACATGTATTTTACTAAAGTTGAACTTCATAATTTCGGTATATACAAGGGCACTCACGAGATGTGTCTTACCGATCAGATTGGTAATCGTAACATTACACTTGTTGGCGGTCTGAACGGCAGAGGTAAAACGACCTTTCATGACTCTATTTTGATTGCTCTTTATGGCAAACAGGCATTGAAATACATACAGGAAAAGGCTCGTTCATACGACAAGCTTCTACTTGACCATATCAATAAGCACGCCACTGACGAAGAGACATATGTCGCAGTTTCTCTGTGCCTTGACGATGGTACTGTGCTGCGCGTCAAACGCTCCTGGACAGCAAGAGGCAAAAAAGTAGAGCAACAGACTATCGTTGAAAAAGATGGCGTAGTCGATAAATACCTTGGTGAGAGTTGGAGCTATTACATCGAAGAGATTTTACCCTTCGGCATTGCTCGCTTTTTCTTCTTTAACAACGAGAAGATCACTCAGCTTGCTGATGATACCTCATTTGAACAGATTAAGAGTTCGATCAAATCTGCGATTGGTGTCTCTACCATCGAGAAAGCTATCGAGCACACTGACGAGGTTATTCGACGCAAAAAAAACGCACTTGCCGCATTTGAACACAGCGAAGAGAATGTGGGCTATCAAGAGATTGAAAAGCAGATTGCTGACATTGACATTCGACTTGCAGATGCCACCACGCAAGCTAATGAATTGGAACGCAAGTGCGAGGCCTTGACTGCCAAGTTGGAAGCCAAAGAAAAAGAGTTTTGGTCATCCGGTGGTGATCTTAGCCGCAACCGGGATGCCATTAAACTGGAAATGCAAAAAATCTCCTCTGAAGTTGAAAGAGTGAATGAGGAAATTCTTCAGATGGCCGTAGATGCTTCTACACCGCTTTTCATGTGCCGCAACTTGGTTACGCAATCCTATGATAACGAACTTTCTTCACAGCAGTCTGAAGCCAAGCTTTACTCTGACAAGATTATTGTGAATCTCCACCAGCAGATTCTTGAAAGGCTTGTAAATTGTGGTCTAAGCCAGGCAGATCTCAGAGCTGTTCAGAACATTATCAACGATGTCTTGGTTGGACACATTCCCGAAAGTGCCGCCAAGGAAACTATAAAGAACATGTCTGCAACAAGCATGATGCTTTATCAGCGCCTGATCGCAGAAGTGTTCCAGAGCATCACCCAGCGCATCGATTCTCTCGTCAACCATGTTGACGCTCAAGAGAGTGAACTGATGAGTCTTGATGCACATTTGGGAGCTGCGGATGAGAAAACCTTAGCTATGCAGCTGTTTGATGCGCTCAAATCCGTTGAGGGCGAAAAGGCTCTTGCAGATGCAGAATATCAGCGGCAGTTGGATAGTATTGAGAGCTTGAAGCGTCAGCGTGAAATGCTTGTTGCAAAGCGCATTCAGTTAATTAAAGCCATTGCAGAGAAAGAACAGGCGAACGATGACAATGCCCGTATCGTGAAGTACGCAGCTATGTCTATTGAAGTTCTTCGAGAGTTCAAGGTTCGTCTACAACGCGAAAAGGTGGCGAAACTATCCAGCACAGCAACCAAATGCTTCCGCGAGCTTGTTGAAAAGGATTCGTTGGTGAGTGAGATCAAGATTGATCCAAGCACCTTGGATGTAACCATTCTGGATTTGGATGGTAACGAGCTTTTGAAGAGTCAGCTCTCTGCCGGTGAACAACAGATGTTTGCGGTAGCCATCGTTTGGGCACTTGCGTTGACCTCTGGTTACAAAGCTCCTGTCATCATCGACACGCCCATGGCGCGTTTGGACTCTTCCCACAGAGCGAACTTTGTAACGAAGTACCTGCCTGCAGCAAGTTCACAGGTCATGGTTTTGTCCACAGACGAAGAAGTTTATGGCAGATATCTCGATCTTGTCCGTGATAATGTGGTCGATTACTATACTCTCCTCTACCGCGAAGAGGAGCAATGTACCTCTATTGTTCATGGCTACTTCGGGGAGGTGTAATCCATGATTGTAAAACACTTCAAACTATCACAACCTGAAAAAGACAGGCTTATTCGCATTAAGGCAAAAACAGGTATTCAGAACTGGAATGTCCTGTGCCGCTGGGCGCTGTGTTGGTCACTGGCTGAGTCTTCTATTCCAGGGGGCATCGATCCGCTGTCTGACAGCAATGTTGAAATGGATTGGTCTACTTTTGCCGGTGAGTATTCTGAAATTTATGAAGCAATCATCAGGCAGCGTTGCGTCAACGATGGCCTTGGTGATGACGAAAAAACTCTCGCAAAATACTTCAGACTGCATTTAAGCAGAGGTATCAATCACTACAGCACAAGAGATGTTCTGAAAAATTGTTCCGATCTTCTCAAATCCGCTCTCCCGAAGGAGGAAGCATAATGGCCATATATCTTGACTACAACGCTTCTGCTCCGATTGACGAAAGAGTCTTGGAGCGAATGGTCGATGTGTATCGCTCGCACTACGGAAACGCCGATAGCAGGACTCACATCTTCGGCACAGACGCAAAAGAAATTGTTGCCTCGGCAAGAAAAACCATTGCGGAGATCTTAGCTGTTGATAGCACCGATGTGTTCTTCACCAGCGGCTCTACCGAAAGCAACAACATGGCCATTTTAGGCCTGCTTGATTATGCCCTTGAGAGCGGACGTAATCATTTCATCACGACCTCTATTGAGCACAAGTCTGTTCTTGAATCTATGAAGCATCTGCAGGAAAAAGGCTGCGTTGTAGACTTTGTTTCTCCGGATACTTCTGGAAGAATTAAGCCTAAACAAATCCTCGATCTTGTGACCGACAAAACGCTGCTTGTCTCAATGATGCATGTCAATAGCGAGACTGGCGTTATCCAGCCGATTGAAGAGGTCGGTGCGGCTCTGGCGGGAACTAAAACATATTTCCATGTGGACGCTACGCAAGGCTTTGGTAAGCTGAACGGCAGCCTACGAAACGCCAAATACAACATGCTAAGTATTACGGCCCATAAGCTTGGCGGGCCGCAAGGCATTGGCGCATTAATTATACGACGTGACCGCACATATAGACGGCCTCCGGTCAAGCAACTTATGTATGGTGGCCAACAGGAACGCGGCTATCGTCCTGGCACTACTCCGGTCGCTTTGGTTGCAGGCTTCGCCCTTGCAGCGGAGCTGTGTAACAAGGAAGCATCTGACCATATGGGAAAGTGCAAAGCTATTAAGCAGAACTTTATGGAGGCAATACAGGGTTTGAACTACACTCTGAACGGAGATCAAGAGTATTGTTTGCCATCCACGGTTAACATTAGTTTTCGTGGCGTAGATGCAGAGGGAATTTTCCTCGCAGTAAAGGAAGACTATGCTTTCTCAAATGGCTCAGCCTGCAACTCCGGCAGCCATACTCCAAGCTATGTTTTGACCGCAATGGGCCTGGATGAAGCACGCATTAGCGAAGCAGTCCGTATTTCGTGGAATCATAATACAGTAGTTGATTTTTCTGCATTAGTTGATTATATAAAATCAATCACATGAAAATGCTGAGGGCCCTGTACCGTTACGGAACAGGGCCCTTGCTTTATATCAGGTTAGATAACGCTTCGTAAATTCCTTAAGAATCAAATCGAATACTTCTGGGGAAGAGTTTGACATATCATATACTTTTCTCATCGCGGAACTTGCAGCAGACATACCATGATCACCATTTGAAGCCACATACGCGACATTTTGGAACATCATTTTCATACCATTCAAATTACGGTATTTTTCGTCGTGTTCTATACCAAGCCGTTCGGCGCGTTCAACAAAAGCCTTTGACAAAGCCAATAGCTCAACCTCAATCTGTTCAGCGGATTTTTCATCGCTTCTTCGATATACATCAATCAAGGCAACTAATTCTTCAACATCCCAATTCACCTTAATCATTGTATACACCTCTTAGAATCTGATTTTTAACTTACTCGTTAAATTTTTTCCTTTGAGCCATGTTAAAATATCAGGTGTTAAATCGGCAACAGTTGCCTGCAGAGATGAAACTTTCTTCAGGAAAACTTCAATTTCTGGATTTAAAGAGAATTCATCAGCTATCTTTTTCGCTTCAGATACGTCAGCAACCAATTTCTTCACAGCCTTGATGGACGGTTCGCCGGCAACAGTTTTTGTGATGTTATCGGCAAGTTCCGTGGCTCGTTTTGGGTTGCTGGACAGGCCACCGATCATGGATAAGTAGCCTTTGGAGCCATCTGAATACTTTGCGGAGGCATCCCGCCAAACAATCTTAATCTGAGTGGCAAACGCATCACCCTTGGACTTCAAAAGTCTGACTGCGTCCATGGATAGTCTCATCTCGGAGATTCCATTGCCACAATCATTAATACAAGCAAGCAAATCGGAACGGGTTGCTTCGTCTATGACGGGCGCTTCTACTATTCCGCTTTCCTTTATAGCGTTGGCACAATCAAGAGTGTCTTTGATGCTTCCGGTTGATTGAGAAAGTTGGGCCAATGCTCTTGCATAGGTTTCTGCATGCTGTTTACTTTCGATTGTTGCACGGCGCTTCTTAATGGCGGAGGTGCTGTTTTTTATTGTCTCAGTTAGCAACATTTTCGTACACCTCCATATTCTCAAGCTGAGTACACAGCGCATCCATAGAAGCTAACGCAGCTTCGGACAATGCATCCGTACCGGCAAAGCCGCCCGCATTTACAATATCCTTTTGTGCCTTTGCCTCTTCCTGCTCGGCCTTTTGTGCAATTGCTTGGATATCTCGCAGGATAACATATAGAGCATTAAGCGGATTTGCAGCGTATACAGTCAGTTGCTTTACAGCAGAGGCACCGGCAGCATCGTTAATCAGCTTTACATATGCTAAGATATCCTTTGCTGTGTCAATGGGTGGCTTGTCATACTTCACTCGCAACTCAGCACTACCAATGATTCCGTTTGCTGCAAATACTGCGAACAGGCTTTGGATGGCCGAGAATGCAGCAATCAGGTTTTCCTGTGTGAGTTTACCAATGTATCCTTCAAGTTTGCCGACAACGGTTGCCGCTTCCTGTGCGTCCGCAGCCATTGCTTTTTTGACGCTGGGATAGAGTGCTTTAAGCAGCGTAGCGGGGTTATAAAGAAGGTGCTTTTGCGGAATACTATTGGGCAACTCTGCTTCAATATCCCAATCTACTGCCATCAGCTTTTCAACTACTGCAACAAGCTCGTCAGCTCTAAAGCAGGACTTGGTGTTCGGATCAACGGCAAAATGGACCGCACCCATAGTGGTTGCGGAAGCCTGCTTCAAGAATATTAGAGCGCTTTCGAAATCTGCTTTGCGGTTGAGAACGAACTGAATCATATCATTCCACTCACGGGTATCGCGCTTTATGTTGTCATCCTTCTTAAAATCCTTGAACAATGATTTAATCACCGCATGAGGAGAGCTCGTGTCCACTTTTTGTCCCAAGATACATGCTTTGAGATACTGGATTGCAAGACACCATTCCAAGACGGGGAGCGATTCTGCGCCCTGCTTAGTCGCAGTAACCTTTTCGATAATTTGAGATCTTCTACGTTCCAGCCATGTAATCAATCGCTGTTGATAATAGGCGGCGTCCTCAAAGTCCCATCCCTTCGCATAATTCAGCTCGTTTAAGGCCATCAGAGCGTCGCGGCTTTCAGAGCTCCTGTCCATGTAAACAATAGCCTTATCGACATTTGCAGGGGCACTCTGGTCGTCGATGTAGTAGCAGCCCAAATCAGACAGACGCTCTTCTGCAATATAGGCCGGGACACCAATATCCTGCCAGTTAATCGCGCCACATTGCTTGGAGTCACCACGAACAAGAGTACGAAGCCAACCGCGATAATCCGCATCGAATTTCAACGGTTCATTCTTCGTAAACCACGCTGTGATGTCGCTCTTAAACTTCAAATAATTTTTTGTTGCAGCATCAACAGGAGGTCTTGGTTTCGGCGGCTCCGGTACAATGGGTTTTTGATCAGGTTTCTCCCCACCATCCGTAACAGGCTTGGGCTGGATATCTGAGGATACAGCTGTTCCTGTAGTCTTGTCTACGATTTCACCGATGCCAGAAAACGCTTCCAATCCAATATCTGCAAGAAAAGCCTGACGCAAGCCGCCGAACCACAAGGTGCCATTAGTCTCTTTAACACCGGCTGCAGAACCATCACCCCAAATTGCAAAAACTGCTTTCAAACGATTTTTGTCGTCGGTACTGATATTCTCTAAACGGTCGATAGCGGAACTGTGTGGGTCATTCGCCATTTGAGCGTTGCTGGGGTTCATTGGGAAATACCATCCGTCACCATACAACTTGCCGTCAAAATACTCTTTCAACTGAGCACGGATAACATTCTTCAAGAACATTCGTGGGCTCTTGGTTGCCAGTGCTTCATACAGAGCTAACAGCGAGTGACGGTTAAAAGGATACAGCGTAACTTGCTTTCCTTTGATAGTCGTGGTTTCCCAATCACACGGAGGAGCAAAATCACTAATCGGCAAGTCATCCAGATCAGCTCCGGACTCGTACCAACTGCGAAGATCTGCCGGATCGCTATAAATGGCATTCAAGTATCTGCCAGCCATCTGAACGATGAATTCATCTGTTCCATACGACCGATCTGTAACTTCGATTTGATGGGTTACACGGTCTTTGAAATTACCTCTGAACGCATAGTAGTAGTCGTTTGTAATACCAATGACAGAAGTAACGCGGCACAAATCCTGGTAGTCGCCGCCATGCTCATAGGAGAGTGCTGTAATAAGCTCCTGGTCGATACCGGTAAAACCAGTAAAGTCCTCTATGAAGATCGTAAGATTCTTGCCTTGTTTCTTCAAATCTCTTCTCAGCTGTGCAAAAATTGTCTCAGCATTTTCACTGGAAATATCAGCGCATCGCTGAATGACTTCTCTCGTGAAGCCATTCAAATAGTTGATAAGCTTGGTGATTTCAAAGTCATCACCCTTCAAAGAAGAAGCAAAGAGAGATGCCTGCGGGTCACCCTGCTTCATAACGGCACGAATGATTTTAGATACATTAAAATCTTCATCGGTAAAGATTGTAGTATCTTGAAGGATCTGATTGCTCGGTGCAGTAATGACATTATAGCACTTTGAGATTGCGCCACCCTCACGCAAAAGATACTCACTTACGCGGCTATCGGCAAGGTAACTGGCGATGTCGCGGCATTTTACAGGCTTATAATTCTCACCAGATACATCGTTTCGAACAGCAGCGATATAGGCGTAGAGAATCTCCGTCTTGAAAGAGTCCTCGTCCTTTGAATCAGAAGATGCAACAAACTTACGAAGCTTCTCTGCTATATCGGGATCTTTGATTGCTTCTTGTTCCAACAACTGCGAGAAAGCTCCACGGACAGAGTTATTAAGACGCCGCAGAAAAACCAACTGCTCCGTAGCAGGATTATATACTGTAGAGGGGCTCCTCTCGAACCTACCCTTCAGATAACGGATAAGATGTGATTTACCTGTACCATGATTGCCCCGGACAATGATCATACGGTGTTCGTTGTCCGGGTTATAAATTAGCTGTTCAAAAACCTCATCCTCACTCATCAGCTTGGTGGGAGCAGGCATTTTCCCTTCTTCGTAATAACCACCGCGGAAGAGTTCGAGAGACGAAAACGGCATATGGGTAGACATGAAATAGGCGTCTTCGGTTGCCATATCGTCGGTCTTTATCGCATAACGCTCCATTACAGAACGATATCGTTCCCACTTCATGAGTTAATCGCCTCCTTCACAGAAATATGTGTGAAGCCATTGATGGGATCACCATCAACATAGTAGAGCATGATTGGTGTGGAGTCAGACCACATTTCAAGCTTGATAAGCCCAAGTTCATGAAGGGTACGCAATCCTGCAGAGAGGGCCAGAGGGAGTTTGCTTTCAATCTCAACCTCGGGCAATTTTGTACTTAACCATAGCATAAAATCTTGTGCAAGAATTGTCTCGTCATACCTGAACTTCTCGGTGTAAGTAGTTGCCAATATATCTTCCAGCCGTAGTTTCATGTTAGGGATAATCATGGTTCCGCTCAAATAGCCAAGACCCAAAAAAGCGGCCCAAAAGCGCCATCCAAGAACGGCATTTTCGTTTAACGCAGACAATTCCTTTACTTCGGAACCGCAAGTTTTCGCCATCCCTTCCCACGACTTCAGAGAAAAGATTCTCTCATTTTGAGAAATCAGCCATTTGGTAAACATGTGAAAGGTTGTATCCTTGGCAGCAAAAACACGGGAGCTTACATATCGACGAAAGGTTGCAGGCGAAGCAATTACATCCGGATCAACAGCCAATACCAAGTTATCGGCCTGCGCTTTGATGATGGACAGTTCTTCAAGCGCAACATTGACCGATTTGTTGATCTGATCGAGCTCCTTTTCATCATTGCTACCCAAAGTCATTGCCCTACGGACTTCGTCACGGGTCATGCTTTTATGGGCAATTAAGCGGCATACTGAAATCACACGCTCCGGTGTAGGCTCCATTCGCATGCCATCGGGATTTACTTTGAACATACGAATACCTCCTTAAAATTTTTGAATTGAAATATGATAAGCGTCGCTATACTCTCGTATAGTTTTCCCCCCATTGGCAACGATAATGTTTTCGTTACAATAGAGTACCTTTCGATAGCCATAAGCGTCCAGTTTTCTGAGGTTCTTATATAGTGAGAAATTAGTTCCTGTATCGCCGTCAAAGATGCAAACAACACCTTTGGCGAAGAAATACGGACAATGTGCAACCGCATAATAGAACTCGTCGTAATTCAAAAGAATACCATCATACACAATCTGACTTGCCAAACGATTAGGAACAACCAGTGCACCAATTCCGTTTTGGGAAGCCTTTTCCGCAATAACAGCCACCTCTCCCACGTTACAAGGTCCGTTGGATGGCCTGCTGATTATCATTTCATTGAAAGACCCCATATTCCTGTCCAGACGACGAGAAGGCCGTGCGGGAGGGAGTTTAATATTAGGGTTCATTCGCAGTTTGTAGGTATCATCGCTTGTGATGCGACCTTCCGGATCTGCAGGACAACCATTGCAAACCTCTCTAGAAAGTGGGAAAAGGTGTCTGAAAACACGCCCCCAACACAAGGATTTTGGAGAAGATACAAGCTCGCTCATAATTCTGTATCCAGCCATCTGAGCCTCATACTCTCGGGCACGGGGCTCTGTCAGCGCTGCTGCTAAGCTGTCATCATCACTGAGAACATCTGGCTGCAGCAGTTTGATTGTGACTGTGTAATACTTTTTGGGTGGATTGGATTTTTTGTCGAAGACATAGCTTGCGTCCAGTAGATCGATGAAGCCTGTCCGGTGCAGGAACAGCAGCAAGTTTACATTCCATGCCACATTTCGGTTGCCTGCGTACTCCGCTTCCTCGTCAGTCATTGTTGCAGGGGTAGCAGAAGTGTTCAGAACGCACTCATCGGCATTAATCATCGCGTCAGGACTGGCCAGCATGCCTTTCCAACGAATAGCAGCACGTTCAACAGTGAGTACGCGTTTGTTGACGAGGCCAAGTGCACGACGAACATCGCCCTCGCTATCATATCTGCTCTGATACGGGATGAACAGACTGAGCGAAGGGAACTGATCTCGACCGCCACGCCCTACCTCTTGATAGAAACGACTTAAATTTTCGGGGCAGCAAGCATGGATGATTGTTCTTACATCGGGTTTGTCAACGCCAATACCAAATGCGGAGGTGGCAATCACAATATCAAAATCGTGGTTTTTCCATCCAGTCAAAACTATGTTTCGATCAGATTCTTTCGTTTCACCCGTGAAAGTTGGAATGTTTTTATAGCCTGCTTGACGCAGCTTTTTCTGTAAATCTTTCGCTTCTCTCGGTTCCAGGACATATACAACCATAGGTTTGGGCAGGAGCTTGATGGCCTCAATGGTTTTGTCATCCTGCTCCTTTTTAGACTTGGCCGAGTAGAAGTAGAATCGAGGTTCCTGCCTCAGCGCATCGCAACGAACCTGTGCGTTCTTTCCTTCAGAGCCAAACAGGGCAAACAATGTGTCCACCACATCATCAGAAAGTGTAGCCGAAAGTAGGAATGTGCGGATGAACTCATCAGACTCTCGCTTCCACTTTTTGAGCACGATAGAGAATATCTGAAAGTCGGGTCTGAAAAACACGCCCCAGTCCGGAACAACATGTGCTTCGTCCACTACAACATTGGCTAAGTAGTGGTTTTCCGCTGCTGCGTCCAAGATACGGCGCAGTTCCGGATTTTTCAAAATAGCTTCGGGAGAAGTAAAAAGGATACGAGCCTTTTTGTCTTTCAAAGCCTTGATGATTGTAGACCGCTCTATCTCGGACAGTTCACCACGATAACAATAGATCTCTGCTCCGTCGGTCAAGTTGTGCCGTGCGGCATGATACTGATCCAGGGCCAAGGCGATGGTTGGTACGATAACAACAGTTAAGCCCTCGGAAACACTTGCCAGCAGCTGAGTTACCAGACTTTTACCACCGCCTGTGGGCAGCGAGATAAGGAGCGTGTGACCGTTAGGTAAATTCAACGCAGTATGAACTGCAATTTTCTGCTCAAAACTTTTGTATGCATTAAAGACAGTGTGCTTTGCTAATGTTGCATCACCGGAAGAAGCGCTCTCCAGTTCAATACCATCATTATGGCGAAGGGCGTAAACATCCTCAACATACTGCTGAGGCTCAAGCCATTCAGGAATGTGATGCAAGCAAGACACTTGTAGATCGTTTTCACAGACGAGATCAAACTCTGAACCATACTCACGTACGACATTGAATAACTTCTCAGTCAATCTTATACGACCAAGCACCAAAACAATGTCGCGGATATTTAAGCAGAGATCTTTCACGGATGCCTCATCGCACTTGAACTGGATGATGCGCCGAATGAAGCCAATCACATACCGTGACCTTGCGGCCTCTTGCATTTTCAATAGCGTAGAAGTGTCAACGAGATTCTTTTCAAGTTCTGCAATAGCACTCTTGGATTTCATCGCGCCGACTATGTACTGCTGTAATACCTCTTTACTGTCCATTAGTTCTCACCCTCAAGAAACATACTGCATCCAATACAGGTTTCGCATTTTTAAGTGCGCGGAGCGTCATATCGAACAAACGCTCCCGTTCTTCAACGCCGGACATGTCGCGCTCAAAGTAGATGCACTCAGCTCTGTATCCGTTTAAGACGCGCTGCATTTCCTTTTCGGCAGCTTCGAGATCAGACCGTTTTTCAAGTCTTGCACGGGCACGGGCATAGGCAGCTGCAGAATACTTATCTACCAACGGCTCCCATGTGCTTGGAGGAGTTCGGCTGATAAAATGCTCCAACGGAGAAATAGACAATCTACCGGCACTTCTGCGACCGACATGCCCAGCATTGTTGGGGCGCAACGTAAGTAGCGTTTTTACAACCTCTTTTTCAGGAATCTCTTTGCTCTTTATGTTAAGGGGTATTGCTACGAAAATCTGCCTCAGCGGGAGATACATCTTGTATTGAGCCAAGGTTTGCATGGGCATCTCATTTTCGAGCAGTTCGTCCAATTCGGGAGCGATGTTGTAGATGTAAACAAGGCCGTCATAATTGTACGTACCGGTCGTTTCAATGCCGGTGCATCTACCGCGATTACAGCCAACAGCGTTAGAAATAATTGAGTCATATACGGCATCGCCGGGTGCAAAGAATAGTATGTCTTCCCGTGTAGCCGCAGTTCCTCGATCAAAGGAACCAAGAATCTTTCCTTCTCTTCGCATGATTGACGTATTGCTGTATCGTTTCCAGTCTGGAGGAATGAAAAGAGACTGCCTTGCTGCGTTTACGCTAAAGCTGCTTTCTCTGAACTCAATCAAACCGGTCTTGGTTGGCTTCTCCGGATTTAGTCCAGCTTGTTTTCCCCACCCCATCATAGCGGTAGCGAACAGATTGTCATCTTCGGATGCATATATACTTAGAACATTATCAATGCCTTGAGACAGTGGACGATACAAAGTTGCCCCAAGGTCAAAATCCTGTTCGTCTTCAACGCTCTCTCGCATTTCTTCTGCTTGGTCCAGAATGTCATCAAACGCATTGTTAAGTCCAGTGTAATAGTCATCCAACAGAGCTTCGATAATTAGCTCATTCAGTTCGCCGGTGATGATTTCCAGCCCACTCAAAGACTGTTCAAACAGCTTCATACCGTCTTTCCAAATATGGAAGAGTTGCTCCTCAACAGAGGTGTCTGCATAAATAACGACCGACTTTACATCCATATCCGGATTACGTCCAAGGCGGTCCAAACGGCCAATACGCTGCTCAAGGGCATTGGCATTCCAAGGAATATCAAGATGAATGACTTGAGCTGCATTTTGGAAGTTTCGCCCCTCGCCACCAGTTTCGTCGCAGATAATCACACGGCATTCCGGGTCATTCTGGAAAGCATACACGCTGTCTTCCAGCTCTTCGCGCTCCATGTGATTGCCGAAAGCTACGGCATGAACGCCCATATCCGCATACCTTGCATTGAACAGCTTCAAGAACTCCATGAGGGTAGCGTTATGAGCCGTGAACACGACCAATTTACAGCTTTCATCGTCAAGGATATCTGTCTCCTGATCAATATAGTCCATGGCGGTCATCAAGCGGCCCTTAATCAAATCAGGATCTTCGTCAAGAGCTATATTGACTAAGCTGTGTTCGTTTTCCGCTTGGCGTCGCCAAGCGGCCGCGCTCTCCAATAATATGCCATCGTCGATTTTGAGCCTGCGAAGAGCATCCTCAAAGGCCCAAGGGCTGCTGAACAGAGCAGAAAGGAGCGGGATGGCAGTTTCGGTCACATAATTCTCATCATCCTCACCATTGTCTGAAAGATACGCGAGAGTATTCTGAATTGCACCGATTTCGTTATAGTTTTCATTAAGGGACAATGGAGTGTACGGAATAGCATGTAAAGTTCGTTTCGCCATCTTTTCCGAAATCAGTTGACGGCGATTGCGGATTACCTTTCTTTCAATTCGGTAATTCTCGCAAATATAGGCCAATGCCTGCTTGACTTTAGATAGGCCTTTATCTTCTGCGTTCAGGTCAATTCCTTGAACCATTTTTTCAAACGCAGCATCTTCCAAGGTCTCCGCGATGTTGTTCAGATCATCAATAATGATTTCAGTGTACTCATCATAACGCTCCAGATAACCCAAAAGTAAGTTGGCGGATTTTTGAATCCGCTTTTGTCTCTTGACCATCCACGCAAAGCGTTCTGCAGACATATTCTCATATTGCTCCGGATTAAGAAGCGCAAGGAGGCGGCGATACTCTTCGTTTCTATCCTGGATGGGAGTGGCAGACAAAAGCAGAATATGTTTGACTCTTCTACTGAGACTTTGTACTTGGTTGTACCAAGCATCATTTGCAAGCAGTCTATGTGTTTCGTCTACGATTGCGAGATCCCACGGAGTAGAGAGGGTCAGCAAAGACTTGCCGATATCCTCCATGGAAAGCAAACATATCCTTGAACGAGGAGAGTTGATATCTGCATTTAAACCATACTTGTAATGCAGCTCGTTTTTCCATTGACTTGCCAAGGCGTCCGGCACAACAATCAACACTCGGAGGTCCTTATTCTCGCTTGCTAGTATGCTGAGAACAGAACACGCTTCTACAGTCTTGCCCAAGCCGACCTCATCTGCCAACATATAGCGGACAGGAGTAGTTTCAAAGCATCGGGCAACTGTGCTGATCTGATGTGGGAGCAAAAAGGCTCGGCAACCGGCCAGAACTCGGAAACCATAAGTGGCATTATTCACAAGATGAAGGTTCTTGCTTACCTTGAGGTGGTTGATAAACCATGTGGGATGCTGAAACTCATAGGCCCGAAGCTGCTTGTCCGGCGCGTAATTCATTTGTGAATAGTCAAACTTCAGCTCGGTCTCGCATTCCTTGGCATACTTACCGTTGGGAAACTTAATCCAATACCAATAGGGCTTATCCTCTGCGTAGGGTTCGGAGGCACGAGACACGACTATGCCTCGTCCCCATCGACTATCAACGACACCACCAGGACTAGCCTCACAACGAGCAACTGCTTGAGCAAAGAACACATTATGCTGAAAGATTTCCTCATAGTATTGTCTACTACCCAAAAGGTCGTGCATTTTGACCTTAATTGCATCGGCAATTTCGTTGTACTCGTCCAGCTGAGCAAGGACATAGAAACGGGGATGGTCTTTGTCACCTTCTTCAATGACTATGGGGCATCGATAATAACACCCTACTAACATACGCAGCTCTCCTTTCTCAGCTTGACAAGAAACCAAGGCTGCATCGGTGGTTTCCTGCAATATTATAGATTCTCAAGTTTGCATCGAATGGTTTCTTGCTCTTTCAAAAATCGCGCTGTAAAAGGAATGCCCTTTTTGACCTTCATGCTGGCAAAGCTATTCTCTGTCTGAGCCATGAAATCAGCTATGGTTTTAATACCGTTATTCTGCAGAAGCGAAATTTGACTTGCCTCTAAATGAAGCAATTTTGTGCTGATCTTTTGTGCAAGGTATTCTTCTTTGGCTTTCGCTTGCCTTTTGGTTTCTGCGGCCTCTGCATCAAGTCGTTCTTCCTCGCTGCTTTCCAGAGCTGGGGTTTCCGCTGCCGTTGCCTCAGCGATCTGCGCTTCCAGTTCAGGAATAGGCGCAGGCGTTCCTGGGACGGTGGGACTCTCATCATCGAAAGAAGTTTCGGGAGGCGCAAGAAAGTCTTTGGATGTCCACACATCAAGTCCCTCGCCAGATGCCTTGTTAGAAAGGCTTCTGTCATCGGTGATGAAAAGCACCGGAATGTCCGTATAGATCTTATAGCGGAGTGCGACAGCCAAAATCTTATTATCATTTTGCTCTTTCTCATCAGCTTTTGCACGATAGGCTTCAGGAACTAAACTAAGCAGGCCATCTGCATAAGCAAGCGGGAAGCGCCTCTTGTAATTAAAGATTGCCGTAATAGCTTTTTGCGCTTTGAATTTTCGATCATCCGCACCGAATCTTGTTTTGTGATGCTCAAGCTCATTGTTTACATCCTTGGGAACCACAACTAACTCTCCATCGTTTACTCCATCGAGAAGATTGGGACAGTTCATAATGGAGCATGTGTCAAATACAATGATCGTAGAATACTTCCGCAGCTCGGCAAGTTCGCTCTCTGTAAACTCAAGTTCCCTTTGCTTCTTCACTTGTGCTTCACTCGTTGCAAGGCGACTCTCAGTTTCCGCAAGCTTGTCCAGAAGCTCTTGGCTTCTGTGCTCTTCGTCTTCCAATCGAGCTTGAATACGCGTAGTATCCTCACGGCGAGACTGTCTTGCAGCAAGTTCACCCTTTAGACTCTGAATTTCCTGTCGGTTTCCCTCCACCATTTCTTGAATCTGCCGAAACATCTGCTCGAAGATACTCAATTCCGGAGACTTGGGAGTATCCACATGAGTCGGTACTTCTGCAGCAGGAGATTCCACAAAGACAACTTCAGAAGCAGGAGCTTCTACAGCGGGAACATCCACAACAGGAGTTTCCACGATAGGAGCTTCTACCGCAGGTGCAGTGTCGATAATGCTTGCGGTTGCAGGGACAATAGGTTCAGCGGGAACTGCCTCCACATCAATAATTTCCTGCTCACACACAGGAGGCAAAGTGGTTTTGGCAGGAGCATTTGCTCTGACAGAGCGATTGATGCAGGGTTCATTTCTAGAGCTGGACATGCCGACCTCGCTGCGTAGGAAAGATTCCATACAATTCTCTCTATGAACGCAATAGATACACCAATCGGAAGGAATTGCCGTCTTGTCTTTTCGGCAAGCTTGATTTAGATATAGTTTTGTCTCATTGCGAAGGATATCTGCTTTTTCCTGATTTCCGGGTAGTGGTAATCGGTGGAGAGAATAGATTTTATTCCATCCATCTCTTCGTACAAGTGCCTCAAATTCTTGATATGGATTCTTTCTTTCCACTTCAGAAACATCGACCGCAAACAATGCTGCACCAAAGTGCTTGCGCATATTCATGTGCTCGGAGTCATATGGTTTGACAAACAAACCACTGCCATTTGTAATAACTTCATGAACAAGGTAGTTTCTTGCTCTTGCTTTGAGGTCGAAGATCTCGGTCGCTTTCCAGAATTTGAAGAATGGCTCAAGTTTTTGTGCTTCCTGTTCCAGAATCTTGGGCAGGTATTTCATGGCGTCAGAACGCTTGTGTTTGCCGACCCGTTTCCATACCGCTTCGATCAGCAGATTCTCAAAATACTTTTGATACAGGAAGTTGCCCTGTACGACCGGGCTGTTTTCCATTACATAATCCAAAAAGAAACGATACGGGCATAGGAACATGTCCATCATTTGGAATCGATCATACTTGATTCCTTTGGTAAGTTCTTGGCCAACAGAAATAGAGAACGGGGCAGGCTTGTTGACGCTTTCTAAAAGTTCAGCTTTAGGCTTCAATCCCAAGATGGTCAGCAATGCATAAGGCTCGGTTGTTTCATCTCCGTACTGCTTAACATAGCTGAGACGAGCATCACAGCGGTTGTAGCACAGGCCGTAGAAAAGAGCGTATCTGAGGAAGTTACTGCGTTCGCCCAGCGCTGTGTAGTAAACCTGAAACTGCAGGTCAATAGGAGAATAAGCAGCACGAATAAACTCATCAGTCAGCGGCCACGGTAGCTGATCGTTGACGGTCATATTCATGTCACGGTCAGATACACAGGCAAAGTGGTAGACCTTGTGCTGCTCTCTTTCAAACTGGCGCTTGCTTTGCAGAATATCGCCATCAATCTGTTCGTAGTTCTTTACAATCCAGTCAACGCCTTGATCTTCGTCATTCTTCTGTTTTAGATAGTAGTAGAGGCCCTCTTTTAAGTCTCGGAATGTTCCGGAGAAAGTGGACTGTTCTGGTTTGATCTTATCCAGACGCAGCTGAAGTGCTGTAATCAAAGCTCGCTCCTGCTCATTTGCAAGTGCCAATTCACGCTGCTTGAGGAACTCTTCAAGATTGTGGAAGTGCTTACCAAAGTTGATGAAGTCCTCGCGGGAATTGTCCAATGCGAAAAGGTACGTGGCTATCTCGTTAATCTCTTCGATAGCACGAATAAGGGCAAGCAAGTCCTTCTTGGTGACTTTGTACTTATTGTAGATAGACAGGTTTTTGAGCTCAGAAAGAGCATCATTGCCAGGGGTACCAGCCAGTTTGTCATAGTTCTTTGCATACCCCTCAACAATCTCGCGCTGAAACTCGTCATATGTAGTTACATTCTCAAAGAGAATCTCAACATTGTAGAAAGTTCGGAGCAGCACTTCGCCGGGGGCAACGCTCAGAATGTTGGAGGACAAGCACTCTTTGATAGCACTAACATCAAAAATGATCTTGCCATTCTCATAATCCCAGAGGCGATAAATCGCAGAGAAGAACTGACCAATGGGGTAAGAGAGGAAATGGCGATCCTTGGCATATTCGGGATAGTAGATTTTCAACAACGTATGTACATCGCGATTTGCAGTATATACCTGCTCATCCAAATGCCGCAGAACAGCCGCATTACTCCACACATCATTGCCTCTTTCCATGACGCTACGCGATTCGGAATAGCGCTGAATGGCAGCATCAAAGTGGTTAGAAACAAAGTGCGCGTACTCGGTAATATTCGCGAACTCCATAAGCTGAACACTCTTGTACAGCTTATACCACTTTCTGAGCATGCCACTACCTACGGCATTTCTGTCCTCGCATATCTCACCAAGGGCACAAGCCAGAGCGTTGCTCGGATTCTGCATAGTGGGAGGTGTGTACTCGCGAACAACAGTATCGTGATGGATGGGCACTTCAAAGCACCCATAGATATCGTTCCAAGAGGAGTAAATCTTGGAGTACTTCTTCTGATAATTGAACAGGAAAATGATGGTTATACCCATCTTTTCCATAGCAAGCAGGAGGCGGAGCTGCACCGGCGTAAACTGATGTACACCATGAACAACGATGCTGTCAAACGGCAGCTCCTTGGTTGCGCCAACCGCTCTTTCACAACGCTTTACTTCCTGTGGTGTTCCAGTACATTCTTCGACTTCCTTCTTGGCGAGCGAAACAACAATCTCCTTTAGTTTCTCGCGAGAAGGTGTTTGGGGAAAACGGAAGAGAGAGCTTTCCTGTGCCTTTTTGAGCATGTGAACAAAGAGCTTTTGCTCGGTATTGCCCTTACTTCCGTCAATAGCAGATGCGGAGATGTCAAGCTCAATAAACAGGCGTATAGCTTCGAGGAAATGATTCTGGTTCTGCTCTAAAGCCATGTGGAAAGGCTTGCTTATTCTGCGCTTCTCTAACAGCTGCTTGAAAGCAGAGGAAAAAGCGCTGTACTGCTGCACCCGAAGACTAATATTGTCGGTCCACTGCATGTAGACCTCTTCATGCTGGACAAGTTCATCCAGCGGGCAGATTAAGCCCTTGATACTATCGCCCAATACATCCTTGAGGCCATTGACAAGGGTTCGTGCACTGCAGAAGTGGGGCAAAGCAGAAATCTCACTCCAGAAATCCGCTTTATCTAACTTGTAAGGGTCTTCGTAGGTGTAGATTTTAAACGGCATTTCTTAGACCTCCGTTTCTATGAGATTCTGCCAAGACAGATTATGCTTTCCTTGGATCTCAATCCAAGAGAAGGATCGAATCGATCTTGTCATAGCAACATAGAGGACACGAGCTTCCTCGCGGGCCTTTTCAGACTTCTCAATGATTTCATCATAGAAGTCGTTCTGGACGGTTTCGCCGGAATCGCCCACGCTCATGCTATATCCAATACGATATCTACCTTGATACTTGGTGGTGCTGATCTGCAACTGCGTCCTTTTGATGAAGTCCATAGATGCCGAGCAGAATGGCATGATTACATGACCATATTCAAGGCCTTTCGATTTGTGAACCGTAATACACTGAATAGCAGTTTCTTCCTCATTTTGGGCTGGGGTTCTGCTATCGACAGATACTTGCGAAACGATACTGTTATGAAGATGTTCCTGTAGCGTATTGATGGTGAGTCTGTCTACATTGCAGGCGTTGATAATCTGCTCAAATAGAAGGTCGACATTCAACTGATAATAGTGTTGTTTCCATGGGTCATTGCTGAAATGCTTCCACGGCTCGAGAGTGTTATAGACCTTGCGGATTGCTTGCAGAATGGGCTGCGTTCTGAGGCTGGCAACAATATATTCCCACTTATTATTCTTATCAACGGTGTTCGCAAGCATCAGGTTCATGAAGTTGATAAGGTAATTGACTTGCTCTTTTTCGTCCGTCTTTGCTCTCCAGCCACCGGTGCGAATCTTCATACGGATTTCGTACAGGTTGGATTTAGGAACATCGAGATTAAAGAAGTTCGATGTTACGAGGTTGTACAGGTAGTCGGCCTCATCGAAATGTACCAGTGCATTGACCAAAGTGAGCATATCAATGGCAGGCTGGGACATATACAAGTCACCGCCTGTGTTGGTATGTACGCTAATTCCGAGACGGGCACAATCTGTACGAATCATGTCGGCCTGCCAATTTTCGCGAACAAGGATTGCAATGCTCTTTTCTTTTGCAGAGAGCTTCATGCCATGGCTCTCTTCATACTGGATACGCTTCTGAATGCGCTTGATTTCTTCTACAAGAATCGGGATGCGCATCTCTTCACTTGTGGTAGGCAGTCTACGATAGAAACGATTTACATTGGTTAAATACTTGCCGTTATAATCCCGTGTCCCGATAAGCCTGTCCTTATCTTCATCATAAGCAAGAAGTTCGTCGCCCAGTTTTCCCCATTTGGTAAAGGAACGATCAAAGATATCAAGTAAATGCTTGTCGGTGCGGTAGTTCCGCTGCAGAGAGAACTCCAACCATTTATCAGGATTTTCTTCGATACCTAATTGGTCAAAGGCTTTTTCCTTTGCGCCACGGAAACGGTAAATACACTGCTTAATATCGCCTACAAGGAACAGCTTATAATCAAGAACCTGTGAAATACGCAGCAGAGACTCGATTTGAGAGTCATCGGTGTCCTGGAACTCATCAACGAACATAAACTGCTGGGCGTGTTTATCTTTTTTTAGTTCCCTGATTCTGCTTTCGCTTTCTGGATTGTTGATAAAACGATTGAGAACAGACATCATGGAATTAAGGTGAATTTTGTTGTCCTCAATGAGTTCCTCAAAGTATTCACGCTCCACGGCAGGAATTACACTCGCAAGAAGCTCATGCAGTTCGCCGTGAGATTCATTGTTCAGAAGGGTCCCGAAGTCTTGGGGTTCAATAGCTCCAATGTCTACACTCTTGTTGTGAAGTTTTCCGATAAAATCAAGGATACTGTCACGGATAGCATAAACAGGCATCCCCAGCTTGTCGGTATAGTTTTTGCCCTGCTCCATTTCTTTTTGATAAATATAGGCATCAAGCAAATCAGAGATCTTTTTACGGCGATAAAACTCGCTGGATGTAATACTTAAGTCAATTCCATATCCAAACGAAGTACCCATCTGAGCGATAAGGTTCTTGGCGTAGGAGTGAATGGTGCTTATCTGCATATGGTCAATCTGCGAAATCATCTGCAGATAATCGGGTTTTGAGGTTACCAGGTAGCAATTTTTGAAATATGCTTTGAGCTTTTCCTCCATTTGGTCGGCAGCTTCATTGGTGAATGTAATCATCACAATGCGGTCGGCCATCTTCTGCAGCGGGACATTTTGCGTATAGCAGATAAAGCCAATGCGAGAAATCATGGTATAGGTTTTTCCAGTACCGGCACCAGCACGAATGACAATATTCTTTTCGGGGGTTGCATGTTCAACTTGGTACTGCTCAAAGTTAAACTGGCTCTGCTCACTAAGCTTTTCGAGTATGCGTTTCTGGGCAGAACTGTAACTGCCATTTGGGATTGCGAAGGAAGTCGTATTCTTATCAAAGGGCGCACTCAATACACTCATGGAACAATGGAATCCCATGAACATATCCCCAACAGACTCAGCCAGAGGAGTATGGCTTTTTTGCTCGTCAAATGCAATTTCGATGTTGTCGCGATTACGGACTAACCCCCTTTGCGTAAGGGCAGTATCAAGGGCTTTGATGACAGCAAGCATCTGTGCTTTCTTGGAGAAGACGCAGTACAGTTTGCAGCCGTGCAAATATTGAGCTACCATATCGTTGATGGTATTGCCGGACATCTGATCGAATTCGTTGAAATAGTAAAAGCGCGAATAGTCATGCCGATGATAGGACGAGGCAAGTTCTTTTTCAATTTCGGATTCGCCATCTTCGTCAACATTGATATCTGTCTCAAACAGGTTACGGACCTCCAACATGGTTCTCCGGTCAAATGGGTCTCTGTTCCAATGACAAACCTCACGGAGTGCTTGATCCAGCTTATTGAAAAAGGATGTGTTGTCTTTCAAATCCTCCTTGAGAATCGTAAACTTTTCTTCCATGACCACATCCAGCCGGTGAGATTTGAAGAACGCCTTGGATACCTGTGGCAAACAGACCATTTGATATACAAGCGGGAACTTGCCGATATTCTGACGAATATGGCGCTCAATGGAAAAACGATATCCTCGAGCTTGCTTCTGCGGTGATGCAGATACCTCACCATCGTTGGTCTGAATAATCACTGAATCATTATTTTCAATGCGTAGTATATTCTCCTCGCGCCATCCTTTAAGTTCAACTACAAGGATTCCTTTTTCGGGCATAAGAATACAGACATCGAATTCTTTCCCGAAAAGCTGACGGTTCCAGTATATGATGTTGGTATCATCCAGGTATTCTGATGCCTTGTTAATAAAAATCTGTTCGCCATAGTTGTTCGAATTGGAAGATCCCATCAGGCGTCCCATATCGCAAACCTCTCGTTCTACTCTAATTCCGCAACTGCATCACGAATCATTGCTGCATATTGTCTTTTAGTTTCTTCAGGTCCTTTGATTCTGACCTTCCCGCCGAAGCCGAAAATCCAGCTGAAGAAGATATGGCTGATGGCCACCCGGACGATCACGCGGAAGGTGCTCATATCGCAGGCGTAGATGGTCACATCTGTCCCGAAGCGGTCGATGATTGCATCGATCACGGAGTTGTCACAGATCAGTTCTACCTCCTGACACTCGCTGCCGTACATCCGGAAGGTGGTCGCAAGAAAATCATCGACACCGAAGTCCGCCGGGACCGGTACGGCTTCCTCCGAAAGAATGTCAGGACGGGCGCTGATACGGTCCACACGGAAGCTTCCGATGGCTTGATGCTTGTCCGAATAGCCCAGTACATAGTAATAATCGCCGTTCCAGATCAGACGATAGGGGCTGAAGATGTACCGTTCGCCGTCGTGGCGCAGCTTCTTCTGCTTTCGGATGTTGTAGGCAAAGTATTGGAAGGCAATCTTCTTTCTGGCATTGATGGCCTCATTGATTGCATCCACGATCAGCAAATCCTGTCGATTTTCCGACTTCACCCTTCCCTCCACGGAAGCGTTGCGCTTCAGTTCCTCGGCCTTATGCTGTCCGGCCAGCGTGACAATCTTGGAGACCATCTGCTCGCTGCGTTCTTTTGAGATGAACTTGGAGGACTGCACAGCATCGATCAGCAGCTTCAGCTCAGCGATTTCAAATTGACGGCTAATGAGGTTATAACGGTTCTGAGTGGACTTTACTTCTTGGATGTCCATTCCGAACTGCTGCAGAAGCTCAATGTCCGTCTTGATGGTCTGCCGGTGCGCCGGGATACCGTATTCCTCTTCAAGAATCTGCGCCAGCTGCATCGTGGTCAGATAGTGGTCTTCATCGGTGCGCTCATATAGAATCTTCGCCAGATATAGCGAGCGGAGCTTTGCATTGTTGTCCATTGGTTATACCTCACGCATACATGGTAGAATTACTGCTTAGTTTGTTTCATCCTCTACTACTTCCATCAAGTCTCCAATGTCACAATGGAACACCTTACACAATCGGAGCATGACAGACATGGAGACGAGGCGGTTATTGTTCAACTGGGTCATGGTATGGGACGACAGGTGCGCAGCCTTGGCCAGCTCGCCTTTTTTCATTTTGTTCTTGATCAGCAAAATCCAAAGTTTGTCATAACGGACCGTCATGGGTTCCTCCTGTTGAAAATAAAATCTCCCAAAGTGCTTATAACTTTACAGAGTATATTCTACCATAACGCCTCCGAAATTACAACAGAATACGAGCAAATTCCACAAAAACAGCAGCTATGGTGTCGATTTTGACCATCACCTGAAAAGGCCTCCCGAACCGTTTACCTATGGAAAGGCAATTCGGGAGGCTTATTTGCGTACAAGGCACTCTTACAAGCTATCTGGGCCTGCGATATTGATGATCCGCAGGCCGCTACGGCGGGCATAGTTCACGGTATAGGCCGTGCCGCCAGTGGGTTTCGTCAGATAGCAAATGCAGACGCTGCTGTTATCCGCAAGATGCCGATTGCGTTTCTGCATACAGCCCCGAAAATAGTGCTCCGAGGTGTAAGTCACCTTATCTGCGCAGTGCTTGATTTCTTCGTAGGCGTCGATATCCGCTTGTGCCCAGCCCCGAGTTTGGTTAAGGCACGGCAGTACAAGGATCAGCCGGATCTGCGGATAACGCTCCCTCAAGCGAAGGACAACCTGCGCTGCCAGAGTATCAAATCCCAAGGCACCACCTGCGCCGAAATAGCGATAGCCTTGCTCAATCAGCTTGACCAAAGTGTCCTCCAAGCGCTTGGAAATTTCGGGCAGATCATCTGTCGGCAATTCCCGATGTCCGGTGAAACAAGCCGTTCTGGATTCCATGCCTATCATCTGATAACCACCACCTGTCAATATAATAACATCTATAAACCATTACCGCAACGTAATTGCAGCCTGTGAGCAAATATTATTTCTGCACTTATAGGCTACAATATAATAAAGGGCGGTGAGTGGTTAATGACTGAGAAAGATTTCTCCTTGCGTTTGGCAAAGCTCCGGGAGGAAAAGGGCGTTTCTGCCCGTGATATGAGCCTATCCATGGGACAAAATCCCGGTTATATCAACAACATTGAAAGCGGAAAATCCATGCCGTCACTTTCCGGGATATTTTACATTTGTGAATATCTCGGGATATCGCCCAAAGACTTCTTTGACATAGATGCAGCCAGCCCTTCGAAAGCAAACGAGCTTTACTCTATCGCAAAAGGGTTGAGCAATGAGCAACTGGATAATTTGATCGCACTGGCGAAGGGCCTGCGAAAATGAAAAAAACACGGTGCCACCCGACGAAGGGTGACACCGTGTTCTGCTTAGTAGGCGACTACGCCATATCCGAGAATTTCATAATAGCCAACCGGGTACTGATTGACGCGGCAGCTATCGCCGGAGTTGCCCTCGATGGTGTAGACAACGCCGTTTTCGACCTTCTGAACGATACCGACATGATCGGATTCGCCGTCCTGCGGGCCGGAGCTACCCTTGTTATCCCAATCGAAGAAGATAATCATACCGGGTGCCGGTTCGATATCATTATCCGCCCACTGCCCACGCTCCCGGAACCATTGGACACCGTTGACACAGCCTGCGAACTTCGGAATAACGCCGGTGTCGATATAGCCGCATTCGTTCGCACACCAGCTGACGAAGCAGGCGCACCACTCCACACGGCTGCCGAAGCCGTACCATGACCAATAGGGCTCTCCGCCCACATTGCCCACCTGCGACAGCGCCACGGCAACGATTTGGTCATCCACTCCATAGATTCCGTAAAGCACCGCCGCCCACATGCTGCTGTCCTGCGCAAGCAGTTCTGCAAGCTGCTGCTTTTGATCCTCATTGAAACCGTACTGCGCAGCCATCTCATCCGCCGTCTTGTGGCTGACAGTAATATAGAGCGTCGTAATCGTCTCCTGCACTTCTTCCTCAAGAATATTACCATTGCCGTCATCTGTCTCCAAAATGATCGTCTCGGTCTTTGTTTCCGTCCGGTGGGTGATTTCGTTCATCTCCCAGAACAGGTCCTTCAGAAGCTGTTCCTTTTCCGGAGTGATCGTTGCCACCTCCTGAGGGTTATCCGGATCGGAGGTCGTTTTGACGGCATAGACCGACAACACCTCCGGCCACACGGCACGGGAACCGGACATTTCAAGCGCATCGTATTCAACAGAAGCCTTGATGGCATCCAGCTCGTTCTGGTAATCCATGTTGATTTCCTGAATGACCTGCCGCATCGTCTTTTCTGAGCCGGTATCTTCGCTGGAGAAGAAAATGCCGAAGCAAGAGCCGACAATCAGCGCAATGAGACAGATAACAACAATGACCACGACCGCGACCCAGCCACCGGCAGCGATGGCCGCAACCAGCGCTTTCATCGCCGCTGCTATGGCCTTGATTGCCGCAGCAACAGCTTTTGCCGCCACAACAGCCGCTTTGTAGGCAGCTATGGCAGTCTGGCGGGCAATCTCCGCCGCTTTCTGTGCGGCCTTTGCAGCCGCAGCCGCTGCCTTTTGCGTTGCCTTCGCTGTTGCCTCTGCGGTTTTGATGGCAGCCTTGGAGGTTTTCTCCGCAGTCTTTACGGCCCTCTCTGTTGACTTTACCGTTCCCTTTGCACCGGCTTTTACGGTCTGTTTCCCGGCAGAGCGAGCAGACTGCTTGATGGTGCGCTCAATACGCTCCGCAGATTTGATGGTCTGGTTTCGTCTGCTCCGGATGCTTGTCCGTGTGGCCTCCGTATTTTGCCGCGCTGCCTGCCGTGCAGCATCCTCTCGCGGCGTTCTGCTTGGCGCGCCCCTACGCAGCTCCTCCTCATAGCGGCGAACCCGTTCTTCATTTTTGTGGATGCGCTTTTCATTGCGGCGCTCCCGGTGTGCCTCCTTGCCCCTTTCAATGACTTTTTTCGTTTGGCCGGAGACCTCGTACCAAACCTGATCGGTCACATCCTCAGCAGCATAGCGAATTTTGTCCTCCGCGTATTCGGAGGGAGAAATCTGCACGTCGTCCATCAGGTTTTCCGCCTGATCCTTGGAACGGACAAGCGCTGTCTTCATGCGCTCGGAGGCAACAGCCGCTTTATCAAGAATCTTGATATCCTTAACGCTCTCTCTTGTTTTTATCCTGCCCAAAGCCATCGCCTCCCTTCAGAGCAGACAAGTCACACCTTCTTCGCTACGACAACGAAGCGACCGTTGGGATAGGTATATTCGCAGGTGGAAAGGGTCAAAAGCTGATCTCCGTATTCGGCAGTAACCCCCGTGTCATAGAGCTGTCTTGCGCGGACATTCTCCATGAACTCGGCAAACTGCACTTCATCCATCAGCGTGTATTCGTTGTACTTGAAGGTCTCGCGGTTTGTATTGAATTTGAAGGCGGCAATGACCTCATATTTGCCGAGGTTGGAGAGCGTGTCAAAGGCAATCGTCGGATGTTCCTTGCAGAAATCGGCATCGGTGTATTCACAGAGGTCGGCAAACATAGAGCCGTCGTTCATGTGATGGCCGTAAATCACAAGGTTGTTGCTGATCCCGGTCATACAGGCCTCGTCAATATAGGGAACGCCGTAGTCGCTGTACGATTTATCAAAGCTGCGCTTCAGATAGAAGTCCGGCTTGTTCGGGGTCTGCATGACGGGGTAATTGACATTCGTACCATCGATCTTGATCCAGCCGATAAAGTCGTTGTTCTGCTCAAACAGAGCGTCATACTTTTCATGGGCCAGCGCCGCCTCTGCCGCCGCCAGTTCTTCTGTACTCAGATCGGCTTCCTCCGCTTCGGCATCCTTCTGCGGCTCGTCGATTTCCGTAATCAGATTTGTCAGATCGTCAAATACCGCCTTGCTGTTCTTGGCATCCAAATACTGCTGCGTAAACATGGCGCTGCAAAAGATCGCTGCCGCGCCGAGTACGGAAACGATGATGATTCCAAGGGTTTTCTTTTTCATTTTGTATTCCTCCCAAAAGAATGGAGGACGGGGTTAATCCCGTCCTCTTGCAAATTTGCCCTCACCGGGGCGCGTAGTCATAAGCTGATAGAGCTTGGTGTTCTGCGGGAACCGATTGATAAAGGGCACCAGCGCAGAGCCGTATTTAATCAGTCCGCAGCCGGCGTCGGCATTGGTGATATAGCTCATCTGCTCATTGGAGATGTTCAGGAGCTTGGCAAGCTGCCCTCTGTCGGAGGCAGCCTGATTCAGCATGACCACAAATTCCGAGTTGGAAAGCATGGTGCTGGCCTGAACGGAATCCAGCAGATACTCCACATTCTGCGTAATCGCCGTGGGGTAGGCGTTGCGCTTACGAAACTGCCGCCACGCGGAGTTAAAGAACTGCGCCGAGAACTCGTTCTCGAATACCACATGGAACTCGTCAATAAAGACGTGGGTGCGCTTGCCCTTCTTCCAGTTCAGCGTCACGCGGTTGAGCATGGTATCGGTGATCACCAGCAGGCCAGTGGGCTTGAGCTGGGAACCGAGACCGTGAATGTCGAACACCACGACACGCTTGTCGAGGTCCACATTGGACTGCTTGCCGAAGATGTCCAGAGAACCGGTGGTATAGAGCTCAAGGGACAGCGCGATCTGCTTCGCTTCGGGCTCAGGCTGCTCCAGCAGCATATCGCGGAGGGTGCAGAGAGTGGGAATCATCCCGGTGTCCGCCGCATTGCGGTACACATTGGTGATGCAGCGGTCGATGATAGACTTGTGCTGCGGGCCGACGCCCTTCTTGTCGATCTGCTCGATCAGAGACATGATGAACTCGGACTTTACGACAATGGGGTTGTTTTCACCGTACCCGTCCACCATATACATGGCGTTCAATCTGTCTCTGCCGCCGGCAGACACACGGATCACCGAGCCGAGACCGCCCATAGCTTCAATAAGCGGCGCGTATTCTCCCTCGGGGTCACAGATCAGAATATCATCGTTGGTGTTCAGAATGAGGAAGGTGATCAGCTCCTTTGCCGAGAACGACTTACCGGAGCCGGGGACACCGAGCAGAAATGCGGACTGGTTCAGAAGATTTGCCTTATTGCACATGATAAGATTGTGGGAAATGGCATTTTCGCCGAAGTAAATGCCGCCCTTGTCCATGATCTCCTGCACCTTAAAAGGCATCAGCACCGCCAGGCTCTCCGTGGTGAGGGTTCGGAACGCGTTGATTTTCCTCGTCCCGATGGGCAGCACCGTGTTCAGTCCATCCGTCTGCTGATACTTCAGCGTTGCCATCTGGCACATGTGCTTTCTCGCCGTAGACAGCACCGTTTCCGTATCCAGGTCCAGCTGTTCCTTGGAGTCTGCGGTGATCACCATTGTGACCACCGCAAACATCATGCGCTGGTCACGGGTGGTCAGATCGTCCAAAAACTCTTTGGATTCCTTGCGCTGAAGCTCCATGTCGTAGGGAACCACAGCAGAGAAATTGTTGTTCTGATTCTGCCTTCTCTGCCAGCCGGTGATGTTCGTTTCCACGCCCAGCAAGAGACGCTCCACCTCACGGACGGCTTCATCGGTGGGAATGGGAATCACATCAATGGAGAGCATGAGATTGCGGTTTAGCTCGGTTAGCTCCGAGAACATGCTGTCCTTGATATAGCTGGCGTAGTCCTTGAGGAAAAGCACTCTGGCATATTTCTCGCCCAGCTTGATATGATCCGCAGTACGCTCTATGCTGTCCGGGCAGATGTAGTCACGGAAATCATGCCCCAGACGCGCCTTTCGGCTCATATCAAACGAGAATGCCGCCTCATCACCGGGGCGATAAAAGTCGTGGAGAATGCGCAGCCGCTCAACGGCGTTCAGGGGCACACACTTGGAACCCAGATTTGCAAAATGGGCGGTCAAATCCGCTCCAATTCTCGCAAAATATGCCCGTGCTTCCTCAATGTCCTTCTTGGCCACGGTAATGGTAATATACTTTTCCTGCGTAATGCCGTTTGCTCCCGTCGCCTTGTCCAGGAGCATATCGTTATATTCTTTGCGGTACTCATCCAGCCCGTCCTGCTTCATGGGCATCAGGATGGATTCCTCAAAATCCGACCTGTTCAGCCTGTGGTTATTAATGGTGATCTTCGTGGTAGCTCCGCTGTCCAAGCTGTTCAGAAGCTCCGAGTATGTCAGAAACATGCTCTCTTTGTCCTCGCGGCTTGCCACCAGATAGTTGATGTCCGAGAATCGGAAGGACTTAGAGAACTTATTCCCAACCTTAAAAATGCCATCCGGCCAGATGTTCTTGATGGGAATAAGATTCTGCACCTTTCTCGGAACCTTAAACTTTTCCTTGTCCTGTGCAAGGATCGCTTTGATACTCTTAATCATTGTGCTTGGAAACCTCCTTTTCGCGTTCATCGATAGCGTCCTTCAACGCCTCGTAGTAGATATTCACCGGCTCGAATTTGATCTGCTTGGGCTCCAGCATTTCGCTGCGGAGCCATGCCCACACAAATTGCTCTGCGGTCATACCGTTGTAGTTCACAAAGCCCATTGCCGCAAAGGGAGCAGCACCAAGGATGCACATCCACGAAACCGTCTCGGTTCCCACATAGGGCTTCAAAACAAAGTACAAAAGCACCGCAACGCCAACAGCCAGTAAAGAAAAGACGAACTGTCTGAGGGACAGTCCGAAAAACATGGACTCGGTATAGTTCCGAATCTCTCTATTGATTTTGACCTCCAAGAGGATACCTCCTTCTGTTTCAGATAAGAAAAACGCCCTCCTTTTGGAAGGCGTCAAAGTCTTGTGTAGGGAACTTTACTGTAGAAGTACGGAGTCAACAGTTCCCTACATGGTTTTATCGGGCGGTTTAGGTTTAGACAGAAAAAGTGCCATTGGATTTCTCC
>OGDU01000752.1_pt1 | contig 30183 bp, 20 predicted proteins | sample 1570371 | NCBI WGS metagenome assembly OGDU01 (sample SAMEA2581977, study PRJEB24529) | metagenome | biome: Human gut stool | place: China | collected 2011
AGGACAACATTGACAAAGTCAAGGGATTTTTTATCACACACGGTCATGAGGACCACATCGGAGCAATCCCTTATGTGTTAAGAGAGATCAATGTGCCGATCTATTCTACCAAGCTGACGAACGGTATCATTGAGCACAAGTTAAGAGAGCACAATATGCTCACCAAGGTAAAGCGCAAGGTCGTAAAATACGGACAGCATATCAATCTCGGCTGCTTCCGTGTGGAATTCATCAAGACGAACCACAGTATTCAGGATGCGGCGGCGCTTGCCATCTACTCCCCGGCAGGCATTATTGTGCACACCGGAGACTTCAAGGTGGATTACACACCGGTATTCGGAGATGCCATCGATCTGCAGCGTTTCGGTGAGATCGGAAGAAAAGGTGTGCTGGCGCTGATGTGCGACAGTACAAACGCTGAGCGCCCGGGATTTACCATGTCGGAGAAGACGGTCGGCAAGACATTTGATGAGATTTTCGCGGACAACAAGAATCACCGGATCATTATTGCGACGTTTGCATCCAATGTCGACCGTGTGCAGCAGATCATCAATACGGCGTATAAGAACGGCCGCAAAGTGGTGGTCGAGGGACGAAGCATGGTCAACATCATCGGAATTGCTTCCGAACTTGGATATATCAGTATTCCGGACAATACGTTAATCGACATTGAGGAGCTGAAGCGTTACCCGGATGAGCAGACCGTCATCATCACGACGGGAAGCCAGGGCGAGGCGATGGCAGCACTGTCCCGCATGGCAAGCGGCGTGCACAAGAAAGTGACGATCAAGCCGAACGATACGATCGTTCTTAGTTCCAATCCGATTCCGGGAAATGAAAAAGCTGTATCGCGCATTATCAACGAGCTGTCGATGAAGGGTGCCAACGTAATCTTCCAGGATGTCCATGTTTCCGGACATGCCTGCCAGGAGGAGATCAAGCTGATCTATTCCCTGGTGAAGCCGAAGTATGCGATTCCGGTGCACGGTGAGTACCGCCATCTGATCGCACAGGCGAAGGTTGCGGAGGAGCTGGGAATTCCGAAAGAGAATATTTTTCTGCTCTCCTCCGGAGATGTGCTTGAGTTAAACGATGAGGCAGCGGCAGTGACAGGACGCGTACACACCGGAGCCATCATGGTGGACGGTCTCGGCGTCGGCGACGTCGGCAATATCGTGCTGCGTGACCGCCAGCATCTGGCAGAGGACGGTATCATTATCGTCGTGCTCACACTGGAGGGCGGTTCCGGACAGGTACTTGCCGGACCGGATATCGTATCGCGCGGATTTGTCTATGTCCGCGGCGCAGAGGGACTGATGGACGATGCCAAGCATCTGCTTGATGATACAATGCAGCACTGTATGGATAAAGGCATTACAGACTGGGGCAAGATCAAGACGGAGATCAAGGATTCTCTGGGGGATTTCGTATGGAAAGAGACGAAGAGACGCCCGATGATTATGCCGATAATTATGGAAGTGTAGAAGATTATGAAATGGAACAAAGTCGTTTTCAAATTTGTCAGTATCAGCTTTTCCATCCTGGTTGCACTGCTTGTTGTGGTGGGACTGATTGAACTTGGCTCCTACTGCTATGACTTCGGATACCGGGTGTTTACCGAGAGCCCGGTGGACGAAACTCCGGGCAGGGATGTGACCGTATCCGTGACGGCGGATATGTCGGAGCATGATATCGGAAAGATGTTAAAAGAAGAGGGGCTGGTGGAGGATGCGAATCTGTTCTATGCCCAGCTGAAACTATCTGCTTACTCCGGAAAACTCAAACCGGGTGTTTACACGTTAAATACCTCGATGACTGCGCGGGAGATGTTCGTGATCATGGCAGCGGATGCTGATGATACGGAAAGTACCGAGGACACCGAGGATACCGCAGACACCGGGAATACCGGGGCGGCGGATCTGACAGATGAGACGGACGATACACAGACCGTAGAAGATGCAGGGGATGCAGAGGAGACACCGTGATAGTAGATGAGAGACTTGTGACCTATATCAATTCTCTGGATACGGGAAATACTGCGATGCTCGATCAGATTGAGCGGGAAGCGACAGCCGATTACGTGCCGATTATTCGGAAGGAGATGCAGAGCTTTTTGAAGCTTTTGCTGGCGATGACAAAACCAAAAAGAATTCTGGAAGTCGGTACTGCGGTAGGGTTTTCTTCCATTCTGATGGCAGAATATGATCCGGTACCGTGTGAGATTGTCACGATTGAAAATTATGAAAAGCGAATCCCGATTGCCCGGGAAAATTTTAAGAGAGCAGGGAAAGAAGAGCAGATTACACTGCTTGAAGGGGATGCAGCGGAAATCCTTCCGACACTCACCGAGCCGTTTGATCTGATCTTTATGGATGCCGCAAAAGGACAGTATATTCATTTTATGCCGGATATTCTGCGTCTGCTGAAAACCGGAGGGACACTTGTCTCGGATAATGTGCTGCAGGATGGGGACATTATTGAGTCCCATTATGCGGTGATCCGCAGAAACCGGACGATTTACAAACGGATGCGGGAATATTTGTATGAGTTAACGCACCGGAAAGATCTGGTAACAGCGGTGCTGCCGGTGGGAGATGGAATTACAGTCAGTACAAAAGTAGAGGTAGAAAACGATGAGAAAGAATGAGTTGCTTGTTCCGGCAAGCAGTCTGGAAGTATTAAAAATTGCAGTTATTTATGGAGCCGATGCGGTCTACATCGGGGGAGAGGCATTCGGACTCAGAGCCAAAGCCAAAAATTTTACCAAGGAAGAGATGGCAGAGGGAATTGCATTTGCACATGCACGGGGAGTTAAAGTTTATGTGACGGCAAATATTCTGGCACATAATTATGATCTTGACGGTGTGAGGGAATATCTTACGGAACTGCAGAATATGAAGCCGGACCGGCCAGATGCACTGATCATTGCAGATCCGGCAATCTTTACGATCGCCGGAGAAGTATGCCCGGATATTGACCGCCATATCAGTACACAGGCAAACAACACCAATTACGGAACATTTCAGTTCTGGGAGAAACTCGGTGCTACCCGTGTGGTAACGGCAAGAGAACTTTCCCTGCGGGAGATCCGGCAGATCCGGGAACACATTTCCGATGATCTGGAGATAGAGACATTTGTACATGGCGCTATGTGTATTTCCTATTCTGGAAGATGTCTGCTGTCCAATTATTTTACAGGAAGGGATGCCAACCGCGGGGCATGTACACATCCGTGCCGGTGGAAATATTCTGTGGTTGAAGAGAAGCGTCCGGGTGAGTATTTCCCGGTATATGAGAATGAGCGCGGAACCTATATTTTCAATTCCAAAGATCTGTGTATGATTGAGCATATTCCGGATCTTCTGGAAGCAGGAATTGACAGTTTTAAGATTGAGGGACGTATGAAGACCGCACTTTATGTGGCAACGGTGGCGCGTACTTACCGTAAGGCGATTGACGATTATCTGGAGTCTCCGGAGAAATATCAGGAAAATATGCCATGGTATCTCGAACAGATCAAAAGCTGCACATACCGCCAGTTTACCACGGGATTTTTTTATGGAAAACCTTCGGAGGAGACACAGATTTACGATAACAACACGTATGAAAAGGGATATACCTATCTGGGAATTGTCGGTCCGAAAAATGAAAAGGGAATGTACCGGGTGGAACAAAAGAATAAATTTTCTGTCGGAGAACAGATCGAAGTGATGAAACCGGACGGACGCAATATGACCGTTACGGTGCGGGGACTGATGGATGAAAAGGGAGAGCAGATGGAATCCTGTCCGCATCCGCAGCAGATCTTTTATGTGGATCTGGGGATGGAACCGGATGAATATGATATTCTCCGGAGACGGGAAGAAGAAGCGATCGCCCTGGATTAAAAAAATCTTAAGAAACACCCTCTGTCTGAACAATTGCGAAAGCACAGAGGGTGTGCTAATATAAGACAAAAGGACGTTGTTCTTAAGTAGCGAGTGAACCAGATAAGGAGGAGAGATTATGCGTTTGCAAAGCAAAAAACTGATTGCTGTATTGTGTGCGCTGGCAATGATTATTTCTGTATTTCCAGTACAGGCAGATGCGGCAGCAAAACCGAAATTTGTAAAAAATTATACGGTTCTTTATGAAAACAGCACCGGTAAGGGTGTGTATACATATACCGTAACCAATCTTACCAAAGGGCAGAGGGTAAAATGGAGCCTTTCCGGCACCGGAAAAAGTTATGCAAAGCTGAAGAAAACAACGACATCCGTGAGCGGAAAGACATCTGCAAACAGTCTGACAATCCGCACCCGGGGAAAGGCAGCCGCAAAGAATAAAACCGTAATTGTAACTGCAAAAGTTTACAAAGGGAAGAAGTGCGTGAGCACGATCAAGACAAAGTCTGCCAAGATTAAAATACTGCCGAAAACAATTTCCATTGTAGATAACGGAGTCTTGAAATATCAGGTGGGACAGACCTATCAGTTCCGGTTCCGTATCACTCCGGCAAATGCCATCAGCACCAATGTCTGGACCGCTATGGATGGAAACGGAAATGATGTTTCGTCCATGATTACAAAGACCGGTGCATTTACTCCGGCAAAAGAAGGTACTTATACCATCACCGTGCAGGCCAAAGCGGGAAATAAAGTGGTTTCCGACAGCAAGGTTATTACTGTCGCAACTTCCATGACCGGAATTGCACAGATGGCAGCAAACAAGGTAGCGGCTGTATATTCCGGAAATGCCAAAAATCTTGTGAAAACAGGAGATTTTTCTATCCGGACCCAGGCAGGTGCAAAGATGGAAATCAAGTCGGCTGTATTTTCCGATGACGGAACACAGGTATTTCTTACAACCTATAATCAGCTGAAAGACGGTGCAACCTATACGGTTACCGATGGACAGTCAACATATGACTTTACCGCATCCGTGGGAAGACCGGTCAGCCTTAGAGTTGTGACAACAGAAGTGACCGTCGGAAAAGAGACACCAATCGAATACGAGATTCTTGATGCAAACGGAATTGATGTCAAGACAGCATATCCGGGAGATATTACTTATACGGAACGGATTACAAATGGTTACCGTACAAAGGATAATAAGATTTATATGACCAGAGTTGGGGATACCGGAACGGTTACACTGACTTATAAATGTGCAAGCGATCCGAATCTGGTACTGACCGGAAGCGGAACCTTTGTATGTAAGGCAGCCAGTGTGTCAAACAACACAAACCTTACACTTACCTCTTCGGAAGCAGTGCCAAATTACAGTGCATCCAGTTACAAGGACAATCATAATGTAGCATCCGGCAGCAATTATTATGTACATTTCCGGGCATTGGATACAGACAATACCGAGATGAAGTATGACAGCATCAAGTTTGAGTCTTCCGATCCGGACACATTGCTTGTAAATCCTGGAAAGAACAATGTTGCTTATGCAACAGCAATCAAGACAGGTACCGCAAATATTATCGTTACCGCAACCTATGCAAAGCAGGAATACACTTATGTATACGAGATTACGGTGGCGGAACCGGCATACCTTGCAACACTGACTGCAGATAATACGCAGATTACCATGTCAAACGCTTATGCGGCAGGCTATAAGGAATACGTCAATATCGATGGACGGGATCAGTATGGTCAGAGTATGAAACTTGAAAACGAGACATACCAGATCGTAGAAAACAGTACCAATAAAGTATCTATGGCTACCTATGATCCGGCAACCGACCGTATGGTATTTGACGCATCCGGAAGGGCAGCAGGTGTTTACAATTATACCCTGACCCTGACAATGAACGGACATAAGGCATCCGTTAATGTTACCGTTGTTGTACAGACTCCTCCTTATAATGGAGCATCTTCCTATAAGGTTGATATCAGCAAACCGGTCATTGATCTGGCAATTACTTCCGGAGCATCTGCATCGGATCTGCTTGCATCAAAAGTGACAACATTGCGTCTGGCAGAGTATCGCGGAGGCGTATTTTATCAGTATGTGAATATTGCATCTGTAAGGATCAGTAAGGGCGGACAATATTATGAAAGTGATCTGTCAAAGGGTGGATCTTCAACAGAACCTGCAGCAATTGGCAGTGGATCAGAAATTCCGATTTCTGCGGTTTCACTGAATGGAAATGTTGTGACAAAGGCACAGACAGGTACTTATCTGCTGGAACTGAAGTTCTATCCAAGTGATGGACAGAGCACATCACTGGCTACAACTACGGGATATCTGGAAGTTACCGACAGTCAGGCAAATCCAGTGATCAGTGTAGATCGCACCGTATCTACCGTAAACTGTAAGACGGCACTGGATCTGGCAAAGAACTGCCTGAGCATTCAGGGAATGGATGGCGGAGTGATCGCAGACTGTACCGTCACCGGATCGAGTGTACCGGGCGCAAGTTATTCCGTTACTTCAGGAATGTCTGTCAATATCAATTCTGTTGTTGTACAGGCAACCACAACACTTTCCGATAAGACAACGGTTGTATCTAATTATACGGTTTCTGTGGGAAAGACATTGAGAAATCAATAATACTCAGCTTAAAAAAGAAAATCACAGGACGCGAAAAGCGCTCCTGTGATTTTTTTGCGTAAAATATGAAATGATATATAAAAATATTCGGTTAAGATTGATAAAAATCAATAATCCGGTCAAGTCTTGCGGTCATGTTGGAAAGGAGCGCATCTAAAATCGTGATAGCTGTCATTGCCTCAACAACGACCACTGCACGCGGAACGATAATCGGATCGTGTCGTCCTTTGATATTGATCTCAATTTCTTTTCCGTCTTTGTTGACGGTCTGCTGTGTTGCTGCAATGGACGGTGTCGGTTTGACGGCTGCACGGAAAAATAACAGAGAGCCATCACTCATGCCACCGAGCGTGCCACCGGAATAATTGGTTCTCTTGGAGATATGTCCATTCTCCATGCAAAATGCATCGTTGTTGGTTAGCCCGGTAGCGGTAGCTGCACCAAATCCGGCTCCGATTTCAAAGCCCTTTACGGCACCGATCGAGAGGATTGCTTTTGCCAGATTCGCATCGAGTTTTTCAAAAACGGGATCACCGAGTCCGACGGGAAGCCCCAAAATCTGACATTCGATGATGCCACCGCTGGAGTTTTGTTCCTGTAAACATTTTTCGAGATATGCGCTGGCTTTTGCTGCGGCTGTTGCATCCGGCATATACAGCTTGTTTTTTGAAATTTCTGCGGGATCAAACCGGGCAGGATCAATGGACACCGGACCGATTGCCTGACTGTAGGCAAGTATGGAGATGTCCATCTGCTCTAAAATTTTGATCGCAATTGCACCGCCGGCAACGCGTCCGATCGTTTCGCGCCCCGAGGAACGTCCGCCGCCGCGGTAATCACGAAATCCGTATTTTTCGTCAAAACAGAAATCGGCATGTCCCGGCCGGTAGTAGGAGGCAATTTCACTGTAATCCGCAGAGTGCTGGTCTTTGTTCCAGACCATCATGGAAATCGGGGTACCGGTTGTTTTTCCCTCAAAGACACCGGATAAGATTTCTACGGTGTCACTTTCCCTGCGCTGTGTGGTAAATTTGGACTGGCCGGGTTTACGCCGGTCTAAAAATTTCTGGATATCTTCTTCACAGAGGCTGAGTCCGGCAGGACAGCCATCCACAACAACACCGATGCCTTTACCGTGGGATTCCCCCCATGTGGTGATACGAAATAAATTGCCAAATGATGAGCCTGCCATAAATGCCTCCTTAAAAACGTTAATATTCTAAGGGATATTATAAAAAACATCGCATTGAATAGTCAAGAGAGATATGGTAATATTTAAAGGAAATAAACATAAAAAAGAGAGAGGGAACATATGGAATTTAACGCAGTATATCATCAGGCGAGTGACAATTACTGTTATCCGCTGAATGAGGATGAGCTGATTATCAATATAAAAACGGGCTACGATGTAAAATCGGTATCCATTATACTCGGAGATCCGTTTGCCGCGGGAATATTAGGCGGCGGGGAGCACTGGGATGGAAAAAAGGAGCCGATCATATATAAAAAGCGGTTAAAAAATCAGATCTGGTGGACCACAACCGTGCGTCCGGAGTACAAGCGTCTGAAGTATTATTTTGAACTTCAGACAGAGGAGGAAAGCTGGTTTTATTTTGAAGACGGGTTTGTCAGCAGCGAACAGATGCATCTGGAGGGCAGAAGCCGTCAGTGCTTTGTTTTCCCGTGGATGAATCCCTGTGATGTACCGCGTACCCCGGCATGGGTCAACGATACCGTATGGTATCAGATTTTCCCGGATCGTTTCTGCAACGGAGATCCTTCCAATGATCCTGAGAATGTGGTTTTGTGGAGAGAGCATGGAAGCGTGACCAATGAGGAATGTTTCGGAGGAGATCTGGCGGGGATTACAGACAAGCTGGATTATCTGCAGAATCTGGGAATCAACGGTCTGTATCTGACACCGATCAACGAAGCTCCGTCAAATCACAAATACGATACCACGGATTATACGAAGATTGATCCGCGTTTTGGCGATGAGGAAACCTTTAAACACCTTGTGAAGGAAGCGCATAAGCGGGGCATCCGCGTAATGCTTGACGGTGTGTTCAATCATTCCGGATATTATTTCGCACCGTGGCAGGATGTGCTTGCAAAGGGACCGGAGTCGGAATATTATGACTGGTTTATGATCAATGAATGGCCGTTTGATAAAAACGGGCAGGCGGCAAAGAAGAAACAGTATTATACATTTGCCTTTTTTGATTCCATGCCAAAGATCAATACAAACAATCCGAAAGTACGCAAATATTTTGTAGATATTTGTGCCAACTGGGTGGAAAATTACGGAATCGATGGAATCCGTCTGGATGTGGCAAATGAAGTTTCCCACAGGTTCTGCAAAGAACTGCATGCGCGGGTCAAGGAGATCAACCCGGATATCTATATTCTCGGAGAAATCTGGCACAACGCGCTTCCGTGGCTGCGCGGAGATGAGTTTGATGCGGTAATGAATTATCCGCTTGGACAAAGTATCAAGGATTTCTGGATTGATAAGAGCCTGACGAATGAAGACTTTGAGTATACAATCAACCGCTGCTATACAAGCTATATGCAGCAGACCAATGATGTGCTGTTTAATCTGCTCGATTCGCATGATACCAAGCGGCTTCGCTCGGATGTGAAGAATCTGGATGAATATTTTGCACAGATTGCTGTGCTTTTTGCAATGCCGGGAAGTCCGTGCATTTACTACGGAACAGAAATTGCCATGGAAGGAAGCTATGATCCGGACTGCCGCAGATGTATGCCGTGGTCGGATATTGAGGCCGGAAAGTATGCAGAGCGCAGCAGGATCATATCTACACTGATTCATCTGCGCCGGCAGGAACCGCTCTTAAAAAGCCGTAATTTTCATTTTCCGAATGATTATGCAGCGTACAGGCGTGTGATCCAGTTTCAGAAAGTGGATTTTCCGGATTGTTATGTGGAAGTGCTGATTAACTGCTGTGAGGAAGATGTCGAGGTAGTGCCGCAGGGAGAAATTCTGCTTGAACGACATTACATAGATTCCACACTTTTGTCCAACGGTATTTTGATCCGCAGAATTCGAAAGTAAATAAAAAGAAAGAGGAATAACAGAAAATGGCTACATATGAGTTGTTAAAACAGGAAGGCAGTGCGAAACGTGCGGTGTTTCATACGGTGCACGGAGATATCCAGACGCCGGTATTTATGAATGTGGGAACGGTGGCCGCAATCAAGGGTGCTGTTTCAACAATGGATCTCAAAGAGATCAAATGTCAGGTGGAACTGTCCAATACCTATCATCTGCATGTGCGTCCAGGAGACAAGCTGATCAAAGAAATGGGCGGACTGCATAAGTTTATGGTCTGGGATCGTCCGATTCTGACAGATTCCGGCGGATTTCAGGTGTTTTCCCTGGCAGGACTCCGAAAAATTAAGGAGGAGGGTGTATATTTCCATTCCCATGTAGATGGCGCAAAGATCTTTATGGGACCGGAAGAGAGCATGCAGATCCAGTCAAACCTCGGATCGACGATTGCCATGGCATTTGACGAGTGTCCATCGAGTGTGGCAGAGCGCAGATATGTCGAAGATTCTGTTGCGCGTACGACCCGCTGGCTGGAGCGGTGCAAAAAAGAAATGCAGCGTCTGAACAGTCTGGAAGATACGATTAATAAAGAGCAGCTGTTGTTTGGAATTAACCAGGGAGCAATTTTTTCAGATATCCGGACGGACCATGCAAAGAGAATTTCGGAACTGGATCTGGATGGGTATGCAATTGGCGGACTTGCAGTGGGAGAAACCCATGAACAGATGTATCAGATCATAGAGGAGACCGTTCCGTATCTTCCGAAAAACAAGCCGACGTATCTGATGGGCGTGGGAACACCTGCAAATATTCTCGAGGGGGTAGCGCGCGGAATCGATTTCTTTGACTGTGTATATCCGAGCAGAAACGGACGCCACGGACATGTATATACCAACGAAGGAAAGTTGAATCTGTTTAACCAGAAATACGAAAAAGACATGCGTCCGATTGAGGAGGGCTGCCAGTGTCCGGCATGCCGGCACTACAGCAGAGCCTATATCCGGCATCTGTTAAAAGCAAAGGAAATGCTTGGCATGCGCCTGTGTGTTCTTCATAACCTGTATTTTTACAATACCATGATGGAAGAGATCCGGGATGCTCTCGATGCCGGAAATTTTGCTTCCTACAAAGAAGAAAAACTGTACCGGATGGGACAGTCAAGTATAAAAAATGTCTAAAAAAGCCAAAAAGGCTTGCCCAAAGAACGGAAGTTGTGTAGAATGGGTTTTAGTATTTGAATATAGGAGGAAACATTGATGAGCGCAATTTTAGCAAATAGCAGCGCTTCCGCTTCTGGCGGAATGGGCATGTTTGGTATGATTATCTGGCTGGTAGTAATCTTCGGATTTATGTATTTTCTGATGATTCGTCCACAGAAGAAGGAGCAGAAGAAAAAAGATCTGATGCTTTCCGAAGTAGCTGTGGGAGACACCGTTCTTACTACATCCGGTTTCTATGGAACAATTATTGATATTGTAGATGATACCGTTATCGTAGAGTTCGGAAACAACAAAAACTGTCGTATTCCAATGCAGAAAGCTGCAATTGCAGACGTAGAAAAAGCAGAATCTGCATCATAAAGAACATGAGAGAGGGTGTCGCATTTGCGGCACCTTTTTGCATTCCTTTTTCAATTCAGAATAATAAAAAAGATCTATTATAATCTCAGATTATATTATTTATGAAAAAGTAAAATGGATTTTTAGTTGAAAAGAAGACCCTGTTGCTATATATTAATAGGTAATAGACTTTGAAACAGCAGAGTAGAAAAGAGGAAAAGCAATGGAATGTCAAATTGGTGTGATCTCGGGAGACGGTATTGGACCGGAGATCGTTACAGAGGCAAAAAAAGTATTAGACCAGATTGGGAAAAAATACGGTCATTCATTTCACTATACGGATATCCTGATGGGTGGATGCTCGATTGATGCAACCGGAGTTCCTTTGACCGATGATGCGATTGCGGCAGCAAAAGCAAGTGATGCGGTACTGATGGGATCTATCGGAGGAAATACTTCCACATCCCCGTGGTACAAGTTAGCACCGGAGCTTCGTCCGGAGGCAGGACTTTTAAAGCTGCGTAAATCGCTCAATCTGTTTGCAAACCTTCGCCCGGCATATTTATATGAAGAATTAAAGGCTGCATGTCCACTGCGTGATGATATCATCGGAACAGGATTTGATATGATGATTATGCGTGAGCTGACAGGCGGTTTGTATTTCGGAGCGCGAAAGACAGAGGAAGTAGATGGCGTGACGACAGCAACCGATACACTTACCTACAATGAAAATGAGATCCGCAGAATTGCAAAGCGAGGTTTTGACATTGCAATGAAGCGCCGCAAAAAGGTAACTTCCGTGGATAAGGCAAATGTTCTGGATTCTTCCCGGCTCTGGAGAAAAATCGTAGAAGAAGTTGCAAAAGATTATCCGGAAGTAACGTATGAGCATATGCTTGTCGATAACTGTGCAATGCAGCTTGTGAAAGATCCAAAACAGTTTGACGTGATTCTGACGGAGAATATGTTTGGAGATATTTTATCCGATGAGGCTTCCATGGTGACCGGTTCCATCGGTATGTTATCATCCGCAAGTTTGAATGATACCAAATTTGGTTTATATGAGCCGAGTGGCGGGTCTGCACCGGATATTGCCGGAAAAGGCATTGCCAACCCGATTGCAACCATTTTAAGTGCAGCCATGATGCTTCGCTATACGTTTGATCTGGATAAAGAGGCTGATGCGATTGAGAATGCCGTGAAACAGGTATTAAAAGAAGGATATCGTACCATTGATATCATGCCGCAGGCAGGAGAGAGCACAGAAGGGATTAAACAGGTTGGTACAGCAAAGATGGGCGACCTGATTGCAGAGAGAGTTTAAGGAGAACATAATATGATAAGTGATAACGCAAGGAGCGGTATGCAGCAGGCTCCGGCGCGCAGTCTTTTTAATGCGCTCGGATTTACCGCAGAAGAATTAAAAAAACCAATGGTCGGAATTGTAAGTTCCTACAATGAAATTGTTCCGGGTCATATGAATATTGATAAAATTGTAAATGCCGTAAAACTCGGCGTTGCGGAAGCAGGTGGCGTACCGGTTGTATTTCCGGCAATCGCGGTATGTGATGGTATTGCCATGGGACATGTCGGCATGAAATATTCTCTGGTTACAAGAGACCTGATTGCAGATTCCACGGAGTGTATGGCTATCGCCCATCAGTTTGATGCACTGGTTATGGTGCCAAACTGTGATAAGAATGTACCGGGGCTTCTGATGGCAGCTGCCCGTCTGAATCTTCCGACCGTATTTGTATCCGGCGGACCGATGCTTGCCGGACATGTGCAGGGAAAGAAGAGAAGTCTTTCTTCCATGTTTGAGGCAGTCGGATCTTACGCAGCAGGAACCATGACAGAGGATGATGTGCTTGAATATGAGAATAAAGTCTGCCCGACCTGTGGGTCCTGCTCCGGCATGTATACAGCAAACTCTATGAACTGTCTGACCGAAGCTCTTGGTATGGGACTTCGCGGAAACGGAACAATTCCGGCTGTTTACTCGGAACGTATCAAACTTGCAAAACATGCAGGTATGGCAGTTATGGATATGTTCCGCAAGAATATCTGCGCGCGTGATATTATTACAAAAGAGTCCATCTTAAATGCACTGACAGTAGATATGGCACTGGGATGTTCCACAAACTCCATGCTGCATCTGCCGGCGATCGCGCATGAGATTGGTTTTGATTTTGATATCAGCTTTGCAAACCCGATCAGCGAAAAGACACCAAACCTCTGCCATCTGGCACCGGCTGGTCCTACTTATATGGAGGATCTCAATGAAGCCGGCGGTGTATATGCAGTGATGAAAGAACTGGCAGATATCGGTCTGCTGAATACCGATTGTATGACCGTAACCGGAAAGACGATCGGAGAGAACATTGCAAACGCAGTGAACCGCAATCCGGAAGTCATCCGTCCGGTTGATCATCCATATTCCAAGACCGGTGGTCTGGCTGTTCTGAAAGGAAATCTGGCACCGGATGGTTCGGTGGTTAAGCGTTCTGCTGTTGTCGATGAGATGATGGTTCATGAAGGACCGGCAAGAGTCTTTGAGTGTGAGGAAGATGCTATCGCAGCGATCAAGGGCGGCAAGATTGTAGAGGGTGATGTCGTTGTCATCCGCTATGAGGGACCGAAGGGCGGACCTGGTATGAGAGAAATGTTAAATCCGACTTCTGCGATTGCCGGTATGGGGCTTGGCAGTTCCGTTGCCCTGATTACCGACGGACGTTTTTCCGGTGCATCCAGAGGCGCATCCATCGGACATGTTTCTCCAGAAGCAGCAGTTGGGGGACCGATTGCTCTGGTAGAAGAGGGCGATATCATAAAGATCAATATCCCGGAGATGACATTGAACGTAGATGTTTCGGATGAAGAGATGGCCGCACGACGTGCAAAATGGCAGCCGAGAGAGCCGAAGGTTACCACCGGATATCTTAAGAGATATTCTGCACTGGTTACTTCCGGAAACCGTGGAGCTGTCTTGGAAGTGCCAGAAGAGAAATAAAGGATAGAGGGTTAGAAAATGCAGTTGACAGGATCACAGGTGATTATAGAATGCCTGAAAGAACAGGGTGTAGATACCGTTTTCGGATATCCGGGCGGTGCAATCCTGAACGTTTATGATGAATTATACAAACATCCGGAAATCCGGCATGTACTTACATCGCATGAGCAGGGGGCTTCCCATGCAGCAGACGGATATGCCAGAAGTACAGGAAAAGTCGGAGTCTGTATGGCAACAAGCGGACCGGGAGCCACCAATCTGGTGACCGGTATCGCAACTGCGTATATGGATTCCATTCCGATCGTGGCAATCACTTGCAATGTTGGGGTATCACTCCTCGGAAAAGACAGTTTTCAGGAAATTGATATTGCTGGCATCACAACACCGATTACAAAATACAGTTTTATTGTAAAAGATGTAACAAAACTTGCCGATACGATTCGCAGAGCTTTTTCCATTGCGCGGAAAGGACGTCCGGGCCCGGTTCTGGTAGATATCACCAAGGATGTGACTGCCAACAAAACAGAGTATATAAAGAAAGAGCCAAAAATGCCGCAGCCGGATTGTTCGGCATTCAATGAGGATGATTTAAAGAAAGCCATCCAGATGATTGAAAAGGCAAAGAAGCCGTACATATTTGTCGGAGGAGGAGCAATCCTTTCCGGAGCCAGTGAAGTATTAAAGACATTTGTAGAAAAAACAGATGCACCGGTCTGCGACACACTGATGGGAAAAGGTGCATATGATGGAACATCAGAAAACTATACCGGAATGCTTGGAATGCACGGAACAAAGACGTCCAATCTCGGTGTCAGTGAATGTGATCTTCTGATCGCAGTTGGTGTTCGTTTTTCTGACCGTGTACTTGGAAATCCAAAGAAATTTGCAAAACAGGCAAAGATTCTGCAGATTGATATTGATCCGGTAGAAATCAATAAAAATATTATCGTAAATCACAGCATTATCGGGGATGTGGCAATCGTCCTCGGAAAGCTGAATGAAAAACTTGAGCAGCAGAAACATACCGAGTGGCTTTCCCATATTGCGGATTATCAGAAGATGTATCCTATGACCATTCCAAAGGAAGGGTTAAGTGGTCCGTTTATGATCGCAAAGATCTATGAGATGGCAAAAGATGCCATTATGGTCACGGAAGTCGGTCAGCATCAGATGTGGGCTGCACAGTATTTTAAATACAGTAAACCAAGAACCCTGCTGACATCCGGAGGTCTTGGTACGATGGGGTATGGTCTTGGCGCTGCAATTGGTGCACAGACTGCAAATCCGGATAAGCAGGTGATCAATATTGCGGGAGACGGATGTTTCCGCATGAATATGAATGAACTTGCAACAGCATCCAGACAAAAGCTTCCGTTGATTGAAGTGATTGTCAATAACCATGTACTCGGAATGGTCCGCCAGTGGCAGACACTTTTCTATAAACAGCATTATTCCGCAACGGTTTTAGATGACGGTGTGGACTACGTAAAGATTGCAGAGGCGATGGGCGCAGCTGCCCGGCGTGTGACAACACAGGAAGAGTTTAACGCAGCTTTTCAGGAAGCATTGGAAAGTAAGACGCCGTTTGTAATTGACGCGATTGTGGATTCGGATGACAAGGTATGGCCGATGGTTGCACCGGGGGCTCCGATCAATGAATGTTTCGATGGAAAAGATTTCGAGGGCAAGAATAAATAAGCAACAGCATAGTAAAATATAGGAGGAAGTTTGAAATGAGCAGAGTATACAATTTCTCAGCAGGACCGGCAGTATTGCCGGAGGAGGTACTGCAGGAAGCAGCAGATGAAATGTTGGATTACAGAGGATGCGGCATGTCCGTTATGGAAATGAGCCACAGATCCAAAGTGTTCGATGACATCATCAAGGATGCAGAAAAAGATTTAAGAGAGCTGATGAACATTCCGGATAATTATAAGGTATTGTTCTTACAGGGTGGAGCATCCCAGCAGTTTGCAGCAGTTCCTATGAACCTGATGAAGAATAAGAAAGCCGGATACATTGTCACAGGACAGTGGGCAAAGAAGGCTTATCAGGAAGCACAGATGTACGGAGAGGCAATTGAGCTTGCATCCTCTGCAGATCAGACATTCTCTTATATTCCGGATTGTTCCGATCTGGATATTCCGGATGATCTGGATTACGTTTATATCTGTGAGAACAACACCATTTACGGAACCAAATACAAGAAGCTTCCAAACACAAAGGGAAAGACACTGGTAGCAGATGTATCTTCCTGCTTCTTATCTGAGCCTGTAGATGTGACAAAGTATGGCGTAATCTATGGTGGCGTACAGAAGAATATCGGACCGGCAGGTGTTGTAATCGTAATTGCACGGGAAGACCTGATTACAGATGATGTACTTCCTGGCACACCAACCATGCTCAAGTGGAAGACACAGGCAGACAAAGACAGCCTGTACAACACACCGCCATGCTACGGCATTTATATCTGCGGTAAAGTCTTTAAGTGGCTGAAAAAGATGGGCGGCTTAGAGGAAATGCAGAGACGCAACATTGAAAAAGCAAAGATCCTTTATGATTTCCTGGATGAGAGCAAACTGTTCAAGGGAACTGTCAGAAAAGAAGACCGTTCACTGATGAATGTACCGTTCGTAACCGGAGACAAGGATATGGATGCGAAATTTGTAAAAGAGGCAACCGAGGCTGGCTTCGTAAACCTGAAAGGACATCGTACCGTTGGCGGTATGCGTGCATCCATTTACAACGCAATGCCAAAAGAGGGCGTAGAAAAGCTTGTTGCGTTCATGAAGAAATTTGAGAAGGAGAATGCATAAAATGTTTAATTATACATGCTTAAATCCTATCGCTGGGGTAGGTCTGGATTTATTTTCTGATGATTACAAAAAAGTAGACGATCTGGCAGGCGCTGATGCAGCACTTGTCCGCAGTGCGGCAATGCACGATCTGGATCTTCCGGATTCACTGCTTGCAGTTGCCCGTGCCGGTGCAGGTGTCAACAATATTCCGCTTGACAAATGTGCTGACAAAGGTATCGTTGTATTTAATACACCGGGTGCAAATGCCAATGGTGTAAAAGAACTTGTTTTTGCAGGAATGTTATATGCATCGCGCGATATTGTCGGTGGTATTGACTGGTGTCTGGCAAACCAGAACGATGATAACATTGCAAAAACTGCAGAGAAACAGAAGAAGAACTTTGCAGGAACAGAGATTTCCGGAAAGAAATTAGGTGTCATCGGACTTGGAGCCATCGGTGTGCTCGTAGCAAATGCCGCAACCCATATGGGTATGGAAGTATATGGATATGATCCATATATTTCTGTCAATGCTGCATGGAACTTATCCAGAAGCGTAAAGCATATCAGCAATGTAGAAGATATTTACAAAGAGTGCGATTACATTACGATCCATGTACCTCTTTTGGATTCTACCAGAAAGATGATTGATGCCAATGCGATCGCAATGATGAAGCCTACCGCAATTGTATTAAACTTTGCAAGAGATCTGCTGGTAGACGAAGAGGCAATGGTTGATGCGCTGGCTGCAGGAAAGATTAAGAAATATGTTTCTGATTTCCCGAATACTACAACCGTTGGAGCAAAGGGATGTATTGTCACTCCACATCTTGGAGCATCCACAGCAGAGTCTGAAGACAACTGCGCAATTATGGCTGTCCGTGAGATTCGTGACTACATGGAGAATGGTAATATTACCCATTCTGTCAATTATCCGGACTGCAACATGGGAGCATGTACCACAGCCGGACGTGTTGCGATTCTGCACAAGAATGTCAAGGGTATGATCGGCCAGTATACGACCGTTCTTGGAGAGGCAGATATCAATGTGTCAGATATGACAAATAAGGCAAAGGGTGACTATGCATATGCACTGATCGATGTGGATTCCCAGATTACCGATGATGTGCTGAAAAAACTGCAGGCAATTGACGATGTATTGCGTGTACGCGTTGTAAAATAACAGAAAAGATAAGCATTTTGCTGTATGGCGGTTCGAAAGAACCGCCATATTTTTTCTTGTATAAACGTATTTTTTCCATTATACTAGAAAGGTATAGAAACCAGCACAATTTATGGAGGATAATATGGCAGACATAAAACCATTTGTATGTGTCAGACCGGCAGAAGATGTAGTATCTGCAGTGGCGGCATTACCATATGATGTATATAACAGAGAAGAAGCAAAAGAAGTTGTGGCAAAAAATCCAAAATCATTTCTGGCAATTGACCGTGCGGAGACACAGTTTCCGGATGATGTGGATACCTATGATGACAGAGTATATGCCAAAGCGGCACAGATGTTAAAAGACTGGATCGCAGACGGCACATTTATCCGGGATAACAGAGAATGTTATTACATATATGAACTGACGATGGATGGAAGAACACAGACCGGCATTGCGGCATGTGCATCCATTGATGATTATGCGAATCAGGTCATCAAAAAACATGAGAATACCCGTGCGGATAAGGAACAGGATCGTATCTGTCACGTAGATACGTGCAGTGCACAGACCGGACCGATTTTTCTGGCATATCGTGCCAATGCCGTGATCAATGAGGTTGTGGCAAAGACAAAGAAACAGGATGCCTTATATGATTTTGTTGCGGAAGATGGTATTCGCCACCGTGTTTTTGTAATATCCGATCCGGAAGATATCAAAACGATCCGGAATGCATTTGCACAGATTGGGGAAATCTATATTGCAGACGGACATCACAGAGCTGCTTCTGCGGTAAAAGTCGGATTTAAGCGGAGAGAAGAACATCCGGGATATACCGGAAAAGAAGAATTTAATTATTTCCTTTCCGTTTTATTCCCGGATGAGGAACTGATGATCATGGATTACAACCGTGTGGTACGGGATTTAGGAGATATGACCGAAGAGGCATTTTTATCAAAAATGCAGGAACTTTTTGATGTGCAGGAAATCGGAAACAAAGACGATGTACGACCGGTGAAAAAGGGACAGTTTTCCATGTTTCTTTCTGATAAATGGTATCGTTGTACTATGCGTCCAGAGTCGGTTCCGGATGATCCGGTAGAAGGACTGGATGTATCGGTATTACAGAATGTACTTTTGGCACCGGTACTTGGAATCGGTGATCCAAAGACAGATAAAAGAATTGATTTTGTCGGCGGAATACGCGGCATGAAAGAGTTAGAAAGAAGATGCCATGAGGACTGTAAGGTTGCATTTGCCATGTATCCGACATCCATTCAGGAGTTGTTTGCTGTGGCGGATGCGGGACGTCTCATGCCGCCGAAATCTACCTGGTTTGAGCCGAAACTCCGCAGTGGATTATTCATCCATGAGATTTAAAGAATGGCATTATAGGACATAAATGGAGAAATACATTGGGAATTTTAATAACAGACCAACTGACACAGCTTAGCACCGAGAGTGAAGTGTTAAATGAAGTGGCGAAAAATCCGGGAATTATCCGGAAATATTTACAGGATCTGACACCATCTCTGCTAGGGTTTCTCATTCAGCTGATGATTGCAGTGATTATTCTTCTGGTAGGCAGCCGGATGATCAAAATGCTGGTGAAAATGGTGCGCCGTTTCTTAGAGCGCGGAAAAGTAGAAGCCGGTGTGGTTTCCTTTCTGAGTTCTTTTGTGAAATATGCGCTCTATTTTGTGCTGGCAATGATTATTCTGGGGCAGTTTGGCGTGACGACAAGCTCTGTGATTGCCGTGCTGGGGTCCGCAGGACTTACCATGGGACTGGCACTGCAGGGAAGCCTTTCTAATTTTGCCGGTGGTGTTCTGATTTTGTTACTAAAACCATTTGTGGTAGGCGATTATATATTGGATAATGCTTCATCAGAAGAAGGAACTGTAAAGGAGATTACCATTTTTTACACCAAGCTGCTTACCATTGATAACAAACTGATCCTGATTCCGAATGGAAGTCTGTCCAACAGCAGTATTACCAATTACAGCCATATGGATATGCGACGGATTGATCTGACCGTCGGGGTTGGCTATGCATCGGATTTGTCAAAGGTTAAAGCAGTGCTTGAGGGTGTGGTAAAGACAGAAACCGCAGTGATAAAGGATGAACCGGTCGATATTTTTGTATCGGATCTGGGGGATAGTGCCGTAGATATGGGCATTCGCGTATGGGTAAAAACAGAAGATTACTGGCCGGTGCGGTGGCGTTTGCTGGAGCAGATGAAAAATGCACTGGATGAAAATGGAATTTCGATTCCATTCCCACAGATGGATGTATCGATTCGGAAAGAATAAAACTATTCCGTTGAAATAAAAATGGAAGGATGAGAAATATGGATAAATTGAAATTGTCAGCATATGAAATAATAGAAGTAAGAAAGATTGCAGATATTGAATCCATGGGATATATTCTGCGACACAAAAAAAGCGGAGCACGCGTGTGTGTCATTTCCAATGAAGATGACAACAAGGTGTTTTCGATCGGATTTCGGACACCCCCGGAAGATGAGACAGGAGTTCCGCATATTATCGAGCATACCACGCTTTGCGGATCGGATAAATTTCCGGTCAAAGACCCTTTTATTGAGCTTGCCAAAGGGTCACTCAATACGTTTTTGAATGCAATGACATATCCGGAAAAAACACTGTATCCGGTAGCAAGTTACAATGAGCGGGATTTTAAAAATCTGATGGAGGTATATCTGGATGCGGTATTCCATCCAAATATTACAAAGTATAAAGAGATTTTTATGCAGGAAGGCTGGCACTATGAGCTGGAGTCAGAAGATGCGCCGCTGACCATCAACGGCGTTGTATACAATGAAATGAAGGGGGCATATTCCTCCCCGGATGAAGTGCTTGAGACGGCAATTATGGAAGCACTGTTTCCAGACAACACCTACAGCAAAAATTCCGGAGGAAACCCGGAAAAAATACCGGAACTGACGTATGAAAACTATCTTGCGTTTTATCACAAATATTATCACCCATGCAACTCCTATATTTATCTGTACGGAGATATGGATATAGAAGAGAGGCTCACTTGGCTGGATGAGGAATATTTAAGCCATTATGATGCAAATGAAGTGGAAGTACATTCACAAATCCAGTTGCAAAAGCCATTTGACGCGGTAGTATCCGAGCGCAGAACGTATCCGATCACAGAGGATGAACCGGAGGAGAAGCACACGTATCTTTCTTACAATAAAGTGGTGGGAACCGTTCTTGACCGTGAATTGTATCAGGCATTTTCTATACTGGATTATGTCCTTGTCAGTGCGCCGGGAGCACCGGTACGCCAGGCACTGATTGATGCGGGAATCGGGGAAGATGTCTACGGATCTTTTGAGGATGGCATGCTTCAGCCGATGTTCTCCATTGTCGCTAAGAATGCCGATGAGTCTGATCAGACCCGTTTTGTGCAGATTATCGAGGAAACCTTACAGAAGCTGGTAAAGGAAGGTCTGAATCAGGATTCCCTTCTGGCGGGAATTAACAGTGCGGAATTCCGGTTCCGGGAAGCAGATTACGGACAGTTTCCGAAGGGACTTTTGTATGGACTGCAGTGTATGGAAAGCTGGCTGTTTGATGATACCAAGCCGTTTATTCATCTGGAATGTCTGGATACGTTACAGTTTTTGCGGGAGCAGATCAAAACCGGATATTTTGAAGATCTGATTCAGAAGTATCTGCTTGACAATGCGCATGGTGCTGTGGTCGTAGTTGCGCCGGAGAAAGGGCTTAACCGTGCCAAAGAACAGGCACTGGCAGAAAAACTTGCAGCATATAAGGCCGGATTAAGCGACGCAGAGGTGCAGGCATTGATTGCCCAGACCAGACATCTGCGGGAGTATCAGGAAGAGCCGTCAAAGGAAGAAGATCTGTTGAAAATTCCGATGCTTGGCAGAGAGGATATGAAAAAAGAAGCCATGCCGTTTTCCAATAAGGAGGAGAACATGGGAGAAATTCCGGCTGTCCGGCATGAGGCACCGGCAAATGGCATCGATTATATTACTCTGATGTTTGAGTGCAATGACATTGCAGAGGAGGAGGTTCCGTACCTTGGACTTCTGCGCGCGGTACTCGGATATGTCAATACCAGATCCTACAGTTATGCCGATCTTGCAAATGCCATCAATATTTATACCGGCGGAATTACCAGTGGGGTCAGCATGTATCCGGATCTGAAAAATCACGATGCGATGGCTGTTAAATTTGAGATCCGCATGAAAGTGCTTGAGAGCAATCTGGAGCATGCTATGAAACTGGCAGAGGAAATTTTAAACAGTTCCGATCTGCACGATACCAAACGACTGGCTGAACTGATTGCACAGGTGAAATCCAGACTGCAGGTGAACTTAAGCAGCAGCGGGCACACGGTAGCTGCAATGCGTGCACTTTCTTACGAATCTGTTTATGCATTTTATAATGATGCGACAATTGGTATTGCATACAATCAGATGATTCGCAGACTGGATGAACAGATGAAAGAGAATCCGCAGGCGGTAGCCGAAAAACTGCAGCAGCTGATAGAAAAAGTATTTGTCAGAAAGAGAATGCTCATCAGCTTTACCGGAGAAGAAGGCTCTTATGAAAAAGCTTCTCCGATCATGCAGAAGTATCTAAAGAAACTTCCGGAAGGAACACCGGCGCAGGCTGCAATCCATCCGGTGCTTTCTAAGAAAAATGAGGGATTTACGGACGCCTCCCAGATCCAGTATGTGGCAAGATCCGGTAACTTTATCAGCCATGGATACGCATATCACGGAACCTTAAAGATTTTAAAAATGATTTTAAGCTATGAATATCTGTGGATGAATATCCGTGTAAAGGGCGGTGCATATGGATGTATGAGTTCTTTCCTTAGGACCGGAGACAGTTATTTTGTATCTTACCGGGACCCGAATCTGGCAAAGACCAATGCCGTCTATGAGAAAATTCCGGAATATGTAGCATCCTTTGATCCGGATGAGCGTGATATGACAAAATATATCATTGGCACGTTTGGAGCTTTAGATACACCGTTAAACCCGGAAGCAAAGGGAAGCCGTTCGATGGCTGCTTATCTGGAACATCTGACCTATGAGGAAATCCAGAAAGAGCGTGACGAGATACTGACAGCGACACCGGCAGATATCCGCAGTCTTTCGGATCTGATCGCCTCGATCCTTTCCGATCAGTGTCTGTGTGTAGTGGGAAATGAGCATGCAATCCGTGAAGAAAGCGGTATGTTTACCTCAATTCAGGGACTGTGCGAATAGCACGATAAAGGAGATACAAATGACAGCAGCAAATTTTAAGTCAGGGTTTGTTACAATTATCGGCAGACCAAATGTAGGAAAATCAACGTTGATGAACCGTCTGATCGGACAGAAGATTGCAATCACATCCAATAAGCCGCAGACAACCAGAAACCGGATCCAGACCGTGTATACGGATATGGAGCGTGGACAGATCGTTTTTCTTGACACGCCGGGAATTCACAAAGCAAAAAATAAGCTTGGTGAATATATGGTAAATGTTGCAGAAAAGACACTGAACGAGGTGGATGTCGTATTGTGGCTGGTGGAGCCGAGTAATTTTATCGGTGCGGGGGAACAGCACATTGTAGAACAGCTGAAAAAAGTTCAGACGCCTGTGATTCTTGTGATCAATAAAGTTGATACCGTGGAAAAAGATAAGGTGCTGGAGTTTATCGATACCTACCGCAAGATTTATGATTTCGCGGAGATTATTCCGACTTCCGCCCTTCGCGGACAGAATGTGGATGACGTGATTGATTCTATTTTTAAGTATCTTCCGTATGGTCCGCAGTTTTATGACGAGGATACGATTACCGATCAGCCGGAGCGTGCGATCTGTGCGGAGATCATAAGAGAAAAAGCACTTCATGCGTTAAGCGATGAAGTACCGCATGGAATTGCCGTTGCCATCGACCAGATGAAACCGCGCAAAGGCGGAAAGATGTATGATATCGACGCAACGATTGTGTGTGAACGGGATTCCCACAAGGGAATTATTATCGGAAAGCAGGGGTCGATGCTTAAAAAGATCGGAACCAATGCGCGTTACGAGATGGAAAAAATGCTGGATGCCAAAGTGAATTTAAAACTTTGGGTGAAGGTGAAGAAAGACTGGAGAGACAGTGATTTTCTGATTAAAAATTTCGGGTATCGGGAGGAAGAATAAAAGATAAAGATCAGATGATGGGTTTCCAATATTTTTCGGGAATAGAATTACCGCCATTGCAGACGATAGTAATGGAGGTAAGGTGCAATGGAGAAAACCTGGGAAACATTCTGGACAACAGGAAAAGTTACCGATTATCTGACTTATCGGAATGAAGTGACGGATGCCGCAGGAAGTGGCGGAGGTTACGGACAGAAGGAACAGCAGAAGTATGAGTCAGTCTGTGATAGTGATGGGCATGGTTTTAACAGCCATGCCTGTCAATGATTATGACAAAAGAATAACGATTCTGACAAAGGAAAGGGGAAAAATCACAGCGTTTGCCAGAGGTGCCAGACGACCGTCGAGCCAGCTGCTGGCAGCGACGAATCCCTTTGCCTTTGGCGAATTCGAAGTGTTTGAGGGAAGAAATTCCTATAATGTTACCAAAGCAAATATTCAGAATTATTTTCGCGAACTGGTTTTGGATCTGGATGCTGCATCGCTTGCGTTCTACTTTGCAGAATTCGCGGAATATTATTGTCAGGAAAATAACGATGAGCGGGAAATGTTAAAGCTTTTGTACCAGTCGTTTCGTGCACTGGAAAACAGCAGGTATTCCAAAGAACTTGTGCGTGCAGTGTTTGAACTAAAAGCCATAACCATCAATGGAGAAGGACCGCAGGTGTTTGCCTGTATGCATTGTCATGCGAAAGAAGACCTGTGTTTCTTTTCGGTGAAAAGGGGAGGCATCTTCTGCAGAACCTGTGCGAAGGAAGTACAGGGCATGTATATTTCCGATTCCACGCGATATACGATGCAGTATATCATATCCACACCTGTCGCCAGATTATACTCGTTTACCGTTTCAGAGGAAGTACTAAGGGAACTGAAGATGATTATGAAAGAATATATGGCGTATTATGTGCATCATGACTTTAAGTCCCTTTCGATTTTCGGTTGAAATGGGAATATGAAAAGTGTATAATATCATGGATTGTGAATAGAGGAGGATTTGTGAAATCATGAAGAAACTCGGTCAGATCGTGCTGGTATTTCTGCTTAGCGTAGGAATGTTTACCGGTTGCGGCACTTCTTACAAAGCGGATGAAAGCACAGTTTTTGTACTGAAAGATGGAAAAATCGTGTCTACCGATGTGGAAAATTTTGACGAAAAGACATATGATAAAGACGGATTGAAAGAATATGTCAAAAATGAAATAGATACCTATAATGAGAAAAACGGAAAGGGAAGCGTTTCGCTGAAAAAACTCGACACAGGAGAAAAAAAGGCAACGCTTACCATTGCGTACCGTACAGCCGAAGATTATCAGAAATTTAATGATATGGAACTGTATACGGGAAGTGTTGCAGAAGCACTGGCCGCAGGGTATTCTTTTGACGGATCGTTTGCATCCGTAAAAAACGGAAAGATCAAAGCGTGTGAGAGCAGCGCATTTCTGGATGACTCCAGCTACAAAGTGGTTGTAATCCGTGGAAATACAAATGTAAAAGTAAAAGGAACCATCTGTTATGTATCCACGACAAATACCAGTTATGTGGATGCACAGACCATTGCAATCAAAGAAGGAACGTCCCTTCTTGCAACGGAAAAAACAACAGAGGGAACGGAAAGTGCCACAGAGGCAGCAGGCACACAGATTGAGGAAACGACAGGAGCGGTATCCGATGACGATCTGATCGATGTTACGGAGCAGGAATCCGAAGTGAAGTTTCAGTTTGAGGAGGAAGATACCAGTACCGATGATGCCACAGGCGAATTCAGTCAGGTATATACCTATATAATTTATAAGTAACTCAGATCCGGCCTTTGGGCGGATCAGAAAATACATAATAGAATGTGAGGATTACATAATGGAAAAGACGATGGACAAAATTGTGCAGGTAGCAAAAGCAAGAGGTTTTGTATATCCGGGATCTGAAATCTACGGAGGTCTTGCAAATACATGGGATTACGGAAATCTTGGTGTAGAACTGAAAAACAATGTGAAGCGTGCATGGTGGAAGAAGTTCATACAGGAAAACCCATACAATGTTGGTGTGGACTGCGCCATCCTGATGAACCCACAGACCTGGGTTGCTTCCGGACATCTGGGAGGTTTTTCTGATCCGCTGATGGATTGTAAAGAATGTCATGAGCGTTTCCGTGCAGATAAGCTGATCGAAGATTTTGCACAGGAGAATAACATCGAGTTGGACGGATCCGTAGATGGATGGTCCAATGAGAAAATGGTAGATTTTATCGAAAGCCATAACATTCCATGTCCTTCCTGCGGTAAGCATAATTTTACAGACATCCGTCAGTTTAATCTGATGTTTAAGACATTCCAGGGAGTTACGGAAGATGCAAAAAATACCGTATATCTTCGTCCGGAAACCGCACAGGGTATTTTCGTTAACTTCAAAAATGTGCAGAGAACTTCCCGTAAGAAAATTCCGTTTGGAATCGGACAGATCGGTAAGTCTTTCCGTAATGAGATTACACCGGGTAACTTCACATTCCGTACGAGAGAGTTTGAGCAGATGGAGCTGGAATTTTTCTGTGAGCCGGGTACCGATTTAGAGTGGTTCCAGTACTGGAGAGCGTTCTGCCGTGACTGGCTGTTATCTCTGGGAATCAAGGAAGACGAGATGCGTCTGCGTGATCATTCTGCCGAGGAACTGTGTTTCTATTCTAAGGGAACGACAGATATTGAATTCTTATTCCCGTTTGGATGGGGGGAACTCTGGGGGATTGCCGACCGTACCGATTACGATCTGACACAGCATCAGAATGTGTCCGGTCAGGATATGACGTATTTTGATGATACGAAGGGGGAGAAGTATATTCCTTACGTTATTGAGCCATCACTTGGTGCTGATCGTGTGGTTCTGGCATTTTTATGTGCTGCATACGATGAGGAAAATATCGGAACAGAGGAAAAGCCGGACGTAAGGACCGTTTTCCATTTCCATCCGGCACTTGCTCCGGTTAAGATCGGTGTGCTTCCGTTATCCAAGAAGTTAAATGAGGGTGCGGAAAAAGTATATGCCCGGCTGGCAAAGAAATACAATTGTGAGTTTGATGACAGAGGAACGATCGGAAAGCGTTACCGCCGTCAGGATGAGATTGGTACACCATTCTGTGTTACCTATGATTTTGATTCCGAAGAGGATGGAGCCGTTACCGTACGTGACCGTGACACCATGCAGCAGGAAAGAATTAAAATCGATGAGCTGGATGCTTATTTTGAGAAAAAATTTGAATTTTAATATTGCATAAATAAAAGTCTGCCCTGTGGATTACAAAACGGATGGTTTGCGTCCGGCTCTGTGGTTCATGGGGCATAACTATGGTAAAAAATGCTTGCGAAATGCGAATTCTGTGTTACAATAAGTATAGCATAGTCGTGAAGTCTGTGTTCACGGCTCAGCTTTATGAAAAACGGATCATGTTATTCGTTTTTCGAATTTATACAATAAACAAATATTAGGAGGAATTGTCAAATGGCAAACAAGTGGGTATACACCTTCAAAGAAGGTAACATGACCATGCGTAACCTTCTCGGTGGTAAGGGTGCTAACCTTGCTGAGATGACTGAAATTGGTCTTCCAGTACCACAGGGATTCACCATCACAACTGAGGCATGTACTCAGTACTATGAGGATGGACGTAAAATCAATGATGAAATTATGGCTCAGGCTATGGAAGGTGTAGCTTGGATGGAAAAAGAGAACGGCAAGAAGTTCGGTGATCTTAAGAATCCTCTTCTTGTATCTGTACGTTCCGGAGCACGTGCTTCTATGCCTGGTATGATGGATACGATCCTTAACCTTGGTCTTAACGACGATGTAGTAGCAGCTATGATCGCTGGTAACCCGGATCCAAAGTTTGAGAGATTCGTATACGATTCATATCGTCGTTTCATTCAGATGTTCTCTGACGTTGTAATGGAAGTTGGTAAGAAATACTTCGAGCAGCTCATCGACAAGATGAAAGCAGAAAAAGGCGTTCACTACGACATAGAGCTGACCGCAGCTGACTTAAAGACTCTGGCTGAGCAGTTTAAGGCTGAGTATAAGAAACAGTTAGGTGAGGACTTCCCGTCTGATCCGGTTGTTCAGTTAAAATTAGCAATCGAAGCTGTATTCCGTTCCTGGGACAACCCGCGTGCGATCGTTTACCGTCGTATGAATGATATTCCGGGCGACTGGGGTACCGCAGTAAACGTACAGACAATGGTATTCGGTAACAAGGGTGAGACATCCGGTACAGGTGTTGCGTTCACACGTAACCCGTCCACAGGTGAGAAGGGTATCTTCGGTGAGTACCTGATCAACGCACAGGGCGAGGACGTTGTTGCCGGCGTTCGTACACCGCAGCCGATCTCCCAGCTTGAGAAAGACCTTCCGGAGTGCTACAAGCAGTTCATGGAACTGGCTATGAAACTTGAGAATCATTTCCACGACATGCAGGATATGGAGTTCACGATCGAGGAAGGTAAGCTCTACTTCTTACAGACACGTAATGGTAAGAGAACCGCTCCGGCTGCGATCCAGATCGCATGCGATTTAGTAGATGAGGGACAGATCACTCCTGAGGAAGCTGTTTGCAGAATCGAAGCAAAATCCCTCGACCAGTTATTACATCCGACCTTCGATCCGGCTGCATTAAAGGCTGGCGAGGTGATCGGACAGGCTCTTCCGGCTTCCCCGGGTGCTGCAGCTGGTAAAGTCTGCTTCACAGCAGATGACGCTAAGGCAGCTGGTATCGGCGGCAAGGGCGAGAGAGTGATTCTGGTTCGTCTTGAGACATCCCCGGAGGATATCGAGGGAATGCACGCTGCACAGGGTATCTTAACAGTCCGCGGTGGTATGACATCCCACGCAGCCGTAGTTGCACGTGGTATGGGTACCTGCTGTGTATCCGGCTGCGGTGAGATCAAGATCAACGAGGAGAAGAAGGAATTCACACTCGGCGGACATACCTTCCACGAGGGCGATTACATCTCCTTAGACGGTACAACAGGTAAGATCTACAACGGTGATATCAAGACTCAGGAAGCATCCGTAGGCGGAAACTTCAAGAGAATCATGGATTGGGCTGACTCCTTCAGAAAACTTGGTGTCCGCACAAACGCTGATACACCGGCTGATACAAAGAACGCAGTTAAGCTTGGCGCAGAGGGCATCGGCCTTTGCCGTACTGAGCATATGTTCTTCGATCCGGAGAGAATCCACAACTTAAGAAGAATGATCGTTTCCGATACTGTAGAGGCAAGAGAGGAAGCATTAAGCAAACTCCTTCCGTACCAGAAGGGCGACTTCAAGGCTATGTACAAGGCACTCGAGGGCAGACCAATGACAGTCCGCTACTTAGATCCGCCGCTGCATGAGTTCACTCCTAAGACAGAGGAAGAGATGGCAGAGCTTGCAAAAGATATGGGCAAGACTGTTGACGAGATCAAGAAGAAATGCGATGAGCTTCATGAGTTCAACCCGATGATGGGTCATCGTGGATGCCGTCTTGCTGTAACTTATCCGGAAATCGCTAAGATGCAGACAAAGGCAGTTATCCGTGCTGCAATCAACGTACAGAAGGCTCATCCGGACTGGACTGTAAAGCCGGAGATCATGATTCCGCTTGTATGCGAAGTAAAAGAGTTAAAGTATGTGAAGAAGGTTGTTGTTGATACTGCTGACGCTGAGATTGCAGCAGCAGGTGTAAAGCTTGAGTATGAAGTAGGAACAATGATCGAGATCCCGAGAGCAGCTCTGACTGCAGATGAGATCGCAAAAGAGGCAGACTTCTTCTGCTTTGGAACCAACGACCTTACTCAGATGACTTACGG